>Ga0187780_10000261_pt1 | contig 39560 bp, 32 predicted proteins | sample 1015_Q2_SP10_20__FD_132429 | JGI IMG/M metagenome (GOLD analysis project Ga0187780, IMG submission 132429) | Tropical peat soil microbial communities from peatlands in Department of Meta, Colombia - 1015_Q2_SP10_20_MG | ecosystem: Environmental > Terrestrial > Soil > Wetlands > Peat | place...
CAGATGCAAGGCGGCACGCGAGGCGAGGCGCGAGGCGTACTTGGTCCGTACGTCGCAGCGCCGCGCGAGCGCGCCAACGCCGCAGATGGGCCTTTTTCAGCAGCCTGCTAGCCGGAGAGACCGATGCGCCACCGACGCGCCGGGCGGAAGCTGGGCCGCACCTCGGCCCATCGCGAGGCCCTCCTCCGCAACCTCACCTCGTCGCTGCTGCTGTACGAAAAGATCATCACCACCCAGGCCAAGGCCAAGGAGATGCGGCGGGTGGCGGAGCGGATGATCACCCTGGCCAAGCGGCAGGGGCTGCATGCCCGGCGCCAGGCGGCCACCGTGGTGCAGGATCCGCGGGTCCTCCAGAAGCTGTTCGATCGGCTGGGCGCCCGCTACCGGGACCGCAACGGCGGCTACACGCGCATCACCAGGCTGGCCTACCGGGCCGGGGACGGTGCGCCCCTCGTCGCCATCGAGCTCGTCGGGGCGGAGGTGCAGGCCGGGGGGAGGGCGGCCGGGGAGCGCAGGCCCGCCCGCAAGGCGGAGGGCGGGGTGGGGAAGAAGCCGGCCGGCGCCGGCGCCCCGGCCCGTGGCGAGGGGGCGGCCGGCTGATCACGGGGACGCGCGCCCCCGCGAGAGGCCCCCCGCGCGGGCGGGGGGCCGTCGTGTTTGTGGGGGGCGGGGGGACGGGTGCCATGGCGACCTACCGGATCGCGGTGATCCCCGGGGACGGCGTCGGGGTGGAGGTGGTGGCCGAGGGGATCAAGGTCCTCGAGGCCGTGGCCAAGGGCGTGCCGGGCTGCGGGTTCCGGTTCACCTCCCTGGGATGGGGGACCGAGTTCTATCTGAAGCACGGCCAGATGATGCCCCCGGACGGGCTCCGGACGCTCCAGGAGTCGGACGCCATCTACCTGGGAGCCATCGGCGATCCCCGCCTCCCGGACCATCTCACCCTGGACGGCCTGCTCCTCCCCATCCGCCGCGGGTTCGACCAGTACGTGTGCCTGCGTCCCGCCGTCCTGTACGCCGGCGTGGCGAGCCCCCTGGCGGGAAAGACCCCCGGCTGCATCGATCTGGTGGTGGTCCGCGAGAACACCGAGGGGGAGTACGCCCAGGCCGGGGGGCGCCTCTACCGGGGGCAGCCGAACGAGGTTGCCATCCAGACGGCCATCTACACGCGCGCCGGGTGCGACCGCGTGATGCGCTTCGCCTTCGACCTGGCGCGCCGGCGGCGCCGGAAGGTCACCTCCGTGACCAAGTCCAACGCCCAGGGCTACGGCATGGTGATGTGGGATGAGGTCTTCCGGGACGCGGCGCGCGACTATCCGGACGTGGCCACCGATTCCGTGCTGGTGGACGCCGCCTGCATGGCCATGGTGCTCCGGCCCGAGCGGTTCGATGTGGTGGTGGCCAGCAACCTGTTCGGGGACATCCTGACCGATCTGTCGGCCGCCGTCGTGGGCAGCCCCGGCCTGGCCGCCAGCGCCAACCTGAACCCGCCCCGCCGGTTCCCCTCCATGTTCGAACCGGTCCACGGCTCCGCCCCGGACATCGCGGGGCAGGGGATCGCCAACCCCGTGGCCGCCATCCTGAGTGCCGCCATGATGCTGGAGTTCCTGGGGGAGGCCCAGGCGGCCGCGCGGGTGCAGGCGGCCGTGGCCCGCGTGCTGCAGAATGGCCGGGCGCGCACGCCGGACCTGGGGGGCCGCGCCCGCACGGCCGAGGTGGGCGATGCGGTGGTGGCCGCCCTGGCCGACGCCGGCTGAGGGGGCGCCAGGCCGCCGCCTTCCGCGCCTGCGCGCGGCGCTGCGGGTGGAGGCCGTCCTGGCGGCCGGGCTGGCCCTCCTCACCGCCGCGGTCTATCTGGCCGGGCTCTTCGAGCGCCTGGAGCTCATCGCCATCGATCACCGGTATCGGGCGTTTCCCGCCATCGTCCGCCCCGACATCCTGCTGGTCCTCTTCGACTCCGTGAGCGTGAAGCGGCTGGGCCAGTGGCCCTGGCCCCGCGGCGACCACGGCCGCCTCATCGGTGCCGTCAGCGCCGCCGGCGCCCGCGCCATCGGATACGACGTCGAGTTCGGGAAGCCTCGGGATCCGGTGGAGGACGCCCGCCTGGCCGCCGCGGTGGCCGAGGCGCGCAACGTGGTGCTGCCCGTGTTCCGCGATTATAAGCCGCTCCCCGGCGGGGGCGAGATGTACGCGGGGACCCTCGTGATGCCGGAGCTGCGGCGGGCCGGCGCGGCGGCGGGCACCATCACGATCCCTGAGGACGCGGGGGGCGGCATCCGCCGCGCCCCGCTGGCGGAGGAGGTAGGGGGCGAACCCTACTGGAGCTTTTCGGTAGAGGTGGTGCGGCGGGCCGAAGGCCTGCCGCCCGACCAAGTCCGTTGGGCGGGCTCGGGACGCCTCCTGCTGGGCCGGCGAACGATCCGCGGCGACCGGCACCAGATGGTCTACATCGATTACGCGGGCGGTCGCGGCACCTTCCCCAGCGTCTCGGCGGTGGATGTCTTGGAGGGTCGCGTCCCCCCCGGGGAGATGCGCGGCAAGGTGGTCCTGATAGGGGCCACGGCCATCGAGCTGCAGGACCTGCACCCCTCCCCTTTCCCCGGGGTCATGCCCGGCGTGGAGATCCAGGCGAACCTGGTGAACGGGTTCCTGCGCGGCGTGGCGGCCCGGCGGCTGCCCCCCTGGGTCACCCTCATCGGGCTGGCCATCCTGGCCGGCGCATGGCCCCCGCTGGCTGCGCGCGTGGCCCGGGGGCCGGCGCGGATCACCACCCGTGCCCTCCGCCTGGCAGCCGCCTCCGGGGCCTCCGTGGCCGCCCTGGCCGTTGCCACCGCCGTCCTCTTCTGGCAGTGGCGCATCTTCCTGGACGTGGTCCCGCTCATGGCGGCCGCCGCGGGGATGGGCGCGGCGGCCGTAGTGGCGGAGGCGGTCCGCACCGGGCGCCGCGCCGCGATCTCCACGATGACCCTGGTTTCGGCGCGCTCGAGCGCGGCGACGTCGCCCCTGGACCAGGCGGTGGACCTTCTCTTCGCCGCCCTGCGGGATGGGATGCAGGTGGAGGCCCTGGCCCTCGACCTCGGGCGCGGGGACCGCGCGCGGGACGTGGCCCGCATCACCCGGGCGGTGGGGACGGCCGCGCTCAGCCAGGAGTCCCGGGCCTGCCGCGAGTGGGCCTACAAGGCCCTCACCAGCGGGGAGGGCATCCTGGTGGCGCACCTGGGCGAGGCCTTCGAGGCCCCTGCGCCCGGCGTTCCGCCGGTGTCCGCCGCGGGCAGCACCTTCGTCCCCCTCCTCGTCGGGGGGCGGGCCATCGGCGTCCTGCACGCCCACCGGACCTCGGCCCCCTTCGAACCCGACGACCTGCGCGTGATGGCCGCCCTGGGCCAGCAACTGGCCCTCACGGTGCAGAACCTGGACCTCATGCAGGACCTGCGGGAACTCCACCTGGGCACCATGGCGGCGCTGGCCGATGCCGTGGAGGCCCGCGACGCCTACACGGGAGGCCACTGCAAGCGCGTCTCGGACTACGCGGTGCGCCTGGCACGGGCGGCCGGCCTCGCCGACGCCGAGGTGGAAGAGATCCGTTTCGGGGCCCTCATCCACGACATCGGGAAGATCGGCATCTCCGACGGGATCCTGGGAAAGGTCACGAAGCTCACGGAGGAGGAGTGGCGCCACATGCAGTCCCACACCCTCATCGGCGAGCGGATCGTGACCCAGCTCCCCGTGTCCCAGACCGTGCGCGACATCATCGCCTACCACCACGAGCGCTACAACGGAACGGGCTATCCCCAGGGGCTCCGCGGGGAGGCCATCCCGATGCCGGCCCGGATCGTTGCCGTGGCGGACGTGTTCGAGGCGATCAGCAGCGGCCGCGTGTACCGCGCGGCGCGTGCGGCCGAGGAGGCGTTGGCGGAGCTCCGCAAGGCCGCCGCCGGCCAGCTGGACCCGCATCTCGTCGAGATCTTCCTCGGCATCGTGGAGGCGGGAGGCGGCGGGGAAGGGCCGCCGCCGGGCCCACCGGCCGGCACCCCCGCGCCCCAGCCGCCGGACCCCGCGGTGCGGGACCACCTCCCGCCGCGCCCCGCACCCTGAGTCCCTGCCTCGGAAAGCGTTGAACCCTCCGCAGGGTCCGGCCGAGCGGGCCGGAGGCGTTCCCCGGCCGAGGAATTTTCCCTTGCCAGGGCCGCGGACGCTGTGCTAGGAACACCTTGCTTCCGCCGCCGCGGGAGACCGCGGCCGCGGCATCATCCCATCACCCGAGGGGCGCGATGAGAGCGGAGATCGCCAAGATCCGTAACGTCGGGCTCGCCGGCCACGGGAGCGGCGGGAAGACGACCCTGGCCGAGGCCCTCCTGTTCGCCGCCGGCGCCACCAACCGCCTGGGGCGCGTGGAGGACGGGACCACCGTCCTGGATTACGACGAGGACGAGATCAAGCGCAAGATCACCATCAGCACCGCCATGGCGTTCCTCGAGTGGAAGGGCCACAAGGTGAACCTCCTGGACACGCCCGGGTTCGGCAACTTCCTGGCCGATACCAAGATCTGCCTGCGGGTGGTGGACACCACGGTGATCGTGGTGCCGGCCCCCAACGGCGTGCAGGTGCAGACGGACAAGGTGTGGAGCTACGCCACCGAGTACGGCCAGGGCCGGATCATCTTCTTGAGCAAGATGGACCGCGAGCGGGCCGACTTCGCGCGGGCCGTGGAGGACGTGCGCAAGAACCTGAGCCCCAAGGCGGTGCCGGTGCAGCTGCCCCTCGGCAAGGAGGCCGCGTTCGCCGGCGTGGTGGACCTGCTCCGCTCGCGGGCGATCCGCTACCCGGCCGACGGGTCGGGCCGGGGCAAGGAGGAGGACATCCCGGCGGGCCTGGCGGACGAGGCCGCCGCCGCGCGGGCGGCCCTCCTGGAGGCCATCGCCGAGGCGGACGACCAGCTGCTGGAGAAGTATCTGGAGTCGGGGGAGCTCAGTGAGGCCGAGGCGCGGGCCGGGCTGCGGAGGGGCGTGGCGTCCGGCGCGCTGGTGCCGATCCTCTGCGGCGCGCCCGCCCGTAACATGGCCGTGCAGCCGCTGCTGGATTTCCTGGTGGAGGCCTGCCCCTCGCCGGCGGACCTGCCGCCGCCCCAGGCCACGGACGCGAGGGGGCAGGTGGCCCCCTGCGCGCCGCGGGACGACGCCCCGCTGGCGGCCCAGGTCTTCAAGACCGTGGCCGATCCCTTCGCCGGAAAGGTCACCATGTTCCGGGTGTACAGCGGCACCTTCCGTTCCGATGCCACGGCGCTGAACAGCACCAGGGGCGTGAGGGAGCGCATCGGCCAGGTGGTCCTGCTCCGGGGCAAGACGCAGACGCCGGTGGAGGCCGTGGGCGCCGGCGACCTGGGGGCGGTGGTCAAGCTGAAAGAGACCATGACCGGCGATTCCCTGACGGAGGAGAAGGCGGGGCTCAAACTGCCCCCCATCCCGTTCCCGAACCCCGTCATCACCTTCGCCATCGAGCCCAAGGCCAAGGGCGACGAGGACAAGATGGGGGTCGGCCTCAGCCGCCTGCGCGAGGAGGATCCGACGATCCAGGTCCGCTACGACCCCCAGACCCGGGAGACCGTGGTTTCCGGGATGGGCAAGGCCCATCTGGAGGTGGTGGTGGAGCGCCTGCGGCGCAAGTTCGGCGTGGACGTGGTCCTCAAGACCCCGCGGGTCCCCTACAAGGAGACCATCAAGGCCCGCGTGCGGGAGGTGCAGGGGCGCCACAAGAAGCAGACGGGGGGCCGCGGCCAGTTCGGCGACTGCTGGATCCACCTGGAGCCGCTGCCCCGCGGGGGCGGCTTCGAGTTCGTGAACGAGGTCGTGGGCGGGGCCATCCCCCGCAACTTCGTTCCCGCCGTGGAGAAGGGCATCGTGGAGACCATGGAGCGGGGCGTCCTGGCGGGCAACGCCGTGGTGGACGTCAGGGTCACCCTGTACGACGGCTCCACCCACCCGGTGGACTCCTCGGAGCTGGCCTTCAAGCTGGCCGGGCGGCTGGCCTTCCGGAAGGCGGTGCAGTCCGCCCGGCCGACCATCCTGGAGCCCATCATGACCGTGGAGGTGGTGGCGCCGGACGACTGCATGGGGGCCATCAACGGCGACCTCAACGGGCGGCGCGGCCGGGTGCTGGGAATGGAGGGGCGCGGCCGCAACCAGGCGGTGAAGGCGCAGGTGCCCCTGGCCGAGATGCTGGACTACGACTCGAAGCTCCGCTCCCTCACGGGCGACCGGGGGGATTACACCATGGAGTTCTCGCACTACGAGGAGGTGCCCGCCCACCTCCAGGAGAAGATCATCGCCGGGGCGAAGAAGGGGGAGGCGGCGGAGGAGGAGTAGGCACCGGCCGCCCCGCCCGCGCGGGAGGGCGGGACCGAAATAGCACTTGCCAGCGGTGGCCTCCTGTGTTACTGTGATTCGTGTCACCCAGAGTGGGCACCTGCCCACTCTTTTTTTTCCGGGCTCGGAGCCGGGGGCGTGCGTTCGGAACGGGAGCGCCTGGTGGTGGAACGGGTCACCGCGGTGGCGCGCCCGCTGGCGGAGGCCGAGGGCCTCGAGTTGGTGTCCGTCGAGTACCTGCGGGAGGCGGCCGGTTGGGTGATTCGCGTGCACCTGGACAAGCCGGGCGGCATCGGGCTGGATGACTGCCAGCGGGTGAGCCAGCAACTGGGCGACCTGCTGGACGTCGAAGACCCCACCGACCACGCCTACACCCTGGAGGTCTCCTCGCCCGGGCTGGAACGTCCCCTGGTGTTGGAGGCCGACTTCGCGCGGTTCGCCGGCCGGCTGGTGCGCCTCCAGACGGAGGCGCCGGTGGAGGGGCAGCGCCGCTTCCGCGGGCGCCTGCTGGGCATTGCGGGGGGGATCGTGCAGCTCGAGGTGGAAGGCCCGCGGCGGGTGGACATCCCCCACGCGGCCATCCAGCGGGCTCGCCTGGTGGTGGAATGGGAGGGGCTCCGGCCGCGGGGCCAGTAGACCAGCCATGCGCACTGAGGGACGAGCCATGAGGCCCATTCGGTCCTCGCACCTCATCCCTCATGGCTACGCATAGGGGTGATCCCATGAACGTGGACCTGATGCACGTGATCGAGCAGATCGGGCGGGAGAAGGGGATCGAACGCGATGTCCTCATCGACGCCGTCGGCGCCGCCATCCTCTCCGCCTCGCGGAAGACGCTGGGGGCGGCCCAGGACCTGCGCGTGGCCTTCGATGACCGGTCCGGCAGCTTCAAGCTCTACGCCATCCGCAAGGTGGTCGAGGAGCCGGCGAACCCCAAGGTGGAGATCGGCCTGGAGGAGGCCCAGCGCCTCAAGGCCGACGCCAAGCTGGACGACGAGCTGGCCTTCGAGGTGCCGCCGGAGCAGGTGGGGCAGTTCGGGCGCATCGCCGCCCAGACGGCCAAGCAGGTGATCATCCAGCGGGTCCGCGAGGCCGAGCGGGACATGGTGTACCAGTCCTTCAAAGAGAAGGAGGGGGACGTCGTCAACGGGGTCGTGCAACGGGTCGTCAAGGGGAACGTCATCGTCTCCGTCGGCCGCGCCGAGGCCATCCTGCCCCCCCGCGAGCAGCTCCCCCGTGAGGATTACCGGGTGGGCGATCGGGTGCGGGCGTACGTGCTGGACGTGCGGAAGACCCCCAAGGGCTCCCAGGTGGTCGTCTCTCGAACCCACCCGGGCTTCCTGGTGAAGCTCTTCGAGATGGAGGTCCCCGAGATCCACGAGGGGATCGTGGAGGTGAAGGCCGCGGCGCGGGAGCCGGGCGAGCGGGCCAAGATCGCCGTCACCTCGAAGGATCCCAACGTGGATCCCGTGGGCGCCTGCGTGGGGTACCGGGGCAGCCGGGTGCAGGCGGTGGTGCGGGAGCTCCACGGCGAGAAGATCGACATCATCCCCTGGCGCGCGGACCCCATGGCCTTCGTGAAGACCGCCCTGGCGCCGGCCGAATCGGAGGCGGTCACGGTGGACGAGGAGAACCATGCCCTGCAGGTCGTCGTGGCGGACGAGCAGTTATCCCTGGCCATCGGCAAGAAGGGCGTGAACGCCCGGCTGGCCGCCAAGCTGGTCGGCTGGAAGGTGGACATCAAGAGCCGGTCCGAGGCGCAGGCGACGGCCGCCGCGGCGCTCTTCGGGGAGCCGGGCGAGGCCGGGGCCGAGGCCTTGGCGGCCGCGGCGGCCGGCGCGGAGGCCGGCGCCGATGGGGCCGAGGGCCCCGGGGCGGATGCCGCCGCGAACCTGGAGGAACTGGGCGCCGCCGCGGCCCCGGCGGAGACCTCCTGAGGGCCATGGGCGCGGGGGGCCACGTCCCGCGGCGCACCTGCATCGCCTGCCGGCGCCAGGTGTCTCAGCGATCCCTGGTACGCCTCGTGGCCGTGGAGGGGGCGGTCCGGGTGAGCCTGGGGCCCGGGGCGGGCAGGGGGGCCTATGTGTGCGCCTCCCCGGTCTGCCTGGCGGGGGCGGCCGCGGGTGGCCGTGTGGGCCGGGCGCTGCGGGCCGACGTGACGATGCCTCCGGCCGACCGCCTGGCGGCCATGGTCCGCGAGGCCGCGGAGCGGAAGCTGGGCGCTCTCCTGGGCCAGGGGCGACGCATGCGGCGCGTGGCCTCGGGGCAGGAGGCCGTGGGGGAACGGCTGGGCCGCCGCGCGGCCTCGCTCCTCCTCCTGACGCTGGACGCCCCGGCCGAAGGGGATCGGCTGGCCGCGTCTGCCGCCGCGCAGGGGATCCCGGTGGCGCGGGCCTTCACGCGGGAGGCGCTGGGCGAGTCCCTGGGGGTTTCGCCCCGCTGGGCGGCGGTGGTCGAGGACCGGCAGCTCGCGGAAGGCCTCCGCCATTATCTGGGGTTTTTAGAGGGCTCGCAGGCGTCTGCGGGGCCCGCCGCGCAGGCTCGGGCAACACGCGTTGGAGGTGGTCAGGGTGGGAGAGATTAGCGTCTACCAATTGGCGAACACGATCAAGGGCTTGACCCTCAAAGAGGTCATGGTCCACCTGGAGCGGGCCGGCATCGAGGTCAAGTCCTTCAACACGTTGGTGGACGAGGCGAACGCCCGGACCATCCTGAAGGCGGCGAAGCCGATCCCGGAGCTCACCCCCACCAAGGTGGCCAAGCGGGGCGGCGCCAAGACGGCCGACGGGAAGGCCAAGGAGCCGAAGGCGGCCAAGGCCCCGGCCGAGCCCAAGGCCGCCAAGCCCAAGGCCCCCCGTGCGCCCAGGGCCGCCAAGGCGGAGGGGGCCGGCAAGGCGCCAGCCAGGGCCCCGCGGGCGGCGAAGTCCGCCGCGGGCAAGGCGGCGCCCGCCCCTGCCGCCGAGGCGGCGCCCCCCGCGCCGATCCATGCCACGGCGGCGATGAAGCCGGCGCCCGCTCCCCCGGCCCCCGTGATCCTGCCGCCGTCCCCTGCGGCGCCGCCCCCCGCGCCCGCCGCGGCACTCCAGGCCCCGCCGGGCGAGGCACCGCCGCCCCCCGCGCCCGCCGCAGCCGCCCCCCCGGGGGCACCGTCTGCGGCCCCGGCCTCCAAACCGGCCGCGCCGGCGCCGCCACGGCCCGCGCCGCCGAAGGAGGCGCCCCCGCGCGATGTCGCGGCGACGCCTTCGGCCCAGCCGGGACGCACCGCGAGGCCCTTCGCCCCGCCCGCCCCGGTTCGTACGCCGCCTCCGGCACCGCCCAAGTCCGCGGCGCCGGCCGCACCCCGGGCGGCGGTGGAACCGCCGAAGCCGCAGATCGGCGTGGCGCCCAAGGAGGCCAGCCTCATCGAGGCGACCCGCCCGCTGCCCGAGCAGTCGCCGCGGCCACCCGCGCCGCCGTGGCCGGCCCCCACGGGACGCGCCGCCACGGCGCCGCCGGAGGCCCGCGGGCCGGTGGCCGACGCCCCCCGCGCACCCGAGGCGCCGCCGGCGCCCCCGCAGCCCGTGCGCATCCCGGAGCTGATCACGGTGAAGGAGCTGGCGGAGCGCCTGGAGGTGGGTGCGGGCGAGCTCATGAAGCGCCTCATCAAGATGGGGGTGATGGCCACCATCAACCAGCCCCTGGAGCTGCCCACGGCGAAAGCGGTGGCGGCGACCTTCGGCCGCCAGGTGGAGGCGGCGCCGGTGGGGGAGATGGTGGCCGAGGTCGCCGAGGTCGAGGACCCGGCCCTCCTCCGCCCCCGCGCTCCCGTGGTCACCGTCATGGGACACGTGGACCACGGCAAGACCTCGCTGCTGGACGCCATCCGCCACACCGACGTCATCGCCACGGAAGCCGGTGGGATCACCCAGCACATCGGTGCCTACCAGGTGGAGGTCCCCGGGCACGCGGTGGATCGGGTGGTCTTCCTGGACACGCCGGGGCACGAGGCCTTCACGGCCATGCGCGCCCGCGGCGCGCAGGTGACGGACATCGTGGTGCTGGTGGTGGCCGCGGACGATGGGGTGATGCCCCAGACCGTGGAGGCCGTGAACCACGCCAAGGCGGCCAAGGTCCCGATGCTGGTGGCCGTCAATAAGATGGACAAGCCCGGCGCGGACCCCAACCGGGTGAAGCAACAGCTCGCCGAGCTGGGGCTCACGCCGGAGGAGTGGGGCGGGGACACCATCTACGTCCCCGTGTCCGCCAAGCGGCGTGAGGGAATCGGGAACCTGTTGGACCACCTGTTGGTCCTGGCCGAGGTCCAGGAACTGAAGGCCAACCCGGCCAAGCCGGCCCGCGGCACCGTGGTGGAGGCGAACCTGGACAAGGGCCGGGGCCCCGTCGCCACGGTGCTGGTCCAATCCGGCACGCTCCACGTGGGGGATGTGGTGGTGGCCGGCCTGCACCACGGGCGCGTGCGCGCCCTCCTCAGCGACAAGGGGCGGAAGCTCGCGGAGGCGGGGCCCGCCACGCCGGTGGAGGTCCTGGGCCTGTCGGGCGTGCCCATGGCCGGCGACGTCTTCGCCGTGGCCGGTGACGAGCGGAAGGCCCGGCAGATCGCGCTGGCCCGCCAGCAGAAGGCCCGCGAGGAGGCCATGGCGTCCCAGCGGCGGGTCACCCTGGAGGACCTGCACCGGCAGATCGCCCAGGGCGAGGTCAAGGAGCTGCCCATCATCCTCAAGGGGGACGTGCAGGGGTCCATCGAGGCCCTGCGGGAATCCCTGGAGCGGCTCAGCACCGAGCAGGTGAAGCTCCGCGTCATCCACGACTCGGTGGGGGCCATCACGGAGACGGACGTGATGCTGGCCTCGGCCTCCAACGCCATCATCGTGGGCTTCAACGTGCGCCCTGCGCCCCAGGCGCAGAGGCTGGCCGAGCAGGAGCGGGTGGACATCCGCCTGCACACCGTGATCTATCAGGCCATCGATGAGATCCGGTCCGCCATGGTGGGCCTCCTGGAGTCGAAGTTCGTGGAGCGGTCCCTGGCCCGCGTGGAGGTGCGCAACACCTTCAACATCACGCGGGTGGGCACCGTCGCCGGCTCCTACGTGGCGGAGGGGAAGGTCACGCGAGACGGCCTGCTGCGCGTGGTGCGCGACGGCCGGGTGGTGCACACCGGCCGCGTCGGATCGCTGCGCCGCTTCAAGGAGGACGTGGCCGAGGTGGCGGCCGGCTACGAGTGCGGCATCGGCATCGCCAACTTCAACGACGTGAAGGTCGGCGACATCCTCGAGATCTACCAGATGGACGAGGTGGCCCCCACCCTTTGACCCATTGTTGATTGAGGATTGAGGATTGAGGATTGTGGATTGAGGGAATCACAAATCACCAATCCTCAATCCTCAATCGTCGCGTGGTGCGATGACGGTCGGGACCTGCAAGGTGGAGCTCCAGATCCCCGCCAACCGATCCCTCAAGGAGAAGCGGCGGGTGGTGAAGGGGCTCAAGGATCGTGTCCAGGGGCGCTTCAACGTCTCCATCGCCGAGGTGGACCGGCTGGATGAGTACCAGCGGGCCACGCTGGGGATCGCCTGCGTGGCCAACGATGCCCGCCACGTGGACGAGGTCCTCGCCAAGGTGGTCAGCTTCATCGAGGGCTGCCCCGACGCCCTGATCCTGGACTACGAGATCGACCTGGTCCACGGTTCCTAAGACGGACCTGGGGCGGCGCCTGCCCACCGTGCCCTCCAGGCCTCGTCGAGCCGCCCGCCTTCGGCCCCGCTGCCGGGCGTCGGCGAGCGCCTGCCCCCGCCTCCCTCGGCGACTGGGGGCGGGACCGCGCGGCGCCGCCGGGCGCCGCCCCCTGTCCCCGCCTCGAGTGTCCAGCGCGCGCGTCCCGCCGGGGGCCGGCCGCTGGCGCACCCGGACCGGAGCATTTGCAACCGATGCCACAGGGATTCAAGCGGGCGGAGCGGGTGGCGGAGGCCCTGCACCAGGAACTGGGGCGCATGCTCCTGCGCGAGCTGAAGGACCCGCGCATCGGGCGCGTGACCATCACGCGGGTGCGCGTGACGGACGACCTGAAGCACGCCCGGGCCTTCGTGGCGGCGGCGGGGGACGCCCAGGCCGTGGCCCGGGCCCTGGAGGGCCTCCGGTCGGCCGCGGGGTTCCTGCGCGGCGAGCTGGCGCGGCGGCTGCACCTGCGCTACGCCCCCGAGGTGCTGTTCGAGCCCGACGACTCGCTGGACGAGATGCAGCGTCTGGCCCACCTGTTCAAGACGCTGGGGGACCAAGCGGAGGACGAGGCGTGACGTCGCCCGAGGGCGTGACGTGCCCGGGAGACTTGGCGGCCGCCGCCCGGGCCCTGGGCGCGGCGGGCCGGGTGGCCGTGGTGGGCCACGTGAACCCGGAGCCGGACTGCATCGGCTCCACCCTGGGCGCCACCCTGGTCCTGCGGGAGGCCGGCGTGCAGGCCCAGCCCTTCAACGCGGACTCGGTGCCGGAATACCTCCGCTTCCTCCCGGGGGCCGGGGAGATCGTCCGGGCGGAGCACCTGCCCGGCGGGGTGGGGGTCGTCCTCGTGGTGGACAGCAGCGACCCGGAGCGGACGGGGGGCCTGCTTCGGCGGATCCCGCCCGGGGCGCGGGTGGTGAATGTGGATCACCACCAGTCCAACACCCGCTTCGGCGACGTGAACTGGGTGGAGCCTCAGGCCTCCTCCGCCGGCGAGATGGTGTGGCGGCTCGCCGGCGCCCTGGGCGCGTGCGTGACGCCCGCCATCGCCGTCAACCTCCTGGCGGCCATCATGGGGGACACGGGGTCCTTCCGCTTCGCCAACGCCTCCCCCTCGTCGCTGCGGGTGGCCGCGGCCCTGGTGGAGGCCGGGGCCCGGCCCGACGTGGTGGCCGGCAGCCTCTACGGCAGCAAGCGCCCCGAAGAGCTCCGCCTGCTGGTGGAGACGCTGGGGACGATGGGGCTCTGCGCCGATGGGGCCGTGGCCTGGATCGACGTCACCCAGGCGGTCCTGGCCCGCGCCGGCATGACGCTGGACGACACCGAGGGGTTCATCGAGTACCCCCGTTCCCTCCGCGGGGTGGAGGTGGCGCTGGCCTTCAAGGAGGCCGGGCCCGCCTCCACCAAGGTGAGCCTGCGATCCCGCGGGCGCGTGGACGTGGCGGCCCTGGCGGGCCGCTTCGGCGGCGGCGGCCACCGGAACGCGGCCGGCTTCACGTTGGCCATGCCGCTGGGCGAGGCCCGTCCCCTGGTGCTGGAGGCCGCCGCCCAGGCGGTGCGAGAGGGGACGGGCGCAGCGTCTGGGCCGGCACTCGCGGAGGAGAAGCCGGGAGCGGCCGCCGGGCCTGGCGGCCGGTGAAGGGACCTCGCAGGGTGCCGAATGGCTTTTTCTTGCCCAGGCTGCTCAAAAAGGTCCAGGTGCAAGGCGGCGCGCGCAGCGAGGCGCGAGGCGTACTCGGTCCGTACGTCGCAGCCCACCCGCTCCCGGCGAGGGAGCGGGGAGCGATGTTCGAGCGCGCCAGCGCCCCGCCCGCTGCCGCCGGGGCAGCGGGGAGAGACGATGGGCCTTTTTCAGCAGCCTGCTAGGGGCAGGTGCGCGCCGTGACACGGTCGGGAGGCGGGCGGGAGTCGTCTGTGGGGTACGATGCGGTGGACCGTCCGGCCGCGGCCGCGGGCTCCGGAGGGGGCGCCGCCGTCGGCGCGCGGGCCTCACGGCAGAGGGGCGCAGGCGGCCGGGGCCCCGAACCGGCGGGCGTCCTGAACCTCAACAAGCCTGCCGGCATGACCTCGCACGACGTGGTGGAGGCCGTGCGCAAGCTCCTGGGGGTTCGCCGCGTGGGGCACACGGGCACGCTGGACCCGCAGGCCACCGGCGTCCTCCCGGTCTGCGTGGGGCGGGCCACCAAGATCGCCCAGTACCTCACCCAGGCGGACAAGGAATACGTCCTCACCCTGCGCCTGGGCATCGCCACGGACACGCAGGACGCGGCCGGGCGGGAGATCTCCCGCGTGGAAGAGGTCCGGGTGAGCCGGGCCGAGGTGGAGGCCATCCTCCCCCGATTCACCGGGACCATCCGGCAGGTCCCGCCCCTCTTCTCGGCCAAGCGCGTGGGCGGGGAGCGCCTCTACCACCTGGCGCGCCGCGGCCAGGTGGTGGAACGGACCCCGGTGGCGCTAACCGTCCACGCCCTGGAGCTCCTGGGCATGGAGGGGCCCTGCGTGCGCCTGCGCGTCCACTGCTCCAAGGGGACATATGCGCGGGCCCTCTGCGACGACATCGGCCGGGCCCTGGGCGTGGGGGGCCACCTGCAGGACCTGGTGCGCACCCGCTCGGGGCGTTTCGCGCTGGCCGAGGCGCTCACCCTGGACGCGCTGGCCGAGCGCGTGCGGGCCGGCCGCCTGGACGAAGTCCTCATGCCGGTGGGGGAGGCCCTGGAACACCTGCCGGCCGTGCGCGTGGCCCCCGAGGCGTCCCGGGCGGTCATGCACGGCGCCGCCCTGCCCGCCTCGGCCGTGGTGAGCTTCCCACCCGAGATCACCAAGGGATCCCTGGCGCGTGTCCTGGGCTACCGCCGGCAGCTCCTCTCGCTGGCCGAATCCACCATCGACGGGCACGAGTTCGCGGGCTCGGACCCGCGCCGGGTGGTCCTGCAGCCGGTGCGGGTGTTTGCAAGCGGCGCCGCACAGCGCGTCGCGCCGGCCTAGCAGGCCGCTGAAAAGGGCCCATCTGCTGCGTTGGCGCGCTCGCGCGCTCCCTGTGCGGCGTACCCGGCGTACGCCTCCGTCGGCACATCGCGCGCCGCCTTGCACCGGGGCCCTTTTGAGCGGCCTGCGGCAGCGGCAGGCGGCCGCTCAAAAGGGCCCACCACTCCAATGCTGGGCGCCGCCTTGCACCGGGGCCCTTTTGAGCGGCCTGCAGATGAGCAGGCCTTCTCACCATCCGGTCCGTGACCCACAGGGATGAGACGGGGCGTCTGGAGAACAATCGAGAGGGTGCCCGCCGCGGTCGACCCGTCATGATCGTTGTGGACCTGGACAGCCTGCACGGCGAGCACGCCCGTGTGGTGGCCGCCCTGGGGACCTTCGACGGCGTTCACCGAGGTCACCAGGAGATCCTGCGCCGCACCCTGGCGTGGGCCCGCGCCGTGGCCGGCACCGCGGCCGTCCTGACCTTCGACCGCCACCCCATGGAGATCGTGGCCCCGGATCGGGCGCCGCGCCCCCTCACGCCGCTGCCCCTGAAGACGGACATCCTGCGCGACCTGGGGCTCGACCTTTTGGCCGTCGTCCGTTTCGATCGGGCCGTGGCGAATACGCCCGCCCGGGATTTCATCGCCGGGGCCCTGGTGGACCGCCTGAACGTGGTGGGGGTGTGCGTGGGGTACAACTTCGGCTTCGGGCGGGACCGCGCCGGGACGCCCGACCTGCTCCTCGAGGCGGGGCGCTCGCTCGGGTTCGGCGTGGCCGTCATCCCGCCGGTGGAGCACGGGGGCCGCACGGTGAGCAGCACCGCCGCGCGCGAGGCGCTGAACCGGGGGGCGGTGGCCGAGGCGTGGGACCTCATGGGGCGGCCCTACGCCGTGGAGGGGACGGTGGTGGGCGGCGCGGGACGCGGGGCAACCATCGGCATTCCCACGGCGAACCTGGGGGCGGGGCCGGAGCTCCTGATCCCCGACGGAGTGTATGCGGCGCGGGCCTGCGTGGGAGAGACGGGCCACTTCGCCCTGGTGAACGTGGGGGTGGCGCCCACCTTCGGCCCCGGCGGGCGGCGCATCGAGGCCCACCTCCTCGACTTCGCGGGCACGCTGGTGGGGGCGCGCCTGCGCCTGCTGTTCCTGGAGCGGATCCGCCCGGAAGAACGGTTTGCCTCGGCCGCGGCCCTGGTGGCGCAGATCCGGCGGGACCGTGACGCGGCCGAGGCGCTCTTCGACCGCCTCACGGATCTCTCGTGGGAGGCCTGGGCTTTACAGGCCGAGGCCACTGTGGTATCGTAAGCGCCTTCGCTGGAAAGGGGGGAGCAGGTGGTGTCGAGAACAGCGGGCAACAAGACGGAGCTCATCGGCCAGTTCCGCATCCACGAAACGGATACGGGGTCCCCGGAGGTCCAGATCGCCCTCCTGAGCGGGCGCATCGGGTCGCTCACCGAGCACCTCGCCGCGCACAAGAAGGATCACCACTCGCGGCGCGGCCTGCTCATGCTGGTGGGCCGGCGGCGCAAGCTGCTGGAATACCTGAAGCGCACCGATGTGGAGCGCTACCGCACCGTCATCGAACGCCTCGGCCTGCGCAAATGATGCACCGGGTCGAACGTACGCTCGAGGGACGGGTCCTCTCCATCGAAGCCGGCAAGGTGGCCCGCCAGGCGGATGGGGCGGCCTGGGTGCGCTACGGGGACACGGTGGTCCTCGTCACCGCGGTGGCCGCCCGCCAGCCGCGCGAGGGCATCGATTTCTTCCCCCTGACGGTGGATTACCAGGAACGGGCCTACGCGGCCGGCAAGATCCCCGGGAGCTTCTTCCGGCGCGAGGGCCGGCCCCACGAGAAAGAGACGCTCACCTCCCGCCTCATCGACCGCCCCGTCCGCCCCCTCTTCCCCAAGGGCTACCGGAACGACGTGCAGATCATCGCCACCGTCCTCTCGGCCGACCAGCAGAACGATCCCGACGTGCTGGCCATGCTGGGCGCCTCGGCCGCCCTCACCATCTCGGGCATTCCCTTCCTGGGCCCCATGGCCGGCCTCCGGGTGGGCCGCGTGGGGGGCCGGTTCGTCATGAACCCCACCTACGCACAGCTCGACGAGAGCGACATGGACGTGGTGGTGGCCGGCACGGAGGGGGCCGTGGTGATGGTGGAGGGGGCGGCGTCCGAGTTGCCGGAGGAGACGGTGTTGGACGCCATCGTGACCGGCCACCAGACCCTCCGCGCCCTGCTGGAGATGCAGCGGGAGCTGGCCGCCGCGCTGGGGAGGCCGCAGCCCGTCTTCGCGGCGCCCCCGCCGGACGCGGCCCTGGCGGCCGGGGTGGACGCGGCCTGCCGCGGGCCCATCCGCGAGCTGGCCTTCGTGGCGGACAAGGACGAGCAGCGCGCGCGCCGCCAGAAGCTCGTGGAGGAGACGCTGGCCCGCTTCCCAGACGCCACGGACGCCCAGAAGGCCCAGATCCGGGGCCTCTTCGATAAGGTCGAGAAAGACGAGATGCGGCGCCTGGTGCTGGCCGAGGGCCGCCGGGCCGACGGGCGCCGGGCCACCGAGGTGCGCCCCATCACCTGCGAGGCGGGGCTCCTGCCCCGCACCCACGGCTCGGCCCTCTTCACCCGCGGGCAGACCCAGGCCCTGGTGACCACCACCCTGGGGACCAAGCAGGACGAGCAGCGGCTGGACGACTTGGAGGGGGATTCCACCAAGCGGTTCATGCTGCACTACAACTTCCCCCCCTTCAGCGTGGGCGAGGTCCGCTTCATGCGGGGACCGGGCCGCCGCGAGATCGGCCACGGCGCCCTGGCGGAGCGGGCCATCCAGCCGGCCCTGCCGCGGGAGGGGACGTTCCCCTACACCCTGCGCATCGTGTCGGACATCCTGGAGTCCAACGGTTCCTCCTCCATGGCCACCGTCTGCGGCGCCAGCCTGGCCCTGATGGACGCGGGGGTGCCGGTGCGGGCGGCCGTGGCCGGGGTGGCCATGGGCCTGGTGATGGAGGGGGACCGCTACGCCATCCTCACGGACATCCAGGGCCTGGAGGACCACCTGGGCGACATGGACTTCAAGGTGGCGGGCACGCGCCAGGGGATCACGGCGCTCCAGATGGACATCAAGGTCCAGGGCATCACCCCCGCCATCATGCGGGAGGCGCTGGCCCAGGCGCGGTCGGCCCGGCTGGAGGTCCTGGAGATCATGGGCAAGACCCTCAGCGAGCCCCGGCCGAACCTCTCGCCCTACGCCCCGCGGATCATCACCATCAAGATCCCGGTGGACAAGATCCGGGAGGTGATCGGCCCGGGTGGCAAGGTGATCCGAGGCATCCAGGAGGAGACCGGCGTCAAGATCGACATCGAGGACGACGGCACGGTGTGCGTGGCCTCGGCGGACGAGGCGGCGGCCCAGCGGGCCCTGGAGATCATCAGCAAGATCGTCGAGGTCCCCCAGGTGGGGAAGGTCTACCTCGGGAAGGTCGTCAAGATCATGGAGTTCGGCGCCTTCGTCGAGATCCTCCCCGGCACCGACGGGCTCCTCCACGTGTCCCAGATCGCGGAAGAGCGGGTGAAGCGAGTGGAGGACGTCCTCAAGGAAGGGGACGAGGTGATGGTCAAGGTCATCGAGATCGACAAGGCGGGCAAGATCCGCCTCTCCCGCCGCGAGCTGCTCCGGGAGAGCGAGGGGAAAGGCGGCGGGAACGGGAAGGGGAAGGGGTCGCCGCCGCGCGGATGACCATGGCCGTGCCCTTCCGCAAGGATCGACTGCCCAACGGCATCGTGGTCCTCACGGAACGGATGCCCCACGTGAAGTCGGCCGCCGTGGGGCTCTGGTTGCGGGTCGGGTCGCGGGACGAGCCGGCCCGCCGCGCCGGCATCTCGCACTTCATCGAGCACATGCTCTTCAAGGGCACCGAACGCCGGTCGGCCGAGGACATCGCCAGGGCCATCGACGCGGTGGGCGGCACCCTGGACGCCTTCACTTCCCGCGAGAGCACCTGCTTCTACGCCAAGGTCCTGGGGGAGCATCTCCCCCTGGCCGTGGACCTCCTCACGGACCTCCTCCTGCGCCCCCGCCTGGCCCCCGAGGACATCGAGCGCGAGCGCCAGGTCGTCCTCCAGGAGATCAAGATGGTGGAGGATGACCCCGGGGACCTGGTGCACGACCTCTTCGCCGGCGCCCTCTGGGGGGACCACCCGCTGGGCCGTCCCGTGCTGGGCTCGCGGGAGACCCTGGAGGCCGTGGGCCGCGAGGAGATCCGGGCCCACCTGCGCGACTTCTATCAGCCGGACCAGGTGATCGTGGCCGCCGCCGGGGACGTGGACCACGCCCACTTGATGGGCCTGCTGGGGGACGCCACCCAGGGCTGGGAGGGGAGGGCCCTTCCCCTCAACGCCCCCGCGCCCGTGTCCCGCGCGGCCGTGGCCCGGGACGGGCGGGAGTCGGCCCAGGTCCATCTCTGCATGGGGGTGGAGGCGCTCCCCTACGCCGCCCCGGACCGCTACGCCATGTTCCTCCTCAATGCCCTCCTGGGCAGCTCCATGAGCTCGCGCCTCTTCCAGGAGGTGCGGGAGAAGCGCGGGCTGGCCTACTCCATCTACTCCTACCAGCAGGCCTACCGGGACACCGGCCTCCTCGTGGTGTACGCGGGGACGGCCCCCGAATCCTACCGGCAGGTCCTGGACCTCGTTTGGGGCGAGTGCCGCCGCGTGCGGGACGAGCCCATGGACCCCGACGAATTTCGGCGCGGCAAGGAGCAGCTCAAGGGGAACCTGCTGCTGGGTCTGGAGAGCACCAACAACCGGATGACCCGTCTGGCCAAGATGGAGATCTACTTCGGCCGCTACTTCGACCTGGACGAGATCATCCGGGGGATCGAGGCGGTGACCCTGGAGGGCTTCCGGGACCTCACCGCGCGCCTCTTCGGCGCGGACGCCTACGCCCTCACCACCATCGGTCCGGTCCCCGAGCCCGCCGCCGTCGCGTAACCCCCCAATGCGGAATGCGGAACGCGGAATGCGGAATGGGCGCTGAGAATCCCCGGATCCCCCCGCCCGTGTTCCGGTACTCCGCATTCCGCATTCCGCATTCCGCATTCGAGCGATGATCCCGCGGTACACGCTCCCCCGGATGGGGGCGCTCTGGGAGCCGGCGGCCCGCTACGCCCGCTGGCTCCAGATCGAACTGCTGGCCTGCGAGGCCTGGGCCGAGCTGGGCGAGGTGCCCCGGGACGCGCTGGACGAGATCCGGGCCAAGGCCGGCTGCGACCCGGCCCGCGTGGACGCCATCGAGCGCGAGGTGCGCCACGACGTGGTGGCCTTCCTCAGCGCGGTGGCCGAGCGCGTGGGGCCGGCCTCGCGCTACATCCATCTGGGCCTCACCTCGTCCGACATCCTGGACACCGCCCTGGCCCTCCAGCTCCGCGATGCCGCCGACATCCTGGTGGAGGACCTGGACCGCCTGCGGGCCATCCTGGGCCAGTTGGCCCTGAAGCACCGCACCACGCTGATGATCGGGCGGACCCACGGGGTCCACGCGGAGCCCACCACCTTCGGCCTCAAGGTGGCCGCCTGGTACGCCGAGGCGGGGCGCCACCGGGAGCGACTCCTGCGGGCCCGGGCGGGCATCGGCGCCGGCAAGCTCTCGGGCGCCGTGGGCACCTTCGCCCACGTCCCCCCCTTCGTGGAGGAGTACGTCTGCCGGCGGCTGGGGCTGGCGGCGGACCCCGTCTCCACCCAGGTCGTGGCGCGGGACCGGCACGCCGAGTTCATGGCCGTGCTGGCCGGCATCGCCGCCTCGCTGGAGCGGTTCGCCACCGAGATCCGGCACCTGCAGCGGACCGAGGTGCGGGAGGCGGAGGAGCCCTTCGCCGAGGGCCAGAAGGGCTCCTCGGCCATGCCGCACAAGCGGAACCCGGTGGGCTGCGAGCAGATCTGCGGGCTGGCCCGCGTGGTGCGGGCCAACGCCCAGGCCGCCTTCGAGGACGTGGCCCTCTGGCACGAACGGGACATCAGCCACTCCTCCGTGGAGCGGGTGATCCTGCCGGACAGCACCATCCTGGTGGACTACCTGCTGGTGCGCGGCGCCGAGATCCTGGAGGGGTTGCGCGTCTTCCCCGAACGGATGCGCCGCAACCTGGAGGCGACCCACGGGGTGATCTTCTCCCAGCAGGTCCTCCTGGCCCTGGCCCGCAAGGGGGCCTCCCGCGAGGCGGCCTATCGGGTGGTGCAGCGCCACGCCATGCGCGCCTGGGAGGAGGGGGCGGAGTTCAAGGCCCTGCTCCTGGCGGACCCCGAGGTGGCCCGGTTCCTGGCCCCGGCCGACATTGAAAACTGCTTCGACCTGGGGTATCATCTGCGCCATCTGGACGCCATCTACGCCCGCGTCGGCCTCGCCTGAGACGCCCATCCGTCCTGAAGGGTTTCCCCCCGGGCTGCGGGGGGCCGTGGGGCCGGGCCGCCATATCCCTCCGTTCGGATCCCGGGGGCCGGCGCCGGGGTTCCGTCCCACGGTTCGCGGTCTGCCAGGAGAAACGCCCGTGGAAAAACTGCGCAAGTTGTACGAGGGCAAGGCGAAGATCCTCTACGAGACGGCGGACCCGGAGCTGCTGATCCAGCACTTCAAGGACGACGCCACCGCCTTCAACGCCGCCAAGCGGGGGACCATCGTCCAGAAGGGGATCCTCAACAACCAGATCTCCACCCGGGTCTTCGAGTACCTGGAGGGGCACGGGATCCCCACCCACTACGTCCGCACCCTGTCGGACCGGGACATGCTGGTCCGCCGCCTGGAGATCGTCCTCATCGAGGTCGTGGTGCGGAACACGGTGGCGGGGAGCCTGGCCAAACGCCTGGGTCTGGAGGAGGGGACCCCGCTGCAGAGCCCGGTCCTGGAGTTCTACTACAAGAGCGACGCCCTGGGCGACCCCATGATCAACGACGACCACATCCGGCTCCTGGGCCTGGCCGCGCCCGCGGAGGTGCAGGCCATCCGCGAGCAGGCCATGAAGATCAATGCCACCCTCCTCCCGTTCTTCGCCCAGCGGGACATCCTGCTGGTGGACTTCAAGGTCGAGTTCGGCCGGCACCACGGCCGCCTGCTGCTGGGCGACGAGATCACCCCCGACGGGTGCCGCCTGTGGGACCGGACCACGCGCGAGAAGATGGACAAGGACCGTTTCCGGCGCGACCTGGGCCGCGTGGAAGAGGCCTATCAGGAGGTGCACCGCCGCGTCTGCGGCCCCTAGAAGTATTGAGGATTGCAGATTGAGGATTGAGGATTGTTGTGCGAGCCAGAGAGGCGGGCGGCTCCCTCACCCCTCAGTCCACAATCCTCAATCCAAAATCCACAATCACCAATGGTGGGTTCGGTGTTCGAGGCGCGGGTCTACGTCACGTTGAAGCAGGGGGTCTTGGACCCGCAGGGAGACACCGTGCGCTCCGCCCTGGAGGCGCTGGGTTTCGCCGGCGTGGGGGACGTGCGCATCGGCAAGTTCATGGTGCTCACCCTGAACGGCGCCTCGCGAGCCGAGGCGGAGGCCCAGGTGCACGCCATGTGCCGGCAGCTCCTGGCCAACCCGGTGATCGAGGACTACCGGTTCGACCTCGCCGACGCCCCCGCTTCATCTCCCTCTCCCCCTCCGGGGGAGGGGACGGGTGAGGGGGTCCGGCCCGCGCCCAAAATGAGGGCGGGGGGCACGTGAGGGGCGCGGGGTGAAGATCGGCGTCCTGGTCTTTCCCGGCTCCTGGAGCCACGACGACTTCCTCTGGGTCTTCCGGGAGGTCCTCCGCGTCGCGGCGGAGCCCGTGTGGCACAAGGAGACCTCCGTGTCCGGCTTCGACGCCCTCGTGCTGCCCGGCGGCTTCGCCCACGGGGACTACCTGCGGGCCGGGGCCATCGCGCGCTTCTCCCCCGTCATGCCGGCCGTCCGGCGCTTCGCGGAGGGGGGCGGGCCGGTGCTGGGGAGCTGCAATGGCTTCCAGATCCTGTGCGAGGCGGGCCTCCTGCCCGGCGCGCTCCTGCGCAACGATTCGCTCCAGTACCGCTGCCAGTGGGTCCAGCTGCGCGTGGACAACCCGGACACGCCCTTCACGCCCGGCGCGGGGCGCGGCCAGGTGTTGGCCATGCCCATCTCGCACGGCGAGGGCCGCTACTTCGCCGACCCGGCCACGCTCCGCCGGATGAACGACCGGGGCCAGATCGTCCTCCGCTATTGCACTCCGGACGGGCGCCTCACCAACGCCGCCAACCCCAACGGGTCCCTGGGGCACATCGCCGGCATCGTGAGCGAGGGGGGCAACGTCTTCGGGCTGATGCCGCACCCCGAGCGGGCCGGGGAGCCCGCCGTGGGCGGGACGGACGGCCTGCTCCTGCTCCGCGCGCTGGCCGGCGGGCTGGCCGCCCCCGCCCGCTGACCCGCCATGTCCCCCCATCCCGAGGCCATGGGAGGACGCAGCGCCACGGCGCCCGCCGCGGGGCCGCGTCCCGCCCCCGGCGAGCCCGCCCTCACGCCCGAACTGATCGCGCGGCACGGCCTGACGCCGGACGAATTCGCGCGGGTCCGCGCCCTCCTGGGCGCGATCCCACCCTCACCGAGCTGGGCGTCTTCTCGGTGATGTGGTCCGAGCACTGCAGCTACAAGAGCTCGAAGCTCCACCTGAAGGAGCTGCCCACGATGGGCCCGCGGATCCTGGAGGGCCCGGGCGAGAACGCCGGCGTGGTGGACGTGGGCCACGGCCTGGCGCTGGTCTTCAAGATGGAGAGCCACAACCATCCCTCCTTCATCGAGCCGTATCAGGGGGCGGCCACCGGCGTGGGGGGCATCATCCGGGACATCTTCACCATGGGCGCGCGCCCCATCGCCCTGCTGGATTCGCTCCGCTTCGGCCCCCTCACGGAGGCCAAGAGCCGGTACCTGATGGGGGGGGTGGTGTCCGGCATCGCGGGCTACGGGAACGCCGTGGGCGTGCCCACCGTGGGCGGGGAGCTCTGCGTGGGCGATACCTACCGCCAGAATCCCCTGGTGAACGTCCTGTGCGTGGGGATCGCGCCTCGCGACCGGATCTTCCGGGCTCGGGCGGGCGGCGTGGGCAACCCGGTGTTCTATGTGGGGGCCCGGACGGGGCGGGACGGGATCCACGGGGCCACCATGGCCTCCGAGGCCTTCGACGAGACCTCGGCCGGGCGGCGCCCCACGGTGCAGGTGGGCGACCCGTTCAAGGAGAAGCTGCTCATCGAGGCCTGCCTGGAGGTCATGGCCACGGACGCCCTGGTGGGGATCCAGGACATGGGGGCGGCCGGCCTCACCTGTTCCTCCTGCGAGATGGCGAGCCGGGGCGGCACCGGCATCGAGCTGGAGCTGGACCGCGTGCCGCGCCGCGAGGCGGGGATGACCCCCTACGAGCTGATGCTCTCCGAGTCGCAGGAGCGCATGCTCATGGTGGTGCGGCGGGACCGGACCGAGACCGTGCGCCGCATCTTCGCCAAGTGGGACCTGGAGGCGGTGGAGGTGGGCCGCGTGACGGAGGACGGCCTGCTGCGGGTGCGCGCCGAGGGGCGGGTGGTGGCCGAGATCCCGGCCCACACGCTGGCCGAGGAGGGGCCGGTCTACGCGCGCCCCACGGCGCGCCCGGCCTACCTGGACGCGGCCTGGGCCTTCGATCTCTCCGGGCTGCCGCTGCCCCGGGACCCGTCCGCGGTGCTCCTGCGCCTGCTGGCCTCGCCCACCATCGCCAGCAAGCGGTCGGTGTGGCGCCAGTACGATCACATGCTCTTCCTCAACACCGTGGTCCTGCCCGGATCGGATGCGGCCGTGCTGCGCCTGAAGGGGACGCCCCTGGCCATCGCCCTCTCCACGGATGGGAACGGCCGCTACGTGTACCTGGACCCGCGGGAGGGGGCGCGGCTGGCCGTGGCCGAGGCGGCCCGCAACGTCTCCTGCGCCGGCGCGGCGCCGCTGGCCGTCACCAACTGCCTGAACTTCGGCAGCCCCGAGCGCTCGGAGATCATGTGGCAGTTCGCCGAGGCGGTGCGGGGCATGGGCGAGGCCTGCCGCGCCCTGGGCACCCCGGTGACGGGGGGCAACGTGAGCTTCTACAACGAGACGTCCGGCCAGGCCATCCACCCGACGCCCATCATCGGGATGGTGGGGCTCCTGGAGGACGCCGCGCGGGCGATGGGGCAGGGCTTCGCCGCCGCGGGGGACGTGATCCTGCTCCTGGGCGAGACGCTGGAGGAGCTGGGGGGCAGCGAGTACCTGGCCGCCGTCCACGGCCTCGAGGCGGGGCGCCCGCCGCGGCTGGACCTGGAGCGCGAGCGGGCCGTGCAGGCCGCCTGCCGGGCCCTGATCTCCGAAGGCCTGGCCCGCTCGGCCCACGACTGTAGCGATGGCGGCCTGGCCGTGGCCCTGGCCGAATCCGGCCTGTCGGCCTGCGGCGGGCCCTCGCGGCCCCGGGGGAGCCCCCTCGGCGCGGAGGTTGAGCTGCCGGGCGCCGTGCGGCCGGACGCGCTTCTCTTCGGCGAGTCGGCCTCCCGCATCCTGGTGACGGTGCGCCGGGAGGACGAGGCCCGGGCCGTGGCCATGGCCCGATCGCACGGCGCGCCCTGCGCGCCCATCGGGCGCGTGGCGGCGGATCGGATCCGCATCGCCGCCGGGGCGGCGCGCATCGACGTGGCGCTGCCCGAAGCCGCGGCGGCCTGGGAGAGCGCCTTCGGCGGCGATTGAGGATCTCGGATTTGTGATTGAGGATGTGGGGATTCCGCTCTCCGTCGGAAGCGTTCAATCCAAAATCCTCAATCCTCAATCCACAATCGAGTGGGCGGCATGAAGACCATCGACATCGGGCTGCTGGGGTTCGGGACCGTAGGGTCCGGCGTGGTGAAGCTGCTCCAGGAAAACGCCGCGCGCCTGGAGCGCAAGGTCGGCGCGCACCTCCGGATCCGCCGGATCGCCGTGCGGGACCTGGGCCGCGCCCGCCCCGTGGAGGTGGACCGCAAGCTCCTCACGGCCAACCCCGCGGAGGTGGTGGCCGATCCGGCCATCCAGATCGTGGTGGAAGTCTTGGGCGGGATCGACCCGGCCCGCGCCTGCTGCCTGGAGGCCCTGGAGAAGGGCAAGCACGTGGTCACCGCCAACAAGGCGCTGCTGGCCACGCACGGCGTCGCGCTCTACCGGGCGGCCGCCGAGCACCGGGTGGACCTCGGGTTCGAGGCCAGCGTGTGCGGGGGGATCCCGGTGATCCGCCTCCTGCGCGAGGGGCTGGTGGCCAACCGGATCACCAGCCTGCTGGGGATCATCAACGGCACCTGCAACTACATCCTGACGAAGATGACGGAGGAGGACCGGCCCTTCGCCGAGGTGCTGGCCGCCGCGCAGGCGCGCGGATACGCCGAGGCCGACCCCAGCCTGGACGTGGGAGGGCTGGACGCCGCCCACAAGCTGCAGATCCTGGCCTCCATCGCCTACGACACGCCGATCCCCCTGGAGCGGATCTACGTGGAGGGCATCGAGGCCGTCGCCCCGGCGGACATCGCCTACGCCCGGGAGCTGGGCCACCGGATCAAGCTGCTGGCCATCGCCAAGGAAAGCGGGGGCGAGCTGGAGGCGCGGGTGCACCCGACCCTGATCCCGACGGACCACCTGCTGGCCTCGGTGGGCGGCGTGTACAACGCCATCTGGCTGCACGGGGATGCCGTGGGATCGCAGATGTTCTCCGGGCGCGGGGCGGGGCAGATGCCCACGGCCTCCGCCGTGGTGAGCGATCTGGTGGAGATCGCCCACAACATCGTGTTCGGCCGGCCCTCGCGGCCATCGTCCCTGGCGCTGCCGGGCGAGGCGGCGGAGCTCAAGCTGCGGGACATGGCCCGGGTGCGGAGCTGCTACTACCTGCGGGTGATGGCCATCGACAAGCCGCGCGTCCTCTCCAGGATCTCGGGCATCCTGGGGGAGCACAACATCAGCATCGCCTCCGTGATCCAGAAGGGTCGGGGGGTCCACGCTGCGGTTCCGGTGGTGTTCATGACGCACGCGGCGCTGGAGGGGGACATGCGCAAGGCCCTGCGCACCATCGACCACTTGGACGTGGTGGCGCAGCAGACGACCTGCATCCGCGTCGAGGGCGACGAAGACTAGACTGTCCCGGGTCCTTGGTCCTGAGTCCTGGGTCGCCCCGGGAGCGTCGGTGACTCAGGACCCAGGACCAGGGACGCAGGACTGGAGACAAGCGTGGGTTGGCGCGGCGTAATCGAGGAGTATCGCGCGTACCTCCCGGTGACGGAGGCCACGCCCGTGGTGACCCTCCTGGAGGGGAACACGCCCCTGGTCCGCGCCCGCGCCCTGGAACAGGCGCTGGGCTCGCCCTGCCCCGTGTACCTCAAGTACGAGGGCATGAACCCCACCGGGTCCTTCAAGGATCGGGGGATGACGCTGGCCATGAGCAAGGCCCTGGAGGCCGGGGCCCGGGCCGTGCTCTGCGCCTCCACGGGCAATACGGCCGCCTCCGCCTCCGCCTACGCGGCCCGGGCCGGCCTGCGCGCCTTCGTCCTGGTCCCGGAGGGGAAAATCGCCCGGGGCAAGCTCTCGCAGGCCGTCTTGCACGGCGCCACGGTGATGCAGGTCCGCGGCAGCTTCGACGAGGCGCTCAGCGTGGTGCGCGAGGTGGCCGCCAGCCAGCCGGTGGCCCTGGTCAACTCGGTGAACCCGCACCGGCTGGAGGGGCAGAAGACGGGCGCCTTCGAGGTGTGCGACCAGCTCGGCGGGCCGCCCGACTGGCACTTCATTCCGGTGGGCAACGCCGGCAACATCACCGCCTACTGGCGGGGTTACCGGGAGTACAAGGCGGCCGGGCGGATCGCGCGGCTGCCCCGGATGATGGGCTGGCAGGCCGAGGGGGCCGCCCCCATCGTGCGGGGCCACGTGGTGGCGGAGCCGGAGACGGTGGCCACGGCCATCCGCATCGGCAACCCGGCCAGCTGGAAGGGGGCGCTGGAGGCGGTGGAACAGTCCAAGGGCGCCATCGACATGGTGTCCGACGAGGAGATCCTCACGGCGTATCGCCAGCTCGCCCAGCTGGAAGGCGTCTTCTGCGAGCCGGCCTCGGCCGCGTCCGTGGCCGGCCTGGCCCGCTGGCTCCAGCGGGAGCGCCCCCCGGCCGACGCCCGCATCGTCTGCGTCCTCACCGGCCACGGCCTGAAGGACCCGGACAACGCCATCGCCCTGGCCCCGCGCCCCCGCACCATCCCCGCCACCGCCGAGGCCCTCCTCAAGGCCATGGCCCTGTAGGCGCCCTGCTGCCGCAAAGGGCAAGGGGTGGGTGAGGGATCGGGACGTGAGGTTGCCCAACGGGGACCGCGCTGCCGTTGATTCGCGGAAGATTACAGGGTATCTTCTTTCTGTCACGCATCCGGTTGGTCGCTCGAAGGCGCGTTTTTTTCGGGGGCTCGGGTTCAGTGAAACGACGGCAGGGGACCTCGAGCGCGCCCTCCTTGAGGTAGCGAAGACGGGGGAGGTGGTCGAGACCATCGCCGTACGTTCCGGTACGAAATTCGTCGTCGATGGGACGCTCAGGACGCCCGCCGGTACTGGCGCCTCGGTGCGGACTGTTTGGGTTGTGGAGGCAGGTCAGAGCCAGCCGCGGTTCGTCACCGCTTACCCGGCGTGAGCCGTGGGGGTGATGGAATGATCGACGAATTGGAGACCGTGATCCTCACCCGCGATATTCCCGAGAGCGGGTTGACAGCAGGAGACGTCGGGGCCGTGGTACATCGTTATGCGGGTGGGGCCGGATACGAGGTCGAATTCGTCACGGGCGAAGGCAGGACCGTGGCGGTCCTTGCCCTTTCCGAAGGGGACCTCCGGCCGATGTCCAGCGGGGAGATCCTCCACGTCCGGTCTCTTGTCCCAACGTAGGGGATCTGGGGCGCGCATCGTCTGCGTCCTCACCGGCCACGGCCTGAAGGACCCGGACAACGCCATCGCCCTGGCCCCGCGCCCCCGCACCATCCCCGCCACCGCCGACGCCCTCCTCAAGACCATGGCCCTCTGAGCTGCTGCCCGGAGGTCTGGAGATGAGCCGGTCCGTTCTCGATGAGGTCGTTCGGCGCATCGTCGAGGTGGCACATCCCGACGAGATCATTCTTTTCGGTTCCGCCGCCCGCGGGGAGCCCGGGCCGGACAGCGATCTCGATCTGCTCGTGGTCAAGGCCGGCGTCCCACATCGCCGGCATCTCGCGCAGCAGATCTACCGCGGGCTCTTCGGCATCGCCGTGCCGGTGGACATCGTCGTCGTCACGCCGGAAGACATCCAAGCCTTTCGGGACAAGGTGGGGACGATCATCGGCCCCGCGCTTCGAGACGGAAAGCGGGTCTATGCCGCCTGAGCGCCGCGACCCGACGGATCCGGCCGAATGGCTCCGGAGGGCTCGCAGCAACCTGGCCCGGGCGAAGGCGGACCGCAACCTGGCCGACGTGCTGTATGAGGACCTTTGTTTCGATGCCCAGCAGGCCGCGGAGAAGGCGATCAAGGGCTTGCTGGTATGGCGCAAGGTTGCCTTTCCCAAGACGCACGCGATTACGGACCTCCTCACGCTGGCCCATCGGGCCGGGGTGGAGGTGCCTGAGGATATTCGTGAAGCCGGTGGGCTGACGGAGTACGCGGTGGAGGCCAGGTACCCTGGGCTCTCCGAGGAGGTGACCCGGGATGAGTACGCGCAGGCGGTTGCCCTTGCCGAGCGCGTCGTCCGCTGGGTTGCGTCGCTGACCTCCCCGCCGCCTTCCGTGAAGTAGCCGTCGTCGAAGCCGGAGGGCGGGACCGGACCGGACCGCCACCGGCGGCCCCCGGAAAAGGTTCCCGGGGCCCGCGGGGTCCCCCTGCGGGCCAGCATGCACGGAGGCGGTCGGCACGGCCCGTGGGGCGGCACGCCCGCCGGCAGCGATCCCCGCACCATCCCCGCCGACGCCCTCCTCAAGGCCATGGCCCTGTCGTCGCGCCCGCCGTCCCGCCGGCCCCGGGCCGATCGCATTCCCCGCTTGAAGGCCGGTAGGGTGGCGGTGTACACATTCCGTCATGCCACGGCCCATCCTCTCCGCCGACGAGCTTGCCATCTGCCGCGGCTGCATCCAGGAGGCCATCCGCGGGGATGGCGTCGTGTGCCTGGAGTGCGGCCTCCTGTGTTGGCGCCTGGGAAAGCATCTGGGGGTGCACGGGCTGGGCGTGGCCGCCTATCGGGCCAAGTGGGGGTATCCCCCGGACACCCCGCTCGCCCTGCCCATCCCCCTCGAGGCCCGTCGGCGGGCCCCGCTCCGGGTGCCGCCCCGCCGCGCGGTCTCGCCCGGCGAACTCCAGCACTACCGCGCCCACATCCGAGAGGCCATGCAGGAGGGCGGCGTGGTGTGCTTGGAGTGCGGGGGCGTGTATCAGTTCATCGGGTCGCATGTGCGGGCGCACGGCATCACCGGCGCCGCGTACCGGGAGAAGTGGGGCTACAACCGCGGGAGCGGCCTGGTGAGTCCGACCCTGCACCAGCGGAAGCGGCACATCGCCCTGGCCCGGAACTTCGGGGCCATGTCTCCGCCCGGATCGTACCGGAAGGCCCAGGCGGTCCAGTTGCGGGGGCGCAGCCGCTTCCGGACCGAGGCGAGGCTGAACAAAGCGGATCGCAACCGGGCGAGGTACGCCGCCGGTTGGCGGCCCTCGGAACGGCGGAAGGTGCCCGAGGAAATCCTGAAGGGGCTGGTGGCGGAGGAGCTGGATTTCCGTGCCATCGCCGCCCGCGTGCGGCGGCATCCGGAGTACATCCGCGCCCGTCTGCGCGCGCTGGGCCTGGTGAAGGTGCGCCGCCCGCTGGCGGTCCCGGACGCCGAGCTGCTGGCCCTGCGCCGGGCCGGCCTGTGGAACCCGGAGATCGCCCGGCGCCTCGGCTGCTCGGTTCCCGCCGTCAACGCGCGCCTCCAGAAGCTCCGGCGGCAGGGCGTGCCCGTGCCCACCCCGCCGGGGCCGCGGCCCAACGCCGCGCGGCGCGTGAGCGACGAGGCGCTGCTCGCCCTCGTGCGCCAGGGCCTGCGGCCCGCCGCCATCGCCGCCAGACTCGGGCTCCGGGATTCCCGGGTCAGCCGCCGCCTCGCCGCCCTGCGCCGCCGCGGCCTGCTGCCGCCCGCGCCGCCCCGCGCCCGGTCACGAACGCCCCCCGCCGCTCCCTGACACGTCCCCGCGCCCCCGCATCATGCCCGCCTCCGCCGCCGCCGGTGTCCCGTGGAAGATCGGACCTCCCCCGGGCCTTGGGCGGGGTTCGGACCCGCTCCCCGGTGGCGCCTGCAGGTGTTTCGGGGGACGGGGTCAGGAGAGAGCGCCGACCCGGGAGAGGTGGCGCACGCGCGGGAGCGCTTGAACATGGTCGAAGAGGCGGCGGTCGGCCGTGATCAGGGGGCAGTCGAGCTCGACCGCCAGCGCGAGGAAGGAGGCGTCGTAAAACGTCAGGCCATAGTCGCGCCCCAGGCGCGCCGCCCGTTTGAGGAGCGGCGCAGCGGGCGGGGCGACGGTGCAGGGCAAATCCGCCAGGCGATCGAGGGCGTGGTCCATGGCGGCTCGGCTCAGCCGGGCCTTCAGGAGCAGGATGTTCCCCACTTCGTAGAGGAGGAGGGCGGGGACGTGAACCTCCAGGGGCCGGCGCTCCACCTCTTCCAGGAGGGCGCGCGCCTCGACGACGAGAGACTCGTTGCGGGCCTTGAACCATTTGATGAGGACCGAAGAATCAACGACGATCCTGTGGGCCATACCGCGTGTCCCGGAAGTAGCGGATGATATCCGTCGAGTCCCATTCCCCCATCCAGAGGGTTTCCAGGTCTTTGAGGGGGACCAGCGCCTCCCTCCAGGAGCGGCGGGCCCCCCGCTGACCCGTCAGGTGGCTTCGCAGCGCCTCACGGATCAGCTCGCTGCGGGACCGGTTCTGGGCGCGGGCGGCCCGGTCCACCCTCCTCAAGAAGCCATCGGGAAGCGACACCATCACCTTCGCCATCGGACGACCCTCCATGGGGACGCTATCATCCCTGTTCAACGCAGGCAATACTTTTTATAGCCCACCACTTTTCGGCGAGGCTGCGGCCTCGGCCCGCCCCGGCCCGGCGCGGGACGGGGCGGGCCTGTTGACTTTGGGCGGGCTTTTTGTTATCAGTAACTTCGCGTTCGCGGGAATAGCTCAGTGGTAGAGCATCGCCTTGCCAAGGCGAGGGTCGCGGGTTCAAATCCCGTTTCCCGCTCCATCTCCTAGCCATCAGCACTTGCCATCCGCCATCCGCCCGGCTCACCTTCACCCAAGGGGGTCGATGCCTCGCGTGCCCATGCTGCCTCCGCCCGCCCGCGCCGCGGCCCGCCGTCCCCGGTGCCCGCGGGGAGTCGTGGGCCCATGAGCCGCATCCGCGAGACCCTGGCCGACAAGACGCTGCTGCTCACGGGCGTCACCGGCTTCTTCGCCAAGGCCCTGCTGGTCAAGCTGCTGGCGGACGTCCCCGAGGTGCGGCGCATCTACGTCCTCATCCGGCCCGGGGCCTCGGCCCGCGATCCCGCGGCCAGCGTGGAGGGCCGCCTCCGCCGCGAGATCCTCGAATCCTCCGCCTTCGCCCCCCTGCGCCAGCGCTACCGCGAGGCCTTCGGCGCGCGCGTGGCCGGCAAGGTCGTCCCCGTCGCGGGGGATCTCTCCCGCGAGCGGTTCGGGTGCGATCCCGCCGCCCTGGAGCGGCTGGCGGCCGGGCTGGACCTCATCGTGAACAGCGCGGCCAGCGTCTCCTTCGACGAGGGCCTCGACGAGGCGCTGGCGCTCAACACCTTCGGCCCCTCGCGCCTCCTGGGGCTGGCCGCGGCGGCGGGGGGCATCCCGCTGGTGCAGGTCTCCACCGCCTACGTCTGCGGCGACCGGGATGGGCTGGTGCCGGAGGAGCCCCCGCAGCCGGGGCTCACCCCGGCGTCGCGGCGGGCGAGCGGGGCCCCCCTGGACCTCGACCGCTTGCTGGACGAGCTGCGCCGGGCCTGCGCCGAGGCGGGCCGTGGGAGCGATCCCGAGGCGGTCCGCCGCGCCATGGTGGCGGAGGGCCTGCGGCGGGCCCGGGCCCTCGGCTGGCACGACGTCTACACCATGACCAAGTCCCTGGGCGAGCAGCTGCTGGTGCGGGACCGGGGGGCCGTCCCGCTCTGCCTCCTGCGCCCCTCCATCATCGAGAGCGCGCTGCGGGAGCCGCAGCCGGGATGGCTGGACGGGCTCCGCATGGCGGACCCCATGATCGTGGCCTTCGGCCGGGGGCAGATCCGGGACTTCCCGGGCGTCGCCTCCCTGGGGATCGACATCGTGCCGGTGGACCTGGTGGTCAACGCCACCGTGGCCGCCGCCGCCGAGCTGCTGCGCGCCGGCGGCCTCTCGGTCTACCATGCGGCCACCGGCGACGTGGCGCCGATCACGGTGGGCGAGTTCTCCGGCGGCATCTACGAATACTTCGCCCGCCACCCGTTCCGCGACCGGCGGGGCCTGCCCGTGCGCGTGGCCCCCTGGCGCTTCCCATCCCTGCCGGCCTTCGAGCGCCGCTATCGCGCCCGGCGCCTGGCCCCGCTCAAGGCCGTGCGGCGGGCCCTGGCGGCCCCGGCCCTGGCCCCGCTGCGCGGCCCCCTGGAGGCGGTCACCACGGCCCGCATCACCGCCCTGGAGCAGCTGCTCTACCTGGCCGATCTCTACGGCCCCTACACCCGCCTGGCCTGCACCTTCGACACCCGCCGGCTGCGGGCCCTGGAAGCCGCCCTGGACGCCGAGGACCGGGCCCGCTTCGCCTGCGACGCGACGGCCATCGTCTGGCGCGACTACGTGCAGGACGTGCACATCCCCGGCCTCAAGCACTTCGTGCTGAGACTCCCAGATGTGCCGGGGGCCGGGCAGGCCAAGGCGGATGGATTGCGCGCCGCGCCGCCGGCCGAGGCGGCGGACCCCGCGGCGGAGGCGCGGACGCTGCGGGACCTGCTGCGCCGCGGGGCCGCACGCTTCCGCGGGGCGGTGGCGCTGGAGGTGAAGCAGGGCGAGCGCCACATCCAGTATTCGTACGAGGAGGTGGCCCGCCTGGCCGCCCTGGTGGGCGAGCGGCTCCTGGCCCACGGCGTGGGCGCCGGCGACCGGCTGGGGCTGCTGGCCGAGAACCGCCCCGAGTGGGGGATCGCCTACCTGGGGGCCGTGGCGCAGGGGATCGTCGTGGTCCCGCTGGACCCGCAACTTCCGGAGGCCGAGGTGGAGGACCTCCTGCGCCGCACCGGCGCGCGGGCGCTGGTGTGCACCGAGGCGCTGGTCCGCGAACTGTCCGACGACGCCCTGCGGCGCCTGGCCGACCCCGCCGGGGGCGTGGCCCTGCTGGACGGTCTCCGCTTCGGCTGCGCATTCCCGGGGCTGGATCCGCCGGCGCGCCCCCGCGGGATCGGGCGCCCGCCCGGCCCCGACGACCTGGCCTCCATCCTCTTCACCTCGGGGACGACGGTCGCCCCGAAGGGGGTGATGCTCACGCACGCCAATTTCCTGGCCAACGTCCGGGCGGTGACCGAGTTCCTGGGGGCGACGGCGGAGGATCGGGTCCTCTCGGTCCTCCCGCTGCACCACGCCTTCGAGTTCACGTGCGGGTTCCTGGGGCCCCTCTGGGTGGGCGCCCGCATCACCTACCTGCCCAGCGTGGGCTCGGCCCAGATCCTGGCGGCCATGCGGGAACGCGGCATCACCATGCTCCTGGGGGTGCCCCGCCTCTACCAGCTCCTGGCGCAGGGGGTCGAGGACCGCCTGGCCGCGGCCGGGCCCGGCGCCCGGCGGGCGGCCCGCGCCCTCGCCGGCCTGGGCGCCGTCTCGGGGATGCGCGCGCGGCGCGCCCTCCACTGGCACGTGCACCGCGCCCTCGGCGGCCGGGTGCGCCTGCTGGTGAGCGGCGGGGCCGCGCTGGACCCCGAACTGTTCGACCGGTTCCGCGCCATGGGCTTCACCCTCTGCGAGGGCTACGGCCTCACCGAGGCCGCGCCGGTGGTCACGGTGAACCCGCCGGCGCTCCCGCAGCGCGGCTCGGTGGGGCTCCCGCTGCCCGACGTGGAGGTGCGCATCGAGAACCCCGATCCCGACGGCGTGGGGGAGATCGTGGTGCGGGGGGCCAACGTCATGCGCGGCTACTTCGGGCAGCCGGAGCTGACGGAGGCGGCCCTGCGGGACGGATGGCTGCGCACGGGGGACCTGGGCCGCCGCGGGGCCGATGGCTACATGTACATCACCGGCCGGCTGAAGGATGTCATCGTCACCCCGGCGGGCGTGACCCTCTCCCCCGAAGACGTGGAGGGCCTCTATAAGGACCTGCCGGGCGTGCGGGAATCCTGCGTGGTGGGGATGCCGCGGCCCGGTGGGCCCGGCGAGGAGGTGCACCTGGCCGTGGTGCCCGGGGGGGACGCCGGGGTGGACCGGGAGGAGATCCTGCGGGCCATCGATGCGCGCTCCCAGGCGGGGCCCAGCCATCGCCGGGTGCAGCGCGTGCATTTCCTGCCGGGCGAACTTCCCAAGACCCCCACCCTCAAGGTCAAGCGGGGGGAGGTGCGGCGTCTCCTCCAGGGGGCCGCCGCCGGCGAGGGCGCCCCCGGGCCCGGGGGTGAAGGCGGCGGGCGCGCGGGGGCCAGCCCGGCGGAGCAGGCCATGCTGGCGTTGCTGGCCCGCCTGGTGGGGATCCCGGCGGGCCGCCTCTCGCCCCAGGCGCACCTGGAGCGGGACCTGGGGTTCGATTCCCTGATGCGCGTGGAGCTTCTGGCGTATCTGGATTCGCAACGGGGCAGGCCGCTCTCCGAGGCGTGGGCCGCGCGCCTGCAGACGGTGGAGGACCTGCTGGCCCTGGCGCGCCGCGAGGCGGGCAGGGCCTCCGCCGGGACGGGGGCCATGGGCCCCACGTGGCGCCAGCTCCTGGAGCGGCCGGGCGGCGGCCCGGGCGCCGCCGAGCCGGTGCCCCGCCCCGCCATGTTCCGGCTCGCCCTGGGGGCGGCCCGGGGGCTCCTCGGGGGCTATTGCGGGATGGCCGGCGACGGCCTGGAACACCTCCCGCCCAAGGGCCCCTTCCTGCTGGCGGCCAACCATGCCAGCCACCTGGATACCCTGGCCGTGCTGGCGGCGCTGGGGGAGCGGGCGGACGAGATCGCCCTGGTGGGCGCGCGCGATTACTTCTTCGACCGGGCCTGGAAGCGCGCGATCCTGCCGCGGGCCCTCCCCATCATCCCGTTCGATCGCGAGGGCGATTTCCTGGAGGGGCTCCGCCTCTGCCGGGAGGCCATCGGGATGGGGCGCTCCCTCCTCATCTTTCCCGAGGGGACGCGCAGCCGGACGGGGGCGTTGCAGCCCTTCAGGGCGGGGGTCGGCGTCCTGGCGGTGGAGCTGGGCATCCCCATCGTCCCCACGGCCATCGAGGGCACCTTCGCGGCTCTGCCCGTGGGGCGGGCGCTGCCGCGCCGGCACCCGGTGCGCGTCACCTTCGGGCCTCCCATCGTGCCCGGCCCCGCCGGCGGCGGGGAGGGAGAGGGTGATGACCGTACGCCCTACGCGCGCTACCGCGATGTGGTGGATCGGGTGCGCGCCGCCATCGCCGACCTGCTCCGCCGCGGTCCCAGGTCCCGGGTCCCGGGTCGCGGGTCGGCGGCAGGCGACCCGTGACGAGCGGAGCGCAGCGGCGGTGGGCCCTGGTCACGGGCGCCTCGTCGGGCATCGGGATGGCCCTGGCGCGCGAGCTGGCCGGGCGCGGATACGACCTGGTCCTCCTGGGGCGGAACGCGGAGGGGCTGGCGCAGCTCGCCCGGGAGCTGGCGGGGGCCCACGGGACCGCCGCCCGGGTCTTGGCCGGTGACCTGGCCGATCCGGCCGCGGCCCACGAGGCCCGCGCGGCGCTGGAACGCGAGGCGATCCCTATCAGCGTGTTGGTGAACAACGCCGGGTTCGGCGTCCACGGCCGCTTCGCGGAGACGGATCTGGCGCAGGAACTGGCCCTGGTCAACGTGCAGATCCACGCCCTGCTGGTCCTCACCAAGGCCTGCCTGTCCGGGATGCTCCGGCGGCGCGAGGGGAGGATCCTGAACGTCGCCTCGGTCTATTCGTACGCGCCGGTGCCGCTGCAATCGGTCTACGCGGCGTGCAAGGCGTTCCTCCTCTCGTTCTCGGAGTCGCTGGCGGCGGAGCTGGAGGGCACCGGGGTGTCCGTCACCGTGCTCTGTCCGGGGATCACCGCCACGGCCTTCCGCACCCGGGCGGGGATGCGGGAGAAGGCGTCCCGGCTGTCCATGGACGCGCGAACGGTGGCCGCCATCGCCTGCCGCGGGCTCTTCCGGGACCAGGCGGTGGTGGTGCCCGGCGGGATCAACCGCCTCTACGTGCTGGCCGCGAAGGTTGTGCCCCGGCGGCTCGCCGCGCTGCTGACGCGGCGGCTGAACCGGCACCGGGGATTGGGGGCGCCGTCATGATGAAGTGGTGGGGGTGGGGGAGCGAGGGCGTCGAGTTCCCCATGCAGCACAAGCCGAACCTGTGGCCCTGGATCTGCCAGGAGCTGGGCATCCCCCCGGATGCCCGCCCGACCAGGCCCGTGCCCCGCAGCGCCATCGTCCTGGACAAGCCGGTGATCCACCAGGGCTTCCTGGCCGCCGTGGAAAAGGCCCTGGGGCCCGGCCGGATCGCGCGCGGCGAGGACGAGCGGCTGCTGCACGCGTACGGCAAGAGCTACCCGGACCTGCTGCGCGTGCGCCGGGGCCAGGTGGACCGGGCGCCCGACGTGGTGATCCTGCCCGAGGGCCACGCCGACGTGGAGGCCGTGGTCTTCGAGGCCCAGCGGCACAACGTGTGCGTGATCCCCTTCGGGGGCGGCACCAACATCGTGGGGGGCGTGAACCCCGTGGACCGGTCCGGGCGGATGGTGGTCTCGCTGGACCTGCGGGACATGGCCCGCGTCCTGGCCGTGGACGAGCAGTCCCAGACCGCCACCATCGAGGCGGGGGCCCTGGGCCCCACGTTGGAACAGGAGCTCCAGCGGCGCGGCTGGTCGCTGGGGCACCATCCCGACTCCTTCGAATTCTCCAGCCTGGGCGGGTGGCTGGCCACCCGATCCGCCGGCATGCAGTCGGACGCCTACGGCAAGATCGAGGACATGGTGGTGGCGCTCCGCATGGTCACGCCCCTGGGCACCCTCACCACGCGCCCGGCGCCCAGGGCGGCCACGGGGCCGGACCTGAACCAGGTGGCCGTCGGCTCGGAGGGGGTGCTGGGGGTCATCACCGAGGCCACCATGCGGGTGCACCGGAACCCGCCGGTGCGGTCGTACCACGGCTTCCTGTTCCCCACCTTCGAGGCGGGGCACGCCGCCATCTACGAGTGCGTCACCGGCGGCTTCCCCCCCAGCCTCTTCCGCCTCTCGGACGCGCGGGAGACGGAGCTGGCCTTCCAGATGAAGTCGCCGGACGCGGGCCTGAAGCGCCTCGTCACCCAGGCGTTCAAGAGATACCTGGCCGGCAGGGGCTACGGCGCGCCGTGCCTCATGATCACCGGCTTCGAGGGGGATCCGGCCCCGGTGGCGGCGCTGCGCGCCGGCGCCTTCCGCATCCTGAAGCGGCACCAGGGGTTCCACCTGGGGACCAAGGTGGGCGACTCGTGGTCGCGCGAGAAGTACAACCTGCCCTACCTGCGCGACTACGTGATGGACTACGGGGTGATGGCGGACGTGGCCGAGACCTCCACCGTCTGGTCCAACCTCCTGCCGCTGTACCACGGGGCGAAGAAGACGCTGGAGGACCGCTTTCGCGCCGACGGCAAGGGGTTCTACCTCGGCTGCCACATCTCCCACACGTACAAGACGGGCGCCAGCCTCTACTTCACCTTCGCCGCGCACATGACCCCGGGCAAGGAGCTGGAGGAGTACTACCGGTACAAGCGCCTGGTCACGGAGACCTTCGTGACCCACGGCGGGACGCTGAGCCACCATCATGCCGTGGGCATCGAGCACCAGGACTGGTTCGAGCGGGAGGTGACCCCGACGGGCGTGCGGGCCCTGCGGGGCCTGAAGGCGGGGCTGGACCCGCAGGGGATCATGAACCCCGGCAAGCTGATCCCCCCGGGCGAGTGAGGGCAGAGGCGTACGCGAGGGCTTGCGGAGTGATGGGGGCGGGGCGTCCATCGTCGCTGGCGAGGTCCGCCGAGGCCGGGGAGATCCGGCCGGTGCGCCGGGTGGCCCTGGTGGTGAACCCCGCGGCAGGGGGATGGCGCAGCCTCCGGCTGGCCGAGCGCCTCCAGCCCGAGCTGGTAGCCTGCGGCATCACCGTGGCGCGGCGGGTCACCGCCCGGCCCGGGGACGCCACCGCCTTCGCCGCCGCGGCCCTGGCGGAGGGGGTGGACGCCGTGGTGGTCTGCGGCGGGGACGGGACCGTGAACGAGGTCGTCCAGGCGCTGGCCGGCACGCCGGGGCGGCTGGCCGTGGCCGCCGGGGGCCGGGGGAACGACCTGGCGCGCACCCTGGC
>Ga0187780_10000262_pt1 | contig 39520 bp, 31 predicted proteins | sample 1015_Q2_SP10_20__FD_132429 | JGI IMG/M metagenome (GOLD analysis project Ga0187780, IMG submission 132429) | Tropical peat soil microbial communities from peatlands in Department of Meta, Colombia - 1015_Q2_SP10_20_MG | ecosystem: Environmental > Terrestrial > Soil > Wetlands > Peat | place...
AGCTGGCATTGACGCCGAAGTCTTCGGCGCTGTAGGTGCCGGCGAAGGCGCCGAGCTCGAAGTCGGAGGTCTTGATGCGCGGGGCCTTGACGGTCCGGCGCTTGACCTCCGGTTCCACGACCGCGGGCGTGCCGCCCTCCGCGGAGGTGACCTCCACCGGCGCGCTGGCAGGCGCGGGGTGGCGCTTGAACGGCCACATCGAGCAGCCGCCGAGGGCCACCGCTAGGGCGCTCAGAAGAAGAACGCGAAGCCAACTTTCCATTCGTTCCTGTCCTCGTTCTGGGCGCTCTTGGTGAAGATCACGTAACTGCGGTAGTCGCCGCGGAACATGAGACGCCGCGCCAGGTGAATCTTGATGCCGGCGCCCCAATAGGCGAGCTGCTCGTTGCGATCGGGCGGCGCGACGATGGTGGCGCGCGGGATGATGTGCACGTAGCCGGTGCCGAGATCGACGAACGGCGCGAAGCGCCAGTCGGGCCGAAAGGTGTGGGTCAGACCGATGGTGCCGAACACATCGGTCGATGAAGACCCGAGCGCCTCGCTCAAGCCCAGCTCGGCGCTTAGGTAGTCGTTGAAGGAGTAACCGACGTAGCCGGAGTTGACGTTGCCGCCGCCGAAGTTGCCGGTCTGAAATCCTGCTTCCCAGGGCGAGGCGTCGTAATCGCGCTTGTTCAGGTCCTCGAGCCGCAGTGGCCGGCCGTCGGCGAGCAGCGTGTGCTCCATCTGGCTGCGCTCGGCCCAGCCGACCTTGCCCTTGTCATCGCGGACTTCGAACCAGTCGGTGCGGCGCTTGAGGATGTCGACCGAATCGCCGCGGCCGACCACGTAAAAAACCGGATAACCGCGCCCGGGGCCGGTGTGCAGTTCGAGATAGGCATCCGCGACCGTGACGCGGACATAGCGCTGCGAGTCTGCGTGGTTTGGCTCTTCGGCTCCGAGCGCCTGTCCCCCCATGCTGACCAGAATAAGTAATGTGGCGAGGGGCAGGCGTTGGCGCATTTACTCAGTTGGCGACGGGGATCGCGAATGGGTCGTTGTAGTACTGGGCGCCGATGTCGAGCCATTCGGCGACCAGGCGGAGCTCGGCCGGGCTCAGCCAGCCGTTGTGCGTGCCGCCGGCATCGAACTCGGCGAAGAAGCCGGTCGAGGCCAGCGCGCTGCCGCCCACCATGGGTGGCGGCAGCATCGGTGCCGGAACCTGGGTCGGCAGACCTGTCTTCGGGTCGATCGGACCCGGGACGGTCTCCGGCACGAGCGCGCCCATATTAAGCACGAGCGGTTCGCGCGGGAACAGCAGTTCCTGGAACGAGGTGAGCTGGTCGGGCTGTGCGGCCGAGGCGGTCGCCGACAGATCCAGCTGTCCGGCCGGAACCATCGCGCCCATCGCGCCCTTCAGGCTGTGACAGCTCATGCAGGTGGTCGCCGCCGTGCCGTCCTGAGCCAGCAGGCCGGCGGGGAAAGCGCCGTTGGTGACCTGAGTCCGGTCGAGTGCCCACAGCGGCGCAATGTGCAGGACGTAGTGAATGGTGATCCGACACTGCGCGTTCCACTGGGTCGGGACCATGAGCGACGGTGGCGCCGGCATGGCGGTCACCAGCTGTTCGCAGGCGTTGTTGCTCAACGGCGCCGGCGTGTTGAGTAGCTGGTAGGTGTAGCTCACCGAAGGCATGGCCTGGCCGGTCCACTCGTCGACGAAAGTCACATCCACGGACGGACGCATGGCCGCGCACTCGACGTGGCCGCCGGGCATCTGCAGCGACGGGCAGTCGACGCGCGCGCGCGCCTCCGCCATGGTCTCGCCGGCGTGTGCGCCGCCGGCGCCGAGCACCCCGGCGGCGGTGCCGGCGAACGGCCCGGCGACGATGGCGCCGGCATTGGCACTCTTAAATAAGCCGCTGCGGCCGTGCGAGAGGGGTGCCTGGCCCTGGGCGCCGGCCGCGGGCTTGTGACAGCCGTTGCAGGTCAGGACCTCGCCGGTGCGCACCTGCATCCAGTTGTTGTGCGTGGTGCCGATGCGCCGCCCGTTGACGTCCAGCACGGAGATCTGGAAAGCGACGTTGGACGGGATCTCCAGCATCACCGACCCGTCCGGATCAACCACCCCGTAGCCGAGAATCTCGCGCATGAAGTTGGAGGCGCCGAAGGCGCTCGCCGGTATGTTCTTCAGCACTTCCTTGTCGGGCAGACCGACCGCCTTCTCGATGCGGATGAAGCGGGCGGGGCGCGTCGGGTACTGCGCGTTGCTGGGATTGCTGACCGCGGCGATGCCGCCGGGTGCGGTATCCACGCCGTCGAAGTCGTAGACACTCTTGATGTCGAGAATGCCGACCTGCGCCTGGCCGAGCGTCTGGTCGTAGTTGACGCCGGCGACTGCATCCAGCGCCACCGGCGGGTTCGGCACGCGCGGTTGCAGCGCCACCACATCGGTGTACATCACGCCTTCCACCGGCGGCGTGATCGGCTGCTGCGTGTTCTGGTTCGGGTCGTAGATCCAGATGCCGTACAGGGGCTCGGCCGTCGTGACCGTCTTCGCCTGCAGCGCCGTGGTGGTGCAGGGCTCGATCAGGCCCTGGGTGTTGACCAGTCGGCACGGCGTCCAGCTCACCAGCAAGCGGTTGGTGCCGTCCCAGAGCGGATAGACGCTCGAGAACCGGCCGCCGGGCGAGGGCCCGGGCACGGTCACCACGGCATTGACCACGGCCTTGCTCTGGGCCGGGCCGGCCATGCCGGCCGCCGCCAGCACCGGCTGCGTGTCCTCAACAAAATCTTTGACGTCGATGATGGTGACGTCACCGCCGAACTCGGTATTGCCGGCAGGCGTGATGCCGTTGTAGGCGGTCACGTTCGCCGGCTGGTTGCCGGTCGGGTAGGGACGCATCAGCGCGATGATCTTGCCGTCCGGGCGCGAACGCGCCTGCGTGAACTGGATCATGCCGCCGGCACTGCCGGTGGCGTGGCTGTGCTTGCCATACAACAGCTGCAGGTTGCTGCCGTCCGGGTTCATGGCGTAGAGCGCCATGCCCTGATCGGCGCCATCGGGATTGTCCCAGCGCGTGAACACCACCCGCCCGTCATTGAGCACCGACGGATCCAGGTCGTGGCTCATGTTGTATTCGACCTGGTGGATGTTGGTGCCGTCGGCATTCATGACGTGCAGCGTGAACGCCGGCTCGTTGCGGTCGCTCTCGATGCCGGCGCTGAACTCCTGCTCGCCCTCGTCGATCAGCACCGCCTTCTCGCCCTCCTGGCGCGTCGAGGAGAACACGATGCGTCCGTCGGGCAGGAAGTGCGGCGCCACGTCGTGGCCGCGGCCGGCGACGATGTCGCTGGCGATCACCCGGAACGTGGTATTGGACTTGGAGTCGTATTCATAGATCGACCACACCGGCTGCTCGTCGGCCTTGACGCCCTTCATGAGCGGCGGGCGCATCGAGAACACCAACAGCGTGCCGTCGAAGGACACATCCAGATCGCGCACGTCCCAGGTGCCCATGGTGATCGCGCCGGTCAGGTTCTGCTCGGCCGCGGCCGGCGAGGCCTGGGCGCGCAGGAACACATCGGCGGGTCCGTTGAACACCTTGTTGCCGCCGCGCTGGATCCGGATGTCGTCCGTGAGTGGCAGCGCCGTCGGATTGGTCTTCAGATTCGGCAGCGTGCGTTTGATGTACGCCACCGGATAGTCCGGAGACACCGGATCGTTGGCCGCCGTGGCGCCGACCGTCAGCGCGCTCCAGCCGCCGCTCGAGCACGCGCATACGCACGCAGCTGCAGCCGCTGTCACCAGCGCCCGCACACTGCGCAAGATCAACGTGCCTCGCATCGTCTCGATGGCTAGGTCGTTCATCGTCCCGTACCTCGCATCATTCGCAACCGCGGCTTCGCGCGGTCGCGGGTTCAAACCCCCGCCGTTGCTGTGTCGTCGGCCTGCGCCGCGTACCGTGGCGCGTGTAGCGCGCGCCGCTGTACTCGATCGCGAACGATGCCGCGCAATGATGTCCGGCGCCCGCGACACATTCTGTTAAAGCGCTCACAGAAGACAAGTGCGTCCAAGATTGACGCGTGCTGCTGACTTTGACTCTGTGCGACATCGCCTTTCGCGCGCGCACGGGACATAAGTCCGCGCGCGCTGGAAATACAGTGATCAGGTTACACGTGCGCTGTTCGCGCCGTAATGTCGTAAAGCTGCGACTTAGGGTTTATTTGCGAACCCGATCACGCGTTAACACTTGTCGCAGCCCTGAGACATTACGCGCCGACCAATGGCTGTCTATATTTGCTCCCACGCGTACAGCAACACGCGAGTGGGACGGCCATGAAACACACCACGGCAGTGGCGACGGACGAGACCGGAATGCGGCGCGCGCCTCAAAAGCGGCGCGGCCTGGCGCGCGGCGTGGCGATTGCCATCGCTGCAGTCGCGCAGCTGGCCACGGCAGCCGCGCTCGCGGGCCCGAACGAGCAGGCGGCGCGCATGTTCCAGCGCCTGACCGGCGTCCCGCCCGATGATGCGACGCTGGCCTCGATGTCCACCGACATTACCCAGGGCAACGCGCTTGGGGCGGCGTACACGGCCATGCAGAACGACAACTTCTATAGTGTCGTTCTTAAAAACTACGCCATGCCCTGGACCAACGTCGCGCAGACGCAGTTCGCGCCACTCAATGACTACGTCGCGACCGTGATCGGCATGGTGCGCGACGACGTGCCGTTCAACACGGTGCTGTCGGCCGACATCATCTATATAGGTGCCAGCAACCTCGGGCTGCCGGCCTACTCGAACACCGACGACAATCACTACACGCAGCTCGAGCTCAGCGGCGCCAAGCTCGGTAACCCGGCGGTGCTGGTCCAGAGCAAGCAGTCGACCGTGACCGGATTGCCGGCCGCCGCCACCGCGGGCGTGCTCACCAGCCGCGCCGCCGGCCAGGCGTTCTTCTCGCTCGGTACCAACCGGCGCATGTTCCGGTTCACGATGATCAACTTCTTCTGCGGCGACATGCCGAACTTCATGGATACGACCCGCCCCACGGACCGTATCCGGCAGGACGTCAGCCGCAGCCCGGGTGGCGACAGCCAGTTGTTCTTTAACAACTGCGTCGGCTGCCACAGCGGCATGGACCCGATGGCGCAGGCGTTCGCGCACTACGACTTCACGACGCCGATCAACCCGTCGACCGGCGCGCCGGATCCGACCAACGGCCAGCTGACCTATACGCCGACGACGATTGCGCCCAAGTACTTCCACAACAACCTGACGTTCCCGGATGGCTTCATCACGCCGGATGACAGCTGGAGCAACCGCTGGCGCACGGGCCAGAACTCGCTCATCGGCTGGGATCCGACGCAGACCGGCTCCGGCACCGGCATGAAGTCGCTGGGCGTCGAGCTCGAATCGACCACCCAGTTTGCGCAGTGCCAGGTGCAGCAGGTGTTCCAGACGGTCTGCCTGCGGCCACCGTCGACGGCGGCGGACTACGCGCAGGTGACGACCATGACCGGCGATTTCAAATCGGGCGGCTACAAGCTGAAGCAAGTGTTTGCGGAAGCCGCCGTCTACTGCATGGGCAACTGAGGGAGACGCGATCATGACTTTCGCACGATTCCTCGGAGATCTCGGCAACCGCGCGCGTCACGCGCAGCGGCTGCTCGGACTCGCCCTCGCACTGTCCGCGGCCACGCTCCTGGCCGGTTGCGGTGCCGGCGGTGTGTCGAACAGCGTCAATCCCGTCACCGGGACTGCCGCACCGGCCGCCTACACCGGTCCTGCGCCGCAGAACCAGGACGTCCAGGCGTTCATGATTAATCTGTGGATGAACATCCACACGACCGACCGCTGCGGGTCCTGCCACATCCAGGGCGTGCAGTCGCCGTCGTTCGCGCGCAGCGACGACATCAATCTCGCGTACCAGGCTGCGAACACGGTCGTCAACCTGAGCAACCCGTCGCAGTCGATCATGGTGCAGAAGGTCGGAGGCGGCCACCACTGCTGGCTCGCGGACACCACCGCCTGCGCGGACACGCTCACCACCTGGATCTCGAACTGGGCGGGTGTCACCGGCGGCGCCACCGCTGCCACCGTGCAGCTGACCGCGCCGACCGACATGGCCGCCGGCGGCAGCAAGAACTTCCCGGCCGACCCGACGCTGTTCCAGAACAACGTCTGGCCGTTACTCACCAAGTACTGCTCGCGCTGCCACCAGCCCAATGCGCTGACGCCGCAGTCGCCGTACTTCGCCTCGCCGGACATCAACGTGGCCTATCCGGCCGCGCAGCCCAAGATCAACCTGAACAACCCGGCAGCGTCGCGCTTCGTCGTGCGCCTGGGCACCGAGTTCCACAACTGCTGGAGCGTGTGTGCGCAGAACGCGGCGACCATGCTGGCCGCCATTCAGACCATGGCCGCCGGCATACCGGTCACGCAGGTGGATCCGAGCTGGGTGATCTCGCGCGCCACGACCATGCTGGATGGCACGATCGCCAGCAGCGCCGGCCGCTACGAGGCGAGCATCATCGCCAAGTACGAGTTCAAGACCGGCACCGGCACCGTCGCCTACGACACCAGCGGTGTCGAGCCCGAGCTCGATCTCAACTTCTTCGGCAACGTCACCTGGGATCCGGCCTGGGGCGTGCAGTTCGCGAGCGGCAGTCGCCTGCAGGGCACCGCGTTCGCGAGCCAGAAGCTGGCCACCATGATTCAGTCGACTGGGGAGTACTCGGTCGAGGCCTGGGTGGCGCCCGCTGATGCGGCCGACAAGATGGCGTACATCGTCAGCTACTCGGGCGGACCCGGGCAGCGCAACTTCACCGTCGCCCAGGACGTCGGCAACTACGCGTTCCTGAACGAGAACGGCATCACCAGCGCCAACGGTATGCCGGCCCTCGAGACGCCGACCGCCAACATGGTGCTGCAGCCCTCGCTCCAGCACGTGGTGGCGACCTACGACCCGATCAATGGCCGCCAGCTGTACGTCAACGGCATGCTGGTCGCCAACAACGACCCGCAGAAGGGCGGCAACCTGAGCGCCTGGGACCAGACCTTTGCGCTGGTGCTCGGCAGCGAGGTATCGGGCAGCAACGTGTTTACCGGCGAAGTCCGGCTCGTCGGGATCTACAACCGGGCACTGACGCCGGCGCAGATCCAGATGAACTTCAACGCCGGGGTCGGCCAGAAGTACTACGTGCTGTTCAACATCTCGACCCTGATCAATCAGCCGAACTCGTACGTGATGTTCATCGTCAGCCAGTACGACGCCTACTCGTACCTGTTCGAGAAGCCGACCTTCATCATCCTCGACCCGAAGGCGACCCCGACCACCTTCGAGCTCGCCGGCATGCGGATCGGCATCAACGGTCAGGAGTCGAACGTCGGCCAGGCCTACGTCCCGCTGGATGTGATGGTGGGCGCGAGCGGCTACACGGCGAGCGCCGGCTTCCCGCTGACGCGCGTCGGTACCACGATCCCGCTGGCCAATGGGCCCACGAGCGACGTGTTCTTCCTGACCTTCGCCAAGCTCGGCTCGCTGACCAACGTGCAGACCGACCCGGTCCCGGCAGTCCCGGCCCCGGTGTTCTCGACGCCGCCGTCTGACATCGGCGTCAAGAGCTTCGACCGGCTGAATGCGACCATGTCGCAGGTTACCGGGGTGCCGGTGCAGACCGCCGCGGTGACCTCGCTGTTCCAGAACCTCGAGCTGTCACTGCCGGCAACGCAGGACTTCCAGTCCTTCGTGGCCTCGAACCAGGTCGCGATCGCCCAGCTGTCGATGCAGTACTGCAACTCGCTGGTCAACGACGCGACGCTGGCCACGGCCTACTTCCCGGGCTTCAACCTGTCGGCTGCGCCGTCGGTCGCGTTCACACCGGCCAACACGCAGACGCTGGTGAACCAGCTGATGAACAACGTGCTCGGCACGACGGTCCTCGCGACCGATCCGAACCGCGCGCAGACCGCAACCGAACTCACCAACCTGATCAACGGGCTGGCGAGCTCGTGCGGTGCTAGCTGCCCGGCCAACCGCACCGCGTCCGTCGTCTCGGCGGCGTGCGCGGCCCTGACCGGCAGTGCCGCTACCCTGGTGGAGTAACGACCATGATCATCCGCCGCAAACCGCCCCGCGAGCTCAAGCTCAACGAGCCGATCCGCCACGAGGCCTCGCATAAGCGCCCGGTCACCCGGCGCGACTTCATCGCGCAGGGCTTCATTGGCGGATCCGCGACGATCATCGCTCCGCCGATGCTAGCCGCGGCGCTGACCGCGCCGCGCGCCAGCGCCCAGACCGCCGGTCCGCTGGCGGCCGACATCCAGGCGCTGGTGGCGACCTGCGGCATCACCAACGGTGCCGGCAAGATCCCGTTCATCGCCTTCGACCTGTCCGGCGGCGGCAACCTGGTCGGTTCCGAAGCTTTGGGCGGCGGACCGGGCGGGCAGACGGACTTCCTCTCGGCCGCGGCCTACGGTCTGCAGGGACTGCCGCCGACCATGCTGCCGACCAACCCGACCTTCCTCGACCAGAGCATGGGCATCGCCTGGCACTCGGACGGCGCCATTCTGCGCGCCATCAAGGCCCGGGCGGCCGCGGCGACGCTCGCCAACACCAACGGCGCAGTGATCGCGGCCAGCTCGCAGAATGACACCAGCACCAACCCGCACAATCCGATGTATGGCATCGCGATGGCGGGTGCGAACGGACAGCTGCTGCGTCTGATCGGCACCGACGCCACCATGTCGGGCGGCAACTCCATGGCACCGGCCGACGAGATGGTGCCGGCCTGGACACCGAGCGTCATCGACCGCGGCTCCGATTCAGCGGGCCTGGTCAACACCGGACTGCTGACTCAGCTCCTGGCACCGGCAGACGCCGTGTCCGTGCTCGAGTCCATGGAACGGATCTCGGCCTTCAAGCTCGCCAACGTCAATACGCAGCTCGCGAACGACGCGGCGGTCAAGCAGGTCGCACAGTGCAACTACGTCAAGGCCGCCTACCTCGCGGACCAGTTCCCGAACTCCTCGGTGCTCAACCCCGACCTCGACCCGGTCGTGGTCGATCAAAGCGCGACGCGCGGCAGCGGTATCTTCAGCCAGGCCGAGTACCAGGCGGACAGCAACTTCCAGAAGACCGCGGCGGTGATGAAGCTCGTGGTCAACGGCTATGCCGGCGCTGGAACGATCGAGCTCGGCGGCTACGACTACCACGGTCAGGGCCGCTCCACCGGCGAGACCCGGAACTTCGAAGCCGGCGCCTGCATCGGTGCGGTGCTCGAGTACGCGCACCGCGTCGGCAAGCCGGTGATGATCTACGTGTTCACGGACGGCGGCATCAACGCCAACTCGACCATCGACACGTCGGCGGCGGGCCGTGACAAGTTCATGTGGCAGGGCGATAACAGCACGGTCACCTCGACCTTCTTCCTGCTGTACAACCCCGCCGGGCGCACGCCGGCCCTGGCGCTGCCGACCGGAACCAACCAGATCGGTTACTGGAACTCGGACGGCAACATCAACATCAACTCGAGCCCGGCCGGCAACGCTGTCAACCTGCTGGTGCAGACGGTGTTGCTCAACTACTTCGCACTGCACGGGCAGTCCGGCACCTTTGCCAGCACGCTCGCCAGCTACGGAGTCACGGTCGGACTGGCGCCGTCGCTGTACAGCAGCCTGATCGCGTTCCCGGCGATCTGTAACGGCACGATCGCGGGCGGCACGTTCACCTGATAGCGCCCCGTCGGCGCCCGAACGGGCGCCGGCGGCGCGTGACCCGTCGACCATTTCCTTTCCAAGGCCGGGCAGCCCGGGCATGCTCGGCCGATGACTGCATTGGCCCTCCTGGCCTTGAGCGAGTGCCCGAGCTGCCGTAACGGCCCGCTGACCGAGGCCGGAGGGGAACTCCGTTGCGACGCCTGCGCTGTGCGCTACCCGTCCCTGGGCCCGGTGCCGTGGCTGTTTCGCGATCCGGCGACCGTGTTGGGCGAGTGGCGCAACCGCCTGACCATGTATCTCGAGGAACTCGTGCAGGAGGAACGCCGCGCGCGCGCCGATCTCGCGGATCCGACCCTGCTCGATGCCTCGCGGTCGCGGCTGCAGCGCCTCGCGGATGCGTATGGCGGCCAGCGCGAGCGCGTCGCCGCGTTGCTTGCGCCGCTGGCGCTCGGTGCAACACCGGCCGCCCTCGCCACCCAGCGAGCGTTCGCGACCCGCGTGCCACAGCACCAGGATCTGCATTCCTACTACACGAACCTGCACCGCGACTGGGTCTGGGGCGCGGAGGAGAACGCGCGTTCCGCCGAGCTGGCAGGGCGGGCGCTGGCCGCGCAGCCCGGGCAACGACTGCTGGTACTTGGCGCGGGCGCAGGTCGGCTCGCGTACGACCTGCATCAAAGTGCGCCCTGGGAGCTGACGGTCGCGCTCGACATCAACCCGCTGCTGCTGCTCAGCGCCGAGCGCGTGCTGTCCGGGGGTTCGCTCGAGCTCTACGAATTCCCGATTGCGCCCCGGACCGGGGCCGACCACGCGCTGCTGCGCACGCTCCAAGCGCCGGCTCCGGCCCGCGCCGGACTGGAGCTCGTGTTCGGCGACGCGCTCGACGCGCCGTTCGCGGCGCAGAGTTTCGATGCGGTGCTCACGCCGTGGCTGATCGACATCCTCGACGAGGATTTCCTGGAGCTCGCGCTGCGCGTCAACCGGCTGCTGCACCCGGGCGGACGCTGGGTGAACTTCGGCTCGCTCGCATTTCCCGGGCGGGGCCCACGGGCGCGCTACGCGCCCGACGAGATCGAGAAGTTGCTCACGGACGCCGGATTCAGAGTCGGCGAGCGGCAAGACGCCGAGCTGCCCTACATGCGCTCGCCGGCAAGCCGCCACGCGCGCGTCGAGACGGTGTACCTGTTCTGCGCCGAGAAGCACGCACGCGCACCGCGCGCGGCCCGCGCACCAGCGGCAGTCTCCTGGCTCGAGAACGGCGCGCTGCCGGTTCCGCCGCTTCCGGAACTCGAGGTCACCGCGCTCGCCAGCCGACTGCAGGCGTTCATACTCGCGCTCATCGATGGCAAGCGCTCGGTCGACGACATCGCGCGCTACGTCACAGAACAGAAGCTTTTGGCGCCGGATGCGGCGCGGGCAGCGGTGCGCGGGCTGCTCGCGCGACTGATCGAGGAGGGCGCGCGGGCCGGCCGACAGTGACTTTGGTCGCAGTTTGTCGCCGACTGGCGACGCGGCTGCGAGGCGCGCAATTTTGTGAAACATCTTCGCTTTCCGCGTGACCGCGCGCGTTGACACCCCTGTAGCGCTGTGCGACTTTTACTAAATCTGCCAAGGGCAAACTCGTCGCAAGGCGAGGACGCAAAGCCACCGATCCGTAGGCGCGGACAGCGGGGTTGCCACGAGCCGGGATCGGCCGGTGTCGACACCAGCAGTCCGGCCCAACGGTGAGGCGACGATCGCAGCGCATGGCGGTCGCGGCGCCGGCACGGCCGAGCGATCAGCCTGGCGCGAGGGACCGACCGCCGGATGAGGCGCATACACACACTATCCCGCCGGGCGACCGCGACGCCGGCTGCGCGCGCGGCATTGTGTATTGCGCTCGCAGCGGCGCTGGTGACCGCGATCGGCACCGATTCTGCACGCGGCTCGGAACGCGAGACGCAGGCAGCACTGGTCGGACGCGGCGCGCCGGACTTCACGTTGCGCGCGCTCTCCGGCGGCGCAGTGCGGCTCTCGGATCACATCGGCGATGTGGTGGTGGTCGGATTCTGGACCAGCTGGTGCGGGACCTGCCGCGCCGAGCTGCAGCGTCTCGAGCGACTGCATACGACCTATGCGAGCGCCGGGCTCGCCGTCATCGGCGTCAGTCTCGATGACGACGAAGCCAAGGCCGCGGAGCTGGCGAGCTCGGCCAAGACCACGTTTCGCAGTGGTTTTGATGGCGCCAAGACCGCCGGCCCCAGCTTTCATGTCAACGGCGTGCCGCTCACGGTGCTGATCGACCGCGGTGGTGTGGTGCGCTACGTGCACGGCGAGATCAGTCGTCAGGACGAGCGCGATTTGGTCGACGAGATCCGCCGGTTACTCGATGAGTGAGGGATTCCGATGATCAGTCGAAACATTGCGAGCGTCATACTCGGGAGTGTGCAGCCATGACCCCGCGTGCACTGCGCGCGAACCGCGTCGCGCTCCTCGCCCTTGCGCTTACTTGTCTCGCGGCGATCGGCGCGAACGCCGAGGACGCGCCGGCGGCTGCGGCCCCGGCAGCGGCCGCACCTGCAGCCACGCCGCCCGCAGACGCCGCGCCAGATGCTGGCGCCGCGCCGGCCGCTGAAGCACCGGCCGCCAGTGCTGACGCCCCGGCCAAGGCCAATCCGGAATTCAAGAGCCTCGACTCCGACGTCCAGGATCTGAAGAAGGAAGTGCTGGACCTGAACAAGGACCTGTTCCAGCTGGAAGAGGAGCTGCTGTTTCCGGCCAACACGCAGGTGGCGGTGTTTCTCTCGGTCGACGTCGGCACTTACTTCCAGCTCGACTCGGTGCAGGTCAAGCTCGATAACAAGGAAGTCCAGAACTACCTGTACACCGATCGCGAGGTCGACGCGCTCAATCGCGGTGGCGTGCAGCGCGTCTACCTTGGCAACGTCAAGATCGGCAAGCACGAGCTGGTGGCATTCTTCACCGGCCAGGGTCCGCACGAGCGTGACTACAAGCGCGGCGCCAAGCTCAGTTTCGACAAGGGCGTCGGCGCCAAGTATCTCGAGCTCAAGATTTCCGACCGGCAAAGCAAGGAACAGCCGGAGTTCATGGTCAAGGAGTGGGAGTGAGTCGAGGCGTCGCAACGCCGGGCGCCGCGCGCCTGCTGTGCGGCGCCGCGCTCGTGTGCCTGCTGGTCAACTCGGCCGGCGCCGCGCACAAGCCCAAGGCGGGGCCGCATCCGGGCTCGCTGCCACCGATCGAGGTCCAGGACCTGTACTACGGTGACGTTCTGTTTCACCTCTATTCAGGTGACGACTTCGGCGCCCTGGTGCGGCTTAAGGCAGCCATGGAGCAGAACCGCATCCAGCACCACTTCGCGGACGCAGAGCTGCTGCTGGGTGGGCTGTATCTGCAGGACGGCCAGCACGCGGCCGCCGGCGAAATCTTCGCACGCGTGCTCGATCGCAAGGACGTGCCGCCCGGAGTCCGCGACCGCGCGCGCTTCTATCTCGGCAAGGTCTGGTATCAGCGCGGCTACTACGACCGGGCGGCGGCAACTCTGGCCGATGCCGGCAGCCACTCGCTGCCGCCGACCATGGACGCCGAGCGGCGCATGCTGCAGGCCGAATCGCTGCTCGCCCTCGGCCGCTATCCCGATGCCATCGCGGCCCTTGAGCACTGGCAGGGCCCGCCCGACTGGCAGGTGTACGCCCGATACAACCTGGGCGTGGCGTTGATTCGCAGCCAGCAGCTCGATGCCGGAACCCAGGCGCTGGACGCGGTTGGCAAGGTTGCGAGCTCGAGTCCGGAAATCATCGCGCTGCGCGACAAGGCCAACCTGGCGCTCGGCTACGCGTACCTGCAGGCCCAGCAGCCGGATCGCGCACGGGCGATGCTCGAGCGCGTGCGCCTGGAGGGCCCGCTGTCGACCAAAGCGCTGCTCGGCGTCGGCTGGGCGGACGCGAACGGCGGGCAGTACCGCGCGGCACTCACGCCCTGGATGGAACTGCACGGCCGCAACCTGCTCGATTCCGCCGTGCAGGAGTCGTACCTCGCGCTGCCGTACGCGTACGCGCGTCTCGGCGCCGACGGGCAGGCGGTCGAGTATTACGAGACCGCGGTGCACGAGTTCTCCACCGAGGCGGATCGCATCGACGAGTCGATTGCGGCGATCCGTTCCGGGAAGCTGCTCGACACGATCGTCAAGCACGAGGGTGGCAATGATCTCGGCTGGTCGTGGCAGCTCACTAACCTCCCGGACGCGCCCGAGAGCCGCTATCTCTACCACCTGCTCGCACGCAACGAGTTCCAGGAAGGTCTCAAGAACTACCGCCAGCTGCTGCACATGGAGCGCAACCTCGATGCCTGGCAAGACAGCATCGTCGCCTTCGACAACATGCTGGCGACGCGGCGCGCGCGCTACGACGCGACCATGCCGCTGGTGAACGGCAAGCTCAAGAACGTCGACTTGGACGACATGCGGCGCCAGCTCACCGAGATCGAGTCGAAACTTGCGGCAGCGGAAGCCTCGGGAGATGCGGTCGCGCTCGGCACCGACCGCGAGCGCGAGGTGTACTTCAAGGTCCAGAAGCTGGAGGCGCTGGCCGCGAGCTCGACGGACCCCGGCGCGGCCGATGCCCGCGAGAAGCTGCGCCTGATCAAGGGCGTCGAGTACTGGCAGATGCACGCGGGCTTCAAGGCACGCGCCTGGTCGGTGCACAAGAACCTGCGCGAGACCCAGCAGGCGCTGCGCGAGACCCAGGGCGCCTGGACGCGCGTTCAGGAAGCGAAGAACAACGAGCCCGACCGCAACGGCGAGTTCGGCAAACGCATCGACGACTTCGCCTCGCGCGTAGTCGGTGCGCAGGCCAAGGTGGCCGGTCTCAAGGAATCACAGACCCGCTATCTCGCGGATCTGGCGGTCGAGGAGCTGGAATCGCAGAAGCAGCGGCTCGCGACCTACATGGTGCAGGCGCGCTACGAGCTGGCGACAATCTATGACCGTGCCTCGGCGGCATCCGGCCACGGCGGGCAGCCCGCCGACGAGCCGCAGGGCCCGCTGCCGGCGCCACAACCGGGTGCGCCGCCGTCGGGTCCGGGTGCAACGCAATGATGCGCCTCGCCATCATCGGCACGGTCATACTCGCCGTCCTCGCCGGATGCAGCGGCGGGTCTCCGCCCAAGCGGCCGGTCACCATCGGCGATCTGAAGAGTCGCCCGGTCGACGTGCGCACCGAGGAGCCGGCCGCGGCCGGCAGCGAGCGCGCGCGCGAGCGCTATCAGGAATTTCTCGATCTCAACCGTGGCGATGCCCAGCTGCGCGCCGAGGCCATGCGTCGCTTGGGCGACCTCAAGCTCGAGGCGGGCGAGCAGGCGCGCATCGAGAAGGATCTCGCTCAGGGTTCGCCGCTCGACACGACCGATGCCATCGTCCTGTTCTCCAAGCTCTACAAGGCCTATCCCGACTACCCGCGCAACGACTCGGTGCTCTACCAGCTGGCACGCGCCTACGAGGCCGATCAGCAGCTCGATCGCGCGCTGGCGACGCTCGACCTTCTGGTCCACAAATACTCGAGCAGCCCGCACATCGACGAAGCCCAGTTCCGCCGTGGCGAGATCCTGTTCAGCGCCAAGCGCTACGCCGACGCCGAGAGCGCCTACGCGGCCGTGGTCGCCGTGGGACCGGCCTCGTCGTTCTACGAGCACAGCCTGTACAAACGCGGCTGGGCGCTCTTCAAACTGGGCGAGGGCGATGCCGCGAACGAATGGTTCGGCAAGCTCCTGGATCGCAAGCTCGCCGACCCCAGCCGCTCCGACGGTACCGTCGCCCTCAGCACGCTGTCGCGGCCGCAGCGCGAGCTGGTCGACGATACGCTGCGGGTCATGTCGATCACGTTCTCGGCCGAGGACGGCGCCAAGTCCCTGGATGCCTACCTCGGCAAACGCGGCCCGACGCCGTACGCATGGCTGCTCTATGCCGCGCTCGGCGATCTGTACGTCACCAAGGAGCGCTACACGGACGCCGCCGACACCTATCGTGCGTTCGGCGCCCGCGACCCGGACCACGACATGGCGCCGGTACTGCAGAACCGCGCCATCGAGGCCTACAAGAAGGGCGGCTTCGCGGCCCTGGTGCTGGACGGCAAGCGCGAGTTCGTCGAGCGTTACCGGCTGGGCAGCGCGTTCTGGACCAAGCGTGCGCCCAAGGCTCCGGCGGAAGCCGCGCCCGAGGTGGTCAAGGAACTGAAGAGCAACATCGAGGATCTCGCCGCCTATTACCACCAGCAGGCGCAGGCCTCGAAGAAGCCGGCCGACTACGAGGAAGCCGCGCGCTGGTACCGCGCCTACCTGCAGTCGTTCCCGGACGATCCGGAGGCTGCCAAGACCAACTACCTGCTCGCCGATACGCTGTTCGAGAGCCACCTGTACCGCGACGCGGCGGTCGAGTACGAACGCACCGCCTACGCCTACCCGCCGCACGACAAGTCGGCGACCGCCGGCTACGCCGCGCTCGTGTGCTACGACAAGGCGGAAGCGGAACTCACGGGCGAGGCGAAAGTGGCCCTGCACAAGCAGGCGCTGGACTCCGGGCTCAGGTTTGCCAGCACCTATCCCGCGCATCCGGAGAGCGCCAACATCCTGGTGCGAACGGCACGTGAGTACTACGACGCCAAGCAGTATTCGCAGGCGATCGCGACCGCGGACCTGCTGCTCGCGCGCCGCCCGCCGGTTGACGCCGAGAAGCAGCGCATCGCCTGGACGGTGATCGCCAACGGGCAGTTTGAGCAGGGCCAGTACGACAAGGCAGAGGGCGGCTACCTGCAGGTGCAGACCCTGATGGCTGCCTCCGACAAGGAGCGCCCGGCGATCGAAGAGCGCCTCGCGGCCTCGGTCTACAAGCAGGGCGAGGCCAAGCAGAAGCAGGGCGATGCCACTGGCGCAGTGGCCGACTACCTGCGGGTGGACACGCTGGCGCCAACGTCCAAGATCCGCGCCACCGCGGATTACGACGCGGCCGCGCTGCTGATCGGGCTCAAAGACTGGCCGAAGGCGATCGAGGTGCTGGAGGCATTCCGGCGCAACTACCCGCACAGCGAACTGCAGCCGGAGGTCACCCGCAAACTGGCGGTGGCTTACGTTGAGGCCGGGCACTCGAGTTCCGCGGCGGTCGAGTTCGAGCGCGTCGCGAGCGCCGCGGGCGAGTCGCCGGATGCGCAGCGCGAGGCGCTGTCGCAGGCGGCGACGCTGTACGAGAAGTCCGGGCAGAAGGCACAGGCGATGGCCGCCTGGCAGAACTACGTCAAGCGCTTCCCGCGTCCGCTGGCGCCCGCCATCGAAGCGCACGCGCGCATCGCAGAACTGTCGGCGCAGCAGGGCGACGCGCGCACGCACATGCAGGAGCTGCAGGAAATCGTCGCCGCCGACCGCAGTGCCGGGGCCGAGCGTACGGATCGCAGCCGGTATCTGGCGGCCAAGGCGAGCCTCGAACTTGCCGCGCCCGTCCGTGACTCGTTCTACGCCATTCAGCTCACCAACCCGCTCAAGAAGTCGCTCGCGGCCAAGAAGGTCGCGATGCAGGACGCGCTCAAGGCCTATTCCGACGCCAACGACTACGCAGTGGCCGAGGTGTCGACCGCGGCTACCTACGAGACCGGCGAACTGTACCGTCATCTCGCCAACGATCTCTTGAAGTCGGAGCGCCCCCCGAAACTGAATGCCGACGAGACCGAGCAATACAACGTGCTGCTCGAGGAGCAGGCCTATCCGTTTGAGGAGAAGGCGATCGAAGTGCACGTCGCCAATACCGGGCGCGCCGCGCAGGGCGTGTACGACGACTGGGTGAAGAAGAGCTACGCGGTGCTCGCGCAGCTCAAGCCCGCGCGCTTCGCCAAGGTGGAGCAGGGAGAGGACTACGCGCCGGTCCCGGCACCGACGCCGCCACCGGCGCCGCCAGCGCCGGGCGGTAAGGCCGCCAAGGGCGCAGCCAAGGCCCCGCCGCCGCCGCCGGAGCCGGCTGGACCGCCACCGGTGACACTGGCCACGGTCCAGCAGTTCCAGCGCGCGCATGATCTCTTGGACTCGAATCGCAATGACGAGGCGGCGGCCGCGCTCGAGGCACTGACCAACGCAGCACCTGCATTCGCGCTGGCACCGCTCAATCTCGGCATCCTGCGCGCCCGCCAGGGCCAATGGCCGCAGGCGCAGGCCAGCCTCAACGAGGCGGTCAAGCGCGATCCGGCGCTGACCTCGGCGTACGCCGAGCTGGGCGTGGTCAACCGCAATCTCGGCCAGTTCGCCGATGCATCGAGCGCCTATGGCCACGCGCTCGAGATCGACGCCGACAACGCCAAGGTGCATCGCAATCTGGGCGTGCTGCTCGATCTGTACCTGGGCAAGCCCAGCGAGGCGCTCGATCACTATCAGCGCGCACTCGCCCTGGGTGGCGGCGCGGACAAGCAGATGGCGTCGTGGATAGCCGAGGTGCAGAGTCGGCTGAACGGCGAGCGCAAGACGGCCAAGGTGCAGTGATGACGGTAGTCCGACTGCTGAGTGCGTGCACGTTGCTGGTCGCAACGGCGGCTGCGCTCGCCGATGATCCGCCGGCGCCCGCGGTCGATACGTCGCCGCGCGCCGAGCTCAGTGCGCCGCCCGCGCCGGTGGCGAGTGCCGCGGCGCCGGGTGCGACGGCGCCCGCCGATGCCAGCCGTGCGGCGGCCCGCGGCAAGACCGCCAGCGGGGGCGCCCACGACACCCTGGTGCTCGATGCCACCGCGATCACGGGCAACCGCGAATTGCCCAAGGTCATGGTGATCGTGCCCTGGAAGAAGTCCGAGATCGGCGACCTGGCGGGCAAGCCGCCCAACAGCCTGGTCGACGAGATACTGCAGCCGGTGGACCGGGACGAATTCCGCCGCGAGATCAAGTATCACTCGGTGTTAAGCCCCGACCGGGCGCGCAACGAGACGGCGGTCACACCGGCGGCCCCGGCCGCCCGCCCGGACCGGTGAGGCAGGCAGTTCGTCACAGTTTTGGTCACATACGTTTAGTGAAATGGGCCGGTTGTTCCGGCTGCGCGGCGAATTCCACGGAGAGCCCCAATGAATGCCTTAGACATGGTCGTTAACTTCTTCCGGCAGGGCGGGGTTTTCCTGTACCCGATCGCCTTGGTCTGGGCGATCGGTCTCGTCATCGCCATCGAGCGCTTCATCTACCTGACCCGCGTCGGTGCGGGCAACAAGCGCTTCTGGGACAACCTGCTGCCGCTGTTCGAGGCGGGCAATTTCCGCCAGGCGATGAACATCGCCTCCAACTCGGACACCGCCCTGGCGCAGGTCATGCGCTACGGCATGAGCCGGATCCAGACCGCGCGCCGGCGCGACGAGATCGAGAAAGCGATGGAGGAGAGCCTGGTCGAGATCATCCCCAGGCTCGAACGCCGCACCCACTACCTGGCCACGCTCGCCAACATCGGCATGTTGATGGGTCTGCTGGGAACCGTGGTCGGCCTGATCAACGCCTTCGCGGCGGTGGCCACCGCCAACCCGGCCGAGAAGGCCAGCCTCTTGGCGGCCAGCATCTCGGTCGCCATGAACAACACGGCACTCGGCCTGATCGCGGCCATCACGCTGCTCCTGTGCCACATGTATCTCGAGACGCAGACCACCAACCTGGTCGACAGCCTTGAGGTCGCGACCGTCAAGTTCCTGAACTCGCTCACCGAGCGGCGCGCCGATCCCGAGGGTCAGGCCGCCGCGCAAGCGCCCGCACACCCGGCCAGCGCGCCGGCGATGCGCGGGGCCCGGGCATGAGCGGATCGATCATTGCCGGCCGCCAGGCGCGCAACCATGCGCGCTACCGCGGCCGCAATGACATCAACATCGTGCCGATGCTCGATGTGATGGTCATTCTCGTGTTCTTCCTGATCTTCACGGCGGTGTTCTCCAAGACCAACATCGTGGAGCTGAACCTGCCGCCGGCGAACGCGGCGACGCCGCCCGATCTGCCGCCGATGCTCGATCTTGAGATCATCGTGCATCCCGATGCGCTGGTCGTGGCGGATCGCACCACCGGCCCGCTGCAGACACTCAAGAACACCGACCAGGGCTACGACTTCGCGGGGCTCTCGGCATTCTTAAGCCGCGTGAAAGCCAAGTTCCCGGAGAAGAAGGACGCGACCCTGCTGCTCGAGCCCGCGACCGCCTACGACACCATCGTGCAGGTCATGGACGCCATGCGCAGTTTCGAGGGCACTCTCAACGGGCGCCCGGCGCGCGGCGAGCTGTTCCCGAAGATCGCGCTGGGCGACGCGCCGACATCATGATTGCCGCCCGACTCAAACGTCATCGCCGCGGGCGCCGCTCCGGCCCCGGCAGCCACAGCATGCCGGCGCTGGTGCCAATGATCGACATGCTGACGATCATGGTCGTGTACCTGCTGGTGCACGCGGCCGACTACGACATCCTGCCGAACGCCAAGAAGATCTCGATCCCGCAGTCGATCTCGGAGCAGAAGCCGCACGAGTCGACGACCGTCACCGTCACCAAGGACACGATCTACGTGAACGGGCAGGCGGTAGTACCGGTCGCCGAGGTCGCCTCGACCAACAGCGCCGTGGTCGAGCCGCTGCGGATCACGCTCAAGGCTGAAGCACAGAAGCGGCTGCTGCTGCGCGCCGACGATCCGACCGCGCGCGAGGTGACGGTGCTCGCCGACAAGTCGCTGCCCTACAGCGTGCTCAAGAAGATCATGACCACGTGCACCGCGGCCGACTACGGCAAGATGTCGCTGGCAGTCATCGAGAAGGAGCGGGCCTACCACGGCCTGAATCCCGCTTGACCGCGCTCGCCAGCAATTACCGGACCTTTGAGCTGCCGTGGACGCCCTCCGAGGAGGAGGAGCGCCGGTTTCGACGGCTGCTCACCACCGCGTTCATCATCTTCGCGCTCGCAGGCCTGATCATTCCGCTGCTGCCGGTCGAGGAGCGCCCGCTGGCGCCGCCGGTGCCGGAGGAGGCGGTCAAGCTGGTGCTGCAGCCGCCGCCGGTTCCGCCGAAGCCGGAGGTCAAGCCCAAGGAAGAGCCGAAGCCGGTGGAAGAGAAGCCGAAGCCGGTGCCGGTGGATAAGGCCGAGGAAGCGCGCAAGAAGGCCCAGAAGCAGGTCAATGCCTGGAAGGACCAGCTCGCCGACCTGCGCGATACGCTCGATCCCAAACAGCCGCAGCAGCTGACCAACAAGGTGGAGGGCCCGACGCGCTCCGAGCGCTCGCTGATTACCTCCCAGGTGGTGAGCGGCAGCGGCGGCATCAACACCGCTTCGCTCAGCCGCGGCTTTGGCGGCTCGGTCGGCACGCTCAATGGGCACCAGACCACGCAGGGCATTTCCTCGTTCGCCGACGGGATCAACAAAGGCCACGCCGAGGCCACGCGCACCGGCGCGAGCGGCAAAGGCGCGCGCTCGCGCGAGGAAATCGAGATCGTATTCGATCGCAACAAGGCCGCGATCTACGCGCTCTACAACCGTGCGCTGCGCGACAATCCGACGCTGCAGGGCAAGGTGGTTGTCGAGCTGACGATCGCTCCCTCGGGCGAGGTCACCGCCTGCCGGGTCGTGTCCAGCGAACTCAACGACGCGGAGCTTGAGAAGAAACTGGTGGCGCGGATCCGCATGTTCCACTTCGACCCCAAGGACGTGGAGTCGATCACCACCACCAAGCCGATCGACTTCTTCCCGGCCTGATCGCCGCGGGCGCGGCGCGACAATCTCGGGCACACTGACGGTCCCGCCGTCAGAGTGATCCTGGCCTGATGATTACCGCCCGCCCGCTCCGCGAGCCTGTACTCATCGCCTGCGCGACACGCACGCAGGTGGCACCGGCGCGCCTGCGGTGAGACGCCCGTGGGCCGTCTGGGCGATCCTCATCGCCACCGTCGCCGGCTATTTCTTTGAGCGCGCCGCCCCCGACTTCGCTCTCGACTATCTCGCCTTGTGGCCGCTGGCCAGTGCGCCGAATCGGCCGCCGTTCGAGCCCTGGCAGCTGCTCAGCTACGCGCTGCTGCACGATCCCCAGCACCTGACGCACCTGCTGTTCAACTCGTTCGGCATCTTCCTGTTCGGCATCCCCGTGGAGCAGCGCGAGGGCCCGCTGCGGCTGCTGGGGTGCTACCTGGCAGCGGTATTGAGCGCCGCTGCCGCCCAGCTGCTGATCACGCCGCTCATCGCCGGCGATCCGGGACCGGTCATCGGCGCCTCGGGTGGCGTGTTCGGCCTGTTGCTCGCGTTTGCGGTGCTGTTCCCGGAGCGCAAGATCCTGTTCCTCCTGGCTCCGGTGCCGATCCCGGCGCGCTGGTTCGCCGCCGGCTACGCCGCGGTCGAGCTCTTTCTCGGCCTCACCGGGACGGCCGCCGGGATCGCCCACTTCGCGCATCTGGGCGGCATGGTGGGCGGCGGCCTAGAACTCCTGCACTGGCGCGCGGATGCACGCCGCGCTCCGGCTGGCGCGGCCCGCGCCCGTGCCGGCCATCGCGCGCTCTGGGTCCTGATGGGCCTGGTGGTCGCCACTGCTTCCTGGATCGGCATGCGCGAACGGACCGCGCCGCGCGCGTCCGCGGCAACCCTCTGGGGCATCGCGGTGGGCGAGCCGCGATCCGGGGTCGCGCGCGATCACGGCATGCCGAGCCGGATGGACGGCTCGGTCTGGCAGTACCCGGTTGCGGCCAAAGGCCACTCGGGGCTGGTGGCGGTGCGCTTCGAAGACAAGGCGGACCCGGACAGCCGCGTCGTCGCCGTGAGCTACGAGGGCGATGCGCTCGCAGCACCCGCCGAGTGGCCCGGACTCATCGGCATGAGCGCACCCGAGGTCAGGCGCCGGCTCGGATCGCCGGCGCGCCACCGATCCGTCGCGGGAGACGACGAGGTGTTCTGGTACCGGAGCGGGCTGGCGCTCGAACTGCACGCCGGCACTGTGGTGCGCATTGGCCTCTCGCGCAGCGAGCCGGTCCCCGGCGCGAGCCCGCGCTCATGACTGCGCGCTCAGGGTGCGACTGATCCGCGGCGCCAGCGCAACTCGAGCACCAGAATGCCGGCGATGATGAGCGCCACGCCCAACCACTGCGGCAACGCGAACTGCTCCCCGAGCGCGAGCGCCCCGAGCGCGATGGTGGTAGGAGGCCCGACCGTGCTCACGATTGCGGCGCGCTGCGCGCCCAGCCTGCGCACGCCCTCCGCCGTGAGGAACATGGGCAGCACGGTCGCGATCAGCACCAGGCCGGCCATCAGCCCCAGGTCGCGCGGCGAGGCCTTGAAGTAGGGCAGCCCGCGGCGGATCAGGACGTGCGCGGTGAGCGCGGCGGTGGCCGCGCTCATGGAGGCGACCGTGAAGTTGATGCTGCCGAGCGCCGGCGTCCAGCGCTCGCTTGCCAGATAGAAGAGCGCGTACGTGAACGCGCAGCCCAGCACCAGCCACACGCCGATGCCATTGACGCCGGGCGCGCCGCGGCCCGACCCCGTGACTACCAGGAGAATGCCGCCGTAGGTAAAGGCGAGCGCCGCAAAGGTCGCCGCGGTCGGCGGCCGGCGGTCGATCGCCGCGCGCAGCACCACCACCATGGACGGGTAGCTGAACAGCAGCGCGCGCTCGACGCTGGCGTCGATCAGGGTGAGCGCGCCGAAATCCATCACCACTCCGACGTAGTAGCAAAGCACGCCCGCGAGCGCCGAGCCGATCAGCGCCGAGCGCGGCGCGCTAGCGAAGCTCAGCCCGCCGCGCCGCCACCAGGCGGTTGCCCAGATGAGCGGCAGCGCGAGCAGCGCGCGCGTGCTGATCACGCTTTCGAAGTCCCAGCCGTCGGCGTACAGGAGCTTCGCGAAGATGCTCTTGCTGGCGAAGCACACGGCCGCGGTGGCCGAGCACGCAAGGCCCAGCCAAGCGGCCCGGTGTGCGGAGTGCACGGTCAGGCGACCCCGGCCGAGCGGCGTGCGCGGCGCGCGCCGGCGGGATTCCCGCGGTCGTCTGCTATCATGCGGCGCACGCAAACGCTGGTGCCGCGCGGGCGCCGGCCATCATGTACCGTCAAGACATCCACTTCCCGGCCAAGGACGTGCAGCTGCGCGAAGACGTGCACGCACTCGGCGTGCTGGTCGGCGAAATCCTGCGCGAGCAGTCCGGGGAGGCGCTGTTCCGCGAGGTCGAGGCGGACCGGGTGCTCGCCATCCGCCGCCGGGAAGGCGATCCGGCGGCGACCGCCGAGCTGCGGCGACACACCGCCGGGCGTGCGCCCGCCGAGGCGCGCGACCTGGTGCGGGCATTCTCGACCTGGTTCCAGGTAGTCAACGTCGCGGAGAAAGTACACCGAATTCGCCGCCGGCGGCAGTACCTGAGCGACAGCGGGCGGCCGCAGCCGGGTGGCCTGGAAGAGGCGGTGCTCCGCCTGCGCCAGGAAGGCTTGGACGTGCAGTCGGTCGAGCGCCTGTTCGAGCGCATCGGCGTATTTCCGGTGTTTACCTCCCACCCCACCGAGTCGACGCGACGCACGCTGCTGCGCATGCAGCAGCGCCTCGCCACGCTTTTGATCGCCCATGGCGATCCGCAGGCGGGCCCGAGCGAGCGGCGCGCGAGCTGGGAGCAGCTGCGCACGGAGCTCACCTGCGCCTGGCAGACGGAAGAGCATCCGCGCGAGCGGCTCACGGTCGCCGATGAGCGCGAGCACGTGCTGTTCTATCTGGTCGAGATCCTGTACCGGATTCTGCCGCGCTTCTACGAAGAGCTGGCTGGCGTGCTGCAGAAGATCCTGGGCGCGCCCGCCGACATGGCGCTGCCGTCCGGCCTGCTGCGCTTCGGGTCCTGGGTCGGCGCCGACATGGACGGCAACCCGGACGTACACGCCAAGACCATCCGCGAAACCCTGCAGCGCCAGCATCAGGTGCTGGTCAACGCCTACTTCGGCGAGGTCCAGCGACTGGGGGCGCGGCTGTCGCAAAGCGCGAGCCGGGTGGGCATTTCCAGGGCGCTCGACGACCGCTCGCGCGAATACCTGTCGCTGGTGCCGACGGCGCAGGGTGCCCAGGCGCGCCACGACCGTATGCCGTATCGCACCTTCTGCAGCCAGATTGCCGAACGGCTGCGCATGACCTACGAGTCGGCCTCCGGCCAGTACGAGAACCTGGCCCAGTTCCACGGCGACGTCGAGCTTATTGCGGCCAGCCTCAAGGCCAACCGCGGCGAGCAGGCGGGTCTGTTCTATGTCGAGCGCCTGCTGCGCCGGATCCGCACCTTCGGCTTCCACCTGGCCACGCTCGACGTGCGCCAGCACGCGGAAATCCACGAACGGGTCATCGCCCAGGGCTTCGCGGACGATGACTGGTCGCAGCGACCCGCGGAGGAGCGCATCGAGCGCCTGACCCGCGCGCTCGACCGCGAGACCGGGCCGACCGGCGCCTTCGACGCGATCGGCCGCCGCACGCTCGCGGTGTTCGAGGCGCTGGTGCACTGTCGCCACCGCTACGGCAAGGCCGCGATCGGTGACTACGTGGTCAGTGGCGCGAGCAGCGCCGATCACGTGCTGTCGGTGCTGGTGCTGGCGCGCTGGGCGGAGATGGTCGACAAGAAGACCGGTCAGGTGCCCTTGGACGTCGCGCCGCTGGTGGAATCCGTGGCCGCGCTGGAGCAGGCGCCGGCTATGCTGCGCGTGCTGATCGCCGCGCCCTGTTACCGGCGTCACCTCGCGGGGCGCGGCGACCGGCAGACGATCATGCTCGGCTACTCCGACAGCAACAAGGATGCCGGATTCGCCGCCGCGCGCTGGGCGCTGCACCACGCGCAGGACGTTCTGGCGAGCGAGCTGCGCGCATCCGGCATCGCGCTCACCGTATTTCACGGTCGCGGCGGCGCCACCAGCCGCGGCGGCGGTCGCCTGGCGACGCTGGTCAGGAGCGCACCGCCCGGTGCTTTTGATGGGGTGCTGCGCGTGACCGAGCAGGGCGAGGCGATCGACCTGGGGTATGGACTCCGGCCGATTGCGCTGCGTACCCTCGAGCAGGCATTCGCAGCAGTCAGCGTCGCGAGCGGCGTGCAGCCGCGCTACGTGGTCGAGGACCGCGCGCTGCAGGCGGTGATGGAAACCGTGGCCAGCGCAAGCCGCGAGCCCTATGCGGAACTCGTGCATGGCGACCGCGGCTTCTATGCGTACTTTCGTGCCGCGACCCCGATCGACGTGATCGAGCGCATCCAGATCGGCGCCCGACCGGCGATGCGCGAGGGCAAGAGCGGTCTCGAGGCGCTGCGTGCCGTGCCCTGGGGCTTCGCGTGGAGCCAGTGCCGGCAATTTTTCCCCGGCTGGTACGGGATGGGCGCGGGATTGGCGGCCGCCGAGCGCCGCCACGGCGAGGAGGCGCTCAGCACGCTCCTGGTGCGCTGGCCATACTTTGCCTCGCTCATGGAGGATCTCGAGCTCACCATGGCCAAGGTGGACATGGAGATCGCGGGACTGTACGCCGAGCTCGCTGGCCCTGAGCTCGCCCACTATTTCACGCGCCTCAAGGACGAGTTCGTGCTGACGCGGGATTTCGTGCTGAAACTGCGCGGCGAGCAGCGGCTCCTGGACGGTGAGCCGACCATGCAGCGCTCGGTCAAGCTGCGCAACCCGTATCTCGATCCCATGCACATGATGCAGATCGACCTGCTGCGCCGCTGGCGCGAGGGCGGATCGCGCAGCCGCGACCTGTTCGACGCGCTGGTCGCGAGCATCGGCGGCATCGCCCAGGGACTGCAGGGCACCGGCTGAGCGCCGCGGCGCTGATTCCCACCGCCTTCGGAGGGTACCCATGCCCGACCTGATTCACTGGCACCCCGTGCTCGTGCACCTGCCCTTGGGGCTCTGGGCCAGCGTGCCCATTCTGCTCACGCTCGCGCTGCGCGTCTCGCCCGCGCGCGGCCCGCAGCTCGCAGCCGCGGCCAGCGTCAATCTGGTATTGGGGTGCCTGGGCGCACTGCTGGCACTGGGTACCGGCCTTGCTGCGATCGACGCGTTGCCGCCGGCCGGGCCGGCATTGCCTAACGTGATGCGCCACGTCGGCTGGTCGGTGACCGCCTCATTCCTGTTTCTGACGCTGACGCTCATCCGCGTGGTGGGCCGGCCGCTCGATGCGCGTCCGAGCGCGGCCTTCGTCACCGGAACGTGGATTGCGCTGGCCGCGCTGGTCTTCGCCGGGTACTACGGCGGGCGCAACGTCTATAGCTACCGGATGGGTGTGGCACCGATCAGCGCACTGCCGGCGTACCCCGCGAGTCCGCTGGCCTGGGCGCATGGCGATGCCGGAGGCAGTGCGCCCGACGGGCCCTGACGCGAGGCGACCGCTCCGGGGCCTAGAATATCGGCCACTGGCCCGGGAGTTGCGATTGGCGAGCGTTATCGACACCACCAACCGCGCCGTGTGCGTGTACTGCGCCTCGAGCGCGAGTTGCGCGCCGGCCTTTCACGACGAAGCGCGCGCGCTCGGAGAGCTGCTTGCACGCGACGGACGCAGCGTCGTCTACGGCGGCAGTCGAGTGGGCTCGATGGGCGCGCTTGCGGACGGGGCGCTCGCGGCGGGCGGGCGGGTGATCGGCGTGATGCCCAGGTTTCTGAAGGATCTGGAGCTCGCCCACGGCGGATTGACCGAACTGCACGTGGTCGAGGACATGCGCGCGCGCAAGCACGAGATGCTGATCCGTGCCGCGGCGGTGGTCGCGCTGCCCGGCGGATCCGGCACGCTCGAGGAGCTTCTGGAGGCGATCACGTTCAAGCGCCTCGGCATATTCTTCGGGCCGATCGTGCTGCTCAATTCCCGAGGTTATTTCGATCCACTGCTGGCGCTCCTTGATCATGCGATCCGGGAGCGGTTCATGGACGAACGCCACCGCGCGATGTGGGTGGTAGCCGATTCCCCCGCGGCGGTGCTGCCCGCCATCGCGCGAGCACCGGAGTGGCCGGCCGACGCGCTCCGGTTCGCCGCGCTCTGACGGCCCGGCGCGGGCTGGATTACAAGCGACATCAATCAGTTGCGCGCGGCGCGGCTCGGTTGGGGCGCGCATCGGCTCCGCGGTCAAAGCCGCGGATGGACTTTCGCGCGCGGCCGTCGGTAGGATCGCCCCGATACGTGCGGAGGGTCAGGAGCCGTGTCAACCGTAGACGAAGAAGCCTTCACCAGCACCGCCCGGGCAGGAACCGGCGGAGCCGCAGGGGCGCAGGAATTGAGCCAGGCCGCGCGCCTGGCCCGCCGGCTGCTCAGGCGGATGGGAGATCCGCCGATCGCGATCCGCGTCTGGACCGGCGAGACGGCGGGTCCGGCCAACCCGCAGGCGACGCTCGTCGTGCACAGCCGGCGCGCTTTCTACCGGCTGGGTCTCGATCCCGAGCGGCAGTTCGGCGACCTCTACAGCGAAGGCGAGCTCGAGGTAGAAGGGGACCTGGTCGAGTTCCTCAAGGTGGTCTACGAGGGCATGCGCGACAGCGGCTACCGCGACCGCTGGCTGCCGAACGCGTTCGAGGCGGTGCGACGCCGGGGCGCGCATACGCTCGCCGCCGCACGCGAGAACATCCACCGCCACTACGACCTGGGCAACGACTTCTATTCGCTGTGGCTCGGCTCGACCATGCAGTACACCTGCGCGTACTACGCCCAAGCCGACTACGACCTTGATGCCGCGCAGACCGCCAAGATGGATCACGTCTGCCGCAAGGTCTGGCTCAAGCCCGGCGAGTCGGTAGTCGAGGCCGGCTGCGGCTGGGGCTCGCTGGCCGTGCACATGGCGCGCAGCTACGGCGTCAAGGTCCGCGCCTTCAACATCTCGCGCGAGCAGGTCGAGTTCGCGCGTGAGCGCGTGCGCGCGCTGGGTCTTGCGGATCGCGTCGAGTACGTGCTCGACGATTACCGCAACATTACCGGGCAGTACGACGCATTCGTCTCCATCGGCATGCTCGAGCACGTCGGCCCGGAGAATTACCCGACTCTGGGCTCGGTCATCCGCCGCTCGATCGGCAGCCACGGGCGCGCCATCGTCCACTCCATCGGCCGCGACCGCGCCGGGCCCATGAACGCCTGGATCGAGGCGCGCATCTTTCCGGGCGCGCATCCGCCATCACTCACCGAGATGATGACTATCTTCGAGCCGGCCCGGCTGTCGGTACTCGACGTCGAGAACCTGCGTCTGCACTACGCGCGCACCCTGCAGCACTGGCTCGAGCACTACGAGGGCGCGGTGGATCAGGTGCGGACGCGATTCGGTGAGCACTTCGTGCGCATGTGGCGCCTGTACCTGTCGGGCTCGATCGCGGCGTTTCAGTCCGGCGATCTGCAGCTTTTCCAGGTAGTGGTGGCGCCGCGCGAGAAGTCCGACCTGCCGCGCACCCGAGCGCACCTGTACGGTGGCCGCTGAGTGACCCGCTGCGACGCTCTGATCTGCGGCGGCGGGCCGTCGGGCTCGACGCTGGCCGCGCGGCTGGTCAAGCAGGGGCTCGACGTCATCGTCCTCGACAAGGCGGAGTTCCCGCGCGACAAGGTCTGCGCCGGCTGGGTGACGCCGCAGGTGGTGCAGGCGCTCGGGCTTGATCTCGCGGATTACGGCCGCGCGCGCACGCTGCAGCCGATCGAGCGCTTTGCCACCGGCCTGATCGGTCGCCGGCCGATCGAGACCGCGTACGACGCGCCGGTCAGCTATGGAATCCTGCGCCGCGAGTTCGACGACTACCTGCTGCGCCGAAGCGGCGCGCGGTTGCGCCTGGGCGAGCCGCTCGACCTTCTCGCGCGCACGCCGGACGGCTGGCTTGCCAACGGCGAGATCGAGGCGCGGTTGCTCATTGGCGCGGGCGGGCACTTCTGCCCGGTGGCGCGCGAGATCGGGGCCGCGCTCGGCAAGTCCGAGACCGTGGTCGCCGCGCAGGAAGTGGAGTTTGAGATTCCGGAGGACTGCGAGTGCGCGGTCGCCCCGGAAGCGCCGGAGCTTTATTTCTGCCCGGATCTTTCCGGTTACGCGTGGGCGTTTCGCAAGGGTCGCTACCTGAACGTGGGCCTGGGCCGCGAGGATTCGCACCGGCTGCAGGAGCACGTGCAGGCGTTCTGCGAGTTTCTGCGCCAATCGGGCAAGCTGCCCGCGAAAATCCCCGGCCGCTTCAAGGGCCACGCTTACCTGCTCTATCCGCATGCCCTGCGCCCGGTCGTGGCCGAGCGCGCCCTTCTGATCGGCGATGCCGCCGGTCTCGCCTACGCGCAGAGCGGCGAGGGCATCCGGCCGGCCGTGGAATCGGCGATCCTGGCCGCCGGGACCATCGCCGCCGCGGCCGGCAACTATGCGCGGGACCGGCTCGCGCCGTATGCGGCGGCGCTCGCCGCGCGCTTCGGCGCGCGCGCGGAACAGGTTCCGGCCGGCAACTCGAGCCGGCTGCGCACCGCCGTCGGCCGCTGGTGTCTCGCGAATCGCTGGTTCGCGCGCCACGTCGTGCTCGATCGCTGGTTCCTGCACGCGCAGGAGCCGGCGCTCCAGACCTGAGCGGGAGCCGTCCTGCTTCCCGCCCGGCCGTGGCCGATCGTTGAGCTGGCGCGGCCCGACGATCTGCCATTCATCATGGCGACCGAGCGCCTGCCCGGCTTCGAGCAACTGGTCGCGATTTCCACGGAACCCGAACATCGCGCACGCCTGGCGAGCGCGACCGCGCGCTACCTGATCGGTCGCGCGGCTGACGGCTCCGCGCAGGGGTTCGCGCTCCTTGAGGGACTGGGGGACCCGCACGAGGGCATCAAGCTGCGCCGCATTGCGGTCACCCATCCGGGGACCGGATTTGGTCGTCCGTTTACCGCCGCGGTCATCGACTGGACCTTCTCGCACACGGACACGGTGCGGCTCTGGCTTGACGTATTCGTGGACAACGCGCGCGCGCGCTACGTGTACCGATCGCTCGGGTTCCGCGAGGACGGACTGCTGAGGCAGGCGTACGTGCGCGGCCAAGAGCGGGTCGACCGGGTCCTGATGTCGATCCTGCGCGATGAGTGGCCGGGCCATTAGAGTCGCGCGCTTGAAATCGCTGGCGCTCCTGGTACTCGCCGCACTCGCGCCCGCGGCCCGGGCGGACATCGTGACCCGGATGCCAACCCGCGCGCGCGTGGTCGCGCTGACGTTTGACGCCTGCCAGGCGGGAACCACGATGCATCTGGATCATGGAATTTCCGATTATCTGACCGCCCGTAAAATTCCTTTCACCGTGTTCATGGGCGGCCGATTTGCCCGCGACAACGCCGCCGACGTCGCCGCGCTCGCGGGCAACAGCTCCGTCGAGATCGAGAACCACTCGTGGAGCCACAACAATCACATGCCCGAGCTCAGTGATGAGCGGGTGCTGAGCGAGGTGACGCGCGCGGAGCAGGAGATCCGGGCCAGGACCCACCGGCACACGCGGCTCTTTCGGTTTCCGGCCGGCAATTCAGATGAACGCACGGTCGCGCTGGTGGAGGGCCTGGGGTACACGGTCGTGCACTGGCGCTGGTCAGAGGGCGATCCGGACCCGAAGGTCACGGCCGACGATCTGGTGCGCAATACGGTCGAGCGGGCGCGACCGGGCGACATCCTGGTGTTTCACATCAACGGCCGGGGCGTGCACACGGCCGAGGCGCTGCCGCGCATCGTCGATGGGTTGGCTGCCAAGGGCTTCCGGTTCGTGCGCGTCGACGATTACGTGCACGGGCCGGCGCCGCCGGCGGCGCATTAACGAGCGATCGTGTAGCCCCGCCACAGGAAAACCAACCCGAGCGCCAGGAACAGCAGCGCCGCTCCGCGCTGCAGGAATTTGAGCGGCAGCCGGTCGGCGAATGCCCGGCCCAGAAATACCACCGGCGCATTGGCGAGCAGCATGCCGATGGTGGTTCCGGCTACCACGGTCAGCAGACTTGGATATGCGGCCGCCAGCGCGACCGTCGCGATCTGGGTCCGGTCGCCGATCTCTGTGATGAAGAACGCGATGACCGTGGCGAGGAATGCCCCGCGGCGGCGCTCGCGGCCCCGGTCGTCAGCGAGCGCATCCGGCCGCAGCGCCCAGAGCGCCATCGCGACCAGCGACGCGCCCACGATGAAGTCCACGGTCCTGGCCGTCAGATTCCGCGCCACCGTCCTACCGACGATGCCCGCGACTGCGTGGTTGGCGAGGGTGGCGCAGGCGATGCCCGCGAGGATCGGCCATGGGCGCCGGTAGTGCGCGGCGAGCACGAGCGACAGCAATTGCGTGCGGTCGCCCATCTCGGCGATGGCGACAGTCGAGATCGAGACCAGCAGGGCTTCCACGGGTTATGGGTTCGTCATGTGTCTCGGGAGATCACGGGCGCGTTGCACTCGGCGAACCGACCGTGCCACCTGGTGAACGCCAAAGACCGTGGCGCGCAGCCCCGCTCGCGGGCATAACGCCGGAACTTTTGCCCTCGTGCGGCGGTCGGTAAGGCGTTCTGGCCGCGTAGTCGCCTCCCCGCGAGCGAAGGGCGGATTCTACCGAACGACCGCCTAGGGCTGCCCTGAAGGCCGTGAACCGGGCCGCGAGCGGCGCTCTCCGATTGGTTATGATTGGCCGTTGTGCGCTGAGAGGGTTTATGTCCGAGCGCGTTGAACGACCTGTATCTGTCGCCAATCAGCGACGGCGCCTCCTGCTCACCGGGCTGGCGACGCTGGCGCTCGCGCCCGCGGCGCGAGCGCGTTCCGCTGAACGTCGCACCCTCGCGTTCGCGCACACGCACACCGGCGAGCAGCTCACGACCGTCTACTTTGACGGCGGCGAATACCAGAGCTCCGAGCTCGCCCGGGTGAACTACCTGCTTCGCGATTTCCGCAACGGCGAGGTTCATCCGATCAGCACCGACGTCCTCGACATCCTCTACGAGCTGCAGACCCGCATCAGCAGCGACGTGCTGCCGTTCGAGGTCATCTCCGGCTATCGCTCACCGCAGACGAATGCGGAGCTGCGGCGGCACTCGCACGGCGTGGCCGAGCACAGCATGCACCTGCAGGGGCGCGCGATCGACGTGCGGTTACCCGGCGTGGCCACCAGCCGCCTGCACGAACTCGCGCTCGACCTGGGACGCGGTGGCGTCGGCTTCTACAAGGCGTCGGACTTCGTGCACGTCGACAACGGGCGCGTGCGCTACTGGTAAAGCCTCACCTCACCGGCGCGAGGCCGAGTTTGGACTCGAGCTGCCGGTCGTGCCCGTAGATGTCCTCGAAGAACAATACCGGGCCCGCCTCAGTCGCCAGCACCGTCGCATAGACGATCATGACCCGGATCGGGTGCGCGAGATCGACTCGCCGGGAGTCCTGGCCCTGCATTGCCGCTTCGATCGTCTCCGCCGTCCACGAGCCCGGGGTATCGCGCAGCACGTATTGAGCCAGCGCCACCGGATCGCTGACGCGAATGCAACCGTGGCTGAACGCACGGTGTGACTTGCCGAACAGACGCTGCGCCGGTGTCGAGTGCAGGTATACGTTGTAGGCATTGGGCAGCATGAACTTGATCAGCCCGAGCGCGTTGTCCGGTCCCGGACGCTGACGCAGCCGTACCGTTCCGGCGGCGAGCTCCGCGAGCACAGCCGGGGTGACCGGCAGCGGGGTCGCTGATTCGCTCTGGCCACGCACGATCTCGAGGTGCTCCCGATCCAGGTATCCGGGGTCGGCGCGAAGCTTGGGCAGCTCCTCGCGCAGCGTGATGCTGCGCGGCACGTCCCAGTAGGGCCGGAAAATTACGAACTTCATGTCGTCGGCGAACACCGGCGTGCGGGTCTGCGGGTAGGACTTGCCGACGATCACGTCCATTTGCAGAATTTCCGCCTTGCGATCGCGCGTGGAGCCGAACGCGAACAGGCGGTACTGGGGAACGTTGACGATGATGGGTGGCTCGGTGAAGGGCGGCAGCCAGCGCCAACGCTCGAGCGTGAGCTCAATCTGCCGGACGCGCTTGGTCAGCGGTGTCGCGAGCGCGGCGTGGGTCGAGGCACCGATCGCGCCGTCGGCGTTGAGTGCATGACGCGCCTGGAACTCCTTGACCGCCGCAACCAGCGGTGGGTCCAGGCGAGCCTCGGTGCTGGCCGCGGCCGCATCATCCGGGAGGTCACCGAGCGCGTGGAGCAGACGCCGCACGGCGGGCGCTGCCGGAAACGGGTCTCCGGGCTTGACCGAGCGCACGGTCAAGCGCGGCAGCTGCGTGAGCGTCGGATCGGCCGCCAGCTTTCGATAGCGCTCGAGTGCCTGCTTGAGCAGGCCGTAGTGGTAGAACTGAGGCTCAATCGCAGCGATGACCGGCTCCGGCTGAGCTGCTGACGAGAGCCGCCGGAGCACGCCGGGCTCATCGAGCGGCGCCGGTGGCGCGCCGAGATGAAAGCCGTCCTCCGCTGGGTCAATGCGACCGTAGTGAATGTTGTCGATGAATCGCAGCACCGCCGCAGACAGGGAAACGTCGAAGCGCGCCCGGGCCGCGTCGTCGGCGGCGCCCGTCACTACCCCGTCGCTCGTCGCATAATCGCCCGCTCGCAACCCGTACGACTTGGCATCGGCGAGCACGCCGAGCACGGCGCGCGCCTGCGGTGTGGGGCCGCCAGGCGCCAGCCACAGCGTGCGCCCATCGGCGTATGCAGTCTGCAGCGCGGTGCGAATGCGGCTCGCCGCGGCTTTGTGCGCCCCGCGCACGTGAGCGTTGGATGCGTCCGACTTGAGAGTTGCCGCCAACGCGGCCGGGTCCGCGGCCGCAATTTGAGCGCTCGCGATCAACAGCAGGCCGGTCGCAAGCCTCGTGTACCTCATGCGGGCGATATCGTGTCGGGTGGAACGGACGGGGGCCAGGAATCGCCGACCCGCGGCCGGGATCGATCGCATGGTATCGGCAGACGGGTCGCGGTGCACCCCCCGCTCGTGGGATACGTCGCGGCGAGTGGTCGACCACCGCCGCCGTCAGTGCCCGGACGCAGGCTGCGCCCGAGTCAGTGCATCGGAATCCATCCACTTCTGCGCCGCCAGGCGCCGGTCCGGGTCGGATTCCGCGAGAATGTAGTTCTCGAGATGCTCGCGGGCTTGCGCTGGGCGCCCGAGAGTTGCGTTCAATTCGGCCGCGAGCCAGAGCAGCGGCAAGTTGCGGGGTGCCCGGAGCAACTCCGTCTCGACCACGGCCAGCAACTGGGGCAGGTCCGCGCCAATTGACCGGCTCGCTTGTGCCCATTTGTAAACCAGGCCGAGCGGGGCACCGCCAGCCTTGACCGCCGGCGCGAGCAGGTCACGCACGCGTTGAGCGCGCCCCGAATTCGAAGAGTCCGAAGATCCCGGTTCATCGTCCCCCGCGGCCAGGAGCACATCTGCAATGTCCTCCAGGACTCGGGGGTCGGCCGGATGCGCAGCCAGAGCTCTCTCGAGAGCCGTGTTGGCGCCCGCATGGTCGCCGGCGTCACTCAAGACCGACGCCAGCAGCGCCTGCCCGCGTGCATCGTCTGGCTGTGCCCCGAGCGCGGAGTGGAGCAGCTCCTTCGCACCGCGCTTGGTCTCATTCAAGCGAACCAATAGACCGGCGAGCTCGCGATCCGCTTCCCAGGCCGGCAGCCGCCGAATGGGCGCGGACTCAACGGCTGGCAGTTCCTTGAAACGCAGCCGCTGGTACTTGATCCGCTCACCGGCCACATAGTCGCGAACCGCGGAATCGAGCTCGTCCTTGCTCAGCGAGAAGCCGCGCGCGTACGCGTCCGGCTCGGGGATGCCGTCGTCCAGGTCGCGCAGATAAATAGACGCCGAGTGGCCGAGATCCGGCCGCTCAAACATCATCAGGTGCACGAGCGCCCAGGACTCGGCATAGAACTCCTGCGCGAGGTTCTCGCGTCGGTACTCCGGGTCGCGCTGTGTCACGGCCAGTACGCGCGCGATGGGAATCCAGCGGGTCCTGTCGACAAAACGGCCGTAGGGTGGTCCGTCCCCGACCACGATGTCGTTGCCTTGCACGCGAAATGTCTGCAGCGTCTCAGCGAAGCCTTCCTTGTACCAGGGAGGGTAGGCGGCGTTCTGGACATTGGCCTGCAGGTAGTGCGCGTACTCGTGAAATATTCCTTGAGAAGTCTCTGCGAACACCTTGTCGCCATCGAACACGATGACGTTCTCAAAGAGATGTTGGGAAAAGAACCCTACAACCCCCGGCCAGCCGGCGTATTTGTAGAAATCGCTGCCGTGCAGGATGTAGACGTAAGTCGGTATATCGGGAAGTCGCGTGTGCTCGTTCTGCAGCATTCTGCCGATGGTGGCTTCAAAAAGCTGCAAACTGATCGCGATCGAGCGCGTGACCTTGTCGTCCCGCGTGCTGTAGATCGTCAGCCGGCCAACGTTGAGTTCGCGCCAATCCCACCGCGTTGCGAGAGTTGGGCTTGGCAAGGCCAGCAACAGGCACGCGAGCCAGCAAGCGGACGTCGTCGGTCCGCGCTTCGTCACTGAGCGGACGCTAATCACGTACCGTCTCGGGTGGTGGCCCGAGCAGCGTTCACGCGTGTCCCCCTTCCCGTCGCGCCAAACCGATGGTGGGTCGGGAGACGCGGCGGCACCCGTGGCCAGAATAACCTATACGTCGGCGTCCAAACCCATTTTGTTGCCCGCACAGGGGCGGAGCGCGCGCCGACGGAGGTTGGCTTGGCCGATCGTCTCAAAAATACATGTGGATACGAATCGCATAGACCGGCACCGGGCCACGGTCTCGGTTGTAGGCGGGATTGATGATGTGCTGGTAATCAAACGTAACATTGATGCGGTCGAGCACGGCACTCTTGTAATAGGTTTCCACGATCCGCTCGGCGCCCGGGTGCGGCAGCTGGCCGTCGCCGACCAGAATTCCAAGGCCACCGGCGTCTAGAAACCGCTGGCGGGTCGCGGAGATATTGTTGACGACCGCAGCCAGGCCGACGACGTCCAACGGACGCTTCCAGCGCGTGCCCTGCAGCGACAGGCCGGCAGCGATCGTGCGGTCGATGTCGGTGAACTCGTAGGCTTCGGTGTCCCCGTCGCCGGTGCCGGCGCGAGCGAAGGCCCCGAAATCGTCGGTTAGCTCCTGTTCGGCACTGATGCCGATCCCGGAGCGGCTGCGGTACTGGCGCACCGCGGCCAGGTCGACAGGGCCGCCGGTCTCTTTGGCGTACGCGAGCGCGTCATTGAGCAGAGCCATATAGCCGCGCGAATAGAACCCGGTAAGCAGGGCGCGGCCGTGATGGCCGGCGATCTGGTAACGACGCTCGATTTCCGCATCCAGCTGGAACTCGTGAAATCCGGGTTCGAGGTGTGTGCTGTTCGGCACATCCGACAAATCAAAGGCACCGCCCCGGAATGTCCAATCGCCCCGGTACCACTCCACCGCGGCACCTACCGTGTAGCCCCAGGCGTCGGCCGCGTAGTCGAAGCTACCGGTGTCGATAACCGACCAGTTGAGAAAGTCAACGCGCGGGTCGTGGGCGTACTGGTTGGTGTCGAAGATATCGGTGACGCTCACTTTGCCGATCGTCACGACTACACGATCGGCCGTGTGTGCGGCAGCGAACTGATTGGCAGCTGCCTCGACGTGATCGGTATCGCCACCGAAGTCGAACGTGTGGCGCACAAACAGCCTGGCGAGACGAAAGTAGGGTTGATCCCGGCCTACCTTGTAATCTTCGCCGCTCGGGAAACCGGCCACGCCCAGCGTGTTGCTGAGCCCGAACCCCTGGTCCATCTCAACGTTGGCCCACGCCTCGGCGCCGGACCAAAGCCGGGCGCCGAGATAGAGCGTGGCGTCGACGGTCTCGCGTCCCTGGTCGGGCGTCAGACTGTTGGGCCCGTGGTAGGGAGCGTTGAACGAACCGGTCTCCTGCTCCACGTAGGTAATCTGGCCATGGATCGCGTACCGGTCGTCGCCGGCGTCGCTCGCGCTCAGAGCAGCGGCAGTCTCAGCGCGCGCACTGTGCCCGGACGCGAGCCAGAGCGCGAGCGCCGTCATCGAACCCATTAAGATGACAATCCGTCGGAGCATGGGCGAGGTTCCAAGTCTCTGCCGCTAAGGATCCGCGACCTACGCTACGGGGTCGTGAAGACCGCCAACCACAAGCGCGCGGCCAAGACCGGAACGGCAGCCCGAACAGAATCAGCGCCGCCCCCGCAACCGACCGGTCTGTGCAAAGAAATCCGGTGTATTAGTGTTCCGCAGTGCCCTGCCGAGCGCTGCGGCTTGCCCATCGGCGGCGGCAAAACGTATACTATACCCCCCTATACTGTCAAGGATGGATTCCGGTGGGTCACGTCGCCGACGAAAAATCCAAGCTGCTCGCCAGGCTGCGGCGCCTGCGTGGTCAGATCGAAGCGTTGGAGCGTGCCGTCGATGCGGACGAGGAATGCGCCAACGTCCTGCAGCAGGCGACTTCATGCCGGGGCGCGCTCGACGGCTTTATCGCCGAAGTGATCGAGGATCACATCCGCGAGCACATGATTGACGCGCGCGGTGGGCGCGACGATACCCGTGCCGCGGCTGAAGAGCTGGTCGACATCGTCCACCAGTACCTGAGGAAGTGACCTATCAGCGCGGGTCGGACTTGGCGCCAACGAGTCGGAGCGACAGATGACGGCCAACGGCCAGGTTGAATTCAATTTACAAGGGCGGCGAGCCCTCGTGACCGGCAGCGCCTCGGGAATCGGCCTCGCGACCGCAGAGCGGCTACTCCGTGCCGGAGCGCGGGTCGCGATGAATGACGTGCGTGGCGACGCGCTGTCGGCAGTCGCTGAGCGGCTGTCCCGCACCGGCGCGTCGGTCGAACCCGTACCCGGCGATCTCAGCAATCCAGCCACGGCGCGCTCGATCGCGGAGCGTGCATTAGATCGGCTCGGCGGCCTGGACTACCTCGTGAATAACGCCGGCGCCCCGCTCACGCGAACGCCTATCCCTCCCGCGGATTTCGACGCGCTGAGCGACGAGTTCTGGGATCGTATTCTGCGCATCAACCTGCTCAGTGCCTTCTGGATGACCCAGGCGCTGGCGGCGGCCCTCCGGGCGTCGGGCGGTGCCGTCGTCAATACCGTCTCGTTATCCGCGTTCGGCGGTGGTGGCAGCAGTGCCGCGTACGCGACGGCCAAGGCGGGTCTCGCCGGCCTTACGCGAGAATTGGCACGCGGCCTCGCGCCGCAGGTGCGAGTGAATGGCATCGCGCCGGGCTTCGTGAATTCAAACTGGGAATGTTCGTTCGGCGATATCGAAGCGGCCGCCCGTGCCACCGTTCCCCTCGCTCGCGTAGGCCAGCCGGCGGACTACGCCGAGGTCATCGTCTACCTGTGCGCGGGCGCCGGCTACATGACCGGTGAAGTCATTCCCGTAACAGGCGGCCTTCGAATATAGATCGCGCCCTAGAGCGCTTAGTCGCTGCGCGCGGCGAATCCACAGCTCAGGCGGCCCCGCCACATCGCGGATAGCGCGGCACATGAGGACAACCGAATTACTGGGCCGCGAAGCCTCGCGGGCCAGGGCGGCCTCGAATACACCACACCGTTAGTTCCCAGTGCCGGCCGACTTTGTTCCCGCTCGACGATCGGCATTTGACGGACATGCGCGCAGCAACGCCGGATGAACCGGTGCCGTCTGATCCAAGCACAAACCTGCTGACCTCGTTAAGCGCGTAGGGAGAGGCAGCATGAGCTCGATTCGTTCCGGGGCGCGAATTTCCTGTGTCGCCATTATTGGCGCCGTCATCGCCGGCTGTGGTGGTGGCCAGAACATGGCCGCGCTGGTACCCGCCGTCGCATTTCTGTCCCCTTCACAGGCGCAGACGATTGCTCTCGGGCAGGCCGTCCACCTGCAATGGGCGACCGACA
>Ga0187780_10000263_pt1 | contig 39513 bp, 35 predicted proteins | sample 1015_Q2_SP10_20__FD_132429 | JGI IMG/M metagenome (GOLD analysis project Ga0187780, IMG submission 132429) | Tropical peat soil microbial communities from peatlands in Department of Meta, Colombia - 1015_Q2_SP10_20_MG | ecosystem: Environmental > Terrestrial > Soil > Wetlands > Peat | place...
TGCCGGGTGCGGCAGTGTCGACGGTTTTGTGGTGGGCTGCGGATATCATATTCGGCTGGTACGTTCGAAGGATGCCCTACGACGTGGTGTATCGCGGCTTGGCGTCCGCGATCGGCCTGCTGTTGTGGATGTTCCTGACGGCGCTTATCGTGCTACTCGGCGCGGCGTACAATGCGGAGGCACGAGAGGCAGCGAACGCCGGGCGAAGAGTTACAATCCTCATTCCTTGAACCGGCCGACCCATTGCATGTGGTCTCCTACCTGATAAACTATAAAGGTGGTATGTAATCTCCTGCGGTGGACACCCTTCCACCCCGCGGAGGCGCACGATGAGCGATATCCACGTCGAGTGCTATGCGGGGCACCGCGCTGATGAAAGGCCCCTCCGTTTCGTGATTCGGGGACGCGAGTTCCGAGTCAGCGAACTGGACGGGCAGTGGTATTCCCCCGAAGCCAACTATTTCCGGGTCCGCGCCGATGACGGCAACTACTACGTGTTGCGTCATGACCAGGCGCAGGACTACTGGACCCTCGACGGATTTCGCGCCACCCAATAAGAGGTTTGACCATGAAGGTGGACGACTCGGTCGCTAGACCGGTCAAACCGCGCCGGCATCAGCGCATTGTTGTGCCCGAGGGCGTGACGATTCGTGTGTCGGGCGGAGACGACGGGCAACCGGTCGCCGGCATCGCCACGGTGATTGGGCTTGACGGGATGTTTTTCCGCACCTCTACGCGACGACCGATTGGCAGCGTGATGCGTCTTCTCGTGGAGTGCCCGGGTTTTTCATTCCACGTGGCACAATGCATGGTACGTTCCGTCAACGATCACGGAATGGGAGCCGAATTCACTGCAATTTCCGAAGAAGACCAGTTGGAGCTGGCGAAGCTCCTCCTCCAGTTGCGCGTTCGCGTTCCACCCAGCTGATCCGTTTACTTCTAGTGCGCGGCCGCAACTAATGCTCTGGCGCAGGGTTAAACTAGCTTGAGGTTATGAGACGAACGATTCGGCAGTACGACTGGTTCAGGGCTGCGCCCAAAAGCGGGCAGATCCGGCGGCCATATCGATCGCACGGAAGCATCTACCTGGCGATCATGACGCTCGTCGCGCTCGCGACGGCTGGGATTTTGATTTCCGCGATTGCGCCAGGCGCTTCCGATGTGCGCGCCGACAAGCGCAAAGGGAACGCTTCCGAGGCGAACGCACCTGTTCTGGACAAGAAATTCAAAGGCCATCTTCCGATCACCGAACTGACCGAGGATGAAGCCATCGTCCACGCACTTAACCGGCTGACTTATGGACCGCGCCCGGGCGATCCCGAGAAAATCCGCCAGATGGGCCTCGAGAAGTGGATTGACCAGCAGTTGAATCCTGAGTTGATTGACGATTCCGCCCTCGATCAGCGTCTTCAGAAGTACCCGACGTTGCGCATGTCTTCAAGGCAGCTCCTCCAAGAATTTCCGCCTCCGGGTCTCGCAGCGAAGGAAGAGGGCGAAACGAAAGAAGAGTACAAGCAGCAAATGCAGGATAAGCGCCGAGCCGCCATGGCCGAGGCACAGGCGATGGAATCGGGCAACGAAAACATCGATAAGGCCCAGCAGCAGCTTGCGAAGATTCAAGGCCCGAACCGCATCGTGGCTGAGCTCTCGATGGCCAAGATCGACCGCGCCGTCTATAGCAATCGCCAGCTCGAAGCCGTAATGGAGGATTTCTGGTTCAACCACTTCAACGTTTTCGCGGGCAAGGGCGCGGATCGCTGGCTGCTCACGTCGTACGTGCGCGATACGATCCGGCCGCGCACGATGGGTAAATTCCAAGATTTGCTGACCGCCACGGCGAAGAGTCCGGCAATGCTCTTCTACCTGGATAACTGGCTGAGCGTCGATCCTGTCGCATTCGAGGAGCACAAACAAGAGATCGCTGCGCGTCGTGCGCGGTACCAAGGACTCTTCGGCGGCTTTCAACCGCCAGCTCCGCGATCGTTTCCTGTGCCGGGCGAAGGCTTTCCGCGGAGTGACAACGGCGCGGTGCGTCCGCAGCAGCAGGATCGCGGCCTGAACGAGAACTATGGGCGCGAAGTGATGGAACTCCACACCGTCGGCGTGGACGCGGGCTATTCGCAGCAGGATGTGATCGAGATGGCGCGGTGCCTGACCGGCTGGACGGTTCGAACGCCGCGCCGCGACCCGGACTTCGTGTTTAGGCCGGAGTTTCATGCCGCGGGCCAGAAAGTCGTGATGGGCCATACGTTCAACTACGGGGGCGAAAAGGACGGCGAAGAAGCGCTTCGCATGCTTGCGAACGATCCGCGGACCGCGAAGTTCCTTTCGACAGAGCTGGCGCGGCATTTCGTCTCCGACAGACCGCCGGCGGCGCTGATCGATCGTATGGCCAGCGCCTACGAGTCCTCCGGTGGCGACATCCGCAGCGTGCTCAAGGCCATGATCTTCTCGCCGGAGTTTTGGTCTAAGGAAGCCTATCGGGCGAAGGTGAAGACGCCGTTCGAGTTGGTGGCGAGCACGGCGCGCGCGCTGGATTCTGAAGTCACGGTTTCGTTGCCCTTGGCTCAATGGATTGGCCGCATGGGCGAGCCGCTGTTCCTGTGCCAGCCGCCTACCGGCTATTCGGACAAGGCGAGCACCTGGGTGAACACAGGCGCGCTTTTGAATCGCTTGAACTTCGCATTGGCCTTCGCGACAGGGCGGTTGCCGGGAACGACGGTCGATCTGCCGCCTATGTTTGGCGACGATGCGGCCAAAGACCCCGAACTGGCGCTCACGCGATCTGTAGAGCTGTTCCTCGATGGTCAGGTTGAGTCGTCCACTCGCCAGACACTCGAAGCGCGGCTCGGCGATCCCCAAGTCCTGCAGGCGAGCCTCGATGATCCGGTCCAGCACGTGAACGAGGGGCTGCTTTCCGGCTTGGTTCTCGGCACCCCAGAGTTTCAGCGGCGGTAGGTCCGTTGTCGAAGGAGGCGGCCATGAAAATATCGCGGCGATACTTCCTGAGGAACGGTGGCATTGCGATGCTCGGGATGGCATCGCTGCCCTCGTTCTTGCAACGCGCCTTGGCTGCTGCTGCCGCACCCAACAAGAAGAAAATGGTTGTGCTGTTTCAGCGCGGCGCAATGGACGGGTTGAACGTCGTCGTGCCGTTTGCGGAGCCTGAATATTATCGTTTGCGACCCACCATCGCGATTCCTGAGCCGCGCCGCGGAGGCGCGGACGCTGCCATCGACCTTGACGGATTCTTCGGGCTCCATCCGAGCCTCCAGCCTTTGCAGCCGCTCTTTCAGAATGGACAGCTCGCGATCGTGCAAGCCGTGGGATCGCCGGACCCGACGCGCTCGCACTTTGACGCGCAGGATTTCATGGAGTCCGGCACGCCAGGTGTAAAAGCCACGGAAGACGGCTGGCTCAATCGGGCGCTCCAAGCGATGCCAGCGGAACAAGCGTCGCCGTTTCGAGCGGTTGCCTTCGGGCCGTATCTACCTCGCACGCTCGCGGGAAGCGCGCCCGCCGTCGCCATTCCAGACCTGAAGCAATTCAAGATGTATGGGCCGCAGCAAACGGTGGAGGGCGGATTTGAAGCGATGTACGCGCAGACCGTGGACCAGGCACTGCGTGGCGTTGGTCAGGAAACATTCGAGGCCATCGACCAGCTCAAGAAGATCAATCCTGAAACGTATCAATCTGAAAATGGTGCGCAGTACCCCACGAGCCGTTTTGGGCAGAGTCTGATGGAGATCGCTGAGCTATTTAAGGCGGATGTCGGCCTCGAGGTGGCGTTCCTGGATAGCGGAGGCTGGGACCATCACGTGAACGAGGGCGGAGTGCAGGGCCAACTCTCGAATCTGTTGCGCGATCTAGGGCAGGGAATTGCCGCGTTTCATCAAGACATGGGCGACCGCATGGGTGACATCGTCTTCGTAAGCATGTCCGAATTCGGCCGGACGGCCCATGAGAACGGCAACCGCGGGACCGATCATGGTCACGCCAACTGCATGTTTGTAATGGGTGGGGACGTGAAAGGCGGAAAGGTTTACACGCGGTGGCCGGGCATGAGCGAAGGGCAGCTCTACCAGGGGCGCGACCTTGCTGTGACCACCGATTATCGCAGCGTCCTCGGCGAGATCATGACCAAGCACCTCGGTAACCACGACCTCAGCACGGTCTTTCCGGGATTCGTGAACGATCCCCGTCAGCAACTCGGTTTGATCCGATCCTAGCGACTTGTCGCGCCGAAACGAAAAAGGGAGGGCCGTGGCCCTCCCCTTCCCCCCAACGATGATGTGCAGATCCGCTATTCGCTTTCGGTCTTGATCCGCATACCGAAGAACGACCGGTAAACGAAGAAGAACGAAACCAGGAAGAAAGCCGCCGCCAAGATTCGCGTAAGCTGCGGATTCTTCGACGTCATGTCGACAGCCAGTGACACGGCTAGGAGGCCGAACAGCGTCGTGAACTTGATCACGGGGTTGAGCGCAACCGAGGAAGTATCTTTGAACGGATCCCCGACCGTGTCGCCGACTACTGTCGCGTCGTGAAGCGGAGTCCCTTTCTGTTTCAACTCGACTTCGACGATTTTCTTGGCATTGTCCCAAGCGCCGCCCGCGTTGGCCATGAAGATTGCTTGATACAAGCCGAAGACAGCGATCGAAATCAGGTAGCCGATGAAGAAGAACGGCTCAATGAACGCGAAAGCGAGGGTGGCGAAGAACACGGCGATAAAGATATTCAGCATGCCCTTCTGCGCATACTGCGTGCAGATCGCGACCACCTTCTTGCTGTCGCTCACCGACGCCTTTTCGACGCCCTCGAGCTTGATGTTCTTCTTGATGAACTCGACCGCACGATAGGCTCCGGTCGTCACCGCCTGTGTAGACGCGCCGGTGAACCAGTAAATCATCGCACCGCCGGTGATGAGGCCCAGCACAAAGGGTGCGTGCAGAAGCGAGAGCATCTCCTTGTTCGATTGGAGACCGTTGGTCAGGGCCATAATGATCGAGAAGATCATCGTGGTCGCACCGACGACAGCCGTGCCGATCAGCACCGGTTTTGCGGTCGCCTTGAACGTGTTTCCCGCGCCGTCGTTTGCTTCGAGCATTTCCTTCGCGCGATGGAAGTCAACGTCGATGTTGAAGTCCGTCTTGAGCTCCTGCTTGATGTTTGGGACATGCTCGATCAGGGAGAGTTCGTAGACCGACTGAGCATTGTCCGTGACCGGCCCGTAGGAATCGACGGCGATCGTTACCGGTCCCATTCCGAGAAAGCCGAAGGCCACGAGGCCGAACGCAAAGACCGGTGCGGCAATCATGAGGTTGCTGAGACCATTCGTACTAACGAGATATCCGATGGTCATCAAAATCACCATCGTCAACCCGAGGTAGTAGGCGGAGAAATTGCCCGCGACGAAGCCGGACAGTATGTCAAGCGACGCGCCGCCCTCCTTAGCGGAAGCCACGACCTCTTGCACGTGCCTCGAATCGACCGATGTGAAGACCTTGACCAGTTCGGGAATGATCGCGCCAGCCAGAGTTCCGCAGGAGATGATCGTTGCGAGCTTCCACCACTGCGTCGTGTCGCCGCCGAGGTCGGGGATAATGTAGCGGGAGATCAAAAAGGTCAGGGCGATCGACACAATGGACGTGATCCATACGAGCGAGGTCAAGGGGGCCTCGAAGTTCATCGTCTCGGCGTGCCCGTAACGCGCTTTCGCAATTAGGCCATTCAGGAAGTAGGCCACGGCGCTCGCAACGAGCATTGCGATGCGCATCACAAAAATCCACACGAGCAGCTGGACCTGCACCACCGGATTCGTCACACCGAGCAGAATAAATGTGATCAATGCAACGCCCGTGACCCCGTAGGTCTCGAAACCGTCGGCGCTGGGTCCGACCGAATCGCCCGCGTTGTCTCCGGTACAGTCCGCGATCACGCCTGGGTTGCGCGGGTCATCTTCCTTGACCTTGAAAACAATCTTCATTAAGTCGGAGCCGATATCGGCTATCTTCGTGAAAATGCCTCCAGCAATGCGCAGCGCCGCGGCGCCCAGCGATTCGCCGATCGCGAATCCGATGAAGCACGGGCCGGCGTACTCGCCCGGCACAAAGAGCAGGATGAAGAGCATCATCAGCAGCTCGACGCTGATGAGCATCATGCCGATGCTCATGCCGGCGCGAAGCGGAATTTCATAGATCGAGTACGGTTTTCCGCGAAGGCTCGCGAAAGCGGTGCGCGAGTTCGCGAACGTGTTCACGCGAATGCCAAACCACGCGACGCCGTAACTGCCCAGAATTCCAACGACGCTGAAAAACAAAATGATGGCCACTTGGACAACTGCGTAGTGCCGAAGCACGCCGAAATAGAGAACAATCACGGCGGCGATGAAAATCCAAAGGAGGAAGAGGAATTTTCCCTGATTGACGAGGTACGTCTTGCACGTCTCATAAATCAGCTCGGAAATTTCGCGCATGGCTCGGTGCACGGGAAGATTCTTCAGCTTCATGTAGATCGTCAACCCGAATACCAAGCCAAATACGCAGAAAAAAAGGCCAAACAGGAGCAACGTGTGGCCGTCGATGCCGAGGAACTTCACTTGGGAGAGGTCGGGCAGCCTCAGGGAGGCTTCGCCACCACCTCCTTCAGCAGCGCGAGCAACGCTTGCGCCCATCAAGGTGAGCAGCGCACCAGCCGCGGCGCGCAGCGCGCCGAAGCGGCGGCAGAGCGCCCAGATGCCCGCCAGTCGGGCGCTTGCGAATCCATTACGCATCAATGATCCTCCGTCAGAGTGTCGCATGCGCGACGTTTGGGACCTGTGCTGGGGAACCGCGCGAGTCATGAGTTTCGTTTGAGGACCCACACCCGCAAGACAGCCATTTGCGTCAATATGAACGTCCTTCCCCAGGATGAAGACTCCCGGAACGGGAGCCGACAGACGCGAGAACTTCCCCACCAAACAAACTTTTTTAGCAGGATTCGCGTTCTTCGTCAATCTAAATGGCTATCTGAGCGGGCGTCTAGGGGCAAAGCTCACAGCTTGAGCATGTTAGAATTTTGACATGGGAAAACGCACCATCACACCCGGCGGAAGCATGGAAGGCGACGTCGACCTGCCCGGCGACAAGTCTATTTCGCATCGCTATGCGCTAATTGGAGCCCTTTCGGAAGGTACTACCGAAATATCGAACTACGCCACCGCGGCGGACTGCCAGAGCACTCTTTCCTGTCTGCGGGGGCTGGGTATCGAGATCGAGGCGAGCAAAGGGCAGGTGCGGATCGCAGGCAAGGGGCTCGACGGTCTGCGGGAGCCGCGGCGGACGTTGGACGCCGAAAACTCAGGCTCGACGATGCGGATGCTCGCTGGAATCCTCGCGGGACAACCCTTTACGAGTACGATTACGGGCGATGCCTCGCTCCGGCGGCGCCCGATGCGGCGAGTCATTGAACCGCTGCGTCAGATGGGCGCCGAAATCAAGAGCAGAGAGGGCGACCGCGCGCCGCTGCAAATCCGCGGCGGACATCTGCGCGCGATCGACTACACTCCGCCGATTCCGAGCGCGCAGGTGAAATCGGCCATACTGCTCGCAGGTCTCTATGCGGACGGCGTGACCTCGGTACGGGAGTCGGTCTGCACGCGGGATCACACAGAACTCGCGCTGCGCGAGTTTGGAGCAAACGTTGAGGCGAGCCGCGGCATCGTGCGGATTCATCCGCGGCCCAAGCTTCTGGCCCGAAAACTGAGCGTGCCCAGCGACCTATCGACCGCAGTTTTTCTGATCGGAGCGTCGCTGGTGCTGCCGGGTTCCAACCTGATGCTGCACAGCGTAGGACTTAATCCGACGCGCGCTCGCGTGCTCGATTTCTTGATCTCGATTGGCGCGGCAATTCGCGTCCCGTCGCTGCAGGCGCGCGACGGGGAACTGACCGGAGACGTTTCGGTAAAGCACGCACCGCTTGACGGCGGCACGATTTCTGGCGCGCAGGTGGCCGAGATGATCGACGAACTCCCAATGCTGGCCGCTCTCGGTCCGTTCACAGAGAAGGGAATCGAGATTCATGATGCGCAGGAATTGCGTGTCAAAGAGAGCGATCGCATTCACTCGCTGGCCGAAGGGCTGCGTGCCATGGGCGCGCAGGTGCAGGAGTTTCCGGACGGAATGCGCGTAGAAGGGCGCCGTGCAGGGAAGTTGCGCGGTGCCAAGGTTGATCCGCAAGGGGATCATCGCATTGCGATGGCGCTATCCGTCGCGGCGCTGGGAGCGGAAGGCGAGACCGTTGTCCGCGATGCGGAGTGCGTTGCCGTTTCGTTTCCGGAATTCTTTGCCACGCTGGAACGCCTGCGTGGCGCCGAAAAGAGGTAGGCAAGTTTTTGGTCAACCAGGGTTAGGCTGCCTTGTGCAGATGGATTGTGCCGTAGCTGGTGGTCACGTTGATCGTGGGACCGGTCGTCCCAACCTTCCCGATGATTTGCCCGCGATCGTTTTCGTTTGAGGCCTTGAGGGAAGGCCCCTCGAATTCGCTTTCTACTTCGCCCGACCGTGACACCGCAGAGACGCCGAAAGTCGAAGCCGCAGGCAGCGTCACGTCGGTGTCGCCGGAGTCATTCGTTATGACGAGATCTTCGCGAGGCGCGGCCGAGTAAGTGACTTTCACGTCGCCGTGTGTGTTCACGATCTCGATTCGCCCGAGGACGTTCGCTACCTTGATGTCTTTGTTATGGGTGATCAGCCTTGCGGGGCCACTGGCGCCGAAAATCGCTACATCGCCGGAATCTACGTCCAGGTGACCTGTCAATTGGGCAACGGTAAGATCCGTCCACGGCGAGACGCAGTGAATAGTCTTGGCCAGGCTGCGAGCGTGGATTGTACCGATGAAGGCCCCTTCGACTGTCACATCGCCCGATATGTTGCTGAGGTCGATGCCGTTCCCTCGCCCGGTTAGTTTCACGTTGCCGGAGATTCCTGAGATTTTCGCATCGCCACCAGGTCCACAGGGAGGCCAGACAAATCCGGCGCAAGCTCGGTTTTGCAAATCCGCCGTGACGTCTCCGTTGACGCCATCGATCTCGACGTCTCCGCCTCCGGCGCCCGAACGAGCAAAGGCGTCTCCTTTGATTCCGGAGATTTCGATGTCACCGTGTCCAGTGCTCGCGCTTACGCTCGTGGTCGCTGGCACCTGGACGTCCAGATCGAAACTCGCGCGGGCGCTCCGAGGCCCTTCGCGAACAGGGTGTATTCGGTATTCGTTGCCGGCTGTTTCGATTACGACGTCAGCTCGTTCCAGGAGCCCCTTGGAGCCGAACTCGCTCGAGCCCCACAACGATTTTTGGGCGTGTACCACGAGATTGCTTCCCTCGCCCGTGTGCACCCTGATGCTTCCCCGCTCCGTTTCGATGACGACGTGGGCGCCAGCGGGAATCGGCTCTGGCTGGAGCTGTTGCACCTCAGTCGACAATTTGTGAGGGGGAGGGAATTCGATATTCAGATCTGGGTAGCGGTCGCGGAGCCAGTCGCGGAAGACAAACCCGGCCAGCACGAAGGCGAGGACGATCATTAAGGCGGCCTCGCCGCCGGAGAGAAGCGGAGCACGCGCCTCTCCCGCCCTCTGTGCCGCAACGTGATCGATGAGTTTCGCTGCGCCCCAGAGGATGATCAGGATCGGCCAATAGATTCGGATCAAGTGGCCGAGACCAAAGGCAGGGTCGAATCGGTCCAGCAAAAAAATCACGCCAATGACGACGAGAAGCAGGCCAGCGAAGATGGAGCCTCGTCGCCGCATTCCGTTGGTCATATTCTCAGGACTCGATGTGCCCTTCGCGCGATGCCATCGACTGACACACGGAGACGACACCGATGACAATCAATAGAATCGGCCAGAGATCCCGGAAGCCGAATCGGGTGTACTCGCCGAACAGAAACAGCACCCCGACCGTGATCAAGATCACGGGACCCATGACCGCGTGCAACCGGCAGTGCGCGCACCTACAGCGCTGATTGGTTCCGTTCGCCACCGTAGCGTCTCCTACGAACTGCCTTTCATCCGATCCATTAGAATCCACACACCCAGAGCGATCAGGCCGATAGGCCATCCCTTCACGAGCCATTCCGTCCGCAAAAGGCCGAAATTGGCGAGCAGGAAGAGCACGCCCAGCACGATCAGAACGATCGCGCCCATCGGCTTGCGCCCCTGCGCTTGCAGAGCGTCCGTCGGCTGGGGCGCGCCCAACTGGCGCGCTTTGGCGACGCGGTAGGCGTCAATCGGCATGTAGAAATAGAAACAGCCCAAAGCAATCCCCAGGAAAACATAGTAGCTGTCGGGCAGGTCGGTGTTCAGGGCCGCGATGATCCCGGCGAAGACGAACAAATGAATGAGCGCCTTGACGTATTCGCCGTTGTACACGGCGCCGAGACCCGGAATGAACCCGAGCGCAAGAGCAACTCCCGGTTTGCCGGTGGAAGCGCTGACCGCGTGTGGCCCTGGAACGGTCGAGACAGAGGTCGGGGCGCACGTTTCACAATAGAAGACGCCGCCCACATCGCGCGTGCATGCAGCGCACAGTGCCTTGCCGCACTGGCGGCAGTAGCCCGTTGCAGCTACTTCGGTGTGAACTGCACAGTTCATGGAAGACTCCTAAGTGACTCGCGCCACGAAGTGCCTGGCCCGCCGCCGACTACCAGGATTGCCAGTTCTCGAATGTCAGCCGTCTTGCGGTTTGTGTCTGGGGATGGTCGGGGAATCGGACGTGCGTTCGAATCGGGGGGATGTTGTTCAGGCTTGGACTCCGGTTGGGAACCGGGCTCGGTGGTCGGCTCCGGTTCGGAAGCAAGCCGAGACTGAATCACATACACGACCCGCAAATCATTCACGAATTTCACTCCGCGCGCGTACGTGAGATGCACGTGCCGATTCGCATTCTGATAAAGGCTTACCGGACTAAGCGCGATTCCCCGCGGCGTACCTACGGCGTGAAACACGATGAAGAACGACGCGATTACGGTCGCAACTCCCATGGCGAATCGCATCTGCCAAATCCTCGGCAGCCACGCAAACCATCTCCTCGCACCGGCTTCTTCCGCACCTGCTTGATGCGTCACCGCAACGATTTTCGACGCAAGAAACGGCGGCTCCTCGACCAAAGGGATTTGGCGAAGTTGCACAACGAGCCCGCCCACTTCGGCGACAAGCCCAGTGCATCGCGCACACGCGGCGCCATGCGCAGAGAAGGAGGCCTGCTCCTCCGGCAGCAGCGCTCCGTCGAGAACGTCGCTCAGTCGCTCTTCCGTCTTTGTGCAGTTCCAGTTCATTGCCTTTCGCGCCACGACTATGCCGGGCGCACCCCCATATCCCCCAGAATGCGTGCCAGCTCGATCCGTCCCCGGTTGATCCTCGATTTCACTGTGCCCTCGGGGACTTGCAATACGACCCGAATCTCACTGTAATCGAGCCCTTGCAGGTCGCGCAAAATCACCGCCTCTCGCAGTTCCGGCGAAAGGCGTGCGAGCGCCTGCTGCACTTGCCCGCTGAGTTCCGTTGCTTGCGCCCAGCTATCGGGTGTCCTGGCTGGGGAAGGCCGTTCCTGGAATTGAGGCATTGCTTCGATCGAATCCGTCAGCCGGTCGCGCCGCGTGCGGCGGTAATGGTCCACCAGCAGATTACGGGTCACGCTGGTCAGCCACGTGGCAAATGCTCCTTGTGCCGGCTGATAGCTCGGCAGCGTGCGAAAAACGCGCAGGAAAACCTCCTGGCTCAGATCCTCGGCGGCCATGCCGTTGCCGGTAAACCGGTAGCAGAGGTTATACACTCGCCGCGTGTGCCGCCGCACAAGCTCCTCCCAGGAAGGCCCATCGCCCCGAAGACACAGTTGCACCAGTTGGGCGTCGGGCTGCAATCGCTTTCCGCCTCAAAGCCTGCATGACTGCTCGGCCTCAATTCAAGGAACGCAAACCGAGGCCGAAAAGTTCCATCGGCGCCGCATCTTAGTCGCGATTCCAGAGAAAACTCAAGAAGTGGAAACCTGTGGTGAAACGCGGGCAGCCTTGGATAACCGCTACTCTCCTTGACACTGCGGAAAGCTTGCTGCTAGGGTTCAAACCGGATGCTGAAAAACTCGCGCCGGTACGTCTTCCTGCTTCTCGCTGTCCTCGCGCTTGCTTTTCTGTTCTACAAGTTCCGCAACGCCATCTCGCTTGAAGGCTTTCGCTGGGGCCTCGTGGGAGCTTCGCTCGAGCAAGCCCACTGGTCGCTCCTCGTCTTGTCGTTAATTGCGATCTACGCGTGCTACGCATTGCGGGCATTGCGCTGGGTGCGTCTCTGCCGGCCGTTGGGTGAAGCGCATTTCGGCAACGTTTACAGCGCCACATTGATGGGATTCGCCTGCACCTTCTTGCTCGGGAGGGCTGGCGAACCGGTCCGTCCGGTTTTGATCGCGCGCAGGGACTCACTCTCGATATCGCGGATGTTTGGAATTTATATTGTCGAGCGCGTGTTTGACATGGCAGCGACAGCCGTGATCGCGATCGTCGCACTCCTCATGTTCGAGCGGCAACAGTCGGCCGGACCGGCCAACGATTTGGTAATGAAGTCCGCGCGCTCGGCAGGAGCTGTCTTGCTCGCGGGGCTCGCAGCAGCGGTGGGATTCCTCGTGTACTTTCGATATCAAGGCGCAGCATGGCTCGCCGCAAGACTGAACCAAACGAAGTGGCGAGAAGGCTTTCGGGGCAAGATCGTCGTCTTGCTCCAGGGATTCGGCGAGGGCCTGCAGGGGATTCGAACGTGGGGAGACCTGGTCGTGGCGTCCGGTTACACGTCGGCGCACTGGGTACTGGTCGTTCTCGTTTATTGCTGGGTCATTCGAGCATTCCCAGGGTCATTGTCGAGCATAGGGCTCGGCGCGATCGTTCTTGTGGTGGCCTTCACTCTGGTGGGGTCTGCAGCGCAACTGCCAGTGGCAGGAGGGGGATCGCAGGCGGCAACTTTTCTTGTCTTGACGCTGATCTTCGGAGTAGAAAAGGAGCCTGCTGCAGTAGCTTCCATCGTGGTGTGGCTGGTTACGTTTGCGGCCTGCTGTTTGGTCGGAGTGCCGTTGCTCTTGCGAGAGGGCTGGTCGATGGGCGAGTTGCGGCGAATGGTGCGTGAAAAAGAGCAGGTCGGCGAGTCTCAACTGTTGGCTGACGCGGAGCGCGCTGCGATGCCGAAGGAGAGACCGCGGTGAAATGTCCCTTCTGTGCCCACTTGGATGACAAAGTGATCGATTCGCGCGAGGCTCGCACAGGCGACATGATTCGCCGTCGCCGCGAGTGCCTCAAGTGCAGCAGGCGCTTCACCACGTATGAGCGGATCGATGAGATTCCTTACATGGTCATCAAGAAAGATGGCCGGCGCGAGAAATTCGACCGTCAGAAAATCCTGCAAGGGCTGTTGAAAGCGTGCGAAAAGCGCCCGGTACCGGTGAGCAAGCTCGAAGCGATTGTGGACCAGGCCGAGGCATTCGTCAGTGAAGCCGCCGATCGGGAGCGTACAACCACGGAAATCGGCGAGTTGCTGATGGCGCAGCTCAAGAAGCTGGACAAAGTCGCGTACGTCCGCTTCGCCTCCGTCTACCTCGACTTCAAAGACGTGAAAGAATTCATGGACGAATTGAAGGGACTGCTGAAAGAGCGCGCTAGGAAATAGCCGGGGCCTGCCACACGCCTGCAGCGAATTTCTTCACCGTGCGAAATCCGATCCGTTCGTACAGTTCGACGGCTTTTCGGTTCGCCGAAGTGACTGTCAGCGAAAGGGATTCGTAATTGCGCTGCCGTAGCGCCTGAATGGAATGCTCCATCAAATGTCTTCCGATGCCGCTGCCCTGATATCCCGGCATGACGCAGATCTGTGTAGTGTGTCCTACACCCTCGGCTACCGTTGAAGTCAGGATCATGCCGATCAACCGGTCGCCGGTTGCGGGCCTCACCAGAAACGACGCTTCGGGCAGGAACTGACCGCAGCCGGGCAAGAGCACGATATTGCGGAGGAAACGCAGGCTTCCTGCCTCGCTGCGATATTGGTCGTTGATCTGTCCATCCACGTGGTTCGCGTATGCAAGCTGGATTAGGCGCGCCGCCGAATTGAAAGCGCGGTCCGTCCAGGGCTCCAAGCGCAGGCCGGATGAAAGAGGCCTGCCGGCGAGATTTGCCTCGTCGAGCGGAAGCAACATGAATTGGCGTGCGTGCAGCTGAAAATGCCGCGAGAGGAATGCCGGGTCCAGCTCGGTTCCAAATGGCATCAATTGAGCTTCGATTCGCTCCAGGCGCGGCATCGACCGCATCGCGCTCAACATCTCGGTGAGAAGCCGTTCCGTGGTCGCGCCGTTAGCGTGCTGCGAGGAGACGAACAATCCGCCGATCAGCCCCTTGTGTTCTTCGATTACGTAGAAACCATATCCGGTCAGGTGACCGTTCTCGACGGAGGCGCATCCTCCCAGAGCGTGCGAGTCGACGAACTTACGCACGAGATCAATCGACGGGCGATAGTCCCACCGCAGCTCTTCTTGCCAGTGGCGCATCTCCTCCTGGAAGAGCTCCTCGAGCGACCGCGAATGTACTTGCCGGAGATCTACGATCTGCATGAACGCCGGGTATATCCCCTTGTGCCATTATAGCTTTGAGCCGTCCCGGAACACAGCACGCCGAGATTGCGCTTCGGACACCGCAGCAAATTAGGTTGGCGCGGAATTGTGCTACCATTTGCTTCGCCGAGGCGCGTACGCGCAGCGCCCGCGCCCACTGGATGGCAGCGCTTTCAGAGCTTCGTTATTCCATATCGCGACTCGCCAAGGTTTTGTCCGCAATTCTGGCGCTGCTTCTATTCGGTTTCGTAACCGTCGCAGCCGTTTCCAGTTACCTCCTTTACCAGATCGTTCATCCCCCGCGGAATGCCGCCAACTTTGATCTGAACGTGATGATGGGGCATCCGACCAACTTCTCCTTCCCAATTCCGGGTGCGGCGCCACGCGAAGGGTGGCTCTTTCCAGGGCTGCGCGGCGCTCCCACGATTGTTGTTTGCCACGGATACGGTTCGCAGCGCGCTGAGGTGCTCACCCTGGTAACGGCACTGCAGGACCACCAGTTCAACGTCTTTCTTTTCGATTTCACGGGCCATGGTGCCAGTCCCGGAAATCCCTCGATGGGCTACCGAGAGACAGAGGAGCTTCGGGCCGCCGTGCAGGCGCTTTCCGCTCGTGATGACGTGGACCCGAAGCACTTCGGACTTTGGGGCGTCGACATGGGCGGGTACGCGACACTGGAAGTCGCCGCCACCGATCCGCGCATCGCTGCATTTGCGGTCGATGACGCGTACGACGACCCGCGCACTATGGTCAAGATCGAGATTCAGAAGTCAGGGCTGACGGCACTTCCATTCGTTCTTCGGCTCTCCGATTTTGGATTCCGGATGCTCAACTATCCGTATCGGGACGAGCCGCCCGTATCGACGCGTTTGGCTCGAACGCGAGGGGTGCCAAAGTTGTTTGTCCAATCGGACGATCGCCCGGCCCTCTCCAGCGAAACCCTGCAACTCTTTATCAAGGCTCCGGACCCGAAATCGACGATTCGCGAGATTCAGAGCTATCGTGACATGTCCGATGACGACCGCAAAACCTACGAAAGTCAAATCGTGAACTTCTTCTTAGTGAATTTGCCGCCGACTGCGGTTCACTGACGCGAGACGGGCGCTGCCCCTACCGGGACATACAAGATTCCCGCTTGCTTTTCGTCGAGCGAACCGCCAACCCTGCCAAGGCTTTGGATTTTCTTTGCACCTTCGGCTGTCGTCAGGACGAGGGCCGGTTGAGGATCTAGCGGGGACCACTCTGGCAACTGCCGCCGGAAGTAGAATGCTAGCCCGTACATCCAGCTTCTGCTCAGGCGATACGCGAAGATTCGGTCGGGGTGGCGGTCGTTTCGCATGAATTCCGCGTGCGGCCGTGCCGAGTAGAAGTAGTCGACCAGGGGAAGGGCACCCCAGCTCGCAACTTCCACGCTTAGCGCTATCCATAGTGCACACGCGCCCGCAGCCAGGGCTAGGTTCTTTCGAATGCCAGCCGCAACCAAGACCACCGCCGTCAGGATCGCACAGCCGATGACGAGGTAGCTCAGCATGTGCAACGTGCGCGCGCCATCGTCTGTGGGGATGGCGCTCCAGTCGAATCGCCGCAAGAAAAGCCGCCCTGCTACCCCAACGCCGACGCACGTGGCAGCCATGATGACCGTGATGCCGAGAGCGGCTGGTCGTTGCTCCTCAAACGTTCGAAACAAGCCCACCGCACACAGTAGGGCGAGCGGCGGGATGGCGGGCAGGATGTAGCCCGGTAGTTTCGATTGCGAGAGGCTGAAGAAAAGAACGGGAAACGCCGCCCAACATGCAAAGAAAAATCCGTGCGATCGCCTCCAGCGATTCTCCTTCCATAGTTGCAGCCCTTCGCTCGCCACAGGCCATAGCAGAGCGGTCCAGGGAATCAGGGCAAGCAAGGTAATTGGGCCAAAGAACCAAAACGGTTGTCTGTGTTGAAACATCGGCGTGAGGTAGCGCTCGACGTTGTGCTGTAGTAGGAAGACCCGCAGAAAATCGGGGTTGCGAAGCGCGCAGACGACGTACCAAGGAAGCGCAGTAGCAGCAAACACCGCGACCGCCAGCGGGTGTGCCACCCGGAACGCGGCGCGCCATTGGCCTGTCACCAAGGCCCAGAGCCCGATCGCTCCGCCCGCAAGGACCACGGCCGCCGGGCCCTTGGCCAGTACGCCCAGGCCGAGAAACAGTCCGAACAAGACCAGAGGCCCCCGTAGCCTCGGAACGAAAGAAGGCTTTGCCGAGTTCGCGTCAGGCAGTGCGCCAAGGCGGGAACATACGTCGGCACCGCATGCCATTGCGAGCGTCACGCAGGAGCTAAAGAGCATGTCGGGCGATGCGGAGCGTGCGGTGCCTACGGCGGCCACGCTCGTGGAGAGGATGAGCGCCGCCAGCAGCGCCGGACTGGGTTTCAGGCCTCGTTCGTGGCCATAGTACTTCCAGCCGAGCCAGCCAACGGCGAGCGCCGCCGCGAGCGCGGCGACCGCAGAAGGCAGGCGCGCCGCCCATTCGGCTGGCAAGTGCAGTCGAAATCCGATCGCGGCGAGCCAGTAGTACAGTGCGGGCTTCTCAAACCACGGCAGACCGTAGAGCCGAGGCGTGATCCAATCTCCTGTTTCCGCCATGGCTCGCGCGATCCAAACGTAGCGTGGTTCGTCCGGGCCGACGAGCCCGATCGCCCCGAGATTTCCGAAGAGGCAGACGAAAATGGCGAGAGCAGATATGACAAGCAAGGCGACTCGCTTGGGCGGTGTAGCTGGCGTCATTTTGTTCAAGGCGCGTTTGAGTCTAGCATCAGGCGGTTCGATTTGAATTGACGGCGTGAGAGAGTGTCTGTCTTAGACTCTGGCGCCTGCAGCGAGCCTCCCGCATAATGGCTCGCGATGCGGGAGTTCCTCGAATACATCACGGCTTGGACCGGATTGAAATTGATGGGACTTCTACCGAGACCGGCCGCGAGATTTGTCGGAGCAGCATTTGCTGCTGCCGCGTACATGGTTCGCCCACCCTTGCGCCGCGCCGCGATGTTCAATCTGCGGCTCGCGTTTCCGGACTGGACCGACGCGAAACGCCGTGAAGTCATCCGCGGCATGATCCGCCAAGTCGGCTGGATGGCTGGCGAATTCTCGCAGTTCCCCAGATATACGCGCGCCGTGATCGAACAGATCGTGGTTGTGGACGGACTCGAGAACTTTGAGGCCGCGCGCCGTCGCGGAAAGGGGGTTCTCTTTCTAACGGGGCACATGAGCGCATGGGAGCTGGCTCCCTTTGCGCAAGCGCTCTACGGCCACCCGCTGCATTTTCTCGTACGACCTGTTACCAATCGCCGCGTAGATGGGCTTATCAACAGCTATCGCTGCCGGTCAGGGAACCAGCCGATTGAAAAGAATCGCGCCGCACGATCGATTCTGAAGGTGCTGGGCGAAGGCGGGACGGTAGGCGTACTCTCCGATCACAATACGTCTTTCGAGAACGTCTTCGTGAACTTCTTCGGCGTGCCAGCCGCCACGACTTCCGGTCTCGCACGCATTGCGTTGCGCACGGACGCCGCCGTGGTGCCCGGTTTTCTTGCTTGGGACCAGACCCTCGGGAAATATCGCCTGCGATTCGGGCCGGCCGTCGAGCTCGTGCGCACTGGCGACGAAGAAGCGGACATCGTCGCGAATACAGCCCGCTTTACTCGCGTCATCGAAGATTACATTCGCGCGCACCCGGACCAGTGGCTTTGGGTGCACAAGCGATGGAAGACGCGGCCACCGGGGGAAAAGCCGATCTACCCATTTTGATGGTCAGTCCTAGCCGCAAGCCCATTCCAGCGGCATCGACCGAACGGCCTCGAGATTTTTTTCGGAAGGGGGAAGCATGATTCGGACGTCAGGTGAAATCGCGCAATTCGTCGGAGCGGAGCTCGAAGGCGATAGCTCGTTGGAGTTGTCTGGCGTCGCAAGCCCGGAGCGTGCAGGCGCCGGCGACTTGATCTACGTGGATTCGCCGCGCCACGTGGGCCGCGCACAAGCCTCGGCCGCTCTGGTCGTCGTCGCGCCTGCCGGTGTGGCTGTTCCTGGAAAGGTGGTCCTTGCAGCTAGAGACCCAAAGCTTGCCTTCGCGAAAGCGGCTGCCTGGATAGTCAAAGAACCGGAGCGCAACGCGGGGATCCATCCGACCGTAATCGTTTCTCCGAGCGCGCAGGTTGGCAGAAACGTCTCGATTGGCCCCTACGCCGTGATTGAGGACGATGCGAAAATCGGCGCCGGCAGCACAATCGGTGCGTTTTGCTTCCTCGGCCGCGGCGCCAGTCTTGGTCCGGACTGTCGGCTGCATCCCCGCGTGACGCTCTATTCCGGTGTGCGCCTGGGAAGCCGTGTCGAGGTTCACTCAGGTGTGGTGATCGGCAGCGACGGCTTTGGCTATGTTTTCGGGGAAGGCCGCCAATGGAAGTTTCCTCAAGCTGGCGGCGTTGAGATCGGAGACGACGTCGAAATAGGTGCGAACACTGCGATCGACCGCGGTTCTCTCGAAACGACGCGCATCGCCGACGGCGTGAAGATCGATAACCTCGTGCAGATCGCGCACAACGTTCAAATCGGCGAGCACTCCGTCGTTGCCGCGCAGACGGGTGTCTCCGGCAGTAGCGTGATTGGCAAGCGCGTGGTCGTAGCGGGGCAGGTCGGCATCGCGGATCATTGCCATGTTGATGATGGCGCAGTCGTCGGCGCTCAGGCAGGAATTCCCACAGGGAAGACGATTCGTAAGGGGCAGACCGTTTGGGGCACGCCCGCCCGGCCACTTGACCGATTCAAGCACCAGTACGCCGCGTTCTCGCGGTTGCCGGAACTGGCTGAGCGGGTACATAGGCTCGAGCAAGAAAGGTGAACTCGATAGAGAGTCACGGAGGACCTCGCCGTACAAAGATAGAGAGACGAGTTCGCCCAACGTGTGGGAAGTCGCCAGGCAGCCCGCTGACCGGAGGCGTCATCCTAATTTCCGTATCGGTCAGATGTCGTGTGTTTTCAGTTGACCGGAGAAAACATACAAAAGATAATAGCGTTGAGCTTCGTCTGTATGCGCCTGGAACACACGGGGATCGGGCTTGTCCCCGTCTCAAACATCTGACTGCCTAGATTTCAACGTCAAGTTTCGCTCCTTGAAGTGGAGCTGTAGGGTGAGACGAACTGCCGCGGCGGGCTCAACTGTGACGATTTATGTCTGAGGGGTTGATGACACCGGAGGCAAAGCTCCAACTACAGGCACCAGGAACCGCCGCTCAGGCTCCGATCGGCGCACCGCGCCGTGGTGCCGAGTCGCAAGTGCAACACGCTATCGGGCGCGCGGTTGACTGGTTCCTTTCGAATCAGCACCAGGATGGATATTGGTGGGGTGAACTCGAAGCCGACACCACCCTCGAATCCGATTACATCCTGTACCTGCACATCCTGGGTCAGTCGAAATCCAACAAGGTTGAGAAACTCGCGCGATATATTCGTGAACGCCAGCTCCCCGATGGGGGATGGAACATCTTTGTCGGCGGCCCTTCGGAGCTCAATGCGACGGTAAAGGCTTGGGTCGCACTGCGGCTGGCTGGCGACTCTGCTTCCGCTCCCCACCTACAGCTAGCCCGGGCGAAGATCCACGAACTGGGCGGGCTAGAGAGCACGAATTCCTATACGCGCTTCTATCTGGCCATGGTTGGTGCAATCGATTGGAGCTACGTTCCGGCGATTCCACCGGAGTTGATGCTCCTGCCGAATTGGTTTCCGATCAATCTGTATGAGATGTCTTCGTGGACGCGGGGAATTGTAATCCCGCTCGCGCTCGTTTGGGCCGTCAAGCCGGAGTGGCGATTGCCTGAGGGCATCACGGTTGACGAATTGTTCCGCGAGCCTGGGGCTCGACCTCCGTCACTGGATTGGGACCGGCGCGTTGTTTCCTGGAAGAATTTCTTCCTGGCACTGGATCGCGGTTTGAAGCTCTACAATGAGCTGCCGTGGAAGCCGTTCCGTAAGGCATCGGTTGGTCGCGCCCGCAAATGGATGCTTGAGCGGCTCGATCGCAGCGAAGGCCTGGGCACGATCTATCCAGCGATGATGAATTCGATCTTCGCGCTCCTTGCCGAACGCAGCGATACGACCGATCCGTTGCTCGCGCGAGAGATCGATTTTCTCGCCCGTTACGAAATTGAAGAGCGGGGCACGCTCCGCGTTCAGCCATGCATTTCGCCGCTGTGGGATACAGCGATCGCCATGGTCTCGCTCCAGGAAGCCTGCCTCGACCCGGCGCACCCCTCGCTTCTCGCAGCCGAGCGATGGCTGATCCGCAACCAGATCCTTGGCGCCGGCGACTGGCAGGTGAAGAACCGCAAAGCTGAGCCTGGCGGCTGGGCGTTCGAATTTCGCAACGAGTTCTATCCGGATGTGGACGATACAGCGTTCGTTCTCATGGCTCTCAGCCGCGTCAGCGATCCGGATTCGACGCGCCTCCGCGCGGCCATCCGCCGGGGGCTAGCTTGGCTGCTGAGTATGCAAAACCGCGACGGCGGCTGGGGCGCGTTCGATCACGAAAACAATCTCGAGTTCCTCAACAACATCCCGTTCGCGGACCACAACGCGATGCTGGATCCCTCGACCGCCGATGTGACTGCGCGGGCGCTGGAATGTCTCGGACACATGGGTTGGCCGGCCTCTCATCCGGTGATCGAGCGCGCTGTTGCGTATCTGAAGCGCGAACAGGAAAAAGACGGCTCGTGGTTCGGCCGTTGGGGCGTGAATTACCTCTATGGCACGAGCGGAGTCCTTCGCGCGCTGGAAACCGTGGGCTTCCAATCCTCATCCGAATCGCAGCGAGCAGTGGACTGGTTGCGATCCGTCCAGAATCCCGACGGCGGCTTCGGTGAATCGATTCTCTCGTACTACGATCCCGCGGTGAAGGCGAAAGGGAAGAGCACGGCTTCGCAGACGGCATGGGCGCTAATCGGTCTGCTCGCCGCCGCTGCCCCGGACGACCCGGCGGTGGCGCGCGCGGTATCGTGGCTTGTCTCTCATCAAAACGGAGATGGAACTTGGGACGAGGACGAATTCACCGGAACGGGTTTTCCGAGGGTGTTCTATCTGAAGTATCACTTGTATCGAAATTCCTTCCCGCTATACGCGCTCGCACGCTACGATAACCTGCGCAAGGGACTTCGCCGTTTCATCGGCACGCAGGTTCCGGCGGCCGAGATCGAGCATCTAAACGGATATTGGGGGTAGTGGATGAGAACTCCGTTGAGCATGTTTACGAGCATGTCGGGCTACATCGTCCGCAAGAGTTTGAGAGGCGAGAAGAAGTTTCCGCTCACGATGATGCTCGAACCGCTGCACACGTGCAATCTCACGTGCACGGGCTGCGGCCGCATTCGAGAGTACAAGTCGACCATCGGCGAAATGCTGACGGTCGAGCAGTGCCTGAAGGCCGTCGACGAGTGTGGTGCACCGATCATTTCGATCTGCGGCGGCGAGCCGCTGATGTACCCCGAAATCGGGCGCTTGACGAGCGAAATCCTGGCGCGCAAGAAGCATATCTATCTCTGCACAAACGGAATCTTCATTCGCAAGAAGCTGAAGGAATTCAAGCCCACTTCCCGTTTCTTCTTCAACGTCCACCTCGACGGCTTGGAAAAGACTCACGACATCTGCGTTGAGCGCGATGGCGTGTTCCGCGAGGCGGTGGAGGGTATCAAGGCTGCAAAAGCGGCGGGATTTCTGGTCACCTCAAATACGACGATCTACAAGGAGACCGACATCGAGGAAATCGATCAGCTCTTCGAGTATCTGCAGACACTCGGAGTTGATGGCCATATGGTTTCCCCGGCCTATTCTTATGCGGCGGTCGACACGAAGGACATCTTCATGTCGCGCGACGAAATTCGCGACAAATTCGTGCAGGCCAGCGCGCTGCTCGAGCGCTACAACATCATGACCACGCCGGTGTACATGGAGTATCTCCGCGGCGAGCGTGAGCTGATGTGCACGGCCTGGGGCAACCCGACCTACAACCCGCGCGGGTGGAAAGGCCCGTGCTACCTGATGACGGACGCGCATCATCAAACCTTCAAGGAATTGATCGAGAAGACACCATGGGAGCAATACGGCCGTGGGCGCGACCCGCGCTGCGCCGACTGCATGGTCCATGTCGGCTATGAGGCGTCATCGGTTTTGGGCGGCAACAAGAAGTTCGGTGATACATGGAAACTTCTGAGCTGGACTGTCTCCGGCAAGATGGGTGGGCTCTTGAAGGACCGGCCTGGGGCTAAGTCGCTGGGAACGAATGGCAATGGTCACTCGAGCGGCGCCAGTTCTTCGACGTCCCACGCGGTTCTTCCCGCATCACAGCAGGAGAAAGAGGCTTTTCGCATTCTATGACCACGCTCGTTACGGGCGCTACCGGGTTTGTCGGGAGCCACGTGGCGCGCCAGCTTCTCGCGGCGGGGCATCACGTGCGTGTCCTGGTGCGGCGATCGAGTAATCAGCGTGCACTGGAAGGGTTGGCCGTCGAACGAATCGAAGGAGACCTTCTCGATGCGTTTTCGCTTGAGCGCGCGGTGCGGGGCGTCCACAGCGTATTTCACGTCGCCGCTGACTATCGGCTCTGGACTCGAAACCCGCAGGAAATCTACGCCACAAATGTCGAAGGCACACGCCGGCTTTTCGAAGCGGCCAGCCAAGCGGGCGTTCATCGCATCGTTTACACAAGCACAGTCGCCACGATTGCGGTGCCGAGCCACGGCAGCGCGCTCCCGAATGAGGAGACGCGCGCGACACTCGATCAGATGATCGGGCACTACAAGCGCTCCAAATTTTTAGCGGAGCTTGAAGCGATCAAAGCCGCCGCGGCAGGTGTTCCCGTTGTGATCGTGAATCCGACGGCTCCCGTGGGGCCGGGGGATTGGAAGCCTACGCCAACGGGCCGAATCGTCGTCGACTTCTTGAATGGCAAAATGCCCGCCTATGTCGACACGGGCCTGAACATTGTCGGGGTGGAGGATGTCGCGGCAGGTCATCTGCTCGCGGCGGAGAAGGGACGCATCGGAGAGCGCTATATTCTGGGTGGTCGCAACATGACGCTCAAGGAAATCCTGGGCACGCTGGCAGCGATTGCAGGCCGGCGCGCGCCACGTGTGCGCCTGCCGCATGCTGTCGCGTTGGCCGCTGGCTATGCGGATGAATTCGTCGCGCGCATCACCGGGCGCGAGCCGCAGATTCCGGTCGAAGGTGTGAAAATGTCGCGCCACCGAATGTTTGTAGAGAGCGATAAGGCCGCGCGAGAATTTGGATACAAGCCGGCCGATGTCGAATCGGCCCTCGCGAGCGCGGTTCGCTGGTACGAAGAAAATGGCTACGTTGGAAGTCGCAGACGTGTGAGGTCGGTCGCACAGGCGGCGTAAAGAACTTCGGTTGTGAAGGTTCTGGTAACATTTGCGCTGGAAACTGAGTTCGCCCCGTGGCGAAGCATACGCGAGTTTCGTTCGGACAATTGGGGTGGCATACGGTCGTTCGTGGCCGAAATTGACGGTGCGGAAGTAGGCGTGGTCTTAACTGGCGTGGGTCCTAAGCAGGCGGCATTCGCCGCGTCAAGAGCCCTTGGCGCGGAGCGAGATTCCTTAAAGTTTTGCATCTCTTCTGGTTTGGCGGGCGCTCTTCGGTCCGAATACAGCATCGGCCAGATCGTGGCTGCTCGGTCCGTGGTCTCGGGAAGGCCGCAAGACGGGCCTTCCGAGCGCGTACTCTTGAGTAGCGCTCCGTTGATTTCGTTCGCCGAGAATCTCGGCGCCTCCGTCTGCGGCGGCTTCTATACGGCAGGGCACGTGCTCTTGCAAGCCGAGGAAAAGCGTCATCTGTCCCATTCGGCGGATGCCGTCGAAATGGAGAGTTTCGAGGTATTGCGCGAGGCATCGGCCTGCGCCATACCGGCCGTGGCGATTCGCGCAATCAGCGACCTGGCGGACGAGGCGCTTCCCTTGGATCTGAATCGAGTCCTCGACAATCGGGGGCAGGTGAGCCTGCCCCGCGTGATAAGCCAGCTGGCTCGTCACCCGGCGTCGCTTCCCGGCCTCGTAAGGCTCGGTCAACGAAGCAAACGGGCGGCGCAGTTGCTGGCGAGGTTTTTGGACCGATACATTGCGTTTGTGGTGGAAAGCACGAAGAACCTGGAGGCGAAAGCGGAAGCGGCAGTCCGATGAGCCATACTGCGATCCAGATCGAACCGGGAGCGGTCCCGCAGGAAAGCGGTCTGATGCGCGCGGGTGTCTACCGAGGCGAGGGCCGCGTCGTTGTCGAACAAGTGCCGATTCCAGCCATCGGCGAAGGCGAGGTGCTGTTCCGCGTAGCCGCGTGCGGGATTTGTGGCACAGACGTCAAGAAGATCCAGCACGGCTTCATCGCGCCGCCGCAGATTCTTGGGCATGAATTGGGCGGAACCGTGGTCCGGGTGGGACGCGGAGTAAGCAAATTCAAACCGGGTGACCGGGTCGTCAGTTTTCATCACATTCCATGCGGAGCGTGCTTCTATTGTGAGAGGAAACTCTTCTCGCAGTGTGCCGGTTACAAGAAAACTGGTCTGACGGCCGGATTCGATCCGAATGGTGGTGGCTTTGCCGAATACGTTCGCGCGATGCCCTGGATTATCGAGCGCGGGATGATCGCGCTGCCCCCGGATGTGAGCTGCGAGGAAGCCACGTTCGTGGAGCCGGTCAATACCGCTCTCAAGGCCGTGCGCAAGGCACGTGTCGCAGGCGGGGAGGATGTCGTAGTGATCGGCCAAGGCCCGATCGGCATGCTCCTGACCCTTCTGGCGAGAAATGAGGGCGCGAGGGTCTACGCGAGCGATCCGATGCCCGGCCGCCGGGCGGCCAGCGTGCGGTTTGGCGCTGCCGAAGCCTTCGATCCCGCGGCGTCAGATCTTGTTGCGGAGATTCGCCGGCGAACCTGTGGTCGAGGGGCGGACGCGGTCCTGTTAGCCGCGCCGAGTCCGGCGCTTGTGCCGCAGGCTCTTGCGATGGCTCGCCCGGGAGGTCGCGTACTGTTGTTCGCCCACAACGACCCTGTCCTGCAATTGCAATTTCCGGCTGCGGCCGTGGGGGTCGAGGAAAAGGAAATCTTGGGCAGTTACAGCGCGTCGGTGGATGAGCAGGCGGCATCAGTCGATCTGGTATTCCGGCGGCGGTTGCCAGTTCGCGAGATGATTTCGCACCGTTTTCCGCTTGAGCGCATCGCCGACGCGTTGGAGTTGGCGGCACACCCAAAACACGATACTCTGAAGGTAGTCATCACACACGAATGAGCGTAAAGAAGAGAAACGGGCATATGACCGCCGCCGTCCTGTACGGCTGCGAAGACATCAAGATTGAGCGCGTCGATATTCCGCGACTCGGAGAAGACGACGTGCTCGTGCGCGTGCAGGTGGCGCTCACTTGCGGAACCGATCTCAAAGTCTGGAAGCAGGGTTTCCACGCGCGGATGATCAAGCCGCCCGCGCTTTTCGGCCACGAGCTTTCCGGCGTCGTCGAGGAGAAGGGCAGTTCGGTCAATGGCGGTGTCCACAAAGGCATGCGCGTCGTACCCTCGAACTCGGCGCCGTGCAACCGCTGTTTCTATTGCCTGAAGGGCCAGCCGAATCTCTGCGAGGATTTGCTGTTCAACAACGGCGCCTACGCCGAGTACATTCGGATTCCCGGCCGAATTGTTCGCGAGAACATGCTCGAGATTCCGGAGAGCGTTTCCTTCCTGGATGCGGCGATGGTCGAGCCTCTGGCCTGCGTCTTGCGCGGCATCCATGAGACGGGCATCCGTCCGGGCGATACGGCCGTCATCATCGGCTGCGGCCCGATTGGATTGCAATTCATTCGAATTCTTTCGCGCCGGAAAGTGCGAGTAATCGCCGTAGGCAAGCGCGCCGGTCAGGTTCGGACTGCAGAGCGCCTAGGGGCTGTGGCAGCCTTCGACGCTTCGGAAATCGACAATCCCGTCACGCTGGTTCGCCAGCTCACGGACGGCGGGCGCGGCGCGGACCGCGTCGTTGAAGCTGTGGGCCAACCGATTACCTGGCAGTGGGCGCTTCAAATGGTTCGCAAGGGCGGAACGGTGAATCTCTTCGGAGGTTGCCCGAGGGGCAGCGAGGTCAAGATCGATCCCTCCGCATTGCACTATTCCGAGATCACGATCAAATCGACGTTTCATCACACGCCGCAGTTCATCCGCGAAGCGCTCGATACGATCGTTCGGGGAGAAATTCGCTCCCAGGATTTCATCACGGGCGAGGCGCCGCTCTCCGAACTGCCGCACATTTTCCGGCACATGAAGAATCGGAACGGCGAACTGAAGACGGCTGTGATTCCCTGATTGCTCCAAGGCCGATTCGCCACGCGTTTTCGCCAGTTGATGCCTCGCTTTCCGTTGTCCTCTCTGCAGGGAAAGCGTTCCAGTTGAAGGTTAGAGAGTTGTATGCTCCCGACGCCCGAACTCGAAATCGCTCGGAATCTTCCGCTGGAAGGCTGCACTGCGGAAGAAGCCCAGCGTTACACGCGTTGGCTCGCCACGCATCACTATGAGAACTTCAATGTGGTCTCGTGGCTCCTTCCTCGCCGGCTGCATCAGCATTTCTTTAATGTCTATGCCTACTGCCGATGGTCGGATGACTTGGGCGACGAAGTCCCGGATCGAACCCGCGCGCTGCGCCTGCTCGATACCTGGGAAGACGAACTGCGTCTCATCTATCAACCAGGCGCTGCTCCTTCGCATCCGGTTCTGATCGCGCTGCGCGCGACGGTGCGTGCCAAGGATATTCCGGTCGAACCGTTCGTCCACCTCCTGCGGGCTTTCCGGCAGGATCAAGCCGTCCAGCGCTACGCAAATTGGGACGAGGTTCTGGACTACTGCGTTTACTCTGCGAATCCTGTCGGGCGCTTGGTGCTGTATCTCTGCGGATACCGTGACGAGGAGCGCCAGCGGCTTTCGGATTACACATGCACGGCGCTGCAGCTTGCAAATTTCTGGCAGGACGTTTCCCGCGATCTGGAAAAGGGACGCATTTATATTCCGTCGAGCGCGCTGGCACCACATGGCCTGGAGGAGGCCGATATCGTCGAACGCCGGTTCGATGCGCGCTACGTTGGCCTGATGAAAGAACTGATTGCGCGCACGCGTGTGCTGTTTGTCGACGGCCTGCCGCTCGCGAAATTGGTCGATCGCACGCTGCGAACCGACATCGAACTATTCAGCCGTGGGGGAATGGCGGTGCTCGATGTGATCGAGAATTCCGGATACGACACCCTTCATCACCGCCCCGCACTGACGAAATGGACCCAGGGCAAGCTCTTAGCTCGCGCGCTCGGTTCGCGAGTGCTTTCGCGGCCGCCTATCGAGGATCGCGGGCCCGTTGTCGTAGTGGCATCGCGAGGGGTAGGCACGCAAACAGGTCAGACCATTAGATCGTCCACATTGCTCGCGCCTGGGATAGTGGCGGCCTCCTACGCGGAATGCAATCGCATTGCTCGCGCCGCGCACAGCAGCTTTTATCTCGCGTTCTTCGGACTGCCCAAACCGAAACGCAATGCTCTGTGCGCGCTTTATGCATTCATGCGGCTGGTCGATGATGTCTCGGATGAAGAGGGCGACCTCGATTCCAAGCGCCGCGGCCTGGTCCGCTGGCGCGCGTTGCTTGACGAGGCGGCTGCTGGCCAAACCGGCGGACATGCCATTCTGCCTGCCCTGGCTGATACGATCGCCCGCTTCAACATTCCGACGCGGTACTTTCATGATTTGATTCTCGGCGCGGAGATGGACCTGACGGTAGACTCGTACGCGACATTCGACCGCCTTTCGGAGTACTGCTATCGGGTGGCCGGCACAGTGGGCCTGACTTGCCTGCACGTCTTCGGATTCCGCAATCCGCGCGCGCCGGACTTGGCTGAGCGCCTCGGTCTTGCCTTTCAGCTGACGAACATCATTCGCGACGTGCGCAGCGACTTGGAAATGGGCCGCGTGTACTTGCCTCAGGAAGACCTCGAACGCTTCGGTATCCATGTGCAGGATCTCCGAGGGCCGCTTTCGGATCGAATGGGAGAGTTGCTCGAATACGAGGCCTCACGTGCTTGGCGGCTCTACGAAGAAGGCGCGCCGCTGGTTCACGAAGTAGATGTGGATAGCCGCGCGACACTCTGGGCGCTGATCCGCACGTACAGCACGTTGCTCGCGCGGCTGGAAGCGTGCGAGTACGACGTGTTTTCGTCACGCGTGTCGCTCTCAAATTCGGAAAAGATTCAGTACCTGGTTGCCGGGAGAATGTCAGGCTGGTGGAAGACGGATGCCCTCGCAAAGCGTGCTGGTGATCGGCGGCGGCCTGGCGGGGCTAGCCTCCGCCGTCGCGCTGGCTGAAGCGGGCCTCGAAGTTCGACTGCTGGAAAAGCGCCCTCACTTGGGCGGGCGCGCCACTTCCTATACGCTGCCGGATGGAAGTGAAGTTGACAACTGCCAGCACGTAACGCTCGGCTGTTGTACGAATCTAGCGGATTTCTACCGTCGCGCAGGCGCGGGCGACAGAGTCCGCTTCTACGACACGCTTTACTTTGCGGATCGTGACGGGCGCCACTCAACAATTCGAGCCTCGGCGCTGCCCGCTCCGCTTCACATGGCACCGTCGTTCCTGGCTTTCCGGGCGTTGAGTCTGGCTGACAAGCGCGCGATCGCGACGGCGCTTCTGGCAATCGCTAGGGCGGGTGGTCGGCCCAGAGACATCGGGTCAATTTCGATGCTTGAGTGGCTGCACCGGATGAAACAGACGCCCGGTGCGATCGAGCGGTTCTGGCGCGTGGTGCTAGTGAGCGCACTGGACGAAGAGCTTGCGCGAACCGCAGCGCAGTACGGAGTAGACGTCTTTTGGAAAGGGTTTCTCGCGAGTCGCTGCGGCTACCGCGTCGGCATTCCGACGGTGCCGCTGGCCGCGCTCTATGAGGGCTGCCGTGACGCTGTCGTGAAGCGAGGAGGCATCGTTCGGTTGCGCAGCGGAGTCCGCGAGATTCGCTTTTGCGGCGGTCAATTCGCGTCTGCGGTTTTGGACGACGGCGCGGAAGTAACGGCGGATGCGTGCATTACGGCCGTGCCTCACATCGCGCTACCGGGCCTGCTCCCGAAGGAGATGTGCGCAGATGGAGGAGCACTCGAAGGACTGCACCACATTCGTACGTCGCCGATCACCGGAGTTCATATGTGGTTCGATCGCGCTGTCATGAACGAGCCATTTCTGGCTCTGCTCGATCACAAGACGCAGTGGGTATTCAACAAGTCCCTGCTGTACGCTGGGAATGGCAGCGCAGGAGCACGGGCCGGGAACACGCAGACAGGCGCGCAATATTTGCAGCTGGTAATCAGCGCTTCATACGATCTGGTTCCCCTTTCGCGTCAGGAGATCATCGATTTGTGCCGCGCGGAACTCGCAGACGTCCTCCCTGCGACGCGCGAAGCGCAGCTCGAAAAGGCCACTGTCATCAAAGAGGTTTCCGCGACCTTTTCTCCCGAGCCGGGCGTCGATCGATTCCGCCCCGCACAGGATTTCGGCGTCAGGAATTTCTTTTTAGCCGGCGATTGGACGCGCACAGGCTGGCCTTCGACAATGGAAGGAGCGGTGCGCAGTGGCTATCTTGCCGCGGAAGCTGTGCTGAACCGGCTTGGCCGTCCGCAAAGATTTGTACAGCAGGATTTGGCTGCCGAAGGTCTCTCTGGCTTGTGGGCACGGCGTCATCCCACCACGGCGGGAGCGTGAAGTCCGGTTGCGGCGGTCTGGGCACTCAGAGTGAAGAAGTGGATTGTATCGGGGCATTCCGGGTTATGATGAGGTAACCCCCCAGGAGGTTCCCATGGAGCGGAAGTATAGGCAGAGGGGCTATCGCGACCGCGATGCCGAGGAGAAGAAGCGGGAGCGCGCCGAGCGTGGCGAGCGGTCCGCGGAGCCTCGGCCGAAGCCACAGGATTTGCTGGGGCCGCGCACTCCGCGGATGGTCGGGACGGTCATGCGGGCGCGCTGCTCGAATTGCGGCACCGTCCTTGCTCCCGGTTTCGATCCGAACGGCCAGTGTCCGCGTTGCCAGTTCGAGCTTCACTGCTGCAAGCAGTGCGTCAATTTCGATACGAGCCGGCAGTTCGAGTGCACGCAACCGATTCCCGAGCGAATTGCGAAAAAGGACGCGAAGAATAACTGCACTTTTTTCGAGTTTCGCATGACGGTGGAGAAAGACACTTCGCCGGTGAGCTACGCGAGGGCCACTCCGGCTCCCGCGAGCCCCTCCAAGCCCAGCGACGCACGCCGAGCTTTCGAAGATCTCTTCAAGAAGTAGTTCCCATTCAAACCGAGAGGAAGGTGTCTCCTTCCGCGGTTCGGTAGCTGATCCGGCATCGCAAGAGGGCTTTGCGCGGCCGGCATCAGGACGGCGGCAGAGGGAAGAGTGTTGGCTCCTGCGACGGCGCATCCGCGATGGGTTCGAGCTCGGGATAGCGATGGCGTAGCGTTTCCGGAACTTTCACTTTGTTGCCGCTCAGCATGTGCATCAGCTGGAGGGCGTTGACAACGCCTTTGCCTTCAAAATGATTGTTCGTCACGACAAACGTTGTCTGGGTCCGCTCGGATAGCAAGCGGATGCGCCGCGCCCAGGGCTCGAGTTCGCGCTCCGAGTAAAGGTAATTGTAGCGCTCGTGCCGCGGCAGCTCAGGATCATCGCTGAACCACGTGTCGGCGCGGCGCCCGTGCAGGCGGACGTAGCCGAGCCTCGACGTGGCTTGCTCACCCGGCTTGATCGATCGCCCGATCAACGGCTGGTCGATATTGCAGATCCCAACGCCGCGCTCGTGGAGAAACTCGTAGAAATCCGGGTGCGTCCAGGAAGAATGCCGCACTTCCACGACCAGCGGGTACGTGCCGAACGCCCCGAGGAGACTTCCTATACGCGCCAGATTTTGCGGTGTGCTATGAAACGAGAAAGGGAACTGCAGCAGCACCGCGCCGAGACGCCCTGCGGCCTGTAGGACGTCGAAGCCGGTGCGAACGGCCGCTTCATCCGCAGAGGTTGCGCCTTCTTCGTGCGTGAACTTCTGCCAAAGCTTTGCCGCGAAGAGAAACCGCGGATTCGCCGAGACGCGTTCGACCCACTGCGCGGCATGATCCGGCCGCAGGGGATTGTAAAACGACGTGTTGATCTCGATCGTGTCGAAATACTCCGCGAGGTAGGTAGCCTCGTGAAATCCATGCGGCCGACGCGAGGGGTAGACGATGCCGTGCCAATCGGGATAGGACCACCCTGCAGGCCCAATGAGAATCCGTCCCGATTTGGATGTCGGCGCTTTAGCTCGAGGAGGCATAACACGTGAGGCCCGCGTCTCCCACGAAGCGTATGACGCGCGCGCCGAATGTGTCAAATCGCTGCCCCTGGAGATAGACGCGTTCTGCAAATTGAGAGAAGATGGGCGCATGATCATGCGTTACGCAATCTTTCTTCTTGTTTTGGCGGTGTTTTCGGTCGGCTGCAATGAGAACAGCCAATCTGGGCAAACTCCGTCCTCGCCGACAAGCACGCCGAGCACGAATGGCGCAGCTGTGCCCCAAGCGCCGGCTTCCGAAAGGCCTGTCTTAGGCAGCGACGCGGATCTGATTCGCCAGGCCGTCGAGGACCACGTGCGTAACGACCGGGGTATCAACATGTCGGTGATGGACATGAGCGTCGATTCCGTCAGCGTGAACGGCGATCAGGCTCAAGCGAGCGCCACTTTTCGCGTCAAGCAGGGCGGCGCAAGCATGGCCATGGTTTACTCGCTCCAGCGGCACGGGAATAACTGGCTCGTGATGAGCAGCCAGCCGAGTGACGGTCAGCTTGTGCATCCTCCAATGGACAAGACGCATTCGGGAATGTCTCCAAGCCAGCCTGCTCCGGGAATGCCGGACGTACAGGACTTCCTCAAGAATCATCCCGCGACAGACAGCAACTGAGCGGGTCGCCAACGGTCCGCGGCGTCGCGTCACAGGGAGCAAATCATTCTCCGCGTTGTCTCGGTTGCTCACGGCAAGCACGCACGTTAGAATCAAACGACACCTGAGAAGTGTCACGCCGTCCGCGCACTCCCGAAAACACGTACGGTGTCGGTTTTCTGCACGCCTAGGGGCGTAGCTCAGTGGTAGAGCAGCGGCCTTTTAAGCCGAAGGTCGTGGGTTCGATCCCCACCGCCCCTACCAAAACCCTCGATGATTCTGTTGCCCTTACGGCGCTAAGTTGTAGTTTTTGACCCCGCAGAACGCGGGTTTTGTTCCGAAGTTGTTCCGAAACGCGATGCCACCCGCCACGAGCTTCACGGGCAATGATTGGGCTTCGGTCACGCGAAGAGGCAAGACCTAGGACGGGGGCTGCGAGCTTCCAGACCGTCTGGCTACGAATCAGAAGGTCGGGAGTTCGACTCTCTCCGGGCGCGCCATCCTGCTTTTTTCGTACGTTCAAAGATCAGGTCGAAGGGCTTTCTGTAAGTAGGATAAAGAGCTGTCGCGTCCACTTTGCAGTTCGAGAGCACAATGCGCAGCAACTTCGCTTGTTCCGATGGTGACTGCTTAACGTATAGAAAATAGGCCTTGTTCGCGAGTTCTAAAATGCGGACGCCGTCGAGGATTCTGTCCGGGCTGTGCTGCTGAAGCCCTTCGAGAGCCATCAGAATCTGTTGTTCCTCTCGATTCCAGGTTTCCGATCGCGCCAACCAAAACTCCTTGGTGATCTTTCCATCCAGTTTGTCCAAATAGGCGCGCTCGATGCGTCCGCGCACCTGCGCGAGCCGTTGCGTAAGGTGGTCGCGCTCCGCTTTTGTCTGTGCTTCAATTCGATTTTGATCATTTCGCAAAGAGCTTTCCAGCTTTGCCAAAACGTCATCCGGGATATGGATGTCCTTCAGGATTTGCCCTAACCGGTCTCCTAACTCTTTTTCGGGCATGTAGGGAAGAGCACATTTTCGACGGTAGCCGGTGCAGTGATAGTAGGTGTAGCGGTTTTTCTTGAGTTCCGCTGTCCCCCTGCAGTCATCGTAAGCGCACTGCAAAAGGCCGCCAAAAGCAAACCGACGTTTCAGTTGTTTCGGCCGGTTGAGAGGAAGGGGGTTCAATCGCATGCAGTACTCTTACTTCCGTATTTTGCGAAGAGAATTGATCGATGACGGCTCGAGTCGCCGCTTCAGAACCCGGGGAGCCGTCAATTGAAAGAACAATTTTCATGCGATGCTCCTTCTCACTTGGCCATTCTCACCGCAACAGATTGGTGTGGCCGTGATTTGAGTCACGCCGTGCGATGGCCCGAGATCTCCCATTCTCAATGCGGAGAGCCCTTGGATAGCGACATTCGACTGCCAATCTTCATACACTAAGAGCGTTCTTGTTGAGGATGTTTTTGTGCCTGGAGCTGTCTATTCGTAGGCTCATTCGATTCTGCCAGTGCGATTCCTTCTCCTTGTGTGGCCACACAAAATGGTTTCGCTTGATTACTCCCGCGAGTTAAGGGCAGGGAGAACGACGGGATTCCGGCACATGGACATGTGAGCTACGTCACGGTAACCGCCCGGCCGGTCGACAAGAATGGTTGGTGTAACGCGGAGGACGAGGATGAGAATTGTGCTCGCGGTCGATGGTTCGGCGTTTTCCGATGCTGCCGTTCAAGCTGTGATCGCACAAGCTGGGTCAAAGGACACTGAAATTCGAGTGCTGCACGTCGTAGAACCACCGACACTACTAGCCACACGGGAGATGGGCGGATATGACTCGGCTCTTGAGAAGGCATGGGAGGCCGAGAAGAAACAGGCGCAGCTGCTGGTCGAGATGACGGTCGAGCTATTGCGTACCAAAGGGCTGAAAGCGAACGGTACCGTCGAGAACGGCGACGCAAAGTCGAAGATTCTGGAAACCGCCAAGGAGTGGCATGCGGATTTAATTGTCCTCGGATCACATGGCCGAAAGGGCCTTGAGCACTTTCTATTGGGGAGCGTTTCGGAGGCGGTCGCTCGTCACGCCGATTGCTCGGTAGAAATCGTACGTATACGAACGAGACACTGAAAGACCAACTGGTCTGCGCAAGGTCTTGCCACGCTCTCTGTTGGCTTCTGATGGAGGTTCAACGACGGACATTTGTTATTTTGCGGGCGTGCGCAAGACGGCCCTGGCCTGTGATCGCCCTCACGGGAATGGCTCAACGGGACTTCTTAGTTAGTCCCGGGAAAATGCCGAAGAAGGCCTCACGCCAGCATCAACACCTCAGCTCTGGCCATGGGCTTCGTGTTGCGTTCGAGGCTTGTACCACTTGAAGTAGACGAGAGCCGCGATGCCGCCCAAAATTCCGAGGGCGATAAGAACAAAAAGCACTGGCCGATAATACCGTGCAAAGAAATCGATAACGGCTTGGCCAAACTGCCGCCCCAAATAGGCCATAGCCAGGAAGCGTAGACTGCGTCCAGCCACGAGGGCAGGCAAGAACTTGTTCTTTGGATAATGGCCCACGCCCGCGGCCGTTAGCACGGGAGTAAACGGAAACGGCGGCGGCAGAATTGCTCCGACCATGACAACCAGACCCGTGCCCCTTTGCTCAAACCACTTGTAGACCTGCGCTGTGCGCACCTTGCCAAATCTCTGCTCGAGCGCTTTCTCTCCGCCTTTCTCGGCGAAACGGTACGTGAGATACCCTCCGATTACTTCGCCAACGGTTGCCACCAGCGCGTAATAAACCCACCATCCGCGGTTGTGCCATGCGAGCAGGATAACAATCGCGTCCACACCGCCTGCCGGAGTGGAGAGAAATGGCGCGTTGTCCAATATTCCTAGCAGGATCAATCCCGGCACGCCCAAACTATGAATCCATTTCCACACGGGACTGGTTGAAAGGGCCGAAATGCGAGCAATCAAAGGTAAAGCTGGGCTAGGCAACTCGCTGCTCCTGGGTTCCTCGATTCTGCCCAATCCTAGACGACAAACCGTTGATTTATTACAAAAAATGCGAAATAACTGCCGGCTGTGACGCCCGTCACTGGCGGTTGGAGCGCTCTGGCATTAAAAGTTCAAAATGGCTACCGCGGTACCGAAAGCTGAGCGCAGCTCGCTCGCAACATCTGCGATAAAGGGATTGACGTCGCAGGAGGCGGCTGAAAGGCTACAGCAGTTTGGCCCAAACGATCCGGCGCCCCCGCGTCGCTCTTCCGCCCTGCTCGATCTGTTGCGCCTTTTCTTGAATCCCTTGGTGTTGGTCCTGCTGGTAGCTTCCTCTATCTCCGCTTTTCTCGGAGAAGCGGTTGATGCCGGAATCATCATCACCATCGTTCTGCTGAGCGTAGGAGTTGACTTCGCTCAGACCTACCGTTCGAACCGGGCGGTCGAGCAATTGCGCCAGCGGGTCGCACCGACCGCGACGGTGTTGCGGGATGGGCAATGGCGGGAAATTTATAGAACCGACATTGTCCCGGGCGATGTGGTGCGACTTTCCGCCGGAGACATGGTCCCCGCCGACGCCCGGCTCCTCGATTCTCACGATCTCTACATCCAACAAGCGGCGTTGACAGGCGAATCCCTTCCCGTGGAAAAGGAGGCCAAGGGAACAGAAAGCTCCACGAAACCCGACGCACCCAACATGGTCTTCCTTGGGACCTCCGTCGTGAGCGGAAGCGCGACTGCCCTCGTTGTCGCCACCGGTGCCAGAACGTCCTTCGGTGATATCGCGGTTCGACTTAGTTCAGCCCCCGAGGCGACTGCGTTCGACCGTGGTCTGAAGGATTTCAGTCTGATGCTCACGCGCACCGTCTTTTTCCTGGTTCTGTTCCTGCTCATCGTCAGCTTCACCCAGCATCGAAATCCGCTACAGTCGCTCCTGTTTGCGGTCGCACTGGCAGTGGGCTTGACCCCTGAATTCCTTCCTATGATTACGACGGTGACACTCTCCAAGGGTGCCCGGGTCATGGCTCGAAACAAAGTGATCGTCAAACATCTTTCGGCGATTCAGAATTTTGGCAGCGTCGACGTACTTTGTACTGACAAGACTGGGACGGTAACTAGCGGCCAGATGAAACTGGACCGTTCCCTAGACCCTTTTGGGAAGCCGTCGCAGGCAGCTTTCAATTTGGCGTATCTCAACAGCAAGTTCGAAACAGGCATCCGAAGTCCGCTCGACGCAGCCATTTTACAGTGCCCCGAGCCGGAGGAGGCGAAAGGCTACGAAAAGCGGGACGAGATTCCTTACGACTTCGAACGGCGTCGTCTCTCGGTCGTTGTGGAGCGCGACGCTACGCGCCTTCTCGTCACTAAGGGTTCGCCGGAGGGCATCTTCCCGCTCTTAGCTTCCTGCGACGTCGAGGGCCGCGCTGTCCCAATGGAGGCGGATGCTCTCTCTCGCTGCGAAAAGGCGTACCAGGACCTGAGCCTGCTGGGGCTTCGCACTCTCGCTGTCGCATATGTGAAAGTCGAATCCAAGCAAAATTACTCGGTTAGCGACGAGAGCCACTTAACTCTGGCAGGGTTTCTCGCCTTCGCCGATCCGCCTCTGCCGGATGCCGCCGATGCGCTTGGCGCACTGCGGCGGGATGGAGTTGAGGTAAAGATCGTCACCGGCGACGGAGACCTCGTAACGCGTCACGTGTGCGGTCAGGTTGGCCTGGACGCTGGCAAGATCGTGCTCGGCGACGAGCTTGATCGGATGACTGATGTCGCGCTGGCGCAGGTCGCTGAAACCACCACGACTTTCGCGCGAATCTCGCCGTCGCAGAAAAACCGGATTCTCCTCGCTCTGAAGCATAGCGGTCGTGTTGTCGGTTTCATGGGAGATGGAATTAACGACGCTCCTTCGCTTCACTCCGCCGATGTTGGCATCTCTGTGTCGAGCGCCGTGGATGTGGCCCGCGATGCCGCGGACATTATCCTCGTGGAGCCCGGCCTCAACATTCTCGATAGTGGCATCGAAGAGGGGCGGAAGGCTTTCGGCAACGTAATGAAGTACCTGCTGATGGGCACAAGCTCGAATTTCGGAAACATGTTCAGCATGGCCGGAGCCTCGGTCTTCCTGCCGTTTCTCCCCATGCTGCCCACGCAAATCCTGCTCAACAATTTCTTGTACGACTTGTCGCAGATCACGATACCGACCGACAATGTGGACGACGAATACCTCCGCAAGCCCCAACAATGGGACATTCGCCTGATCCGCAATTTCATGCTGTTCATCGGGCCGATCAGCTCGATCTTTGATTTCTTGACGTTCTATGTCTTGCTGCATTTTTTCCATGCGAATGAAGCGCTATTCCATACGGGGTGGTTTGTCGAGTCGATTGCGACCCAGACATTGGTCATCTTCATAATTCGCACCTCGCGGAACCCGCTGCGCAGCCGGCCAAGCTGGCCGTTGATGTCAACCACGCTCATGATAGTGGCCGTGGGCGTTCTTCTGCCGTTCAGCCCCCTTGCGCGCTTACTGGGCTTTGTGCCGCTGCCGGGAATCTATCTCGCGTTCGTGGCAGCGGCAACGCTCGTCTATCTCTCTCTCGTTGAAGTGGGCAAACGCGTACTTCTGAGACCCGCTCGGTGAGAAGGGCCTTAGAACTAATGAGTGATCACCCGGACTGGCCTGTAAACGATTTGAGTGAGCGGCAGAAGGGTGGTGCACAATGCCCATCATCCTTGGCGTTGATCACGAGCGGAAACAGGTAGATGCGGTCGGCGTTGGAGCTGTGAGCTACGCCGACGTTGAGAACCACCTCTTGACCGAACGCCACTTTGGCGGAATTGCCTATAAGGAATTTATCGATGGCCGCGCGGCTGAGGTTCATTGGACTGCACGCGAAGCCCAGAAGATCGTCGAGCTGATCCGAAGACTGGCTGTCGAATCGAAGGTCGGTCCCACCGCCGTGCTCGTCTCGAACGATGTCACTTTCGGAGTGATGCGAATGCTCGAAATTCTCGTCGAGGACACTGCCGAAGTAAAGCCGTTTCGCAGCGAAGACGAGGCCCGTGCTTGGCTCGCTCTGAAGTAGTAATCTCAATGGGATAATCCCTCAAAGCTCGGCGTCAAAACTCCCAGACCGGCAATGCGCCAGTAAAAAGATTTAACGAAGTAGATACATGGAAGGAGTTAGCCAGGAACGCCAGGTTGTCACCACTACTGCTTTGACCTGTGATCAGCGTCACATCGCAAGGCCGTTGTAACGCCTATCTTTGTGCCGGCTCGGCTCCGGCCCCGTAATTCGCACAAAGCTCACTCAGACTCACTCGAACTTACTCAAGGAGGACAATGCTCATGGAAAAGATGCTGGTAGTCGTGTTTGACAACGAATCGAAGGCGTACGAAGGCTCGCGTGCTCTCAAGCAATTGGATGACGAAGGGAGTATTGCGGTTCATGCGGAGGCGGTCATCAAGAAGGGTGCCGACGGCATAGTCTCCGTGAAGCAGTCGGACGGTGATTTCCCTGTCCGGACTGTCGGGGGAACAGCCATTGGCAGCCTCATAGGACTGTTGGGAGGACCGATTGGCCTCGGCATCGGCGCGGTCGCCGGCGCGCTGGCAGGCAGCATAGGTGACCTGTACGTTGCGGGAGTGAATGCGGATTTTCTTGATGATGTTTCCGCACTGCTTACCACTGGCAAGTGCGCCGTGGTGGCTGACGTCAGCGAGGAATGGGTCACTCCTGTAGACTCAAGGATGGAGGCTCTGGGCGGCGTGGTATTTCGCTCGCTGAGGAGCACGGTTGAAGATGATCTAAGAGCCAAAGACGTGGCCGAGTTTAAAGAGGAAATTGCCCAGTTGAAGGCTGAGCAAGCTCAGTCGCGCGCTGAGCAGAAAGCGAAGCTACAGGCTAAGATTGACGCCCTCAACGCCAAGCTGCAGGAGAAACTCGACCA
>Ga0187780_10000265_pt1 | contig 39384 bp, 33 predicted proteins | sample 1015_Q2_SP10_20__FD_132429 | JGI IMG/M metagenome (GOLD analysis project Ga0187780, IMG submission 132429) | Tropical peat soil microbial communities from peatlands in Department of Meta, Colombia - 1015_Q2_SP10_20_MG | ecosystem: Environmental > Terrestrial > Soil > Wetlands > Peat | place...
AAGGGGATTGGAATCGGTGTCGAGGAGCACCTCGTAACGCCAGGCATTATTGTTGAAATCGATGTTTTGGACGGTCTGGTAGCTGAGCAGCAGGTTGCCGTTCTGAAAGGTGGCCCACAAGGTGAGCCAGTCGGCCACATCGGTGGGGTTGACGTTGGCTGCGGGATCGGTGCCAATGATTTCAGCCGAACTCCACTCGGAAAAGTTCCCATCGATGGTCTGGGCGTGCCCAGCAGCCACGGCACCCGCCAGCAGCCACGGGAAAGTGAATACAACAACCCGAGTAAGAATAGAAGGAAAACAAAGCCGCGATTTCATAAGACCTCACCTCTCGCCAGACAATGAATGGAGGCCGATGGGTGTGGAACTCACCCCGTGTTGGGCTCTCAGATAGTTAGAGGCAGTTGGGGAAGAGGAGTTCCTGCAGACTAGGACGGAACTGGCCAGCCTGCAAGGGGTGAGCTGCACACGAGAACCGGAGAACACCACACTGATGACGATGTTCTAGCTGGAGGTATTACGATACCAGAGAAGATCGGCTCTGATTTCCCAGCATTAGAACCCACCAACTCGAGAAGTCAGACTCAAACATCACGGCCGCTATTGCACTTTGACCGCGGATGCTCGGCCTTGATCTGCTCTGCGACGAATCGACGCCGTCAGCCAGGCCAGCGTGGGGCATGGGTCGCAGGTTCGAATCCTGCCGCGCCCACCAGTCCTTTCAATGGGTTGGGAAGGGAAGCGGATATTGCCTTTTCACCGTTCACACAATCTTCCACAAATCAGGCCCGGTACACTCCTTCCTCGGTGGGTACATTGCTGGGCACAGCTGCTGCTGGCGCTGGGATAGGGTCAGAGTCCAGCACCTCGACCGCCTTGCTGTCACTTATCAGCGGACAAGTTTTCGTCTCTATACCCCGGCGATGGCCTTGTTCTGCAGAACGCGTACCACTACGCGACGATTTTCCGCTTGTCCCTGCTCCGTTTCGTTGTTGCCGACCGGGTGACTCTCTCCCATGGCGCCGGGTGCCAGCATTCTTGTGAGCGGAACGTTGCCCTGCTGAAGAAGGATACTAGTCACCGCGTCGGCACGATCCTCACTGAGCTGTTGATTCAGAGCCGCACTGCCGACAGAGGAAGCATAGCCTTTCACCTCGATCATGTAGCCATTGACAGTCTTGGCTTTCTCCGCCAGCGCCAGTAATTGGGAAGTGTACTTCGGATCAACGTTGACCTTGCCATTAGCAAAGTAAACCGTAACCTCATCGAGAATGTAATATTCATCCAATTGGCCGAACCGTGCTGTAGCAGCGTCAATTGCCGCCTGATTGGCTGCGATCTGCTGCTGGTGCTGTTGCAAGGCTTCGTTCTGCGCTTTCAGCTCAGCGTTCTGTTTTTCTAATTCCGCCTTGGTTTCGTGCATGCCAGCTTCGATCTTTTGGGCCTGTTCCAAGTCGTCCCCTTTGAAGGAAACCGACTTCGCTACCACTCGGTCTGGGGTGTCATAGGTTGCTTCCAGCTTAACCCTGAGCCCGGGGATAAGCGCGGCCATGGACATTTCTTTCCTCCGCGCCTTGAATAGACCCTGCTCCTGACCGACCTGAGTGTCGTCCGTCAGCACGACGACAAGCTCCCGCGAATCCGAAGTCTGCAGAATCATGGTGTCGCCGTTGCGCGCTTTGATAAGACCTTCAAATTTTCTTATGTTCTGGGCGGCAACCGCCATGGTCAGCAATGCCAGCCCGATAAGGGACACACTTGCAGCGTGTGCGATTCTGAGTAAATTGAACTCGTTCATAACCCTTGTCTCCTCTCAAGCAATCTTCAAAACCGCGGTGAATGAACTTCAGGATAGGAAATGCGTTCAGTGGCTACAGGTGTCAAGGGCCAGGGGACAGTCTTGCCTCGGCGCAGGGCTCGGATTGGGGTATGGCGCAATGAACATCATCCTCGGCTTGCTGATGTTCGTATATCCTCGCGCTAGACCGCGATGCCAACCACTGCTTGCCTAATCTCTCCCCTGCTCGCACAGATACTGTTTTCGTCTAGTCGTTCCTATGCAATGCGTCATGTTAAGACGCAGCGTTTGAAAATCACACTGTCAGAACTGACAGATTCAAAGAGCCGCCTAGGACAAGGGGACCGCTGCGACCAAGCCCTTGCTCACAAACTGCTTGCCCTGAAGAACCGCTTCCACAGCCGGCAATATCTCACGTCCAGCATCCGACTTGAGGACATAGCCGTCCGCACCTGTGCGCAAGGCCTCTTCAACTATGTCTGGAGAGCGATTTTCGCTCACGAAAAGGATCATCGACTTGGGAGCGCGCTCTCGGATTCGTCGAGCGGCCTCGATTCCATTTAGCTTGGGAAGACCAATGTCCAGTAGGATCAAGTCTGGTTGCAGCTCCTCCGCCCTCTGAACAGCCTCTAATCCGTCCGATACTTCGGCGATGACCTGCAATTCCGGCCTGCTTTGCAGCTCCGAGGAAAGAAAGCGTCGAAAAGGTTCGAAATCATCTACCACGACAACCCGAACGGACCTCCACTTCCCGCCAGCATAGGGAAACACTTTTTGTGATCGCACACTTTTTCCTCCAGTGCGGATGGGAATTTCCGAAGCACACGACGGCGTCAAAGCCGGGGCATCGACTGGAGGTCAGACTATATGCGGAGGGGTACGACAGGCGTCGAGCATGAGGGTGGTGGATCGTGAGAATGTCCCGCAATCAAACTGGCAGAGAACCCGAGGACTTGAGAAGCACCAAACGTCTTTACCACGCCGAGCGCGACAGGCGAAAAGGAAATGCCTTGCACTTGTGGGGGTTGATCGAAAGCGGAGTGCATCTGGGGCGTGGTATTGCAACAGTCCTGACTGTGGTGGCTGCGGTGACTGTGCGAGTGGCAATGCATGGTATTACAGCACTGCATCGCCTGCTCGGGGGTGGCCATGCCAAGACAGTCGAGTCCGTACGCTGCGAGAGCGAGGGTCAGTGCCGGGAGAAGAACCCACTTAGCTGGCCGCATCAGGGGAGTAGCCTAGTGGTCTTCGATGAACGAGTCAAGGCGCGTTGTGTGCAGTCGGTCAGCCGGATAGGCGCTCCTCATTTGGCTTGGAGCCCAGCGAGTCGTCAGCCCTTGGGAGAAATGGCCACAAGTCCCGCCAATGTCTGCCCATGGCTTGGGTGCGCGTCGATAGCGCGGCCTAGACCTCGGAGACCTGGAGAGGGTGTGCTATTTCCCGGACTCTGATTGTCCTCAGTCGTGATTCGATTTTCCGAGCGTAGCACTCCGCACTCAGCCAGGCGGGCAGACTGCATGGCCACCGCCACGAAATCGCGACCGTATGATCACTCAGGTCTTGGGACAATGACCCCTACTTCAAGACTTCAAGGGCTGCGGATGATCATACGCACCTGGGTGCTCCCATGCTCAGCCGCTGGCGCGCCCCGGCTCTGAGATGAGAATGTCGACGGGCGGCATCCCGCCGACGCAATCCGGGAACTGTAGCACTCCGGCAACAACGGGCAACTGGGAGAATTACTAGTACCAGGCTGTCGATATCCGTCAGTAGAATGAGCGTTGTCGACCAGGCCTCCAAGTCTGCTTCTCCATGACGAGGGGAAAGCAAGAAAAATCGTACTGACCTGGTTTTGTGCTTTATTGGAGTAACAGTGTCCGACGCCCAGAACCCTTTCATGGGCACCTGGAAACTCAACGAGGCCAAGTCGAAGCTCGTGCCTGGTGCGCCGAAGAACAACACGGGCGTCAAGGTTACGACTACCGTAGGATTATCGTATCCGACGACGGCAAGAGCCTGGCAGTCACCTCGAGCGGAACCGATACCCAAGGCAAGAAGATCACAAGCACGGCCGTGTACGACAAGCAATAGCTAGTTCGCTGGGTCTTGTGGCATCGACAAAGGTGTCATCTGTGTCGCTTTCCCGTGTTGAAAAACGAATCCAAGAGCTGTGCTCAAAAGCTGCATCGGCTAGTGAGCCCGAGTTGAAACCCATCCTGTCCGAGTTGAAAGCTGCCCTTCGGGAGCACACACGCCATCTGAGGCTACTGGCGGCCGAACAGTTTAACCGCTCAATAGACAGCCTCCAAAGCGAACTGACTCGTCGCAAACACGCAGAGGCAGAGACTGTAAATGATCGCCAAGCGACATCGTAAGAGATGATGCGTTGACTCCAGTGAAAAGTTCTGATCACACCGGCTAAGGAACATTCGCGCCTCCCTCAACGTCGGGAGTGGCCTCGATGAGCCAATGTCTGCCAATGCGCGGTCGGTCGTAGCCGCGACGGGGGTCGGGTCAAGGTTGTAGTCCGCTCGTACCGCATGCGACTCTGCATTGGACATCCCACGGGTTTGGAGACCGCTTTCATCGATCTTAGGCCGATCCAGCTTCCAATCATAGAACGCGGAACTCTGAATGTACTTTCGCAGCATCGTGTCCAAGGCGCATCGGGTCACCGATCGTGCGCGCAGGAATCAAGGAAATCATTCTCTCCTAATCTTTGCTCAGAGCCGGAACAGGCTCCAGCCTCCTGTTAGCGCTTCTTCTGCGCCTTCTCCACTTTTGTCCAGCCGCTTCCAGGCGGCGCAGATGTTAGCCAGCGCAACGCCTCACCTCACGCGATAGTCGTACGACCTCCGGGATACTCTCGCCTCCGAGTTCTGTGATGAAATCAGCAGAAAAACCATGCCCGTTGACCCGCAAAGAGCGCTGTTTACCGACACCGAGCCAGCCACGCACGGCTTCCGCCATGAACTCTTGCGGATTCCCCGCCTGAAGACTGCTGGCCTCGTCGTCCTGCTGGTGGCCGTCGCCTTGGCAGTTTACGGCCGAACCTTGTACCAACAGCATCAGCACCGACGGGAGATCCGCAACGAGTTCGTCGCCGAGCACGCCAAGGACTGTGCCGAATCTTGGGATGGCGTGGAAACCACCCTCCATCCTTACGAGGAGGCCCATAGACACCTCCTGGACCAGCTCGCCGTCGAAGACACCGAGGCCGTCATCAACCGGGACGTCCCGAACTTCCTGACCAAGGCCGCTGCCCTGCATGATGCTTTGATCCACGCTCGTGCGACTTGCCCTGCTCAGGCCGACCCTTCGCGGCAGACCAACACCGACCGTGTGGGGGCCGTCGACGGCGTCGATGTCCGAGATCTGTACTAGGCTCAAATCCGGGACGGTCTTCTTGACCCTCCGGAAGAGGATCAACCGATTTCGCTCACCGTTCCAGTGCTATGATCTCCCGAATCGCTGTGAAATTAGGGACTCCCAGCGGAAGACCTGCTGGTGTCGCCAAGCGGCAGAGTTCTTTACCGTAGGGCTTGGGCTCGGCAACCAATAGTATTTTGGTCGCTAAAAAACTTGGTCCCACCCTCGCAGCCCTGGTCCAACTGAGCTCGTGCCGTCCTCGTTGACCAGCCCTCAATTGCGTCCGCGCCGCGCCACGCTGCCGATGGAACATTCTGGCCTCGATCCGCCAGAGCCCGCGCTGCCTACAACGATTTCCTACTGCCCTGGAAAGACGCCGATCCCGACATCCCCAACCTCAAGGAGGATTCTCGGTCGGCTTGTAGTGTCCGAGTCAGGGAGAGCCGCTGCCGCTACAATCGCCTGCTTGGGGTTGTCCTGGGGCCGTTTTGACAATCCCCAGTGATCCGGGACTGATAGGCATTCTCGTCGCCGGCTTGCGGGTTGCTGACGCTGATTGGGATCGTAGTCGCTACCCTGGTGTTGGCCATGAGCGATACGGCTCAAGTGTTTGGGCGTCAAGAAGTGTTCAGGTTCGGTCGCTGGCGGCCTTAACCCGCCGGGTTCAAAGGATGTGGGAATTGCTAGCGCCGGAAGATCGATCTTCCGGGGCCTGCCCGTTTCGTATATCACGCTGCGACTCAGGAGGTGGCAAATGGGCTTCGAACGCATTGTCAAAGCCACGTTGGCTATGTCCGCGGCGGGAATCATCGCGATCGCTGCAATGCATGCGCGTTCCCTGAAGGTGCAGGCGCATGAACACGAGTCGGACGATGACCTGGCGGAAATCGGCCTGCGCATCGCCCCTGACTTCATCAACGTGACTGGCAAGGACCCAAAACTGGTCGGACTGGGCAGCTTCATCGCCAACGCGCAAGCAGACGGCAACGGCTGCCATGGGTCGGATCCGGCTAACGAATATCTACCTACGAAAGGGTTTTCCGCCCGCGGAGCAGGGCAATGGCAGTGTTCAACAGGGTCAGAAAGGCTTTGGAAGCACCCTGAACCAGGCGTTCGTGCCCCAGCCGGTTCCTGATTACCTTAGTACTCTTTCTGGCGCATCATTGGTACTCTTTTGCCGCCCCACTAAATACCACGACAATATCTCCGAAGAGCTTCTGCTCGCTTCGAATCTGTCCGACCAACACCAAGGGAGTGAACGTTAAAGGACTGGATGAGATGGTTGAAAGAGAACAATTCGTTCTCTCGTCTGCCCGCGGTCTAGCGTTCGCCAAGAAGACGGTGGTGCGAACCATCGGAGTGGTGCTGGCTACCCTGGGGTTTTTCGGGCTGTCCAAGTACCTTTTCCACGGTGATCTTCGGTCAAACCAAATTCTGCTGTTCGTGGCCACGGTGTGGACCTTAGCCTTCGTGCTTGACCACCTCCCGGCCGAGAGGCCGAGCGCCCAAACTGTCCTCACCGACTCAGAAAGACTGCAATCGCAGAAAATGGAGGCTATAGGTCGACTCGCTGGCGGAGTGGCTCACGATTTCAACAATCTGCTGGCAGTGATTTTGGGCTACAGCGATCTGGTGCTGGAAAGTCTTGGCTCATCGGATCTCAACCGCGGCAAGCTGGAGCAGATTAAACAGGCGGCGAACAGCGCCGCTTCTCTCACCCGTCAACTATTGATGTTCAGCCGCCAGCAAATCATCCAACCGATGATTTTGGATATTAATCAGATCGTTAGCGGTGCAGAAAAGATGCTCCGGCGCTTGATCAAAGAGAACATCGAATTCGCAGTGATCCTGGAGCCGAATCTCGATCGGGTAAGCGCAGATCCCGGCCAAATCGAACAAGTAATCCTAAATTTGGTGGTCAACGCGCGCGATGCTTTGCCGAGAGGTGGAAAGCTGCGGATCCAGACGAGTAATGTGCGAATGGATAACGACTCCAGTCCCGCCGGAGCACGCGTACTGCCCGGTCGCTTTGTCCTGCTCGAGGTGACCGACACAGGAACGGGCATGGACCAGGAGACGCAGAGACACATCTTCGAGCCGTTCTTCACTACCAAGGCTATGGGTAAAGGCACTGGCCTAGGTTTGGCGACGGTCTACGGAATCGTAAAACAGAGCGACGGGAAGATCGAAGTGCAAAGCAGGTTGGGGCGAGGCTCGTCGTTCAAGATCTATCTGCCTGCCGTGAAGCCAGCCGAGGCGAGTCAGGAATTCCGCAAAGCCCCGACCAGTCCAGCGTTTTCCGCAGAGACCGTGCTCGTGGTCGAAGATGCGCAACCACTTCGCGATTTGATCTGCGAAGCCTTGCGCGGGTTCGGCTGCACCGTCTTACCCGCGCGCAACGTCCAGGAAGCCTTACAGACAGTCAGAGAGAGAAAAACTGCGATTGATCTCCTGCTGACAGACGTTGTCATGCCCGGAATGGACGGCACCGCCCTGGCCAAGGAGATCCGCTCGCTCAGCCCTGCAACGAAGGTACTTTACATGACCGGCTACAGCGGTGAGTTTGTCCGGGCCGAGATGTTAAATCCGGGGGTGTCGCTCATCCGCAAGCCCTTCACTCCCAGCGAACTTGGCCGCAAAATTCGCAAGATGTTGTCGGATAAAACCGGCGCGGCATCGCCGGAGGCTGCTTCCTTGAACGAGAGTGTGGTCGCTGGCCGGGCTTTCGTCGCGCGAACATCAGGATAAACAGCAAGGACTGTTGCGCATTCTTCACTCCGCCTGGGATCGGGCCTGCTTTACCATTTCGACCAGGACATCTCGTGTTTCGCCGGCGTTCCTTACTTCTCGCAGGAACGCAATCCGGGCGCCGCGGGCGCCATCTCTGGTCTGCAGGCGCAGATTGAAGCCCAGGCGGTCAACGGCAGTCATGGATGCTGTCTGGGAATCCATACCGGCGAAAGCCCGTGCGAGCAGAACCAGCGCCTCTGCGTGATCCACATTCATGTGCCGGGTGATTTCGTCCGCATCCTCGGCCAGAGGGTCGGGCTGTGCCCGCTCGTATTCGGGGGCAGGGACCCAGCCCATCACACCGAAGCCACCGACGTAGTAAAGGTCCACGACCTCCATGCGGTAAAAGGCGAAGTCTTCAAAATCGACCCAGTATTGGCTGTGGGGGTGGCGAGCCAGGTAAAAGCCGCGCGCTTCTGCACTCTCTTGCGAGGGTACCACGGCCGTATTCCCTATTAAGGTGAGCCGGGCAGCGCCGAGGGGATCAGTGGTGACAGCGGGCGGGGTTACAAGCAGGCTGGTGCGCGGGTCCGCCCGGACATTTTGCGTGTGCATGGCCATCGTACTGATCAGGAGGATAGGGCGTCCCCGGCCGTCCAGGCCATAGGGCATGACGGATCCGAAGGGATAACCCGGTTGCTGGCGTGAGAGGGTCGAGAGACTGCCCACGCGGCCCAGGTGCATAAGCGTGCGCGCTTGCTCGGCGAAGGAAGGCTGTGGAACTGCAGGGTGGTCAGTCGCCGGGCCGGCGTGTTTTCTTGCGGACATGAATGCAACTCCAGGAGGACCATTCAACCTCCCTGTGTTTGTACCATGGCCATCCTCCTCGGGCAGGGCCAATGGCGGAACCGCTCAGGCCACAAAGAGAATCGCCAGGTCCACGACGAAATGGAGCCGAGCCCTTCGAAGCTGAGGTCCTGCGCCCGAGCCACGCGTTCATTCGCTGCCAGCCTAGTTCGCGAACCAGCCTGCGGTCGAGAGGTTTCCCGTCCGGGTCGAGGTAGCAGACCATGGTGGGAATGTCGGGCAGGCATGTGATCTTTTGCATGCCTTCCTCGCAATTTCGTCGGGGAGATGGCTTCATACCCAGATGGAAGCAGTGCAGTCGAGGAACTTGCCCTCCCGGGCCAATGGCAGAGCCGAAACGCCGTGCGAGAATACCACTGAAACCCGGCCTCCCGCTCGCGGGCCTGGCCGCCGGGAGCTTGCGGGGGGCCAGAACCAGATCCGGCGAATGACCGGCACCAGGATGCATCTGTGCCGGCACCAGCGACGGCTAACCGGGCGACAACATCCAAGCTGGAGAGAATGGCCATGAGAGATCAAAGCCGAGTCTTTCGAACCTCTCGGAGCAACCCAAGGGCCGCTAGCGCAGTTTGGGGAAATGTGGGAGAGTTTGGGCGATGACGCCCGAGGAGATTCGCCTGGCGGAATCCCGCGCCCGCAAGAAGCACTGGAAGCGCTGGGGCCCCTACCTCAGCGAGCGCGCCTGGGGCACAGTCCGCGAAGACTACAGCGCCGACGGCGACGCCTGGGACTACCTGCCTTACGATCACGCCCGTTCGCAGGCCTACCGGTGGAATGAAGATGGCCTGGCAGGGATCTCCGATCGCCATCAGCTCATCTGCTTTGGTCTCGCCCTGTGGAATGAACGTGATCCTATGCTGAAGGAGCGGCTCTTTGGGCTCACCGGGAAGCAGGGGAACCACGGCGAGGATGTTAAGGAGTATTACTTCTATCTGGACTCGACGCCCACTCACTCCTATATGAGGTGGCTGTACAAATATCCGCAGGCTGAGTTTCCCTATGCCCAACTGGTTGAGGAGAACCGGCGGAGGGACCGGACGCAACCGGAATTCGAACTCATAGATACCGGCGTGTTTGCTGACGACCGGTACTTCGATGTCGTCATGGAATATGCCAAGGCGGACATTGAGGACATCCTGATCGGGATCGCCGTGACCAATCGTGGCCCACAACCCGCAAATCTTAGGCTGCTGCCAACGGTCTGGTTTCGCAATACCTGGGACTGGGGAAGAGACGAGTCGAAGCCGGAGCTGCACCAGGCTCGCCTGGCTCCGTTCCCGGTCATTGAGCTGAGGGATCCACGGGTCGGAACACGCTGGCTGCACTGTGAAGCTTCGCCGGAGCTGCTGTTCACAGAAAACGAGACCAACGCCAAGCGGCTTTGGGGAACAGAAAACCGCGCTCCCTATGTCAAAGATGGGATCAACGATTACATTGTTCAAGGTAGAAGCAATGCGGTTAACCCTGAGAAACGGGGCACAAAGGCGGCCGCTCATTACCCATTGAGCTTGGCCGCGAACCAGACCGTGGCAGTGCGTTTGCGCCTCACCAACACCGACCTCGGCGCTGAAGCCGCGTTCGATGGTTTTGACACGACGCTGGCCGTGCGCCGCCGGGAAGCCGACGACTTCTACGCGAGGGTAATCCCGCAGGATTTATCCCCGGATGCGCAGAACGTCATGCGCCAGGGTTTCGCCGGCATGTTGTGGTCCAAGCAGTTCTACCACTACGTGATTCGGGAATGGCTGGAAGGCGATCCCGGTAATCCTCCGCCGCCGCCCCAGCGCCGCAACGGCCGCAACTCGCAATGGACCCACCTGTATAACGCCGACGTCATCTCAATGCCGGACAAGTGGGAGTACCCCTGGTACGCCGCTTGGGATCTAGCCTTTCACTGCGTGGCGCTGGCGTTGATCGATTCGGATTTTGCCAAAGACCAGCTGATCCTGCTGCTGCGCGAGTGGTACATGCACCCCAACGGCCAGCTCCCGGCATACGAATGGGCGTTGAGCAATGTGAATCCCCCGGTCCACGCCTGGGCCGCGTGGCGTGTCTACAAGATCGATAAGAAGCGCAAAGGTCGGGGAGACCGCGGTTTTCTGGAGCGAGTTTTCCATAAGCTGATGCTGAACTTCACCTGGTGGGTGAACCGCAAAGACGCTGAGGGGATGAATATCTTCCAGGGGGGCTTTCTGGGCTTCGATAATATCGGCGTCTTCGATCGCAGCGCGCCGCTGCCCACGGGGGGCTACCTCGAGCAATCGGATGGGACCAGCTGGATGGCCATGTACACGATAAACCTGCTGGCGATCGCTCTGGAGCTGGCCAAGGAGGATCCCAATTATGAGGACGTGGCCAGCAAGTTCTGGGAGCACTTCATTTATATCGCTCATGCGATGAGTCATCGCGGCCAGGATGGCATGAGTCTGTGGAACCAAGCGGACGGCTTCTTCTACGATTTGTTGCGCCTCCCCGACGGCAGGAAGTTCCCCATGACAATCCGCTCCATGGTGGGACTGATTCCGCTGTTTGCCGTGGAAACGCTGGAGCCGGCGATGCTCGACCGTCTTTCCGATTTCAAGCGACGGCTGGAATGGTTCATTGACAACCGTCCGGACCTGACGGAAAACGTGGCCTGCATGCGCACGCATGGAATGGGGCAGCGACGCCTGCTGTCGGTCGTGAACCAGGAGCAGTTGCGCAGGATCCTGGGCTACATGCTGAATGAGAATGAGTTCCTTTCCCCCTACGGCATTCGGGCTCTATCGCGCTACCATCGGGACCATCCCTATATATTGGCGGTGAACGGTCTGGTGCACCGCGTCGACTACGAACCGGGGGAGTCGACAACGGGAGTGTTTGGCGGGAACTCCAACTGGCGGGGTCCGGTCTGGTTGCCCGTGAACTTTCTGCTGATCGAGTCGCTACAGAAGTTTCATTACTACCTCGGTAGCGACTTCAAGGTGGAGTTTCCCACCGGTTCGGGCAGACAGTTGACGCTCTGGGAGGTCGCCGGCGAGCTTTCGCGCCGGCTGACCAGCATCTTCCTGCGGGACGGGAGTGGCCGCCGGCCGGTTTATGGGAATCTAGAAAAGTTTCAAAGCGATCCGCACTTCCGCGACTTGGTGCTCTTCTACGAGTACTTCCATGGAGATTCCGGCGCTGGAGCAGGCGCCAGCCACCAAACGGGCTGGACTGGCCTGATCACCAAGTTGCTGCAGCAAAGCGGCGAGGTTCCACCGCCGGCCACGTCTACCCCCACCGTAACCGCCGCGGACTAAATTCTGAGCAAGGCAGGCGGGCTCTACGGCGGCTTCGGGTAGCCAAAGTCTGAACCGTGCCGTGACGCCACGGGAAGGCCACAGCCGGGGGGGGCTCAGAGCGCGCTGCCGTAGACCGGAATCGCCGCGCCATTGACGTCTCTTCCCGACTCGCTGGCAAGCCATACGATCAGGCTTGCGATGCGCTGGGGCTGAACCCATTGCCTAAGATCGGCGTTGGGCATGGCCCTGCGATTTGCGGGAGTGTCGATGGTGCCCGGTAAGATGACGTTGGCCGTGAGTCCCGCATCCTGATTTTCCAAGGCGATCGACCGGATCAGTGCGACCAGGGCCGCTTTCGAACAGCTATAGGCGCCCACTCCCGCGCCAGGTTCCAGGGCGGCCCGACTGCCAATGGCGATGATGCGCCCGTCGCCGGTGTGCCGCAGGGTCGGAATCACGGCGCGCAAAAGAAAAAAGGCGCTGTTCAGATTGAGTTGCAGCATGCGCTGGAAGGTGGCATCGTCGGTTTCAGCAACTGGCTGGCCACCGGCGAAGCCACCGACGGTGTGAACCACGATGTCAAGTCGACCGAAACGGGTGACAGCGGTGTCGGCAACTTTCTTCGCGCCTGCCGGCGTAGCGATGTCGCCGGGAATTGCCGTGAAGAGCGGGCCATGGAATTCCGATGGCTGAATCTTCTGCGACACGCCAATCACCGTTGCCCCAGCATCCAGAAGAGCCTGGGTGACGTGAGATCCCAGGCCGCCGTTGGCTCCGGTGACCATTGCGACTTTGCCTTTCATGTGGGCTCCTATGGGGTGGGCATTCGAGGGTGGTTTGCTTCCTCACCATCACATGAGATGCCATCAGCCGGCCAAGGCGTGCTTTTCGGCGGGTAGACTCCAGGCGTCCCAGCTCTCGGCCGGTGAAAACCGGCACCAGGTCGGCGTCTGCCGGCGGCTCACCCGGCTGGAACCTCGCGCTTGGGAAATTTGGCGAACATCTTCTGCACCGCCGAATCAATCTTGTCCAGCGTATCTTTGTTTGATTTCAGGGTACCGCTGCCCGTCGAACGCCAGACCTGTCGGTGGTGCGCGCGGTCAAACATTTCGACGACCAAGGTTCCTTTGCGCGATGCCGAGCTCGGGGCGGGTCCCACGCCCGATGTCCAGGGTGTGCCCCCCGGCAAGGGAATGCCACCGCTGGCGGAATACGTGGGATCGGATGCACCCACGTTAAATTCCATGTCAGGTTTGGCAAAATAACGAATCAGCAGGTCCGCCTTGTCTTCCTCGGTTTTGCTCAGCCCCTGTTGCTCGAGTGCGTACTCGACCGCGCCCACAATGGCCAAATGCACACCCGGGCGTTGCGCGTCCTGTCCTTTGACCCAGGCATAGGACTTGTACTGAGAAAAGTCAGCCGTTTTGTCATACTCCACGCTCACTTTTTGCGCGAAGCCGAAGGTTGAGATCAGCAAAAGCACAATGGCAGCTGCAGTTCGAAACTCTCGCATGGTTCTGTCCCGCGTCCCGGCGACCAATCGTGAACCGCAGGTGGCTGTACGGTTCCATTACCGGGTAATTTTCCGATTCCGCCGCGCTATAATCGCCTTCCACATTCAGGACTTATGAGTCTCAAGAAGAGTACCAGAAGGGGCGCTCGAGAGTTGGGCATGGAGCGCCCAATTTCCCGTCGGGATTTTCTGAACGGGATGGCGATTGGAGCGGGCGGGATTCTCGCGGCGCAGCCACTGCTGGCCATGCTGGCGCCGGAGGAGTTTGCTCCGGAAAAAGATCCTGGCTACTATCCGCCGGCGCGCTTGGGTATGCGAGGCAACCACGATGGAACTTTCACCTATGCCCATCGCCTAAGAGACGGAGAGCCCTGGAACGAGGATGGTCCTCCCACCAAGACCGGCGAGAGCTACGACCTGGTGGTCGTGGGTGGCGGGATCAGCGGACTGGCGAGCGCATGGTTCTACCGCAAGCATGCCGGAGAAAAAGCTCGTATCCTCGTCCTGGACAACCACGATGACTTCGGTGGCCATGCCAAACGCAACGAGTTTCAGGCTGCCGGGCGCATGTTGCTCAGTTACGGAGGCACCCAGTCGATCGAGAGCCCCGGCCGCTACAGCGGGGCAGCGCACGGGGTCCTGACCGACCTGGGCGTAGAGACCAACCGCTTCTACACAGCCTACAACCAGAAGCTCTACTCCTCCCAAAAGCTCTCCACCGCCGCCTTTTTCGACCGCGAGACGTTTGGCGAGGATCGCCTGGTGCCGGGTCTCGGATCTACTCCGTGGCCAGAGTTTCTGGCCAAGGCTCCACTGAGTGAGGTCGTCCGCCGGGACCTCGCCCGTGTCTATACCGAGAAGGTCGACTATCTGCCCGATCTCACGCCCGAACAGAAGCGCGCCCGCCTGGCCAAGACCAGCTATGCCGACTTCCTGACCAAGGACTGCAAAGTCCACCCCGACGCGTTGCGGTTCTTCCAGAGTTACACCAACGATCTGTTTGCGGTCGGCATCGATGCCGTACCCGCCTTGTATTGCTACGAACAAAGCGACGACTACGGAGGCTATACCTACGCCGGTTTTCAGGGGATGAACCTGGGGGAACGGCCTGGCCGGGAGGAGCCATACATTTTTCACTTTCCGGATGGGAACGCCTCGATCGCGCGCCTGCTGGTGAGACAGTTGGTCCCGGGCGCTATCCCTGGCCACAGCATGGACGACATGGTGACGGCGCGCGTCGATTACAGCCGACTGGACCAGGAAGGCTCGGCGGTCCGGATCCGGCTGAACAGCACCGCGGTCCGGGCGCGCAACCTGGGCGCGGATTCCTCCGCCGAAGTGGAAGTTAACTACGTTCGCGGGAAGCAGCTCTGGAGTGTCCGGGGTAAGAACTGTGTGTTGGCTTGCTACAACAGCATGATTCCGTACTTGTGTCCTGACTTGCCGGCCAGACAAAAAGAAGCCCTGTCTTATCTCGTCAAGGCGCCATTGATCTACACTCACGTTGCGATTCGCAACTGGACGTCCTTCCATAAACTCGGGATACATCAAATCGAAGCCCCGGGCAGTTACCATACTTACGCAGCCCTCGATTTTCCCGTGAGCCTCGGCCAGTACAAGTTTCCCAGCAACCCCGAAGAACCCATGGTCCTGTTTATGCTCCGCACACCCTGCAGGCCGGGGTTGCCCCAGCGGGAGCAGTATCGCGCCGGTCGTGCCGAGTTATTGCGAACGCCGTTCTCCACGTTCGAACGCAACATCCGTGACCAGCTCGGTCGAATGCTGGGCTCCGCAGGTTTCGACCCGGCTCGCGACCTCGAGGGCATCACGGTAAACCGCTGGGCCCATGGGTACGCCTATGGCTACAACCCGTTATTCGATCCGGACTGGGCGGAAGACGAGAAGCCGTGGGTGGTGGGCCGCAGGCCCTTCGGGCGGATCGCTATCGCCAACTCCGATGCCGCCGGCAGTGCATACACCGATGCGGCGATTGACCAGGCCTTCCGCGCCGTGAATGAGCTAACCTTGTCCCGGAGTGCGGGAGGGCGGTAGATGTTGGCATCTCGAAGGTTGTCGTGAGCACGGGCGGCACCCCATCAGGACAGTATGAGCTTGCTTGATCCACTCTTCGGCTCGGAGGCGATCGACAAGATCTTCGCCGACCCCTCCCGCTTGCAGCGCATGCTGGATTTCGAAGCTGCGCTGGCTCGTGCCGAGGCCCGCGCCGGTGTGATCCCGGGATCGGTGGTGGCTCCCATAGTGGCCCAATGCCAAGCTGGTCTCTTCGATCTCGGGGCCCTGGCCCAGTCCGCTTCGCTGGCCGGCAATCTCGCCATCCCCATGGTGAAGCAACTCACCTGGCTGGTGGCGCAGCACCATGCGGAAGCGTCGGGTTACGTGCACTGGGGCGCCACCAGCCAGGACGCAATCGATACCGGCTTCGTGCTCCAACTCCGCGATGCTTGCGCGGTCATCTCGGCTGATCTTAACCGCCTCTGCGATCTTCTCTCGGCTCTCGCCGAACAGCACCGTTCGACACCTTTGGTCGCCCGCACCTGGATGCAGCATGCCGTGCCCACGGTCTTTGGGCTGAAAGTCGCGGGCTGGCTCGACGCCCTGCTGCGCCATCGGGTCCGGCTTCAGCAAGCGCAAGGGCGCGACCTCGTACTGCAATTTGGCGGCGCGGCCGGAACGCTGGCCAGCCTGGGAGGCGAGGGACTCAAGGTAGCCGAAGCCTTGGCGGAGGATCTGCGGCTGCAACTCCCGGCGATTCCCTGGCACGCTCATCGGGATCGTCTTGCTGAGGTCGCGACCGTCCTAGCCCTCCTGGTCGGTACTCTGGGGAAGGTGGCTCGGGACCTCTCTCTCGGGATGCAAACCGAGGTCAGCGAGCTCTTTGAGCCCGGGGCGCCGGGGCGTGGTGGGTCGTCCTCCATGCCGCACAAGCGCAATCCCGTGATCTCTGCCGTGGTGCTGGCTGCGGCCGAGCGAGTGCCCGCGCTCACCAGCGTGTTGCTGAGCGCGACGGTCCAGGAGCACGAGCGCGGTCTGGGTGGCTGGCAGGCGGAGTGGGAGACCGCACCCGAAATCGTTCGCTTGACGGCCGGCGCGCTGCAAAAGATGGTCGAGGTCGTGGCCGGTCTGGAAATTGATGCACCGCGTATGCGCCACAACCTTGACGAGACCCGGGGGCTGATCTTTGCAGAAGCGGTGACCGTTGCTCTGGGCAAGTCCCTGGGACGCAGCGCCGCCCACGCGCTGGTTGAGGAAGCATCGCGCAAGGCGATTGCCGAGAGAAAATATCTGGCGGATGTCCTCGGCAGCGATGCCAGGGTTACGGCCCATCTTTCCGCGGGAGAGATAGGAAATTTCTTCGATCCGCTGCTTTATGTCGGTATGGCCGGACAATTTGTCGATCGAGTGCTCGCCGCGAAGCATGCCGGCGATTCCGAAAAAGGAGACTAAGCGGAGTGCCCTGGCTGGACCTGGAAGACGCGCAGATCCGCTACGAACTGGTGGGCCCGGACTCTGCTCCAGCACTGGTATTCTCAAATTCACTGGGCACAAACCTGCAGATGTGGCAACCGCAGGTCTCGACTCTTCAGGAGAATTTCCGGGTTCTGCGTTACGATACGCGGGGCCACGGTCAATCCTCGGTCACGCCCGGCCCGTACTCGATCGGGCAACTGGCGGGCGATGTTGTGGCTATGCTCGATCGGCTTGGCGTTCATCGTGCCTCCTTCTGCGGCCTTTCCCTGGGCGGAATGATCGGAATGTTTCTCGCCGCCAGGGTTCCGCACCGCCTGCACAAGCTGGTGCTCTCCAACACCGCTCCCCAGATCGGCACCGCCGAATCCTGGAATCAGCGGATTGAATCGGTGCGCCAGCAAGGAATGGGTGGAGTCGCGGAGGCCATTCTTGAACGCTGGTATACGCCCCGGTTCCGCACCAGTTCACCCGCCGCTGTCGAGTGGACGCGACAGATGTTGTTGGCTACGCCGCCCGATGGCTACTGCGCTTGCTGCGCCGCCGTTCGCGACGCGGACCTGTGGCCCACAATGGCTGCCCTGCCCGTACCCACTTTAGTCATTGCCGGCGCGCAGGACCCGGCAACCACAGCGGCGCAGGGGCGCCGGATGGCCGAACATATTCCCGGGGCGCAGTACCTGGAGTTGGCAGCGGCGCATCTGTCCAACATCGAAGCCGAGGAAGCGTTTACGATAGGAGTTTCACGCTTTTTGACGGCTTGATGGAGAGTCTTCATGGACGATCGGGAACGCTACGAAGCTGGCATGAAGGTTCGTCGGGCGGTGCTGGGGGACGCGCATGTGGACCGCTCTCTCGAGCAGCTCAACGACCTGAATCGCGACTTCCAGGACTTCATCACCCGCTATGCGTGGGGGGATATCTGGAGCCGGCCGGGCCTTTCACGTCACACGCGTAGCCTCATCACGCTGGCCATGATGGTTGCGCTCAATCGTGCCGACGAGTTTCGCATGCACGTGCGGGCTGCCCTGCGTAACGGGGTCACGCGCGATGAAATCAAGGAAGTCCTCTTGCAGACCGCGATCTACTGCGGCTTGCCCGCCGCGAATGCGGCCTTCCACGCGGCCGAAGAGGCACTGGCGGAGCGGGAAGGAAGGTAGACGCCCCCATTCCAAAATGCTGACCAACCGCCGAAAAATTCACATCGAATGGGGGGACTGTGATCCTGCGGGCATCGTTTACTATCCCCGCTACTTCGCTTACTTCGACAACTGTACCGCGGCCCTGTTTAGGGCGGCAGGGCTCCGCAAGCACACCATGATCAAGACCTACGGAATCGTGGGAATTCCCATGGTGGACACGCGCGCGCGCTTCTTCGCTCCTTCCCGCTACGGCGACGAGGTCCTGGTGGAGTCTTCGATCACCGAGTGGCGGCGCAGCAGTTTCGATGTGCATCACCTTCTGTTCCAGGGCAAGACATTGGCGGTCGAGTGCCATGAGACGCGAGTGTGGGCGGCGGCCGCGCCGCATAAGACTGGGAAGATCGAGGGGAGACCCGTGCCCGCGGAAGTGATTCGCCGCTTCACCAAACCAGGCAAGCGAGTGCGCCGGTAGAGGGAAAACCATACCCAACCGTGACGAAGATCCGGACACAAGTTGGAATCGTCGGGGCGGGGCCGGCCGGATTGGTGCTGGCCCGCCTCTTGCAGCTGGAGGGCATCGACTCGCTGGTGCTCGAAAAACACAGCCGGCCTTACTGCGAAGAGCGAATTCGGGCTGGAGTCCTGGAGCATGGCACGGTGGAATTGCTGACCGGATTAGGCGTGGGTGAGCGCATGCACCGGGAGGGCCTGGTCCACCAGGGCATCGAACTGCGCTTTGCCGGGCGCAGCCACCGCATCGACTTCCAGGATCTCACGGGTCACTTCATCACCGTTTATGGTCAGCACGAAGTGGTAAAAGACCTCATCCGGGCACGTCTGGCGACAGGAGGAGAGATCCGGTTCGAGGTCGAAGCCGTGAGTGTCCACGATTTCGACACCAGCCGGCCCCGCCTCTGCTTCCACAAAGACGGGGTCCAGCATGAAATCGAATGTGACTTTATCGCAGGCTGCGACGGCTTCCACGGAGTATGTCGTCCGAGTCTCCCCCCAGGCGCTCTGACCATTTATGAGCGCACCTATCCTTTTGCCTGGTTGGGCATCCTGGCAGATGCACCTCCGTCTTCCGAGGAGTTGATCTACTCCCATCACGCCCGTGGGTTTGCCCTGCACAGCATGCGCTCTCCCAGCCTCACCCGGCTTTACTTGCAGTGCGCTCCCGACGAGGACCTCGAGAAATGGCCGGATGCAAGGATCTGGGAGGAACTCCACATCCGGCTGGCCGGGGGGACGAACTGGAAGCTCACAGAAGGTCGCATCCTGCAAAAGGGGGTGACCGACATGCGGGGGTTCGTGGCTGAGCCCATGCAATACGGCACGCTCTTCCTGGCCGGCGACGCAGCACACATCGTTCCTCCCACCGGCGCCAAGGGCATGAACCTGGCAGTGGCCGACGTCTATGTTCTGTCACGTGCTCTGGCGGAGTTCTACCGCTCTCACAGCACGGAGGCGCTCCAGCGCTACTCCCATACCTGCGAACGCAGAGTGTGGCGGGCCCAACGCTTCTCGTGGTGGATGACTTCTATGCTTCACCGCCACGAAGGCAACCCTTTCGACGAACGACGCCAGTTAGCCGAGCTGGAGTACGTGGCAACGTCGCGGGCGGCAGCACAGTCACTGGCCGAGAACTACGTCGGATTCCCGATTGAGTAGCACTTCCGACTCCATCCCCCTTTCAAGTTCCTTCATCACAGGCAGATCATGAGTACCAAGGGGAACACAAAGCGGAAAGGTGGGAGCCAGAGGTCCTCCGCCGGAAAGGGAAGAGCGACATGGCTAGGTGCCGCGAACCGGCCACCTGATCGGCAAGCTGCGATGATGAGAACCGGGATCGGTAAAGCCAGGTAGAGGACGACACTGACCGGGGAGAGGAAGCTTGGCGTGGGAACTGACCGCCTTGTAAGACTCTCGCCCTGGCTTCTTGTCCCGTCTCGCCAGCACAACCTCCAGCTCCGGTTTATAATCTCCCGCAGGCCCAATCCCGGTACCAGCGCAGAGGAGCCGCCCAAGTACCAGCTTTTCAGAATGTCGCACTTCTTGTAAGCTCAGCCCAACAGGAAGGTCGCTGGTACAATGCGGTTCGCTCTGCCTGGGCTTCCCGAAGCACACAACTGATCACGGGCGAGGTGTGATGGAGATCCGTCCCGGAGTGGAGGCAGCCAGCCTGACCGATGTTGGCTGCCAACGAGAGAACAACGAAGACTCACTAGCCTACTGGGAGCCGCAGGCCGAAGAAGATTTTCTGCGCAAGGGGAGGCTGGCGGTAATCGCCGATGGCATGGGCGGCTACGAGGGGGGGCAGGAGGCCAGTCGTCTAGCCGTCGAAACCATCCGCGACGTCTATGGCCGGGTTTCCGTCGATAACCCCCAAGACGCCCTCTTGCAGGGATTTGAGGCTGCCCACAACCGAATCCGTCGCTACGCCGAGGAGCATCCCGAACTGGAAGGCATGGGCACTACCTGCACTGCGCTCGCCCTGAATGGATACCACCTCTATTTTGCTCATGTGGGGGACAGCCGACTTTATCTTGTGCGCGGAACCAGCATTACTCGCCTCACCCGCGACCACTCCTACGTGGGAAGGCTGGTGGAATCCGGCATTATTGATTCCGAAGAAGCCAACCACCATCCCCAGCGCCACATTCTGACCGCGGCCCTCGGCGCGGGAACCGAAGTCGTAACCGACACGCCCAGCACCCCGGTTTCTCTCGAACCGGGCGATACTCTCGTGCTTTGCACCGACGGTCTGTGGAGCCTGGTCCAGGAGCAGGAGTTGGTCAACGCGGTGACTTCAAACAACGCGCCAGCCGCCTGCTCAGCCCTGGTACAGCTAGCGCGCGAGCGTGGAGGCCCGGACAACATCACCATACAGGTCCTACGCATCTCCGCCAATGGCGCTTTCGCCCACTAACCAGTGCTGCCCCAAGGAAGTTCGACCTGAGTGCCTGACTCGCCGCATCCGCCAAGGTACAAGTTAAACCTGCGATTATTAGCCTAACTTATTGATAAAAAATTTGATGTCATACGCCATCGGATAACTTTCCTCAGCTGAATGGGGGTGGACGGGCACGACAAAAGACTTGGCGTTGCTCCGAACGGAACGAGCCTCGCTACAGGGAAAGAATCGGGGCCGCCCCTGACATTGGCAGCCGCCGGCAGGCTACTCTTCTCTTTTGTCTTCCGGCTTCGGGTTCGACTCCGGGCGCAGCAAAGGAAACAGAATCACGTCGCGGATGGTGTGCGAGTCGGTGAGCAGCATGGCCAGGCGGTCCACGCCGACACCCACCCCGCCTGCCGGGGGCATCCCGAAAGCAAGTGCACGGATGTAGTCCTCATCCATCTGGTGCGCTTCTTCGTCGCCCCGCTCGCGCTCCTTCAGCTGGGCTTCGAAGCGGCGACGCTGGTCTTCCGGATCATTCAGCTCACTGAAGCCGTTAGCGATCTCCATCTTGCCTGCGAAGATCTCCCAGCGCTCGGTCCAGTCGGGCTCGTCCGCTTTTTGCTTGGAGAGCGGAGAGACAGCGGTGGGAAACTCGTAAATGATGGTCGGCTGGAGCAGGTGTTCTTCCGCCACCGCCTCGAACAAGTTGGCGATGGTCTTGCCAGGCGGCTCGCTGGGATCGTACGCGATGTGCGCGTGGGCGCGGTTGAAGCGCTCCACCAGGGACTGGATCGAATCGCGCGTGGCAAAGTCCGTCATTTGCGGCTTGGGCTCGATTGTCTCCGGCCAAAACTGAAGGATGGCCTGGCGCATGGTCATGCGGCGCCAGTTCGAGCTGGACCAATCAACATCAGCTTCGCCCCAGTTGGTTCTCGTCCCTCCCGTCACATCCTGGGCGGCTTGGATGATCAGTTCCTGGGTCAGGTCCATCACGACCCGGTAGTCAGCGTAGGCCTGGTAGAACTCAAGCATGGTGAATTCGGGATTCCATCGCCAGCCTAAGCCTTCATTGCGGAAGTTGCGATTGATTTCATAGACGCGGTCGAATCCGCCCACGGTCAGCCGCTTGAGGTAAAGTTCCGGAGCAATGCGCAGATACAAGTCGGTGTCCAGCGCGTTGTGATGCGTCTTGAAAGGCCTCGCCACGGCCCCGCCAGCGAGGGGCTGCATCATTGGCGTTTCGACCTCCACGAACCCGTGCGCGTCCATGAAACGGCGCATCGACTGCACCAGCTTGCTGCGCTTCAGGAAGACTTCCCGCACCTCGGGATTTACGACCAGGTCCACATAGCGTTGCCGGTAACGCAGCTCTACATCGGTCAGCCCGTGCCATTTTTCCGGCAAGGGCAAAAGGTCTTTGGCGAGGAACGTGATCTCCGCCACATGAACCGTAAGCTCACCAGTGCGGGTGCGGAACAAGTACCCGCTCACCCCGATGTGGTCGCCGAGGTCGAGCAGTTTGAACAGTTCAAAGCCTTGCTCGCCCACGGCGTCCTTCTTGACGTAGATCTGCAGACGCTGGCCACCCTGTTGCAGGTGAGCAAATGCGGCTTTACCCATCAGCCGGATGGCCATGATGCGGCCGGCGACGCGGAGGTTGACCCGAGGATTCTCGAGTTCTTCCCCGGTCTTTGCCGCGTAATCGGACAGGACCTGCGGGATGGTATGCGTAGATTCGTAGCGGCGGGGATAAGCCTCCTGGCCGAGAGCTTCAATCTGTTGCAGCTTGTCCCGCCGCAGTTGGTAGATGTTGTCGTCGAGGGCCAAGGGATCCTTTGCCGGTGTGGCAGTTCCGGGGTGATCGTCGCACACTAGGAGAAAGAAGCGATTATAAACAAGGCAGAGTGGTGGAAACGGTTGCATCGGCTCGACCTTCGCATCGCCCTGGTTCCCCGACCGAATACGCTGCCCCAGATACGGCACGGGGTAGGCTTGGTCCTTGAAGGCTTTCCCCTTCGGCGCTACTATGAGCGTTCACGACTTGCCCCAGCAGCCGGGAGGACGATGCCCCAGAATTACGTACCGGTCTTCATCTTTGTAGCCGTGGTTGGAGTGCTGATTCCCATCACGCTGCTGCTGACCAAGCTGGTACGTCCGGAGAACCCTCATCGCACGAAGCTCCTGCCTTACGAGTGCGGTATCGACCCGGTGGATCGCGCCCGCGGCCGGTACACGGTTCGTTATTACATCGTGGCCATCCTGTTTGTGGTCTTCGACGTGGAGACCATCTTTCTGTTTCCCTGGGCGGTCAAGTTCAAAGCGCTGGGCTGGTTCGGATTGCTGGAGATGCTGATCTTTCTTGGCATCCTGGTTGTGGGCTACATCTGGATCTGGCGGAAGGGCGCCTTGGAGTGGGTCTGATCTCGTACTGCGGTACGTCGCCTGCGCTCGGGGGAATGCCCGCCGCGCCTGTGGGGGGTGTTTCGTTGACAGGGTTTGCGCTAGCTGTTATGAAAACCTGTTTCCTGAATTTTGGCTGAATAAGGTTCCCTATGCCTGAGGAAACCAGATTGCCTTCATCCCCCCCGCCGGAAGGCGGGGACAAGGCGGCGGCGAAATCCCCGACGGAAAAACCCGTCGCCGCGGCCGCTCCTCCCGCGAAACCGGCGGCTCCGGCCAAGCCTGCGGGCCCCACCCCACAGCCTTGGGATTCTCCTCTAGTTGCTTCCCTGAAACGCCAGTTTGGTTCAGGCGTGCAGGCGCTAACTTACCTCGGCCAGAACTATCTTGAAGTCGACCGGTCGCTGATTCCCGAGATCCTCGAGATTCTGCGCGACCAGGAGCAGTTCAATTATTGCGTCGACATCACCGCCGTGCACTATCCCAAGCGCGAACGCCAATTCGATGTCCTATGGATTCTCTACTCCCATCCCCGCAAGGAGCGGGTGCGGGTCAAGACGCAGATCGCTGAAGCAGAGTCCATTCCGACCGCCGTCCCGATATGGCCGTCCGCGAACTGGCTGGAGCGTGAGGTGTTCGACATGTTCGGCATCCAGTTTTCCGGACATCCCGACCTGAGACGTATTCTGCTGCCCGAGGGGTGGAAGGGACATCCGCTGCGCAAGGACTACGGCATTATTCAGCAGGATCAGGAGTGGGTTCAGATCAACTTGGGAATTGAAAGCGGCCAATGAGCGACCCCACCAGTCCGGTCTTTCCCTTGGATCTCGACGAGAAAGAACGGACTTTTCTCGACGCCAACGAACTCATCCTCAACATGGGTCCCCAGCACCCGGCCACCCACGGCGTGTTGCGCGTCATCCTGAAGCTGGACGGGGAAAAAGTCTTGGGCCTGGAATGCGTGATCGGCTACCTGCACCGCGGGGTGGAGAAAATCGCCGAAAACCGCACCTACACCATGTTCAATCCCTACGTGGACCGCATGGACTACGTGGCGGCGGTTTCGAATGGCCTGGGCTACTGCGAGGCGGTGGAGAAGCTGCTCAACGTCCAAGCTCCACCGCGCGCTAACTATATCCGCGTGATCCTCACAGAATTGAACCGCATCGCCAGCCACCAGCTCTGGCTCGGCACGCACGCCTTGGATATCGGCGCCATGACGCCGCTGTTTTACACCTTCCGTGACCGAGAAGAGATCCTAAAAATCTTCGAGAGGTATTGCGGCGCCCGTCTGACCACGCATGCCTTTCGCATCGGCGGCTGTCAGTACGAAACCTATCCGGGATTTGAGAAGGATGTGAAGAAATTCCTGGATTTCGTGGCGCCCAAAATCGACGAGTACGAGGAGTTGCTCACCACCAACCGCATCTGGGTCGAGCGCACCACCAAGGTGGGTGTGATCTCCGCCAAGGATTCGATCGCCCTGGGCGTGACCGGCCCGGTGTTGCGGGCCAGCGGCGTCAAGTGGGACCTGCGCAAGGCCCAGCCTTACGCCGCCTACAAGGAATTTGACTTCGAGATTCCTACCGGCCAGAACGGCGACACCTACGACCGGTACCTGGTGCGCATGGCCGAAATGCGGCAGTCGATGCGCATCATCCGGCAGGCGGTGGAGGGAATTCCCGAAGGGCCCATCATGGCCAAGGTGCCCAAAGTGCTCAAGCCGCCGGTGGGAGAGATCTACCACTCCATCGAAGCTCCCAAGGGCGAACTGGGATACTTCATTGTCAGCGACGGATCAACCCAGCCCTACCGGGTGCGCGTGCGGCCGCCTTCATTCGTCAACCTGCAGGCGCTGGATTTAATGTGCCGCGGGCAACTGGTCGCCGATGTCATCGCCGTAATCGGCACGCTGGACATTGTTTTGGGCGAGGTGGACCGCTGATGCTCGATTACATCCGCTCCTACCTCGACCCGTCCGTGCAGCAGACGCCGGGGCAAGCCGGGAACCTTTTCTGGGCCCTGGTCTACATCCTGATCGTGTTTGCCGGTGTGTCGCTGATCGTGGTTTGCATGAACTGGCTGGAGCGCAAGGTGCTGGCTCACATGCAGGTGCGGCTAGGCCCGATGCGTGTAGGACCGCACGGCCTGCTGCAGCCCATCGCCGATGCGCTCAAGCTGATTCTGAAGGAAGACATTATCCCCCAGGGCGCGGATGTCTTCGTGTTCTGGATGGCGCCGCTGATCATCCTGTTGGCGGTGTTCAGCGTCTACTGCGTCATCCCCTTCGGCCCCACGCACGCCATCACGGACATGAATATCGGCATCCTGTTCATGCTGGGTGTGTCGTCGCTGGCGGTGCTGGGAATCGTGATGGCGGGCTGGGCCTCGAATTCGCACTACCCGCTGATCGGCGCTTTGCGGTCGAGTGCGCAGATGGTGTCGTACGAGGTGGCCATGGGCCTGGCGGTTGTCTCGGTGGTGCTGATGACCAGCCTGAACCCAACCGGCACAGGCACGTTGAGCATGATCGGCATCGTACGGGCCCAGCAGGCACAGCAGATCTGGTTCCTCTTCAAGTTCTTCCCCCTGGGCTTGATTTCCTTCTTCATTTTTGCCGTGGCCATGGTCGCCGAGACCAACCGTGCGCCCTTCGACCTGCCCGAGGCGGAGTCGGAACTGACGGCTGGCTTCCACACCGAGTACAGCGGGCTGCGCTGGTCGCTGTTCATGCTGGGCGAATACGCCGCCATGATCGCGGTCTCGTCGATTGCGGTTACCCTCTGGCTGGGCGGATGGATGCGGCCCTTTCCTCATTGGCTCAGCGGTCCTAGCTGGGACCTGGCGTTCTCCTTCTTCCCGGCGCTGACGTTCTTCTTCCTGGCCGGGCTCACGTTCTACAGCACCCGGCGCATGCCGAAGCACCCGTACTTCCGGGTGCAGACTCTGGGGCTGGGAGCCTTGGGAGGGGTCTTTCTTCTCATCGCCCTAATTCTGTCGGTGCCCGGCGTGCGCAGGAGCGTCCAGGACGTTTACTGGTTCGTCGCGAAAATCGCCGGCTTCTTGTATCTCTACATCTGGTATCGCGGAACCTTCCCTCGCTACCGTTTCGACCAACTCATGAAGGTGGGGTGGAAGGTGCTGCTGCCGTTGGGAATCGGAGTTCTGACGCTGACTGCGGTGGTGGGGGTGCTGCAACCATGAACCCGGTGGCGACGCCCTTCTTTTTCTACATGCTCTCGGGGTTGATGATCCTCGGCGGAGTCCTCGTGATCACCCGGAAGAACCCGGTGCATTCTGCCCTGGCCCTGATCCTGACCCTGCTCGGACAGGCGGGCCTCTACCTGATGCTGTATGCACCCTTCGTCGCCGGGGTGCAGATCATTCTGTACGTAGGCGGCATTATGGTTCTCTTCCTGTTTGTGATCATGCTCGTCAATATCGAGCGCACGCAAAAGGACAAACCATTCAACAAGCTGTGGCTGGTGGGTATCCTGGCCGCGGTCGCCCTGGGCGTGCTGTTGGTGAGGATCTACGCCAAGGGCAGCGCCATGTTCGTACAGCCCGTCGTGCCCCTTCCGGAGACCGAGAACACCCAGCGGGTGGGGGAGATGCTTTACCGCAACTACATGTTCCCCTTCGAGATCGCATCCTTGTTGCTGCTGGTGGCGATGATCGGAGCTGTGGTGATGGCGAAGAAGAGGATTTGAAAGCTGGGTTGGCCATTGGCACTTGCATTTGGCCACCCGGATGGATAGCCGTGAGCTAGGGGCTAACGGCCGAATGTTTTAATTCGAAACTGAGAGCTGTATTTATGCTTCCGATCACTACATTGCACTACCTGGTCGTGGCGGCGGCGCTATTTGTGCTGGGCGTGATCGGCGTATTGACCCGCCGGAACGTCGTGATCGTGTTGATGTCGATCGAGCTGATTCTGAACGCGGTAAACCTGAACCTGGTGGCCTTTTCCCGAATCTGGGGACTGCACGGCCAGGTCTTCGCCATCTTCGTCATCACCGACGCGGCCGCGGAAGCGGCCGTCGGTTTGGGCATTCTGATCGCCTTCTTCCGCAACAAGGAGACGATCAACGTGGACGAGGTGGACTTGCTGAAGTGGTAGAAACGCTGGCCTTGGTCCTGGCATTTGGCAGATTTCCGTTGCGGATGAAGGTGCAACATCGGGGCCAAAAATGCCGCGTAGGGCGGAGCGCGAACGAGGAACCATCAGCGGTTGATTCCTGGGTTGAATGCTGACGGCCGAAAGCTGAGGCCCAGCTGGCGACGGACGAACCATGTTCTTTCTTGATCACGTCTGGCTGATTCCGCTGTTCCCGGCGCTGGGCGCGACCCTCATGTTTTTCTTCGGTCGCAAATTCCAGAAGAGCACGGTGAGCGCGGTCTGCGTGGGCGCGGTGGTGATCGGGTTTCTGTTTTCCTGCGTGGCCGTTTGGCAATACGTTCAGACCCACTCCACCGGCCAGCCTGCGGAGACTGTTCTCTACACCTGGCTGGGCAGCGACACCGGCCACCTTACCTACACCACGCGCGACGGCTACCCGGCGGAGTTCAAGGGGCAGATCGGCTTCCTGCTCGATCCCCTGGCGGCGATCTGGCTGCTGTTTGTGACCGGGGTGGGGATGCTGATCCACATCTATTCCATCGGCTACATGGGACAGGAAGGCGGTTATTACCGCTTTTTCGGATACATGAACCTGTTCATGTTTTCCATGTTGACCCTCGTCCTGGCCAATAACTACGCCTTGCTGTTTGTAGGATGGGAAGGCGTGGGTTTGTGCTCGTATCTGCTCATCGGCTTCTATTTCCATCGCAAGTCCGCCAGCGACGCGGCGAACAAGGCTTTCATCGTCAACCGCATCGGCGACGCCGGCTTCCTGCTGGGGATGTTCACCGTTGCCTGGTACTTGGGCTCGATGCGGTTCACCGACGTGAACGCTATGCTGCGCAGCGGACACTTCGCCATCGGTGATCCGATCCTGACCGCCGCCGCCCTGCTCTTATTTGTGGGCGCCTGCGGCAAATCAGCCCAGTTACCGCTGTTTGTCTGGTTGCCCGACGCGATGGAGGGTCCAACACCCGTCTCTGCTCTCATCCATGCCGCCACCATGGTCACAGCCGGGGTTTACATGGTAGCGCGCTCGAACGCGATCTTTGTGCTGGCGCCCAAGGCGATGTTCACGGTGGCCGTGGTAGGCGGTTTGACGGCATTGTTCGCCGCCAGCATCGGCCTGGTCCAGAACGACATCAAGCGGGTGCTGGCCTACTCCACGGTATCGCAGCTCGGCTACATGTTCCTGGCCTTGGGCGTAGGCGCATTCGCCGCTGGAGTGTTTCATGTTTTTACCCATGCCTTTTTCAAGGCCTTGCTGTTCCTGGGCGCCGGGTCGGTGATCCATGCCATGAGCGGCGAGCAGGACATGCGCAACATGGGCGACCTGCACCAACGCACGCCCACTACCCATCTGACCATGTTCATCGCCACCCTGGCGATCGCCGGCATCCCACCTTTCGCCGGATTCTTTTCCAAGGATGCGATCCTGTGGCAGACCTGGACTTCCGAACATGGCGCTTATCTCTGGCTCTGGGTCATCGGTTATGGGACCGCCCTGCTGACCGCTTTCTACATGTTCCGCCTGATGTACTTGACCTTCCACGGGCGCGCGCGGATGAGCCACGAAGTCGAGCATCACATCCACGAATCCCCCAAGTCGATGACGGTACCGCTGACGGTGCTGGCGTTCTTCTCTATTTTCGCGGGTTGGCTGGGCTGGCCGCATAGCCTGGGCGGATCTGATCGCTTCACGAAATTCCTTGAACCCGTGTTCGTCAGGGAGGCTGCCGTCCTTCCGGCGGAGGGAAAAGCCCCTCAGCTGGCGGCGGGCGAGAATGAGCAGGAGCACACCAGTTCGACCGAGTACTTCTTGATGTTGCTTTCGGTGGCGGCCGGATTGGTGGGTTGGGGTATGGCATGGAAATCCTATCGTCATGCCGATAAGGGCTACCCCGAGCCCCTAGCCGAGGCTGCCCCGCCGCTTTACACGGCGCTTTACAACAAGTGGTACGTGGACGAGTTTTACGACTATGTATTCACCGGCCGGCGCAAGATCGAGCGCGCGCGGCTGGGCGTGCTAGGCCTCGGGGACGCGTCGACTTGGTTCGACGTCTACGTCATAGACGGGACCGTCAACGGCTCGGGCTGGACCACGCGCGCCATCGCCACCCTTTCGAAGTGGTTCGACACCTGGATCATCGACGGGATCGGCGTCAACGGCCCGGCGATTCTGGCGCGCCTTTTGTCGTATCCCATGCGCATGTTGGAGTGGGGACAAGTGCAGTGGTACGCCTTTGTCATGGTGGCAGGACTGTTGGGCTTTGTTTTGTTTTATGCGTGGAAATAACCGATCGCGGGTTTTGCGCGGTGAGCTTCGACGAGACAGGCACGCGAAGAGGCTGGCAGCGCAAAGCTCATTTCCGGCAACTGACAACTGAGCACTGCCTTTATGCAGAATCACATCCTCTCCATCATTCTCTTCACGCCGCTGCTGGGCGCGATCCTGCTCCAGTTCGTCCCCAAGGACAACAAGGACGCCATTCGCTGGATCGCCAATATCTTCGCCCTCGCTGGTTTCCTGGTGTCCTTGCCCCTGGTGCCCTGGTTCTGGTCACAGCGCTTCGAGCCCGGATTCAAGTTCATCGAGGGCGCACCGAGCAACTGGATCCCGACCATCGGCGCCGGCTATTACCTGGGCATTGACGGCATCTCCTTCCTGCTCATCCTGCTCACCACCCTGCTGGGTTGGGTCTCAATCCTGTCATCGTGGACCGCCATCGCGAGCCGGGTGAAGGAGTACTACATCTGGTTTCTCGTGCTGCAAACCGGCATGCTGGGCGTTTTCATGGCGCTGGATTTCTTCCTGTTCTTCGTCTTCTGGGAGGCGATGCTGGTGCCCATGTATCTGCTGATCGGCATCTGGGGTGGCCCGCGTAAACTGTATGCGGCCATCAAGTTCTTTCTCTACACTCTGGCCGGTTCCGTGCTGATGCTCCTCGGCATCCTGTTCCTCTACTTCCATCATCACGCGGTCACCGGCGCATACACGTTCTCCATTCCGGACCTGTACAAGACGGCGCCGCTGATCTACTCCCAATACGGAGCGACCTACGCCACCCTGCTGTTCCTCTCGTTCTTCTTCGCGTTCGCCATCAAGGTGCCGATGTTTCCGTTTCACACCTGGCTTCCTGACGCGCACGTGGAGGCGCCTACCGCGGGCTCGGTGATTCTGGCCGGCGTCCTGCTGAAGATGGGGACGTACGGCTTCATTCGTTTCTCGCTGCCTTTCTTCCCGAACGTGGTCACAACCCCGAAAGTCCGTGCCTGGATGATTGGCCTCTCCATCGTGGCCATCATCTATGGAGCGCTGGTTTCACTCATGCAGAAAGACATGAAGAAACTGGTGGCGTATTCCTCGGTGAGCCATCTGGGGTTTTGTACCCTCGGCATCTTCGCCCTCAATGCCGTGGCCTTGAGCGGTTCGGTGCTGCAGCAGGTGAATCACGGCATCTCGACCGGCGCCCTGTTCTTGATTGTCGGAATCCTGTACGAGCGCCGGCATACCCGTGAAATCTCCGAATACGGCGGTATCTCTAGCATCATGCCGGTTTATGCCACCGTTACCATGATCATGTTTTTGTCGTCGATGGGGCTGCCGCTGCTGAACGGTTTCGTCGGTGAGTTCACCATCCTGCAGGGCACGTTCATGGAGAACTGGAGATGGGCGGCGTGGGCCGTGCCGGGAGTGATCCTGGCCGCGGCTTATTTGCTGTGGCTCTACCAGCGGGTCTTTTTCGGGAGCGTAACCAACCCCAAGAACGAGAAATTGCAGGACCTGACGCCGCGCGAACTGGCCACGTTCGTTCCGCTGATCGTCATGGCACTGTGGATCGGACTGTATCCCAAGCCGTTCTTCCAGATCCTGGAGCAGCCGGTGTCGCAGATTTCACGCACGGTTCACGCAGCTTCGAGCAATGCGGTCGCCCTGGCTCCAGCCGCAAATGCATCTCCAGCGGCCGATCCGGCGAAAGGGAAGGACTGAGTGGCGACTGCGTATTTCAGCGGCGTGGATTACCTGTTGGCGCTGCCCATCAGCTTGCTCACCTTGTTTGCCATCGGCATCCTGCTGATCGACCTGCTGCTGCCGCCACAGTGGAAGCGTCTGAACGCGGCCACCGCTTTGGTCGGAGTCGGATTTGCCGCCAAGGGCGTCTGGAAGATCCAGGCCTGGTACCAGGCCCAGCATATCGATCGCTACCCGGTCGGTTTCATGAATACCCTGCTGGTCGACCGCATGGCGCTGTATTTCTTCTACCTCTTCCTGGCGGGGACGGCGGTGGCCATCCTCATGTCCGTGCGTTACCTCGAGATCGAACACGAGAACCACGGCGAGTTCTATGCCCTCATGCTGTTCTCCGTGGTCGGCATGATGTGCATGGCATCGGGTTACGATATCGTGCTGATTTTCATCGGGCTGGAACTGATGGCGATCTCCACCTACGTGCTCGTGGGTTTCCTGCGCCGGGACCAGCGCTCGAACGAAGCGGCCCTGAAGTACCTGTTGCTGGGGGCCTTCTCTTCCGGCATTTTCGCCTACGGACTGTCTCTCCTCTATGGCATTACCGGCAGTACGAATCTGCAGGCCATCTACGAGGGACTGACCGAGCAGGTGGCCAAGCTGGGCCCGTCCAACCCCATCCTGGTGGTGGCCATGCTTACGACCGCCACGGGTCTATTGTTTAAGATTGCTGCCGTACCATTCCACCAGTGGGCGCCTGACGCCTACGAAGGGGCTCCGACCAGCATCACCGGGTTCATGTCGGTCTCGGTCAAGGCCGCAGGCTGGGCCATGTTGTTGCGGATTTTCATTGCGCTGTTTCCTCTGCGACCGGTATACGTGCCCTTCCTGGTTTTCGTGTCCGTCGCCACCATGACCGGGGCGAACTTCGCCGCTCTGACGCAGACCAATCTCAAGCGCCTGCTGGCCTACTCCTCCATCGCGCACGTGGGCTACATGCTCCTCGGCCTGATCGCGGGCACCTCCGACAGCCTGAATCCGGACGGCCTCAAGGGTATCCTGGTCTACCTGCTGGTCTACACCTTCATGAACCTGGGGGCGTTTGCGGTGATCACTTCGCTGCGGCAACGCGACGTGATCGGCGATGAGATCGACGACATTGCCGGATTGTATTCCCGCGCTCCCACCGAAGCGGTCCTGATGTTGATCTTCCTGCTATCCTTGGCGGGCATTCCGCCGCTGGCCGGGTTCTGGGGCAAGTACTTCATCTTCCTCAGCCTGATTGAAAGCGGGCACTACGCCCTGGCCTCGCTGGCCGTCCTCTACTCGGTGTTCGGTTTGTACTACTACCTGCGCGTCGCCAACGCCATGTTCATGGGCCAGCCCCTGGAGAAAGAGCCCCTGCGCCCCAGTCCGGCTATGGGGGTCGCGTTGTTCATCACCGCTGCCGCCACGTTGTTGATCGGCATCCTGCCCAACACCTTGATCCAGATCGTCAATGGGGTCCTGGGACTAACCCAGATGACGCCGGTCGCGAATCTGGTACGCTGAAGGCGTGCCGGACGACCATCCAACTTCCCCGAAGCGAAGTTTCTGGCTGCAAATGGCACGCTACAGCCAGATCGCCTTCGTCTTTCCTGCCGCTACCGTGGTGGGCTGGTTGCTGGGCGTGGCTCTCGATCGCTGGCTGCACACAACTTGGCTCTACCTGGTGGGTCTGGTTTTCGGAATCGCTGCCGGCTTCGTAGAACTGATCCGTTGCGTAACAGGTCCCGGTTCCGAGGACTGAAGGCGCACCCATCCCATGGTGAGCCATGAGCACCCGGCGGAGGCGGCTTATGCAGGCGCACTCCCTCGGATTCGCAGCTTCATGCTCGGGCTGGGGCCGGCCTTTGTCATTCTTGCCTGGTGGCGCCTGGGATGGCGCACTGCCCTAGGCCTGGCAGGCGGTTGCGTCATCGCTTATGGGAACTTTCATTGGCTCGAACGCGCAGTGGAAGAACTGGGGGATCGCATCGTTGGCGGCGGCAAGGCGCAGTCCAGCCGGGGAATGGTGGCGCGCTTCCTGCTGCGCTACATTTGGATGGCTGCCGGGGGGTATGTTATCTTGACTGTTTCCCGCGCGAGCCTCTACGGGTTTCTGGCGGGCTTGTTCCTGCCCGTGGCGGCAATCGCCTGCGAAGCCGCCTACGAAGCTTACCTAGCCTGGGCGCGTGGTCTCTGAATTAGTCCGGGTCAGCCTTGCGAGTTACTGAGGACAATCCCCGAGCACGGCCCTATGCCTGAGCAACTCTGGTTCACCGAAATCCTGAATCGCTGGTTCGGCCCGATGCTAACCAGCCTGCTCGGAGCCCTGGGAGTTCACCCCCATCATCCCCAGGCGCCAATCCCCAACTCGCTGGCTATGGAGATTCTGGTTTTTCTGTTTCTGGTCGTGCTCTTTGTGCTCCTGCGGTTCAGCCTCTCGGTAGACAATCCGGGTGCCCTGCAGCACGTCTTCGAGGGCGCCGCTGGTTTCATTGAGGGACAAAGTCGGGAGATCATCGGCCCGCACAGCGAAGGCTACACCCCCTTTCTGGTCACGCTGGGCTTGTTCATTCTGTGCTGCAATCTGATCGGATTGATTCCCGGATTCGAGTCGCCCACTGCCGTACCGATCGTGCCCTTGGGATGCGCGATTGTCGCATTCTTGTATTATCAGGCGCAGGGATTCAAGCATGCCGGCATCAGATACCTCGCCCATTTTGCCGGCCCGATGCCGCTCCTGGCGCCCTTGATGATGCCCATTGAACTCATCAGCCATCTGGCGCGCGTGCTCTCGCTGACCATCCGCCTGTTCGCCAATATGTTCGCCGGCGATATGGTCACGCTGGTGTTCTTCTCGCTGGTTCCGCTGGGTGTGCCCATTATCTTTCTCGGGCTGCACATCGGCGTATCGCTGTTGCAGACCTATATCTTCATCCTCCTGACCACGGTGTATCTGCAAGGCGCCGTGGGGGAGGAACACTGAGTACAGCAGCCGGTAGCTAGTAGCTAGGAATGGGAGTTCTTGGCCGTGCCGAGCCTGCCTAACTACTAACTACCAGCTCCTAGCGGCTGGGGTTCTCCAGCGTGAGGGCGTCTGCACGAGATGACGTCAACCACCTCCTGGAGGCACTTTGATACGAGGAGAAACACGCATGCGTAAACTCAGCTCTTTGTTCATGGCGCTCTCGGTCTTGTGCCTGGCGGTTCCGGCCTTCGCCCAGGGCGGAGAGGCTTCCACGGTGAACTGGGTGGCTATCACTTCAGGATTCGCCATGGCCATTGCATCGGCGGTCTGCGGTTTGGCGCAGGCCAAAGCCACCGCCGCCGCGGCCGAAGGTTTGGCGCGCAATCCGGCGGCTCGTCCGGGGATCCAGCTTGCCCTGATTCTCGGCCTGGCGCTGATCGAGTCCTTGGCGCTGTACACGCTGGTCATCATCTTCGCCAAGGTGCGGTAAACCAGCTTGCCAAATGGCGAATGCCTCGGCCAGGAGCAGAGGCATTCGCTTTGCAATCGCCAATCCTAACAGGCTCGAGTTCCGGAACCGCAAATCAGGATAGGCTGCACCCCGGGGTGGGAACTCCGGAGGAAAAACTCGGACCGCCGCAAGCGACGGCTCTAGCCTTTGCGGGTGCCGTCCCACTCCGTGCTCTTGCCTTCCGGAGCGCGTTCGACGGCTTCCATCAGGATGCGGCGTAGGCGGTAGCGGCTGTCCAGGTCACTATTGACGACCTCAAGGCCGACTTCATTGACCCGGGCGCGGCGCAGCAGCACCTGGCCACGGACGTGACGTACCCCCAGGGAGATGTCCAGGTTCGCCTCGGATCCTATGCGGAGATTGTCTTCTTTTGTACCCAAGCCGCCACCCAGGCTGAGTTCGCGGAGCAACACCGCCGATTTTCCCCAGGAGCTGCTGATAAGGGCGGCCATGGTCTTGGGCAGCACGATACGCTCATAGCGGCGCTGCCGCACCCAGGGACAGGCTGGGGCCGAGTCCAGCGCGGCGATGGCAAGCTCGCCGGGTTCGAGGCCGCTGTCGGAAAGAATCTGGCTGCCGTAGCGGGGATCGATCTTGGCCAGAGCCTGCGCGGCCGCAATGCGGATTTCGCGATGATTCGACCACTTCCACAGCTTCTTGGCTTCGAGCAATTCGCGCAGGACCGAGGTCGCTTCCGAATCACGCAGCCGACCGAGGGACTCGATGGCCTTCAGCTGCAGAAAAGGCGATCTCCCCTCGGCGTCGCCCGAGCGTGCCAGGACAATTAAAGGCGCGACCGCCGAGCGATCTCCGCTCATGCCGATCTCGTCCACGGCCTGAGGGACCACCAGCGGATCGAGGATCTCCAGCAGTTCCAGCAGCGTGCGGCCCCGGTCGGGCGCAGCCCCGTAGGCGATCTGGCGGACGACGACGTCGTGATAGAAGCGGTTGAATTCGGGCAGGCGCGCGGGAAGCAGCTCGAGCAGCGTGATCGCGTCGAGGCGACTCAGCAGGCCGACGACCGAGGCCGCCTGGCGCGGCTGCCCGGTGCGGAGCACCTCGCGCATTTGGGCCAAAGCGTCCTTGCCCAATTCCCGTACCAGCTCGACCATGCGGTCGCATTCGTCGCGCCGCATGCAGCGGAAGAAGCGATCCGCCAGGTGCTCGACCGCCGCCTGCGAAGTGCGGCGCAGGACCGCGAGCAGATCCGGGGGAAGCTGCTCCAGCCGCAACGCTTCTTCAATGAATTCCGGCAGGCGATTCTCCACCCCGATTCGGGGGCGGAGATCGTTGGCCAGCACGGGACGGTTCTTGGCCACGTTTTCCATCGCCGTGCAGACCTCGCTGACCGAGCGATAGTTCTTCTGCGCGCTGGCTTCCTGGCTTAAACGCACAAAGGCTGCACTCAACACGCTCTGTAGTTCAGAGTCCTGTTCCCGCGCCAGGTGTTCCCCGACCTTGCGGATCGCCGCCGCCATCGTGTCCCCTCCCGGCCCCGGGTACAGGTCGGCGAGTTGGCTCAGGCCGATGGCGATCTTGCGCCGCGGCTCAACGTCCTTGGAGTCGAGACAGCCGAAATAGTTGCGCAGGATAGCGTCGGCGGTTTCCTTGTCGCCCCGTTCCAATAGCAACTCAACGAATTGGCGGACGTTGCGGGGGGGCACACAAGCGGCTTCGTTCGACAGGAGCACGCTCTTTTTGCCGGCTTCCGGTACCTCGGCCCAGAACATGCGGTCCAAGATGTCGGCATGGGATTCCACCAGGATGCCGGCCTTGCTCATTTTCTCTTCCTGGATTTTCAGGATCTGCCGGAGCGTGTCCATCTGCCGGCTCATGTGTTCCATCATCTGGTGCACGGCGTTGACCTTAACTTCGCCCCGCTGGTAGCGCTCCAGCGCGAAGCGGATGGCCATGTGCTCCGCGGCTTTCATCAACAGGGGTGTATCGGACTCGCTTCCGGTCGTCCGGTTAGCCAAGCTGTGCAGCAATTGCTGCAAATTAAGTCGGGTGTTGGGATCGGCCTGGCCTAACTCTTTTTGCAGGGCTTCGGGATTGAGGTTGGGATTTCCTCCTGCCTCTCCGAAACGGGTAAGCAGGCGGATGGCTTGCATGACCTCCTCTTCCTGCAGGGGAACGACCTTGCCGTCCCAGGTGCCCGTGCCGCCTCCGCCTCCACCGCCCGAGCCCTTGACCGTGGGCACACTGCCGATGGGTGCGCCGCCGGCCTCGCCGCTGGTATTCGCTCCCTCGGCTGCGGCAATCAACTGCAGCAGTTTCTGGGGATCGTTCAACCACTCTTTGAACTCGGGTCCCAGGGTCTGGGCTGCAATCTGTGCGGCGACGGCCACGTCGCCGGTGGCCGGGTCCGCAGCCACAAACTTCACTTCGTTGATCTTGATGCTGCTGTTCTTGTTCTCGCCCAGGGACTCACGAATCTGCTTGGAGACATCCTGAGCCTTGGATCCGCCCACGGCAAACGCACGCACCAGGCGGGCAAAGTCTTCAACCGTGACCTGGCTGGAGAAATTGATGCTGGCCAGCCCCGCCGTCGTCAGCAATTGAGCGAAACTGCGCTCGGCTTGACCGGTGTCGAGTGGGATTCCGTCCAAGAGCAGCTTGTTGTCGGAAACACCCAGGAGAAATCCGCCTTCCGTTCCCTTGGGCAGAGCTTGCTGGAGCTCATTCCACGCCGTTTCAAACTGGGCCTCGGTACGTTTGTGCTCGAAGCCGTACATCCGGACATACTTCACCAGGATGTTCAGACTATGAACAAACGCATGTGCCGAGGCGCTGCGGCCGGCCTGAGATGTGCCTGCTGTCGAGATATCGCACTCCCCCAGTCAGTCCCGGTTTCAGGCTAAGGGTAATGCGAAATGGTAAGTCCCGCACATTACGGAGGTAATACGTAACCCAGAATGGGCAGCCCTGTATTTTTCGCGGGGCCCGCCCGCCACCACGCAGCCACTGGCACAAAATCGGGTTGCCAGCGACAATAGTCCCGAAATGTCCACACCCTCGCTCCCGGCTCAACATGGCCCTCAAGCCGTCGTTCTCAAACGGCCGAAGAAAGCTCCCAAGGTCGACTTTGGCCACTGGATGAGGCGCGTGCTGGAGGAATGTGTCCGCGCCGGCGCCGATTTTGCCCCTGATCCGGTTCACGACCTGCGGGTAGCCCTGCGGCGCTGTCGTTCGATCGCCGACGGCATGAAGGCGGTCGATCCCGATCCAGTCTGGAAGGCGATGAAAAGGGCAGGGAAGAGTGTGTTTCAAAGTCTGGGAGAGTTGCGGGATGTGCAGGTGATGGCCGAATGGGTGCGACGACTGGGCTCTGCCGACGATCCGGAAACACGGGCCCTGCTTGAGCTCCTGGCGGGGCGCGAAGTAGAGCGGAGAATGCGCGCCGCCGAAGCTCTGAAGGCCTTCGACCAGCACCAATGGCGCAAGTGGAGCCGGGAACTACCGCCACGCGCGGCCCGGGTCCGGCGAGGCAGCGCCGTATTCAAGCACCTGGCGCTGGAGCGCTGGAGCGAGGCCTACGAACTCCATCGCCAGGCTATGCGCAACCGGTCCCAGGTTTCGTTTCACCGGCTGCGGATCGGGATCAAGCGTTTTCGCTACCTGGTGGAGAACTTTCTGCCCCAGCAGCATGCGGCCTGGAGCACGGATCTGAAGGAGTTGCAGGACCTGTTGGGAGAGGTCCACGATCTGGATGTGCTCTGGACGGCCGCCCTGGCCGTGAACGCCTTTGCTGGCGAGGAGTCACGCATGCGCTGGCATGAGATCGTACAGGCCGAACGTAACCAGCGGCTCGCCGCCTACCGGGCCCGCATGCTCGGCCCGAGCTCGTTGTGGCGGGTATGGCGTGCGAAACTTCCCCGGGGAGAGCAGGTGCAGGCAGCCTTGCTTGAGCGGCTCCGCCTGTGGGCTTCCATCCTGGATCCCGATCCCATGCATTCCCGGCGTGTGGCGGAGCTGGCTGGCCAGCTCTTTGATGCCCTGGGGGAGCTGGGGATGAATCCCGTGGACTGGGCCAGTCTACGGCCGGTTCTCTTTGCCGCCGCTCTGATGCAAGACGTGGGACGCTCCCGTCACGAAAGGGGACACCATAAGACGTCTTACCGGTTGATTCACAAATTGGCTCCTCCCCTGGGCTGGAGTGCGAGAGAGCTGCAAATGGCTGCCGCGGTGGCGCGCTTTCACCGCGGTGCTCTGCCCCGCTCCCGGCATCCTGCGCTCCAACCCCTGCCGGCAAAGTTGAGGCGGCCCGTGATGCACCTGGCCGGCGTTCTCCGACTGGCCAACGCGTTGGACCTGTGCCAGGAGGGGA
>Ga0187780_10000266_pt1 | contig 39339 bp, 33 predicted proteins | sample 1015_Q2_SP10_20__FD_132429 | JGI IMG/M metagenome (GOLD analysis project Ga0187780, IMG submission 132429) | Tropical peat soil microbial communities from peatlands in Department of Meta, Colombia - 1015_Q2_SP10_20_MG | ecosystem: Environmental > Terrestrial > Soil > Wetlands > Peat | place...
CTGATCCCTGATCCCTGATCCCTGATACCTGCCACCTGCGTACCCCCGCGCAATCACACCGGCTTGTAATTGCGGTCGACCGGCACGTCGATGAGAAGCGGCGCATTGCTCGCGATGCCCTGCGCAATGAGATCGGTGACCTCGCGCACGCTCTTCGCCCGTTCGGCGGCGACGCCAAGCGAGCGCGCCAAGCCGACATAGTCGATCGCCGGGTCGTCAAGCTCCATGCCGACGAAGCGATCGACCTGAGCGGCAAGCCCGCGATGCGCATGCAGGCGCTGCTTGAGAATCCGGTACGACGTATTGTTGAAGATGACGAAGACCGCAGCGATGCGATCGTGCGCCGCGGTCCACAGCGCCTGGCAGGTATACATGGCGCTGCCGTCGCCGACGAGCGCGACCACCGGCCGCTCGGGCAGAGCGAGCTTGACGCCGAGCGCGGCGGGCAGGCCCCAGCCGATGCCGCCGCCGCGCAGGCCGTAAAAACTCTGCGGGTCGTCGCTGCGAATGAGCGAGCGAATACCGGCGCCCGATGAAATCGTCTCGTCGATGACCACCGCATCCTTCGGCAGCGTCTCGCCGATGGCGGCGAGCAAGGACAAAGGCTGCACCGGCGTCGCGCCCGCCGTCGCGCGCGCCTTGGCCTTGAGCGCTTCGCGCTCGGCGAGCGTCGCCGCTTTTGCCGCCTCGAGCCGCTCGCGCGCCGCGCCGCGCGCGCCGCCCGACATGCGGTCGCGCACCGCTTTGACGATGTCGGGCAGCGTCGCTTTTGGATCGCCCAGGATCGCGACTTGCGGCGGATAATTCTTGCCGAGCTCCCACGGATCGTTGTCGAGATGGATCAGCGTCAAATCCTTCGGCATCGGCTCGATGTCGGACGGCAGCGACAGCGTGAACAGGTCGCCGCCGACCGAGAACAGCACGTCGTATTGTTCGAGGATTTTTCGCACCGGCCCCTGCATGCGGGTCATGCCGCCGCGAAACAAGGGATGCGACGCCGGAAACGAGGCGGTCGACGGCACGAGTTCGCTATAGACCGGCGCGCCGAGAAGTTCGGCAAGCTCGATCAATTCGGCATGCGCTTTGCTGTGCGCCACAGCATCGCCGGCGATGAGCAGCGGGCGCTTGGCTTGCGCCAGGATCGACGCGGCTTGCTCGACGGCGGCCGGATCGCCGCGCAGATTTGCCGCGATGCGGGTCGGCGCCAGAAGGTCGAGCTCGCCTTCGGCTTTAAGAATATCGCCCGGCAGCGACAGGAAGACCGGCCCGGTCGGGGGCGCCAGCGCGGTCTTTGCCGCGCGATGCACGAGCCGCGGCAGGTCGGCGAGGCGATGGACCTCGGCGGACCATTTCACCAGCGGTCGCGCGATCGGCGGCAGGTCGGCCCACAGGATCGGCTCGGTGGTGTTGAAATCCTGGTCGTGTTGTCCGGCGGTGACGAGGATCGGGCTGCCGGCTTTCTGCGCGTCGTACAGCATGCCCATGGCATTGCCGAGGCCGGGCGTGACGTGAAGATTGACCACGGCGAGCTTGCCGGAGGCCTGCGCATAGCCGTCGGCCATGCCGATCACGGTCGCCTCTTGCAGGCCGAGCACGTAGCGTAGCTCGTTGTCGACCGCGAGCGCGTCCATCAGCGGCAATTCGGTGGTGCCGGGATTGCCGAATAGAATCTCGACGCCCTCTTGTTTAAGGAGTTCGAGAAACGCGCGTTTTCCGGACATCGCTGGCAAGAAAATCTCCCTCAAAAGAGCCGATCGCGCGGAAATGATAGCAACTTCGTCGGCACTGAGTGCAACCGATTTCGTCATTGCGCCGTCGCGCATCGCCGCCATGCTCCGCGAGATTCGGATCGGCTTGAGGCGCTGGTATTCCCGCAGGACGGCGCCGGATGGTTCGGCGCGACGCCGATCCGGCCGCCGGTCGCGGACAAATCGATGCGACGCAGCTGCGGAATGAATGTGCGGGTCAAGGCTGCGCTTTCGCGGCTTACTCCGCTGGCTTGACGAGAGCGGGAGCGGCGGGTGCATTCGCCTCTGGCGCATAATGCGCATCGACTAGCGTCGCCGCCTGGCCGGTGGTCACGTCGAGGATCTTCTCGGTCGGCGGCTCGATCCGGTTCCACCAGCCGCCGCCGAGCGCCTGAAACAGCGCCACCGTGTCGGACAAGCGCGCCGCGCGCGCCTGCACTACCTGGATGCTGGCCTGCAGATAGGTCTGCTGCGCGGTGAGCAGGATCAAGATATTGGCGTAGCCTGTCTGTATCTGCTGTTGCGCCAGATCGAAGCTGATCTTGGCGGCGCGCTCGAAGTCGCGCGCCGCCTTCAACAGATCGGCGTCGTTCTGGATCGCGCGCAGCGAATCGGCGACGTTCTGCACGGCGCCGACCACGGTATTGCGGTAGTTCCAGGCCGCCGCGTCGTAGGTGTCTTCGGCTCCGCGCAGCGTATGCAAGAGCGTGCCGCCGTCGAACAGCGTCTGCGTGATGTTGCCGCCAATGAGCCAAAAGGCGTTGGCCGGCGAGAGCAGGCCGGCCAGCACCGTATTCATGGTGCCGCCATTGGCGCTGATGGTGAACGACGGCAGCATATTGGCGGTGGCGACCCCAACGAGCGCGCTCGCCGAATGCAGCTGCTCCTGCGAGGCGCGCACATCCGGCCGCTGCTCGATCAATTGCGACGGCAGGCTCACCGGCAAGTCGGTCGGCAGCCGCAATCGATCGAGCGTGAAGGTCTCGCGCGGCTGTTGACTCGGATAGGCGCCGGCCAGCGCCGCGATCAGGTCGCGGTTCTGCTGCAAGGCCTTGCGCAGTGGCGGCAGCGTCGCCTTGACTTGCGCCAGCGCCGCTTCCTGCAGCGCCACGTCATTGCGATTGGCAAAGCCGGTCTCGAACTGCTTGTGCAGGATATCGAGCATCTTGGTGTTGATCGAAATAAGCTCTTCGGTGGCGGCAATCTGGCCGCGCAGCGACGCCTCGTTGATCGCGGCAAGCGCGATGCTCGAGGTCAGCGTCAGATAGGCCGCCTCGACCTGAAAGCCCTGGGTGTCGGCCAGTGCCTTGAGCGATTCCACCGTGCGCCGGTTGAGGCCCCAGACGTCGAACGTGTACGAGACCAAAACCTGATTGGTGTAAAGGTTGAACGGGTTTTGCCCCGATGCCAGCGTCGGCGCGACGGCCGGGGCATTTTTCTGGGTCGTCGGATTGAAATTGTATTGCGCCAGCGGAAAGTACTTGCCCTCCTGAGCATAGACCGACTCCTTGGCGGCGCGCAGCGTGGCGATCGCCGACTGCAGGTTCGGATTATTGTTCAACGCCTGCTCGACGAGCGCATTTAAAGCCGGCGACTTGAACAGCACCCACCATTGCTGCGGGATGTCGCGCCCCGGCAGGAAATGTTGCGGCTGACCCGTCGGCGCGTCGGTCGAGGAGGTGTGCAGCGCCAGCGGCTCCGGTGTGTAGCGATTGACATCGGGAGCGGAAGGAACGGTAAAGTCAGGCCCGACCGCGCAACTCGTCAGCAGTGCCGTCGACGCCACTGCAAAGAATATCGAGCGAACCCGCTTGTTCGAACGGTCGGGCATAATCGAGACTCGGCGACCGCGCATCACGGTGACGCGCGCGTAAGTCGCGAATGTATCGCAAAGACGCGCGACTTGACTGTGCTCGCGCCGCCACACTGAGAGTTATTCACAAGCGAACCGATGCCGTGTGTTGCGGCACAAGTGACGGGCCGAGCGTGGCCGACTCGCTTAAAAATTGCCCCGTTTATTGTGAGAATCAAAGCGAGAGTGAAAAGCGATGAATAATTGTCATCGGCTGCAAATTAATTTGCCACTTTCATTCGCGATCGCATGGCCGGGGCACGCGGCATAATCGATTCCGGTTTGCTTTATTGTTCCGTCCGGGCTTCGGCAATTGCAGAGCAGAAAAGTGCAGTCGTTTTGACAATCGCGACAGGTTTGCGCGTAGCTTCCGGGAGGAGGAGCAACGTGCTTCTCGGTTTGGCAGGTTGCGCTCATGGCTCCGGTGCAGACCGCGCCGCCCACTGAAGCCCGCGCCGCAGCCTGCTCGCATTGTTGCTGGGTCAGGCTTCTGCAGGCGACGAAGCCTTCGGACGGATTGGCACAGGTGCATTTGAAATTGCACTGCTGCGCGAGCGCGCCGGCGCCGAAGAAAATCATGCCAAATGATAATGCGATTGTTGCGCGCATTTTCCGGCCCCGCGACTCGCACACCGATTGGTAAATGCGTTGACTCGCCGCGTAAACCGCAATTAGCGTCAACGCGAAACTGCGATTTTTACCATTGCACACTAGGGCCCTCGGGCCCACTTACGCCAAAACGGGCCGCCGGAAATCGAATGCGCCGGGATTTCTGGTATGATGGCGCTGTAAGCGCGCTTCCGTGCGTTGGCTTCGATGAACGAAAATCGCTCGCAACTTCGCCTCTGGACGATCAGCGCCGCGGTCGCGTTGCTCGTGCATGGCGGCGTCGTAATAGCGGTCCTGAAGTGGCATTGGGCGGCGCCCACCCAGCCGCTGATGATCGATCTTGCGCCGGCGCCGGCTGCGCCAAATCCGGAACCAAGCCTGCAGCCAAGTTCAGAGCCAAATCTCCAACCGAGTCCGGAACCAAGCACGGCGCCGAATCTGCAGCAGAGCAACGCCGCGCCGGCGCCCGGAAGTGAGCCTCTCGCGCTGCCGGCTGCGCCCGAGCAAATACAAGATAATGACGCCGCTCATGAACCGAGCGCGCCTGCCGGCCGCGCCATCGAAGCGAACGCCGCCGCGCGCGGCGGAGGCGACACCGAGCCGACCGCGGCGCCGCAGGGCTTGTTGGCGCCGATGCCGCTGTCGTCGGGAAACGCCAAACCGGAAATCGGCGCGCGGGCCAATACGGCGAGCGGCGGCGGCGTTGCGCTGCGGGCGGCGCCGGGTGGCGGAGGCGCCGGAAACCCGGCCGTCGGCGCTCCGGCTGGCGCTTCGGTCACCGCCGGCCCGGTCGCCAGCCACCCCGTGGCGCCTGGCCCAGACATCGGCAATCCAGTCATCGGCAAACCGGTCATCAACAATCCCGCCACCAACAACTCAGTCACCGGCGGTCCCAACGGACCTGCGGCCGGCGCACGGGTGATCAACGGTCCCTTCGCCAACGCTCCCGCGCGTAGCGATCCTTTTGCCAACAGCCCCATCGACACCAGCATCACCGTCCAACCCGGGCCGAACGGCAGGAGAGGTTTGGCGGCGATCGAAGGCAAGACAGCTGCGCCGGCGATCGGTCAGAGGGGAGGCGTCTTTTTTCATCCGGCGCGCGTCGGCCAGCCTGAACGCATTCCCGGTGTTGTCTTGCCGGGCGTGACGGCGACACGAACCACCGGCGCCCACGTGCAAGATCGCGCGCGCGCAGCGACGGCAAGGCGCATCAACGCAATCGGCAGCGCCGAGACCGTTATCGTCGGCAGGGGAGCCACGAACGCCGCCGGCCGCGCCACAACCAGCGCCATCGGCACGGCGGAAGGAGGCGTTGCCGGCAACGGCGGGGCGAATGCCGAAGGCGCCGTGGCGGTCAATTCCGTCGGCATCGCTGTCCACCAGTCTGAGAGGCACTCGGTGGCGCCGGTCGGCGAGCGCGGCGCGAATTCCGTCGCGACCGCGGCCAGATCGCTACCGGCCGCGCCGGTCATCGATGGCGGCGGCATGATACGTCGGGGTTCGGGCCCCGCCGGGATTGGCGGCCCGCCGGCGCGAGCGGCCACCGGCGTCCTCAACGGCACCAATTTCCACACCAAAGTTCCGTGATCGTTTCGCCGTCGTTCGACAACGGCGGATTTCATCCGAACAGCCGCGCAGAGAATTTGACGCTCCGGCTCACGGCGGCCGCACGGATGCGGGTCAAGCTCGCGTGACACGCGCCTTCCAAAAAGAATGGTGCCGCGGAGAGGATTCGAACCCAAAGCGGCCGACTCGCCGCGCATGACGAGTGGGTGGACAGAACTCTGCCGGCTGGTGGAATGAAAACTGGTGCCGCGGAGAGGATTCGAACCTCCGACCCACGCATTACGAATGCGTTGCTCTACCGGCTGAGCTACCGCGGCAAAAGTGGCTTAGCAGACTGGCGTAGCGGCAACGCCATACCAGAATTGCCACTGAATTGTCTATTTGGCCCTTGGGGGCGGGCGGGCAATGCTGGTCCGCAATCCGCCTCGCCTACTCCGCCCTGATATGCCCGGCCAGGATCACCTTGCGCCACTTTTCGGTTTCGTCGTCGACGAGCTTGGCGAAGTCGGCCGTCGACAGCGAAAGCGGCGCGTCGCCGAGTTCGCCGATCCGCCGCGTCATCGCCGCGTCGGAAAGCGCAAGCCGTATTGTCTTGTTCAACGTCTCGACGATTGCGGTGGGCGTGCCGCGCGGCGCGGCAATGCCGACATAGATGCTCGCCTCGAAGCCGGGCAAAAATTCCGTCATGGCCGGCACGTCCGGCAGGACTGCAGCGCGCGTCGCCGAAGTCACCGCGAGTGCCCGCAGCTTGCCCGCCCTGACATTTTCGATCGTCGAGGCGAAGGTGCCGAAATAGACCATCACTTGCCCACCAAGGAGGTCGGTGACGGCCGGGCCGCCGCCGCGATAGGGCACGTGCACCATGTCGACGCCGGTCACGCTGCGAAACAGTTCCCAAAACATGTGCGGGGCGCTGCCGACGCCGGCCGATGCGACGGTCACCTTGCCGGGATTGCCATTGGCATAAGCGATCAGTTTGGGCGCCGATTTTGCCGGCACCGACGGATTGACGACGAGCACGCCGGCGCCCCGCGAGATCGTCACGACCGGCGCGAAGTCGGCCGGAACGTGGAAATTGAGGTTGTCGTAAAGCGTCTCGTTCCACGCGTCGGCCGAGGTGGTGAGGAGGAGCGTGTAGCCGTCAGGCGCCGCCTTGGCGACATCGGCGGCGGCAAGCGTGCCGCCCGCGCCCGGCCTGTTCTCGACGATGAACTGCTGGCCGAGATGCTCCGACAGCCACTGGCCGATGAGGCGCGCATAGGTGTCGGATATGCCGCCCGGCGGGAAACCGGACACGATCCGGACGGGACGTGCCGGGTAGGTCTCCGCCCGAGTGACCGGCGCGTCTAGCGCCAGTGCGGCGACGGTCGCAGCCAGTTGCAAGAGCTCGCGACGGCTCGGCGTCATGGCGCTACCCCCAATGGATCGGCTCACGGCCATTGTCGCCGATCCTTGCGTCCGTTCACAATCCCGCGATCCAAAGGCGCGATCGAGGTGCAGCACCGCGGCGGCGTTCGTGGCTTTGAAACGGGGAAAGCGTCGAGGGGGCGGCGGCGCCCAAGGCGCCGATTTTGTCCGCGCGATGAATGGCTGCTGCCGCGTTAATCGATCAAGGTGTCTCCGAATGAGACATGACGATGAATCCTCTACCACCAAGGAGTGTCGGCAAAGCGCATTCCTTGGTGGAACAAAACAGGATGACATGCATTTTTGCAGTATCTGTTTGGACTTTTGCATGAACTAAGGGCCTGTGACGAACGACCAACGTTGAGAGTATCGCCCGGTGCGACGGCCGTCGCGATGCTTCAACAGCGCTTCGTGTAAGACGGGAAGTCCATGCACGAAAGTCGTGTTGCGTTGGCGGAGCGGCCGGAGCAATCGGCGCCGGCGAACATGGTGTGGATTCCCGGCGGCACCTTCCGCATGGGATCGGACAAGCATTACACGGAAGAGGCGCCGGTCCATCGCGTCGCCGTCAGCGGTTTCTGGATCGACCGCGCGCCGGTGATCAACCGGCAGTTCAAGGAATTCGTCCGTGCCACTGGGCACGTCACCTTCGCCGAAATTCCTCCCGATTCGAAAAATTATCCCGGCGCGCTGCCGCATATGCTCTATGCCGGCTCGCTCGTTTTCACGCCGCCGGGTCATCCCGTCGATCTGAAAAACTGGGGCGAGTGGTGGAGATTCTTGAAGGGCGCAAATTGGCGCCACCCTTACGGGCCGAAGAGCAACATTCACGGCTTGGACAATCATCCCGTCGTGCATGTCGCTTATTCCGATGCGCTCGCTTATGCCACATGGGCGGGTAAGGAGCTGCCGACCGAAGCCGAATGGGAATATGCGGCTCGCGGCGGATTAGACGGCGCCGAATTCGCCTGGGGCGACGAACTGACGCCCGGCGACCGCCACATGGCCAATACCTGGCAAGGAAATTTCCCGCATGAAAATCTTTGCGAGGACGGTTTCGAGCGGACCTCGCCGGTGACAGCGTTTCCACCGAACGGCTACGGCATCTACGACATGATCGGCAATGTTTGGGAATGGACGGCCGATTGGTGGTCCGCCAAGCACGAACCCGACGCGCAAAAAGCGTGTTGCGTTCCGGAAAATCCGCGCGGCGGCGGCGAGGAAGCAAGCTACGACCCCTGCCAGCCGCAAATCAGAATTCCCCGCAAGGTCATCAAAGGCGGCTCGCATCTGTGCGCGCCGAATTACTGCCGCCGTTACCGCCCGGCCGCTCGCCATGCGGAGCCGGTGGACACGTCCACGAGCCATCTTGGCTTTCGTTGCATCGTCAGACGAGGGAGTGAGTAATGTCCGGTCAAGACAACGGAGACAAGCCAAACGTAGAAGGCAACGCCGTCAACCGCCGTAATATGCTGCTCGGCGGCACGACGTTGGCTGCCGCGTCGGCGCTCGGCACGGCCGCTAGTGTTCAGAAGGCCGTCGCACAGGCGCAACAGGCGGCGCCCTTGGGCAAGCCGAACATTCTCGTCATCATGGGAGACGACGTCGGCTGGTTCAATATCGGCGCCTATCACCAGGGCATCATGTCCGGCAAGACGCCGAACCTCGATAGACTCGCCGCTGAAGGCATGCGCTTTACCGACTACTACGCGGAGGCAAGCTGCACCGCCGGCCGCGCCAACTTTATCACGGGTGAATTGCCGCTACGCACGGGACTGACGACCGTCGGCCAGGCAGGCGCGGATGTGGGCCTCCCGGATCAGGCTTGTACGCTTGCCACAGCGCTCAAGTCGCTCGGCTATGCGACCGGCCAATTCGGCAAGAATCATCTCGGCGACCTGAACAAATTCCTGCCGACGGTGCACGGCTTCGACGAATTCTTCGGTTATCTATACCACCTCGACGCGATGTCGGATCCATACTGGTTCGACTATCCGCAGGACTGGATCGACAAATACGGCCCCCGCAATCTGGTTCACTGCTACGCGACCGAAACTGACGATCCGACCGAAATGCCGCGCTGGGGGAGAGTCGGCAAGCAGCGCATCGTCGATGAGGGCCCGCTGGCGCCGTTCCCGGATATGGGCGCGGATCATCAGGGCTGGCAGGTAAGCCGCCCCGCCAAATACAACATGGAGACCTTCGATGCGGTGCTGGTCGAGAACTCGAAGCACTTCATGGATCAGGCGAAGCAAGCCGGCAAGCCGTTCTTCATCTGGCACAACACCACGCGCATGCACGTCTTCACTTATCTGTCGAAGAAGTATCAGGCGAAGATGAATTACGAGAGCAATTACGGCCTCGAAGAAGCCGGCATGGCGCAGATGGACGATGACATCGGCGATTTGCTGAAGCACCTCGATGACATTGGTGTCACCGACAACACCATAGTCATCTTCACCACCGACAACGGCGCGGAAGTCTTTACCTGGCCAGACGGCGGCATGACGCCGTTCCGCGCCACCAAGGGCACCGTGTTCGAGGGCGGCTTCCGCGTGCCGTGCATCATCCGCTGGCCGGGCAAGATCAAAGCCGGCACGGTCGAGAACGGTATTTTCTCTGGGCTGGATTGGTTCCCGACCCTTTGCGCGGCCGCGGGCAATGCGAACATTACCCAGCAGCTCTTGGAAGGCGTCAAGCTCGGCGACCGAACCTACAAGAACCATCTCGACGGCTATAACCAGCTCGATCTTCTGCTCGGCAAAGGACCGTCGGCGCGCCACGAACTATTCTACTTCGGCGGCCCGACGCTTGGCGCCATCCGCATCGACGACTTCAAGTTCCAGTTCTATCAGCAGCCGTTCGGCTGGCCGGGTGAAAAGGTGACGACCGATATGCCGTCGATCGTCAATTTGCGCCAGGACCCGTTCGAGCGGACGCCGTCGATTCGCGGCGAAAATCTCAATGACCTCGGCGGCGGGTATATGAACGACTTCTACGCTCGCGAGTTCTGGCGCTTCGTTCTTGTCCAACAACAGGTGGCGAAGTTGGCGGAAACAGCGATCAATTATCCGCCGATGCAGGCGCCGGCCTCGTTCAATCTCGAGGCGGTTAAACGCAAGGTCGATGAAGTGTTGAAGGAACACGAGGGACAATAGCGAAACGGCGAAAGGGCGGGCGCGTCGTCGGCGCGCCCGCCGAGATCGAGCCTAAGAGGGGGCAAAGCCGATGAAACGCGCACTTGTAACCGTCGTCGCCGCACGAGGCCTTGCGGCAGGTTCGGCCGCGGCGGCGGTTTTGATGTTGCTTGCGATGCGGCCGGCGCAATCGCAAGAGGTTCCCGATCTCAACATCGATCCGGTGTGCCGCGGCATCGCGCAACAGGCGGCCAATCCGACGGAAAAGGGCGATCCAGATCTGACTTTCAGGCAGTGCATCAAGAGCGAACAAGCGATCCGGGAAAAACTCGTCGGCGAATGGTCGACGTTCTCGCCGTTGGAAAAGACCAACTGCATCGGATCGGAAATGGGGGGAATGGCAAGTTACACCGATCTGGTGAGCTGCCTTGAAATGGCGAGAAGCGCGCGGCAGCTCAACCAGGGAAAATGAACACGCCGCTATCGCGTGTTTCACGGTTGAAATGAGCAGGGACTGGAATGCAACCATGGAGGTAGGAAATGTCAGCGACGATTATCAATCTTATTATCCAGCTCATCGCTGGCGCCCTGGGCGGCAATGCCGCGGGCGCAACGATGAAGAATCTCGATCTGGGCGCGCTCGGCAATACGATCGCCGGCGCGCTCGGCGGCGCCGGCGGCGGGACGCTGCTCACCTCGCTCTTGCCGATACTTCAGGGCGTGGCCGGCAATGTCGATATCGGGCAATTGGTTGGACAAGCGGTCGGCGGCGGCGTCTCGGGCGCGATCCTCACCGCCATCGTCGGCCTGATTAAGAACGCGATGGCCGGCCAAGGGGCCAAGTAGGGTCAAGTAAGGTCAAGTAAGGCCGAGTTAGGCACGAGATCAGTTCCCGTCAGCGGGCCTCGGCTTCGGCGCGCAGCTTGAAGCGCTGGATTTTTCCGGTCGCGGTTTTCGGCAATTCGCTGCGGAACTCGACCCAGCGCGGATATTTGTAGACGGCGAGCTTTTGCCGGCATTCGTCCTGGAGTTTCTGGGCGAATGCCGCGCTCGCTTTGTCCGGCGCTTTGAGCACGACAAATGCCTTCGGCTTGATCAGCTTGTCGACATCCGGCCAGCCGACCACGGCGGCCTCGAGCACGTCGGGATGGCTTTGCAGCACGCCTTCGACCTCGAATGGCGAGACGTACATGCCCGATACTTTCAGCATGTCGTCGCGCCGGCCGCAGTAGACGAAGTAACCGTTCTCGTCGACGACGTATTTATCGCCGGAGCGCGTCCATTCGCCGAGAAAGGTGGCGCGCGACTGCTCGCGATTGTTCCAGTACATCACCGCGCTGGTCGGGCCGCGAACGTGCAGTTCGCCCATTTCGCCGGGCGCGCCGACGACTTGCCCGTCGTCGTCGACGAGGCGGATGTCGTAGCCTGGTACCGGTTTGCCGCTCGTTCCATATTTGACGTCGCCGGGGCGATTGCTGAGAAAAATGTGCAACATTTCGGTCGAGCCGAGGCCGTCGAGGATGTCGACGCCGTAGCGCTCGCTCCAGCGCCGGCCGATATCGGGCGGCAGCGCTTCGCCGGCGGAAACGCAACGGCGGACGGCGAGTTCGGAGCGCTGCGGCGCTGCCGGGCTCGCCAGGAAGCCGGCGTAGAATGTCGGCACGGCGTAAAAAATCGTCACTTTGTGCGTCTTGAGAAGATCGGCGACCAAGTCCGGCGTCGGCCGCTGCGGCAACAGGACGGTCGTGGCGCCCGCCGACATTGGAAAAGTCAGCGCATTGCCGAGCCCATAGGCGAAGAACAGCTTCGCCACCGAATAGCAAATGTCGTTCTCGGTAATGCCGAGGATCGGCTTGGCGTAAAGCTCGTCGGTGAGCTTGAGGTCGGCATGGGTGTGCACGGCGCCTTTCGGCTTGCCGGTCGAGCCCGATGTATAGAGCCAGAAGCACATGTCGTCGCAGGTGGTCGGCGCCGTGACGGGATCGCTTTTCGCGGCCGCGAGCAAATCGGCGAAGCGCGGATGGCCGTGCGTCTTTTCGCCGGAGACGATGACGTGGGTAATGGTCTTCGACGCGGCGATCGCGCGCTCGAATTTCGGCAACAGTTCCTCGGAGACGACGAGAAGCCGCGCCCGGCTATCGTCGAGCATGTATCGGTAATCGTTTTCCGTCATCAGCGTGTTGACCGGAACGGCGACGACGCCAGCCTTGATCGCGCCGAGGAACGCGGTCGGCCAGTCGATGGTGTCGAGGAGGCAAATGAGGATGCGTTCCTCGGCGCGCAGCCCGAGCGAGCGCAGCACATGGCCGAAACGCTCGACCCGGTCGGCGAGATCGGCGTAGCTGTATTTGCCGCGATGATCGATGAAGGCGGCCTTGCCGGCGCGGCCGGCGTCGAAATTACGCGCAAGAATGTCGGCGGCGAAATTGTAGTCGCGCGGGATTGCGGGCGCGGCGGGCGGTTCACGCGGCGGAACGCTCTTCATCCCTTCGTTTCCTCAACCTAGGTCAGGCTTTTCGGGCTATTATGCCGATGGTGAAAATGACCGCAATCCGGTAGTGATGCCGCTCGATCGTCAGTGTCATGGCGGTCTTGCCCCGGGCATCCGCGCCTTTAAAACTGCAACGGACGACGGGGATGGCCGGAACGAGGTCCGGCCATGAAAGTTTGGAGCCTACCGTGATTGTCAGTCGCGACCGCATTCTGGCCACCCATGTCGGCAGCCTGCCGCGCAACGAGACACTGAGCGAGTTCTTGATCGGGCGCGAAGCCGGCGAAAGCTACGACCAGGCGCTGTTCGAGGCGGAAATGGAAAAGGCGGTGCGTCATGTGGTCGCCAAGCAGAAGGAGGCCGGCATCGATATCGGCAATGACGGTGAGCAACAGCGTGTCGGCTTTCAAACCTACGTGCCGCAGCGCATGTCGGGCTTTGCTGGAGTGTCCAAGCGCCGGCGCGGCCGCGAATTCGAGGAATTTCCCGAACTGGTGCGCTATCTGACGCATCGCTTCCCGCATGTCAGCAAGCAGCAGAACGCGCCGGAAGCGCAAGGCGAACTGCACTACCATGACACCTCAGCGATCACGGCGGAGATTGCGCGCTTCAAGCGGGTCGCCGCCGAAGGCAATCCGTTCGCGGAAATGTTCATGACAGCGCCCTCGCCGGGTATCATCGCATCCACCATGCTCAATGCGCATTATCCCTCGCAGGAGGACTATCTCGCGGCGATCGCCCGCGAGATGAAAAACGAATATCGCGCCATTGCCGACGCCGGCTTGATCCTGCAGATCGACGCGCCGGACCTCGCCATGGATCGCACTATGTTCTACCGCGACCTAAGCGACGCCGAATTCGCCAAGACCTGCGAGCTGCATGTGGCGATGATAAACCGGGGCATCGAGGGCATCCCGCGCGAGCGCGTGCGGCTGCATATTTGCTACGGTAATTGGGAAGGCCCCCACATCCACGACGTCGCGCTGGAAAGAATCCTGCCGGCGCTCTACCAGGCCAAGGTCGGCGCGCTGTCGATCGAGTTTTCCAATCCGCGCCACGCCCACGAATACGCGGCGCTCAAGCGCGTGCCGTTTCCGAAAGACATGATTCTCATTCCCGGTGTGGTCGAGACCACCAGCAATTTCGTCGAACATCCGGAAGTCGTGGCGCGCCGCATCGAGGAAGCGGTCACCGCGGTCGGCGACCGCGAGCGCGTCGTCGCATCGACCGATTGCGGCTTCGGCACGTTCACCCGGCGCGAATGGGTCATCGAGCCGGTGGTGTGGCTCAAGCTCAAATCGATTCGCGACGGCGCCGATATTGCTTCGGCGCGGCTTTGGGGTAAGAAAAGCGCCGCCTAAGTCGGAGTATTCCTTGCCGCTCGTCCCCGCGCAGGCGGGACCCAGATGACAGCCGACGTCGATTTCCCGCATTCGCGGGAACGAGCGTAACGTGTTCGCAATTAAAACAGGACCATTACCGTGATTGAACTTTACACCTGGACGACGCCGAACGGCCGCAAAGTCTCTATCGCGCTCGAAGAGCTTGGCTTGCCCTACACTGTGCACGCGGTCGACATCGGCAAGGACGAGCAATTCGAGCCGGAATTTCTCAAGATCAGCCCCAACAATCGCATCCCGGCGATCGTCGATCGCGACAACGGCATGAGCCTGATGGAATCCGGCGCGATCCTGATCTATCTCGCCGACAAGACCGGCAAGCTTTTGCCCAAGAACGGCGAGGCGCGCTACCGCACCATCGAATGGCTGATGTGGCAGATGGGCGGGCCGGGGCCGATGTTCGGCCAGGTTCATCACTTCGTGAAATATAACAAGGGCAAGGCGCCCTATGCCGAGGAGCGTTATCTCAAAGAGGCGCACCGTCTTTACGGTGTGCTCGACAAGCGGCTCGCCGGCCGCGAATTCGTCGCCGACGCCTATTCGATCGCCGATATCGCGATCTGGCCCTGGGTATCGCGCTACGAATGGCAGACAGTCGATCTCAACCTTTATCCGAACGTCAAGCGCTGGTACGTCGCCATCGCCAAGCGCCCGGCGGTACAGAAGGGCTACAAGGTGCCGAAGGACGTTGGCGAAGTGCCGATGCCGGCGTAGTTGCCCTTAGATTCCCGCTAACCTGAATTCCGTCATCCTGAGGTGCTCGCGCGCAGGGGTCTTGCCAAACTCGGTCGCATGAGTGTTCGGAGTATGTAACGGTCCCGGATCTGCAGCGCACCACTTCGTGCTGCGCCGCGCCCGGGAAAAGCGGTATACTTAGTTAAGGACCCGAACAGGACCCAAGCAGTTTCTCGAGGAGTTTCCCAAGGAGTTTCCCATGGACGACATCACCAAGCGCGAACCCATCAAGATCACGGCCGAGGACATCAATCCGCGATACAATTGGGGCCGTCATCTGCCGGTGCTCGGCACCATGGGCGTCGATTTCGAGGAGCGCGTCGATTACCGGCGCATGCACCGCTACCGGCTCGGCCGCGCGCAAGCGGCGCTGGAGGCTTCCGATCTCGGCGCGCTGTTGTTGTTCGACGACAACAATATCCGCTACGTCACTTCGACCAAGATCGGCGAATGGGCGCGCGATAAGCTTTCGCGGTGGGCGCTGCTGCCACGCGGCGGCGACCCCATCCTGTGGGATTTCGGTTCGGCGGCGGTCCACCACAAGCTTTATTCGCCCTGGCTCAAGCCTGAGAATTGCAGGGCCGGCCTCGTCGGTTTGCGCGGCACCGTCGATCCCGCTTTCGGGTTGATGAAGCATCACGCCGAGGAAATGGCGTCGATCCTCAAAGCCGCCGGCGTCGGCAAAATGCCGATCGGCGTCGACATCATCGAGCCGCCGATGATGTTCGAATTGGAAAAGGCGGGACTGAAGATCAAAGACGGCCAGCAAATCATGCTCGAAGCGCGCGAAGTCAAATCGGCTGACGAGATCGCGCTTTTGAACCGCGCGGCGGCGATGGTCGACGGCGCCTATCAGCTGATCGACGAGAAGCTCAAGCCCGGCGTGCGCGAGAACGACATCGTCGGGCTGGTCAACGAGTTCCTCTATCGCCACGGCTCCGACGACGTCGAAGCGATCAACGCGATCTCCGGCGAGCGTTGCAATCCGCATCCGCACAATTTCACCGACCGCATGGTGCGTCCGGGCGACCAGGTGTTCTTCGACATCCTGCAGAGCTTCATGGGCTACCGCACCTGCTATTACCGCACGTTCAATGTCGGCCGCGCGACGCCGGCGCAGCAGGACGCCTATAAAAAGTGCCGCGAGTGGCTCGATCTGGCGATCGACCTGATCAAGCCGGGCGTGTCCACCGACGAGGTCTGCTCGGTCTGGCCGAAAGCGCAGGACTTCGGTTTCCCTGACGAGCTTGCGGCCTTCGGCCTGCAATTCGGCCATGGGCTTGGCTTGAACCTGCACGAACGTCCGATCATCAGCCGCGTGGTCTCGCTCGACCATCCGACCTTGATCAAGGAAGGCATGGTGTTCGCGCTCGAAACCTATTGCCCGGCCAGCGACGGCTATTCCGCCGCGCGCATCGAGGAGGAGGTTGTGGTCACCAACAAGGGCCACACCATCATCTCGCTGTTCCCGGCCGAGGAATTGCCGATCGCGGCGAAGTATTGAGCGGGTCGAGCACCCAAATAGTTGCTTTGTATCATGCCCGGCCAAGCCTGGCCGTGACGATCCAAAGCGCGAAAATGCGGCCGACGATTGGCCTCAATTGAACGCGTAATTGAGGCCGAAGCGGACGATCCAGTTCAACCACGACGACCGGCGGCGCATTCGGCGCCGGCATCGAAACCAAGCTGTCGCGCAACTGGTCGGCGAAGACCGAATTTCTCTATATCGACGGCGGCGGCGATCATGACTTCCTGTCGAACCCGTCCGGAGGACCGGCGACGACGCCGACGAACTTCTCGCACAGTTTCCAGGTCATCAAGACCGGCCTGAATTACCGCTTCGACGGCAACTGGGACGGATTGCCGTTCTTCAACGGACAGATGCTCGTTTCCAATCATAACCGGAACGGCTTTTACGCCGGCGGCAATGCCGGGATCGGTACTTCGCTGACTCATGTTCATGGGTTAAATCCGAACGGGGCCCCCGGCGACGCGAACGTCAACGGCACGGGTTTCGCCGGCGGCGGTCAGGCCGGCTACAATTACATGCTGTGGCAGAAATACCTTGTCGGCGTCGAAGGCGACGTTCGCGTCCTCGCGATAAATCGCGACATCACCGATTGGAATGATGCCACGCCGCCGTTTGTGGTTACGTTCGATGAGAAAACAAGCTGGTATGGAACCATTCGTGGACGCGTCGGCGCGACGACGGGTCCGGCGCTCCTTTATCTGACCGCCGGCGGCGCCTGGGTGCACTTGCAGGACGGCGTCGTGCCGTTTTCAGGCGGCGTCCCGGGCAGCCTGAGCAGCAAGACGGGCATGGGCTGGTGGGGCGGCGGCACCGAAGTCGCACTCGACCAGCGAAGCTGGAATCGCTCTATGTCGATAGCGGCAGCAGTACGCACCAGGCTTTTGCGGCGCCCGGAATGTCGCGTTCGCGGAGTTCAAAGAGCGCTTCGTGATCCCGCCGGAAAAGGCGGATTCGAGTTGCCGCCGAATGTGTCGGCGACATGGACGAAACCGACCCCGCCGGTGATATAGAGGAGCGACGGACCGGTCACGTAACCGACGCGTCCGCGCAGCGTCGCATACCAGCGATTCTGCTCGCCAGCGTCGGGGTCAAAGTCGAAATCCGGGAACAACTGCCCGCCGCCCAAATAGCCGAAATCGCCCTCGACGCCGACGAGCAAAGCTGGAGAGAGTTGCAGATTGTATCCGGCGGTCACGCCGCCGGTCCAACTCGAGCTGTTGAGATCGACCGAGCCAAGTTGGGAGTTTGCTAAACTGGTGAGCGTTGAGGCGTTGGATTGACTGAGCGACGCGCCGTAATAGCCGCCTAGGTAGAATCCGCTCCAATCGTAGACCGGCGCTTGCACCGGCGGCGCCTTGACAGGATATTTTGGCGCCAAGTCCGCCGCATGTGTCGCCGCGAACGACCCCACCAGCGCCGCGGAAGTCAACAGAGTCCGCCCTAGCCGCATTAAGGTTCTCGCTTCCTCATTTAAAATCGCGCATCAACAATATAATAAACTGATTCCAAATAAGATTGGACGACGGTTGGCGCGTAAATATTGCAACTGAGGATGATCTTTGTTCAACTGATAATGAGCTGGTGAGCGTTGACGGAACCCATCGTTTTGTTTAGGAGCACGCGCTGCACCGCGCTCGGGAAACGTAATAAATAAAAGCCGCATGCTCGCCCCCGAACTTCCCAAAATCGCCGTCGCCGAAGCGCTGGTGCAAAAAATCGCCGCGCTCGAAAGCGCGCGCCTGCCGCAAACGGTGCGGCGCAAATGCGAGGAGCTTCTGATCGACGTCGTCGGTCTCGCGGTGACCGCGCGCAACGAGGATTATGTGAAAAGCGTGCTCGCGGCCTGCGACGATGATGGGCCATGCACCGCGATCGGCCATGTGCGTACGCTCTCGGCGGCCGCGGCGGCGCTCGTCAACGGCACCGCGATCCACGGCGAGGATTTCGACGACACGTTCGAAGGCGGCCCGGTCCATGCCGGCGCCGTCATCGTGCCGGCGGTGCTGGCGGCCTGCGAGCGCCACGGCCTCGACGGCGCTGCCGCGCTGCCTGGCATCGCGGTCGGCGTGGAAACGATGTGCCGGCTCAGTCTTGTGGCGCCGACGCTCACGCACAAAGCCGGATTTCATCCGACTGCGGTGTTAGGCGCGATGGGGGCTGCGGCGGGTGTCGGCGCGGCGCTCAAGCTTTCGCCGCAGCAATTGGTCGATGCGCTCGGCAATGCCGGCTCGATGGCGTCCGGCATCATCGAATATCTCGCCGAAGGCGCCTGGACCAAGCGGCTGCATGCCGGCTGGGCGGCGCAGGCGGGCATCCGCGCGGCGCTGCTCGGCCGCGCCGGTTTTTCAGGTCCGCGCACCGTGTTCGAAGGCGTGCATGGTTTTTTTCACGCTTTCGCGCACGCCACCGCCGGCGACTTCGCGGCGCTGACCGGCGATTTTGGAACGCGCTGGGTCACGGAAACCCTGGCGTTCAAGCCCTATCCGTGCGGGACGATGACGCATCCTTATATCGACTGCGCGCGGCGGCTTGCCAAACGCGTCAAAGCCGGCGACGTCGTCGAGATGGTTTGCGAGGTCGGCGAGGGCACGGTGCATCGGCTGTGGGAGCCGCTTGCGGCGAAACAGCACCCGGCCAACGGCTATGCCGGCAAATTCTCCACGCCCTATTGCATCGCCGCGGGCTTTACGCGCGGCAATGTGGGGCTCGGCGACTTTTCCGACGCGGCGGTGCGCGATCCCGCGGCGCTCGCGCTCGCCGCCAAGGTGCGTTACCAAATCGATCCGCACAATCCGTATCCGAAGAACTTCACCGGCCACATCCGCGCGGTGCTGCGCGACGGTACGGTCGCCGAAGAGTGCCAGCCCTATATGCGTGGCGGTGCGCGGGAGCCGCTGACGCGCGCCGACATCGAGGAAAAATTCCTGCTCAACGTCCGGCACGGCGGCTGGAGCGATGAGCGTGCCGCCGCCGCTTTGGGTCTGATCACGGGCCTGTTCGACGGCCCGGTGGAGCTCGAGCAATTGCGGGGGTAAAGCGGCTCATTGGCAAAGCTATCTGTCGTCCCATTGACGAAAATCCATCACTTGGCGCACTCCAGCCGCCCGGAGATGCGTTTTGCGCGGAAGGCGTATTTGTTGCTCAGTCAATCAAAGTCAGGTAACGAGACGTATCGTTGGATCAACCACGATTTGTTTGGGGAAACGGAGGGAAGAGCCATGAGGAGGTTCGTCATCGCACTGGTGGCGCTTGGAGCACTGACGCTTCGGGCTGACGCGCAGACAATCAAGCCGGCGGTAGGGAACGAGCAAGTCTATTGGTTGCTCACTGTTAGTGTCGACAAAATGGATGACTTCAAATCTCTCGTGGCGAAGCTGGTGGCCGCTACTGAGAAAGAGCCGGGCGCGCTGCAATACGAGTACAATCTGGCCGACGACCAGAAGACAATCGACATTTACGAACGCTATACCGACTCGAAGGCTGCCCTGTTTCACTTGGGGCAGACGTTCCCGAATTTTTCCAAGGAATTCTCGCGCTGGCAAAGCCGACGGCTTTCGTGATCTACGGCACGCCGACGGATGAGTTCAAGAAGGCGGTGGCCGACTTCCACCCGGTATACAGGACGCCGCTGGACGGTTTCGGCAGATAGCGTTGCTCGGTCTCAGGACCATCCTGGAGGCTCGGTGTGGGCCGTCTAGCAAGCGCACGCTCTGGATTGCTTCGTCGCAGATGCTCCTCGCAATGACGAGCATGCGTCGTGGCTTGGCATAACTTGGGGCACGAAGGCGCGCCGCGACTACGATTTACCTTTACTTAACCATAGTGCGGCGTTGCCATTGGTTAATCGGGTCTTAACCTCGCCGCTCCTATGCTATCCAGGCTCTGGTGCGGGCGGGCGGACCCGCTGCGTGTGATGTACAGGATGACCCGCGAGTCTGCTGCTCCCGATTCCGTCGGCGCAAAGTTCGACCGCACGGCTAATGCGCGGTCGCCCTTCGTGCGCTTGCGCGACTTGCTGGCCGAACTTCCGCCGGGCAAGCCGCCGATCAGCCTCGCGGTCGGCGAGCCGCAGCATCCGATCCCCGCCTTCGTCGCGCCGATCGTCGCCGCGCATGTCGCGGAATTCGGCCGCTACCCGATGAACAAGGGGCTCGACGAATTCGCCGACGCCGTCGGCAAATGGCTCAACCGCCGCTATAAGCTGCCGCGCGCCGTCGATGCGGCGACCGAAGTGCTGGTGCTCAGCGGCACGCGCGAGGGACTTTTCCTCGCCGGGATCGCGGCCAAGAACTTCGTCGCCCCGCGCGCCGGCCGCCCCGCGGTGCTGATTCCCAATCCGTTCTATGCCGCCTATGCCGCCGGCGCGATCGCGGCCGATTGTGAGACCGTCTATCTGCCCGCGACCGCAGCAACCGGCTTTCTGCCCGATCTCGATACGCTCGATGAAGCATTGCTGGCGCGCACCGTCGCCTTCTATCTGGCCTCGCCGTCAAATCCGCAAGGCGCGGTCGCCAGCCGCGCCTATCTCGACAGACTGACCGCGCTGGCGCGCCGGTTCGGTTTTCTCATCTTGTCCGACGAGTGCTATTGCGAAATTTATAGCGAACGCGCGCCGTCAGGAATGCTGGAAGCCGCCGGCGCCGGTTTCCAAAATGTCGTCGTCTTCCATTCGCTGTCCAAGCGCTCGAACCTGCCCGGGCTGCGCATCGGTTTTGCCGCCGGCGACCGCAAATTCCTGGCGAGCTTCCTCGAACTGCGCAACATCGCCGCGCCGCAGGTGCCGACCCCGCTGCAGCATGTCGCGATCGCCGCCTATAACGACGAAGCGCATGTCGAGGAAAACCGCCGGCTCTACCGCGAGAAATTCGATCTCGCCGACCAAATCATCGGCGACCGCTACAATTATCGCCGGCCGGCGGGCGGATTTTTTCTCTGGCTCGACGTCTCGGCGCAGGGCGGCAGCGAAATCGCGACGCAGCGGCTGTGGCGCGAGGCCGGTTTGCGCGTCGTGCCAGGCCGGTATCTCGCTCGCGAGCAGGCGGACGGCAGCAATCCCGGCGTGAACTATATCCGCGTCGCCATGGTGCAAAACAACGAGATCACCGCGGAGGCGATGCATCGCCTGGTCGCGGTGCTGGGCTAGGGCATGATTCCGAAATTCGGATGAGAGGCGCGGGGGAAGCGAAGCGATGTCCATGATCGAACGCAGCCTTGACGGAATGGCGGCGCTGTCCGGCCAGTTCGGCACCGCCTTGCGGCGGCGGCTGCGTGAGCTCGGCGGGATTGCTCTGATCGGTCTGGTGATGACGGGGACGCTGGCGCTGGCGACCTGGTCGGTGCGGGATCCGTCGCTCAGCCACGCGACCGACGCGCACGTGCGCAATTTGCTCGGCCGGCCCGGCGCGGTTACCGCCGATCTCTTGATGCAGCTTTTCGGCCTCGGCTCGCTGGCGCTGCTGTTGCCGATCGCGGTTTGGGGGTATCGGCTGCTCGGACACCGCCGCTTGCGCCATGAGCGGATGCGAATCATTTTGTGGCCTGTCGGCGCCGTGCTGGCCGCTGCCTTCGCCTCATGCCTGCCGCGCGGCACGCACTGGCCCTTGCCTTGCGGTCTCGGCGGCGTCATCGGCGATGCGGCTTTGCGGCTGCCTGTCCAGCTCTTTCATTTGTCGCTTGCCGGCGTCGACCGCTTCGCCGTCGGCGCTGCGTTCGGGACGGCTGCGCTCGTCGCCTTTGCGGGCGCCGCTGGCCTCATTTGGACCGGCGCAAGCGAGGACGAAGACGCGGACGAGGACGACGACGACGACGAGGAGCGGGAGGCCGCGCCGCGCGATCGGGAGGACGAGAGCGGCTGGATTTCAATCGGCTTCCTGACGCATGCCATTTTGAGCCTGCGCGCCCGACTGGCGCTTCTATTCCGCCGCCGCGCACGGACGCCCATGCCGGCGCGCGATGCCGCCTTGCGGCAGCGGATCGAACCGCGCTTCGACAATGCGGCGGATCATAGCGCGGACGATGACGCCGACGAGGAGGCCGACGAAGCCGCCCCGCGGATCCGCAAACCGCGCGCCCCGAAAATGCCGCGCCGTTCGAGCGGCGGTTACATTCTCCCCGCGCTCGAATTCTTGAACCCGCCGAGCAAAGCCGGCCGGGCTACGGTCAGCAGCGATGTCTTGCAGGAAAACGCGATCGCGCTTGAAGGCGTGCTGGCGGATTTCGGCGTGCGCGGCGAAATCATCAATGCCCGTCCGGGGCCGGTCGTGACGCTCTACGAGCTCGAACCGGCGCCGGGGATAAAATCGTCGCGCGTCATCAGCCTTGCCGACGACATTGCGCGCTCGATGAGCGCGCTTTCGGCCCGCGTCGCCGTGGTGTCGGGAAGAAACGTCATCGGCATCGAATTGCCGAATCCAAACCGCGAAAGGGTCTATCTGCGGGAGCTGCTCAGCTCGCGCGATTACGCCGAGGCCTCGGCGCGATTGCCGCTCTGCCTGGGCAAGGCCATCGGCGGCGAAGCGGTATTGGTCGATCTGTCCCGCATGCCGCATCTTCTCATCGCCGGCACCACGGGCTCGGGTAAGTCGGTCGCCATCAACACCATGATTTTGAGCCTGGTCTATCGGCTGCGCCCGGACCAGTGCCGCCTCATCATGGTCGATCCGAAAATGCTCGAACTCTCCGTCTACGACGGCATCCCGCATCTGCTTACGCCCGTGGTCACCGATCCGAAGAAGGCGGTGGTCGCGCTCAAATGGGCAGTGCGCGAGATGGAAGAGCGTTACAAGAAAATGTCGAAGCTCGGCGTGCGCAATATCGACGGCTATAACGCCCGTGTCGCCGAGGCGAAAAGCAAAGGGGAAAAGCTCAGCCGCACCGTGCATACCGGTTACGATCGCGCGACCGGCGAGGCTATCTACGAAAGCGAGGAGCTCGATCTCGAACCGCTGCCCTATGTCGTCGTCATTGTCGACGAGATGGCGGACCTGATGATGGTCGCGGGCAAAGACATCGAAGGCGCCGTGCAACGCCTCGCGCAGATGGCGCGCGCCGCCGGTCTGCACGTGATCCTCGCGACGCAACGGCCCTCGGTCGACGTTATCACCGGTACGATCAAGGCCAATTTCCCGACGCGCATTTCCTTCCAGGTCACCTCGAAGATCGACAGCCGGACCATTCTCGGCGAGCAGGGCGCCGAGCAACTGCTTGGCCAGGGCGACATGCTTTACATGGCTGGCGGCGGGCGCATCAGCCGCGTGCACGGACCCTTCGTTTCCGACGAGGAGGTCGAGAAAGTCGTGCGGCACTTAAAATCGCAGGGCACGCCGGAATATCTCGAAGCCGTCACCGCTGAGCAGCCGCAGGACGAGGACGGCAATCCGATCTTCGATGCAACCGCAATGGGCGGCGCGGACGGCGGCGATCTCTATGCCCAGGCGGTGCAGATCGTCAAACGCGACCGCAAGGCCTCGACCAGCTATATCCAGCGGCGGCTGCAGATCGGCTATAACCGCGCCGCCTCGCTGATGGAGCGCATGGAAGAGGAGGGCATCGTCGGTCAGGCCAATCATGCCGGCAAGCGGGAAATCCTGATTGAAGGCGCGGACGAGGATACCTATTGAAAATCACGCGTTTCGCGCATAAGCGGAGAAGCCAGTCGCGAATTTGCCATAACGTGCTATTAGCAAGATCGCCTATTCAGGGTGGGCCGCGTTTGGCGGCGGGGAGAGGGATATGGCGGTAAGTCGCCCAGCGACGTCCGGCGCGATCGCGCCGGTGCTCCGCCGATCGGTGATCGGCTTTTCTTTCGTTGTTCTCGCCGCCGCTCCGGTTTTGGCCGAAAACGTGCCGCTGCCTATTCCCGCGCCGTTGCCGAAAACCGGCGTCGCGTCATCTACCGCGCCGGCGCTGTCGCCGAAGCCCAGTAGTGCGGCCCCTGCGGCGCCCGCGGCCGCCGCACCGGTCTCACCCGCCAGCGCGAGCGCGCCGGCCGAGACGCACGAGACTTCCAGCCTCTTCCCATTCTCTTTGCCGTTTTTGAAGCATTCACCGAATTCTTCGAGTGCGCCGGATCAAGCCTCCAATTTCGATGCCAAGCAGCGCGCGCTGCTTGATCGGATCAGCATGTATCTTTCCAGCGTGCAGACCATGGAGGGCAATTTCGTCCAAGTCGGTCCCGATGGCGGGCGAACCGAGGGAACCTTCTACATCCAGAAGCCGGGCCGCGTACGGTTTTCCTATGATCCGCCGAGCCCGATCGACATCATCGCCGACGGCTCCTCGGTCGTTGTCCGCGACCGCAAGCTCGCGACGCAAGATCTCTATCCGCTGTCGCAGACACCGCTGCGCTACCTTCTCGCCGATCGGATTGATCTGTTGCGCGACACGGATGTGGTTAGCGTCTCGTCCGACGATACTTTTGCCACCGTCGTCATCGAGCAGAAGCAGGCTTTGATCGGCACCGCGCGGCTGATGCTGATGTTCGATACAAAAGACCTGACGCTTAAACAGTGGACGGTGACCGACCCGCAGGGTTTCGACACGACGGTTGCGGTCTACAACCTCGATTCCACCAAGAAGCCCGATCCCAATCTTTTCGTCATCAATTACCAGCGCGATCAGGGCGGCGTCCAGTAATCGAAATTTCTGGGGGTTGATCGGCAATCGGACGGCAAACCGATTGTCCGATGGTTATATTGGATAGGCTTCTGACGATCACTGAGTCCCCGGTTCCGTGCGCCTCACTGTTACAAGCTGGAACATCAATTCGGTACGGCTGCGCATTGATCTTGTTGCGCGGTTCATCAAGGCGGCGCGCCCCGACATTTTATGCCTGCAAGAAACCAAGTGTCCGGACGACAAATTTCCGTTGAAGCGATTCAAGCGGCTCGGCTACGACAGTATCGCGCTCAACGGCCAGAAGGGCTATCACGGCGTGGCGGTATTGTCGCGATTGCCGTTCGAACGCTTCGACATCCGGACATTCTGCGGCAAAAGCGATTGCCGGCATATCTCGGCGCAATTCGGCGAACGCGCGGGGCTGCGCGATCCCATCACCGTGCACAATTTCTACGTCCCCGCCGGCGGCGACATTCCCGATCCCGCCGTCAATCCGAAATTCGCCCATAAGCTCGCTTTCCTCGACGAAATGCGCGATTGCGCGAATTTGCGACCGAAGCCGCCCGAGCGTTCGATCTTGCTCGGCGACCTCAACGTCGCGCCGCTCGAACACGACGTGTGGAGTCACAAGCAGATGCTGCGCGTGGTTTCCCACACGCCGATCGAGTGCGAGAAGCTCACGAATGCGCGCAAGGCAGGCGGCTGGGTCGATAGCATGCGTCAATTCACGCCCGAGCCGGTCAAGCTCTATACGTGGTGGAGTTACCGCTCGCCGGATTGGGCGAGCGCCGACAAGGGCCGCCGCCTCGATCATATCTGGACATCGCCGATGCTGGCCGATCGCGTCGCCGGGATTGCGATCGCTAGGAATTATCGCGGCGCTGCGCGGCCCTCCGATCATGTGCCGGTGACCGCGACGCTCGAGCTTTAGGCCGCCTTCATCCCGAGCCGCAATGCGCTGGGCGCCTATTCCGATCAAGACTGCGGCCCGGTTCCGCGCGCGAGCTGGTCGCGGACCTTGTCCATCTCCCGCGCCGCTTGCTCCGCTCGCGCCGCGAACACTTCGCGAAGGCGTTGCGCCGCTTCCGGATTGCTTTCGAGCATTTTCAGGAACATCGCCCGCGAGAGGCGCAGTACGATCGAATCTTCCCGCGCGATGGCGGTCTCGAGCCGCGGCGACTCGACGAGCAGCGCGGTTTCACCGAGCAAGGCGCCCGGTTCGGCGATCGATTCGGGCTCGCCCAGCCGCTCCGGCTTGAGTGCGAAAGATCCCTCCTCCACGACATAGGCGCAATCGGCGGCCTCGCCATGGGAAAACAACACCTCGCCGGCTTGCACGGAATAGCTTTCGGTGCCGATAGCCAGAATGCGAAGCGCGCCGGTGCCGAGCCGCTTGAGCAGCGGCACCCGTTCAAGGAACGCGATGTCGTCCTCGATCGTCATGACGATCCGCAGTCACGGCACAAGTTTGTAGCCGCCGGCTTCGGTCACCAGGATAGCGGGCGCGGCTGCATCCTTTTCGATCTTCTGCCGCAAGCGGTAAATATGCGTCTCCAGCGTATGCGTGGTGACGCCCGAATTGTAGCCCCAGACTTCCTGCAGCAGCGTCTCGCGCGAAACCGGTTTCTGTCCGGCACGAAAGAGGTAGCGCAGGATCGAGGTCTCCTTCTCTGTCAGCCGGACCTTGTTGCCTTTGGGATTGAGCAGGATTTTGGAGCTGGGCCGGAACGTATACGGGCCGATCGTGAACACGGCATCCTCGCTCGCTTCGTGCTGGCGAAGTTGCGCCCGGATCCGCGCCAACAGAACCGCGAAGCGGAACGGCTTGGTCACATAATCGTTCGCGCCGGATTCGAGACCGAGGATGGTGTCGGAATCGGTATCGTGCCCGGTCAGCATGATGATCGGCGCCTTGAAGCCGTTTTTGCGCAATATCCGCACGGCTTCGCGGCCGTCGATATCGGGCAGCCCGACATCCATGATCACGAGATCGATCTGGCCGGCCTTGGCCGCCTGTACGCCCTTGCTGCCGTTCTCGGCCGCGACGGCCTCGAATTCCTCGTGCAGCGAAAGCTGTTCGGTCAGCGCGTCGCGCAATTCGGGATCATCGTCGACTATGAGAATCTTACGCGTATTCGGCATCTTAATCCGAGCCTGTCCGCCGCCGTTTTGAGCGCACCACTTGGCGCGAAGGTTAAACGTGAACGATACTAGAGGATTGGGCGATTGGGAATCGACAGGCGGACAACCGCGCTATGCGACGAATTTCGCTTTCGGTCATCCATGTCCGCCGCCGGCCGAACCTGCGGAGCCAGGGTTGGCTCACGGCTGGGAACAGGGTGTTCCGAGCCGCGTTGGGCCGGTCCGGCATCAAAGCGTCGAAACGGGAGGGCGACGGCGCGACGCCGTCCGGCTGGTTTCACCCGGTTCGGTTGTGGTGGCGGGCTGACCGGCTGCTTCGCCCGCGCGTGTTTCTGCCGGTGCGGCGGATCGGGCCCGATGACGCCTGGTGCGAAGACCCGCGGGATCGGCGCTACAACAGGCCGTTCCGCAGGTCGGCCAATGAACCAGGCGATCGCTTGCGGCGAACCGACGGTCTCTACGACCTGATTGTGGAAATTGACCACAATACCAGGCCGCGCGTCGCGGGCCGGGGCAGTGCGATTTTCATCCACGTGGCGCGGCAGGGATTCGCCCCAACCGCCGGCTGCATCGCTTTGACGAGGAACGAACTTTTCCGATTGCTCTTGCGACTTTCACGCAAAACGCGAATCGTCATTCATTCTTAGTCCCGGAGTGCATCGCTTCAGCGGGGCCACCTTTTTCTCGTACACCGAAAATAGCGGTGCCGATTCGGACGTGCGTTGCGCCGAAAGCAATTGCAATCGGGTAATCCGCGCTCATTCCCATGGATAGCAACGCGAGCCCGTTGCGCTTCGCAATCTTGGCGGTCAAGGCGAAATGCGGCGCCGGCGCTTCGTTCTGCGGCGGAATGCACATCAGGCCGGAAATCGCAAGCCCGTAGCGGTCGCGGCAGGCCGCCAGAAAGGCGTCGGCGTCCTGCGGCAACACGCCCGCCTTCTGCGGTTCGGAGCCGGTATTGATCTCCACGAATAGAAGCGGCCGCCGGCCTTGCTTGACGATTTCCGTGCCGAGCGCCTCGGCCAGGCTCGCCCTATCGACCGAATGGATCGCGTCGAACAGCGCGACCGCGTCTTTTGTCTTGTTCGACTGCAGCGCCCCGACGAGATGGAGTTCGAGGCCCCGGTGCCGGGCGATCAGCGGAGGCCATTTCGCCTTGGCTTCCTGAACGCGGTTTTCCCCAAACGCACGCTGGCCCGCGGCGATGACCGGCTCGATCGCATCCGCGCCAAAGGTCTTCGACACGGCGACGAGCGTGACGCTTGCCGGGTCTCGCCCCGCTTCGCGGCAAGCCCGCGCGATTTCCTCGCGCACGCCGAAGATCGCGTTCCGCCGATCTATGCTTTCCATCTCGTTAACGAGGCTTCGACGATTCAAACTTGAGCGAATTTCCGAGGCGCATTTTTACGCGCAGACACTAGCTTTTGGAACCGGGGGCAGGTGAGCGCCCGGAATGTCCGAAAGCGGGATGTCTGACAGCCAAACCAATTCCTCGAAGCGCATGCGCCGAAACCGGCCGCCCCTGAGCATTCGCGCTCGCCTGATCGTGCTTGCGCTATTGGTCATCGCGCCGGTGATGCTTGCGCGCATCCATGGGCTTGAAAGCGCCCGTCTTGCGCGCACCCAAGCCGCTCACGCCGAAGTGATCGATCTGGCGCGACGCGGCGTCGAGGCGCAGCGTGAGATCATCTATTCCGTTCGCGCGCTTCTTCAAATCGTAGCCCGGGTCTATGCCAGAATTCCCCTCGATACATCCGGCTGCAATCAATACATCGCCGACCTGACAGCCAATATTCCGTGGATCCGCGACCTGTCCATTGCAGCGATCGACGGCCGCATCAAGTGTTCAACCGAGCCTTTGGCGATTGGGCTCGATGTTTCCGACCGCCCGCACTTTCGCAATGCGCTTACGTCGCGCGAATTTGGGCTCAGCGACTATCTGATCAACCGGCTCAATCAGGTGCCAAGCCTGATCGCAACTTTTCCCGTCATGAAAGACGATGGCGTTGCCAAGGGGGTCGTCCTTGCGGTCATCAATTTGCAATGGATCGGCGATCTCGCGGCGACTGCCGCGCAGCAATCCGGCGCGTCGGTCTTGCTGCTCGATAGCGGCGGCACGGTCATTGCCGGCTCGGCGGATCAGCGGAGCCTTGTCGGCAAGCAATTCGCCGATCATCCGTTGGCGCGACAAATGCTAGCCGCCGACGACGGCACGATGTCGGTCGCGGGTTTCGACGGTATCCGGCGCATGTTCGCCTATGTCCGCGTGCCGTGGACCGGGGCGCGCCTTGCCGTCGGCCTCGACGAGAACGCCGTCCGCAACGGCATCGATCATGACATTGAAATCGACTATCTGCAGCTTGCGGCGTTTTGCGCCTTCGTTCTGTTGCTGGCGTGGTTCGGCGGCGAGCACATCGTCGTGCGGCCGATCAGATCGCTGGTCCGTACCGCCGCGCGATTCGGCCGTGGCGATCTCTACGCGCGCGCAACCGACGAGCCGTGCGTACCCGAGTTCGAGCCTTTGGCGGCAGCCCTCGACGACATGGCGGCGAAGCTCGCCGCGCGCGAGGAAGAGTTGAAGATCGCCAATGAACACCTTGAGGAGCTAGCAAGCCTCGACGGATTGAGCGGGCTCGCCAACCGGCGCGGCTTCGACCGGCAGCTCGAGCGCGAATGGCAGACCGCCGTCGCGCAGCGTAAGCCGATCGCGCTTATGATGGTCGATATCGATCATTTCAAGCTGTTCAATGACCGCTATGGCCATGTTGCCGGCGACACCTGTCTGCGCGCGGTCGGCGAGACGCTGTCGTTGGTCACGCTCGAGGAAGCCGTCCTGGTCGCTCGCTACGGCGGCGAAGAATTCGCCCTGCTGTTGCCGGGGCTCGGCATCGATCAGGCGGCCGCGCTTGCCGACGAGGCGCGCAAAGCCGTCGAGGATCTTCTGATCAACCACTCGGAAGTGCCGTGCGGTCACGTTACCGTCAGCATCGGCGTGGAGTCCCTGGTGCCTGAGAAATTTCAGACCACAGCCGACCTGGTCGAGGCGGCCGACAATGCGCTCTATGCCGCCAAGCGCCGCGGCCGCAACACCGTAGTCGCCCGTTTGCCCGCGCTTCTGCGCGCGGCATCCTGACGATTACCGCGCAGATTACGCCTTGGGTTTCTTCTTAAGCTTTCTTCGCGCCGCCGGTTTGGCTTTTGTGCCGTTTTTCTTATCCGGGGGCGCCCAGATCATGCCTTCCAGCTTCATGCCGTCGGGATCGGTAAAATAAACGGCGTAGTAGTTACGCCCGTAATATTCGCCCGGCGGGTCGACGATGGTCATGCCGTTCTTTTCAAGGAACGCGCCGAGCGCGTCGACATCCTTTCGGCTCGCAAGTTCGAAGGCGTAATGGTGGAAACCGATATCGCCTTTGCGATATTTCCGCTTCCTGCCTTCGGCGTCGGCAGCAGCGATCCAAAACAACGTCTTGCCGTTGCTCCAGCCGGCCATATCGTCGTATTCATGTTTGAGCTTGAAACCGAGAAAACCGAGGAGCTTGCCGTAAAATTCCTTCGAGCGCGCGAAGTCTCCGACGCTTAAAACCAGGTGGTCGATGCCGACGATGCGAGGCATGGCTTTACGCTCCTTTGGCTCCTATGACGTGGTGTGGCCGGTGCCGGCGGACGATAGAGCGCAACCGAGCGGGGGTTTCGGTCCCCTGCTTGCCTAACGGGCCCCATCCAACCAAGATGCGCGGCTGATTTGAAGCAAGACAGTCATGCAACGAACTCTGTTCGACAAAATTTGGGATTTTCATCGCGTCGGGGAGCGCACCGACGGTCGCGATCTCCTTTACATCGACCGACATGTGCTTCACGAGCTGCACGCCCACCACGCCTTCGCGCGCTTGGAAAAGCAAGCGCGGCGGGTGCGCCGGGCCGACCTGACATTCGCGGTGCAGGACCATACGGTCGCGACTGCGCCGGGCCGCGACGATGCGACCAATCCATCCGGCTCCGCTTTCATCAAGGCGATGCGCGAGGGCTGCCGTAAGAACGGCATCAGGCTGTTCGATATCGACGACCCGGAACAGGGTATATCGCATGTCGTCGCACCCGAACTCGGCATCGTGCTCCCCGGCGCGACGCATGCGGTACCGGACAGTCATGCCAGCACGGTCGGCGGCGTCGGTGCGCTCGCTTTTGGCTGCGGCACGACCGAACTCACCCACATTCTCGCGACACAAGTCATGGCGCTCAAGCGGCCGAAGCGAATGCGCGTTCGGCTCGACGGTTGGCTCGAAGCGCATGTCAGCGCCAAAGACGTGGCGCTGCGCATCATTGCCGAGATCGGCGTGGCGGGGGCGCGCGGCTACGCGGTCGAATATGCCGGATCGGCCGTATCCGCGATGCCGATCGAGCAGCGCATGACGTTGTGCAACCTCAATATCGAAATGGGCGGCCGTTCGGGCTTCGTCGCGCCCGACGATGCGACTTTCGCTTGGCTCGCCGGGCGGCCTTTCGTGCCGCAAGGCGCGCGATGGGATCGTGCGCTCGCGCATTGGCGCACGCTGACGACCGATGACGGTGCCGTTTTCGACCGCGAGATCGCGCTCGACTGCGCGGCGCTTGAGCCGCAAATCACCTGGGGTACCGATCCGAGCCAAGTCGTCGGCATATCGGGCCGCGTTCCCGATCCTGCCACGCTCGATCCCGGCCGGCGCGCCGCTGCGGAAAGCGCGTTCGGCTATATGGATCTTGCGCCCGGCACGCCGCTGATCGGCTTGCCGGTCGATCGCGTCTTCATCGGTTCGTGCACCAACAGCCGCCTGCCGGACTTGCAGGTGGCGGCCGCAATCGTACGGGGTCGGCGTGTGGCCGAGGGAGTCGTCGCGATGGTCGTGCCCGGCTCGAGCAGCGTCAAGCGCGAGGCCGAGGCGCTGGGACTCGATCGGGTGTTCCGCGAGGCGGGATTTTTCTGGGGCGAGTCCGGTTGCTCCATGTGCGCGGGAGGCAATGGTGACCGCGGCCTACCGGGCGAGCGTTGCATTTCGACCACCAACCGCAATTTCGAGAACCGCCAGGGTGCCAAGGTGCGAACGCATTTGGCGAGCCCGGTGACCGCAGCGGCGAGCGCCATCGCCGGGCGGATCGCCGATGCGCGGCAAATCGCGCCGGGAGCGGCGTGATGGAGCCGTTCAGCAGCCATACCGGAGTCGCCGTGCCGCTCATCAAGGATGACGTCAATACCGACCAGATCGCGCCCATCCTGCACTCGCGCGGCCTCAAAGAGGACTATCGGTCCATGCTGTTCCACCGCGCGCGCCGGCGCGAGGACGGCAGCGAGGACCCGGATTTCGTTCTCAACAAGCCGCAGTTTCGCTCGCCGGGTATATTGGTGACCGGACAAAATTTCGGCGCCGGCTCTTCACGCGAATCCGCGGTCTGGAGCATGCTCGCCAATGGCATTCGCGTCATCGTGGCGAAAAGCTTTGCCGACATCTATCACGAAAACTGTCTGCAGAACGGCTTGTTGCCGATCGTGCTTGGCGGCGGTGTTTCGGATGCATTCATCGCCCGTGTGATCGCAGTCGACGGCGCGGCGCCGTTCACGGTCGATCTGGCCGCACAAACGATCAGCGGTCCCGGCGGCGCGGATGTAGCGTTCGAAATTGCCGCCGCAGATCGCGCGCGTCTACTCGAGGGCCTCGACGATATCGGGCTAACGCTCAAGCATGTGGACGAGATCGTAAGCTGGGAGCGCCGCGCGCAAGCGGCGCAGCCCTGGCTGCAATCGACGTGGGACAGCCGCTGATCGGCACGAGTTGAAAAGGGAGTGTGCGGAATGAATGTGCGGAAAAAGTTCAGGGCGCTGTTGGGCGGCCCGCGGCTCGTGCTCATGCCCGGCGCCTACGACGGATTGTCGGCCCGCATCATGGAAGCCGAGGGCTTCGAAGCAATCTGCGCCGGCGGCTATGCGGCGATCGGCTCAATGCTGGCGCAACCCGACATGGGACAGTCCAACATGCGCGATTATGCGGATCATTACGCGCGCATTTGCGCGGCGGTGGAAGTGCCGGTCTATGTCGATGCCGACACCGGATTTGGCGGGGTGAACAATGTACGGCAGATGATGCGAGCCTTCGAAGCCGCCGGCGTGGCGGGGATGTTTTTCAGCGACCAAGTCTTCCCCAATCGCTGCGGCTATCTGCCGGGCAAGCAGGTCATCCCGGTCGAGCAGATGCTGGCGAAGGTCAAGGCGGCGCTTGATGCGCGCCGCGACGCGGATTTTGTCATCGCCGCGCGAACCGACGCCGCGGGCGTGGAAGGTCTCGACGCAGCGATCGCGCGTTGCCAGCTTTTCATGGAAGCGGGCGCCGATATGGCGAAACCCATGGGAGTCGACGCCATCGAGGACATCAAGCGTGTCATTCGCGAAGTCGATGGGCCTCACATCGCGACGCTGTCGCAGGCTGCCGGATTAAAGCGCAGAAGCCTGGAGGAACTCGAAGCCGCTGGCGTCGTCGCGGCGACATTCCCGTCCATTGCCCTGTTTGCCGCAGCGAACGCGGTGCGCAATGTTCTGCGTATTCTCAAGCGCGAAAACTCGCTGACCGCGACCTTCGAGCATTTGCTGCCGCTCGACGACTATTACGATCTGGTCGGCTTGAAGGAGCAATTGGCGCGCGAGGAGGGCTATGACGGGGCGGCGGCGGCGCTCGCCCGCAAACGGGCGGCCGAATAGGCGGCGGGCAATGCGCCTGCAGGTGAAAGGACCCGCGAAAGACCTGCGATAAAGGCCCGCAAAAAGAAAGAGGCCGGCACGAGGCCGGCCTTTCCCCCATACAATGCTGTATAGCACTTACCCCTTGGTAACGACCGGCGGCGGGGCTTTGCCCTTGCCGGTTTGAGCGCAGCCGGCGATGCTCAGGAGAGCAAACACCGCGGCTGTTGCTAGAGCAAGCTTTTTCATGAAAGAACTCCCCCTTGTCATGACGGGTTTAACCATACAGATTGGCCCTTCCGTCCTCTAGTGCTGAAAAGACACACTCTCAATTTGATTGCAGCTCATCTCCGGTTCCCGGCACTTCTCGACCCAGCAAACATCAATCTTTCATTAAGGAAGGGTCCTCTCGTGAAGGTTTCCTGGGGAAAACTGGCCAATTGCCTCTGAGTTTCGAGGCAATCGCGGTCATTTACTCGCGTCATTCTTGGCGTTGCAAATATGCCGCACTATGAGAAATCCCGAACTTCTGCCGAAGATTTGCCACCGGCGCAGGGTCAATTGTTGCTACCATTCGGCCACTGAATGCGATGAGCCGGGCTTGAAGTCGCGCGCAAGCGCGAACGTTTAGAGCTGCGAGCCGGCAACCTCAGTGGCGCTTTGGGGTGCTTGGAGGGGGATCATGCAGCAAAAGTTTATTTTGGCATCGATCGTGGCCGTGGCCTTCAGCCTGTCTGCCCAGATCCAGACGTGCATGGCCCAATCCAGCTCGAACCAAGAGATCGTGCGGCCCGCCGCCGCTAAAACAGCGGTGTACACGAGCGGATCGGGTCCGTATTACATTGAATTCCGTTCCCGCTTTGCCTGGGATTACGGTCATACCTATATCGTTCACGGCCGGGTCGGCGAAACGCCGACCAAGGCCAGCGTCGCGGGCCTTTCGCCGGTCGGCGACGACGCGACGGCATGGGTCGTCGGCCATTATGTTCCCGTGCCGGCCGAAACGGGCTGGACCGACGGCGACCTGGAGGACAAATACGTTACGGCGCGCTACCGCGTCCTCGTGAGCAAGGAACAGTACGACAAAATCATCGCACATGTCAGGGAACTGCAATCGCGTTCCAAGATGTGGAGCGCCGAACTCTACAACTGCAACGCTTTCGTGGCCGACATAGCCACCTTCATGGGCCTGAAAGTGCCGTCTTCGACGCTGATCTATCCGAAGATTTTTGTGAACAACATGCGTAAGATCAATACCGGCCATCCAGAAGCCGCCGACCAGCTGATCAGCGAAAATGTCAAAGAGATGAGCAGTCCGACCCGCGACGGTCGCGCGATGATCGTGAGCGGGGTCCATACCGTTCACCCGGACGGTAGCCCGGCGACAGAGCCCCCGGGGCCAGCCCCGAACGTTACGATCGGTGCGGTTCGCGTATCAAACGGACTGCCGAGCCCCGCCGCATCAGAACACTCTCCTTAACGGCAAACGAACCTTGCAAATATCGAATTTCAGCGTAATTGCCGCATTAGCGGCCGGCATGGCGCTTTCAGGCTGCGCCACCGGAACCCCGTCCACGCAAGCTTCCGTTGCGGCGTCCGGCGAGACGCCGCCGCCTCCGTCCGCCTCCGCCAGTGTCAATGTTGGTCAGCGTGATCTTACGCCACAAGAAAAGAAAGTGATCATGGATGCGATCGGGCCGTCGCTGCGCAATCCCGGATCGGCGAAATACCGCTGGGCCAAGTTTCCCGCGGTGGTCACCGAGGACTCGGTCAATTACTGCGCGACGATAGACGCGCAGAGTCCCTATGCCGCCTATAACGGCCGACAGGCCTACATCGTCGAAGCGCAGATGAGCGGCAACCGGGTGTCTTCGGCCGTCTTGGGCCTGATCGCCGGCGGCAAGGATTTCGCGATCGTCTCCAACATGTGCGCGAAATACGGCCTCGATCCGAAGAACGCCAGTTAACTCACGCAGCGCATTTTCTCAGTGGTGCGGCGTCCATTCGTCCGCAGCGATGATCGTGGAACCTCTGACAGATCAATAAGGTACTGGAACAACAGAGCATTTGGCCGGCCCGAAGTACAAAAGGGTGGTACAAATGCTGTTTCGCATGGTTACTCCTCGCATCTCCAAATCTCGCTCCGTCACGGTCCGCAAAGGCATCCCCGAGGACGTGCGCGCTGAGTACCAGCGGCGCCACGGACAGAAATGGGAGGCGAAGCTCACCCTGCCGGCTGGCATGAAGCCGCAAGAGGTCAAGGTCCGCTCCAGCGAGTTCCTCGCGGAGGTGGAGACGCGCATCGCGACCATCCGAGCCGCAAAGAAGGGAGAGGGGCAGTCCCTGACGCAGCGCCAAGCCTTCGCATTGGCAGGCGAATGGTACCTCTGGTACGTCTCGCAGCACGAGGAGAACCCTGGCACCGTCGAGCGCTGGCGGGTGATGTGGGAGGTGCTCATTGATCGCCTCGAAGACCATGCGCCCGATTGGGTCCTCGAGGAGGGCTGGCGCGACCTCGAATGGACACGGGAGCCAGAAGTTCGCGCTGGCGTGCGTCCGCTGATCGCCGACGAAACCAAGACGGCTCAATTCCTGGCATCAAAGGGTGTGGTCCTGAGCACCGAGGCTCAGGCGCTGTTTCTCGATTGCGTGCTGGAGGAGTTCATGGCCGCAATCCTGCTGCTCGAACGCCGCGCCAACAGGGACTACAGCGTCGATACTCGGCTCGCTGAATTTCCGAAGTTCGATGGAAAAAAGATTGCGCGACCCACGAGCAAGCTGAGCCCGTGGCAGCTGTTCGAGGCATGGGTGAAGGCAAGACAACCCGCAGCCTCCGGCGTCGACCGCTGGCGGACCGTGTTTCTCGACCTTGAACGCTATTTCGAGAGCAAGAGCGCCGATGACATCAGCGAGGACGACGCAAGGAAATGGTCACAGCAGCTGATCACGGCCGACCGCGGACCGCATACCGTAAATACTGTGTGGTTGAGTGCGGCTCACACAGTGTTCCGATGGGCACAAGAACAGCGGTTGATCACGTCCAATCCCTTCAAGGGCTTGAGACTGACTGAGCCACGGCGCGTCAAACATCGCGAAACCAATGCCTTCCTGCCCGAGGAGTCGACAACAATACTGAAGGCCTCTTCTGCCGTCGGCACACCAAAGACAGCCTTCCAACGCGCACAGCGGTGGGTGCCGTGGCTCTGCGCCTATTCGGGTGCTCGTCCCGGAGAAATCACTCAACTCCGCGGACAAGACATTGAGCGGCGTGGGCCAATCCATGTGATGAAGCTAACGCCCGAAGCGGGCACGATCAAAACCGGCAAGGCGAGGACGGTCCCGATCCACGCCCATGTGATCGAGCAAGGGTTCCTCGAGTTCGTGCGCTCGCACGGAAACGGGCCCTTGTTCTACAACCCGATTGAGGACGAAAACTCATCTGATCCGCTGAAACCCAAGCGGCCCCGCGCGGTGTCAACCCGGAACAAGCTAGCCAAGTGGGTCAGGAAGCTCGGAGTGACAGATGACGAACTAAAACCAAACCATGCTTGGCGGCATACCTTCAAAGCGCGTGCGGACCGCGCCGGGATCACTGAACGCACCTCCGATTACATCACGGGACATGCGCCAAAGACGGTCGCTGCGACATACGGTAGTCCCACGGTGGAGGACATGGCAGCCGCGCTGGAGAAGTTTCCGAGATACGAAATTGCGTAAGTGACAGTCATTCACAGCGAATTAGCGCGGCCACGGTATCCACTTGTTGATTTCGCAAGCGTTAGGTTCTGCGAGAATTGACCCAAAGTATATAAAATGTGATAGCTTCCATTTGGGCGTGCAATTGGGTCGGGGTTAAGTAATGAATTGGATCATTCATTACAACTACGCGGCGCTGTATTCTGACTTGCTAGAGCCGTTTAGAAGCGAGGCTTTCGGGCCGCGACTTGCAACGATTCTTTTATTGCTTGCAGTCGTAGTTCTCATAGGTTTTTGGTGTTTTGCTCTCCCCCAGGCACTTCGACTGCGATCGGCATTGGCAATAATTCAGGGCGTAACTCAAAAAGAGAGTGAGCAACAGAAACGAGCAGTCTTCCTCAGCAACTTCCAACAAATTGACCAAGCTTTACAATCGAACAAGGTTGTCTCACGTGCTTGGCAAGAATTTCGCAAAAATCTTATTACTCGTCGAGATGGGCAGCGTACGATAATTATCAACTCAACTCCGCCGCAGACTTTTTTCAATCCTCGCAATCTTCATGTTCAGTATGATTTCGTCCGCGCTCTGCCGAATTTTTTCGTTGGTCTAGGGCTATTGGGCACATTTATTGGGTTAATCGCCGCCCTTACTTTTTCGACGCAGGATTTGACCAGAGCAGTTGATCAAGAGCAGATCAAGCAAGCGCTAAAAGTTCTTCTAACTACGGCCGCCGCAAAATTCTACATATCCGCAGCTGGTTTGGTTTCTTTCTTAGTTTTGTCGTTCTTGATCAGACTGAGCCTCAAGCATCTTCACAGGCTAGTCCATCAAATCAGTATGGCTCTGGATGAGCGAATTTCCTTTTTGAACCAGCTGGCCATTTCTGAAAAGCAACTTTCGATTCAGCAAGGCAGTTTGGACGAGCTGCGGGTGTTTAACACTAACATAGCCATGAAAGTCGGCGATGCCGTTCGCACAGCGCTTGAAATCAGCAATAGCAGCTTGACCGCCAAGCTAGATCAGATAGCGGACGCATTTGCAAAATTGATAGATGTCTCAAAGGAGGGTACGGGCAGCGCTGTGAGCGAAGCCATGAAAGGTGTCTTTGATGCAACTCTGCGTCAGACCAGTGACGCCTTAGGTAGTGTTGCCGGTTCTCTGCAAGACCTACCGAACCGGTTGGCCTTAGCGGCCACGTCTATCCAAAATGCAGGCAATGCTGCGGCCGAACAGCAGAAGCAATTAGCGCAAACCTTGCAGCTTGCCCCCCAATGCAGCGTTCATTGATGCCGTTTTTGTCGAAGGTCATACCGATAACGTGCCCATCACTGGCTTCGTGGAAGGCGTTATTACGGACAATCTTTCCCTATCGGTACGTCGAGCGATCAACACCGCGCAATTGCTATACGACTCCCAACCGCAACTCAGAGGCATGTACAGCATTTCGCCAAGTCAGGCGGGATTGGAACTTGGGCAAGGGACTTCTCCGCTGATAAATCCTGCAGGATTTGGAGATACGCGCCCTGCGTTCCCGAATGACACGGTGGAGGGCAGAAAAAATAACAGACGTATCGATCTCAGAATCTTGATGTATTCGCGGCGGACCGAATACCTCGATGCTGTCCGAAAGCTCCTAATTCAATGATGCGATTGCGTGACTCGATCAAAGCGTTTTCTCTGCGGCAGATTACCCGAGCGCAAA
>Ga0187780_10000267_pt1 | contig 39309 bp, 27 predicted proteins | sample 1015_Q2_SP10_20__FD_132429 | JGI IMG/M metagenome (GOLD analysis project Ga0187780, IMG submission 132429) | Tropical peat soil microbial communities from peatlands in Department of Meta, Colombia - 1015_Q2_SP10_20_MG | ecosystem: Environmental > Terrestrial > Soil > Wetlands > Peat | place...
CATCGTTCACACTGGGCCAGCGCTGCGCGGGATCTTTTTCGAGCATGCGCATGACGGCGCGCGCGGGCTCGGGCGGGCAGGTCGGGCAGGCCTCCGACAGCGGCGTTGGGGGCTGGTGGACGTGGGCCCACATCAGGCCCATGACCGTGTCGGCCTCGAAGGGAGGCCGGCCCGAGAGCATCTCGTACGCGACGACGCCGAGGGAGTACTGGTCGGACTGCCCCGTGACGTCGCCGCCGCTGCACTGCTCGGGGCTCATGTACGCCGGCGTACCCACCGTGGCACCGGTCTGCGTGAGGGCTTCACCGCGAGGCGCTTTCGCGATCCCAAAGTCGGTCACGACGGCGTAGCCGTCGGTGTCGACCATGATGTTCGACGGCTTGATGTCGCGGTGGACGATGCCCTTGCGGTGGGCCTGGCCGAGTGCGGGGCCGACTTGGGAGAGGATTGACTGCACCATCCCCGGCGGCAGGGGGCCGACGTCACGGATGATCGCGTCGAGGGAGCGGCCCTCGACGAACTTCATCACGAAATACAGGAGGTTGCCCTGCTGGCGCACGGCGTAAATCGGAATGATGTGCGGGTGGCTGAGTGACGCCGCCGTGCGCGCCTCGCGCTTGAAGCGCTCGGCCATTCCCTCGCCTCGCAGCAGGCCGGGCAGCATCACCTTGATCGCGACCTTGCGGTCGAGCGCGATGTCGTGGGCGAGGTAGACGGAGGCCATGCCGCCTTCGCCCACCTTCTTCACGATTTCGTACTCGCCGATGGTCGCCTTGCGGAGCTGGCCAAGGATGTCGTCGAACAGCTCTTCCGCTTCGAGGCTCCGGACCATCTCCGTGGCGACCGCGGACTGGATTCCCGAGACGTCGGCGCCGCAGTTGGAGCAGAACCGGACGCCGGGCGCGACGGGCGCGCCACAGGAGCGGCAAGGAAGGCCCTGGTCGGTCGTCATGCGTGATGATGCATAATACGCCTCGGAAGAAGCTTCGCACAGGCGAGGCCCGCGGTTGCGACGGCGGGAGATGCACGGTAGGCTGTCGTTGAATGAGCGCCCGGAAAGTGTCCACGCGTGGCTCGAGACCCGCGACCGTCGCGGCCTTCCTTGCGCGCCTGAGCAAGGACAAGCGCGCGGCGCTCGAGCGGTTGCGGCGAACGATCCGCTCGATCGTGCCGCGAGCGGAGGAGTGCATCAGCTACCGCATCCCGGCGTTCCGCCTCGACGGCAAGGTGCTCGTCTGGTTCGGCGCCGGCGCGAACCACTGTTCCTTCTATCCGGGCGCCGTAGTCCAGGCATTCAAGCGGGATCTCGCGGGCTACAGCGTGAGCAAGGGCACGATCCGCTTCACCCCGGACAAGCCCCTCCCGGCGGCGTTGGTGCGAAGGCTGATACGCGCGCGACGCGCCCGGCTCGCCTCCTGAAGCACGCCGAACGCCCGAGTCAGTGAGCACCGACCTTTTCCAACAGCTCCAGGCGGCGCTTGGCCCGGACTACGCGCTCGAGCGGGAGCTCGGCGGCGGCATGTCGCACGTCTCCTGGCCGAGCGCCAGCAGGTGCCGCGCTACACGCGAGCGCTCACCACAGGCACGAACCACACCGCGTAGCCCTGCGGGTCGTTGATGTTCGCGATCATCTGATTGAAGTACGCCAGGACCTCGGCATGCGAGAATCGCGTCGCGGCGGCGGTGTCCTCAGCATAGCCGTCGCGCCACGCTTCGATGATCGCGGCGAAGGTCGCTCGCGGGACGCGTAGGGTGTCCACGATCACATAGTCGATCGCGATGTCCCTTGCGCCGAGCGCGGCAAGCAGCCCGAAGATGTTTCTGCCAATGAACAAGTCGGTGCCCGTCGCGTGTCCGAACTTGCGCGGCGCTTCCGCCCAGAACTCAGTGGGGTCGAGCGGGCCCTTTTGGAATTGCAGCATGCCGTAGTCCTCGGCGATCACATGTAGCCTCCCGCCACGCTTCGTCACGCGCATCAGCTCGGCGAGCGCGCGCTCGGCGTGCGGGATCGACTGGAGGACATGACGGCACACGGTGAGGTCGAAGGTGCGGTCCGGAAGACCGAGCTCGAACAGGCTCCGGTGCTCGAACGTGAGGCGCGGCGCGAAGCGCGCGTAGCGCGAACGCGCGACGTCGAGATGCTGATCGAGAATGTCGACGCCGAGGACCCGTGCGCGCGAGAACAGGTCGGCGAGGCGAGAAGAGATCTCGCCCGTACCGCAGCCCGCATCGAGGATGTGCAGATCGTCCGACAGGCCGTACCGGCGGATCAGCTCGACCTCTTGCGGCCAGATCGCGAGCGCCTGGGCGGCGAGGTTCCGCACCATCGACTCGTCGGCCATCTGCTTCGCCTGCGGGTTGAGATCGGTCCGGGACATTTGTCACCTCGACGGTAACACGTTGAAACGCTACTCAGGGAGCGTATCGCCTTGCTCGGTCCGGCCGGGCGGTGCACGTTAGTCCTCGATGCTTCAATCTGGCTAAGAATCGTCCCACCCTAAAACCGACTCGCAGAAAGCAAATGACGTTTCGAACGGGGCCTCTGGCCTCGCCCGCCGACGCTGTCATGCCCGCTGATGGCCAATAATCCGTCCCTGCCCGACTCCCTGTCCATCGAGCTGGAGGCGCAGCTCGGCCGGTATGCGAGCCGGGTGCGCGCCGCCGCGGCGCGGTATCGGCTGGCGGGCGCCGAGGTGGAAGAGGTCATCCAGGAAGTGCGGATCCGGCTGTGGCAGGCCCTCAAGGACGGTGGGAACGTAACCCAGGCTCCCGCGTCCTATGTGTATCGCACGGCGGTGTCGGCGGCCATCGATCTGATTCGCCGGCGTCGCGCCCGGCGCGAAGTGGACCTCAACCCGGACGGCCCGAGCGTCGAGCACGTGGATCGAGCGGCACGGCCCGGGGATGTGGCGGCAGAAGAGAACGAGCTCGCGGATATCGTGAACCAGGAGATTGCCACGCTTCCCAAGGACCGCGCGTTGGCGGTGCGCCTGCACCTGACGGGGTACCCTCGCGAGGAGATCGCGTCGCTGCTCGGCTGGTCCGAAGCGCGGACCCGCCACCTCATCTATCGGGGGCTCGAGCAGCTCCGGACGCGGCTCACAGCCCGCGGCATTGGACTCAGCCGGTGACCGACGAACGGCTCCGCGAGCTCTACCAGCGCGTAATGGCGCGGCGTGCCGCTCAGGGCGGAGACTACCCGGTCTCGCCCGAAGAGATGGTGCAGGTGCTGGAAGGGCGAATGGGCGAGTCCGAGCGACAGCGCGTCCTGCTCGCGATCATGAGCGACCCCCGCTCCCGTCAGGAATTTGACTTGCTGCGCGCGGTCGTGGCCGGCGCCGAGCGCCAGTCGAGCGGCCGACCGGCACAGGCCACACGGTGGCTCTCACTGGCCGCTGGGCTCGTGTTGTTCGTCGGCGCGGGCCTCGCATTTCGCGTTTGGATGCGGCGTTCCACCGTCGAGCCGTTCCGGGCAGGCAGCGAAAGCCTGGAGGTCCAGCTGTTGAGTCCGGCGCCTGGGATGGGGCGGGCGGCGGGCCTTCGGTTCGTATGGCGGTCTGTCCCCCGCGCGCTGCGCTACGATCTCAATCTCGTCACGGCGGGAGGGCGACTGATCTACACGGCGACGCTGACCGACACCGCCGCCACCGTCCCGGACTCGGTTCGAGTGGAGCCCAACGCCGATCTTCGCTGGTGGGTCGAGGCGACTACGACCGATGGACGTCAGACCCGCTCGGCTCTCCGTCCTCTGACCATCAATCCGTAGGCGGCGGCGAGAGCGAGCGCAGCCAGGGTGGCGAGCGCCCACCAGCGACTCGCAGGAGCCCGGAGCGGAATCCGCACCGTCGGATCGCCGACCAGGGTGAACGCGGCCCAGCTGGCCGGAAGCTGACCGCGTCGCAGAGCGCCCCGCTTGGCGGCGGTGAGCGCATCGCCCGTCGTCGCTCCGCCGGCCAGCTCCTTGTAGAACGCCTCGACGAACGCCGCGGTGTTCCGGTCTCCGACTTGCCACAACGATGCCACGACGCCGCGCGCTCCCGCCTCGAGGAGCGGAGCGGTGAGGCCTTCCACTCCCTCGCCCCGAACGAACACACCTCCCGCGGTGCGGCACGCCGAGAGGACGACGAGGTCGGCATCGAGGTCGAGTGCCGCGAGATCACTTGGCGTCACGAACCCGTCCTCGCCACCGCCCGGCGCGAGCGCCAAGGCGGTGCGGGTTGGTGCCTCCTCGTCCACCACGGCGTGCGCGGCGAAGTGCAGCACGCGATACCCGCGGAGCGGCGTGCGCTTGAGATACGCTTCGCTGGCGTCGCCCCGGAGCCGCAGGACTCCCCTCGGCGCGTATGCCGCCACCATGCGCGCTTCCGCCGCCGACGCCGCCAACCGCGTGAGCCCCCCGCTCGCGCTGAAGGCCTCCCGGTAAACCTCCGAGGTCGTCCCCGGGGGCACTTCACGCGCGAACTGCGGGTCGCCGAAGGCCAGCACGCTGACCGGGCCCACCGCGGGTGGAAGTCGCCACAGGCGGCCGGCCACGGCCGCGGACGGAGCGAAGGAGACGGCGAACCGCTCGACCACGGCGTGCCCGTCCGGAAGGGTGAGGGCGTCAAACGGCAGACGCTGCAGACCCGCATCGGGGACGATGACCAGACGATCCACGGATGCGGGCAGGTCCGCGAGGGCGGGTGAGAGGATCGCGTCGCCCAGGGCGCGAGCCAGGTCGCGCGGGTTCTCACCGGCCTCGATCAGGGTCGTGAAGCGCCGCGCGTCTCCGGCGAGTGAGTCGAACGCGAGGAGACGCAGCGCTCTGGTGCCGGCGCGGGTCACGACGAACAACGTCGTCGGCGCGCCCTCGTGGCCGGTGACGTACTCGAGCAGCGCGGTTCGGTCGTCCGGCAGGGCAGCGGCCACGCTGGCGAGCGTCACGCCCGCGGGGATCCGGCTCGCGAGATCGGCGAGAGCGGTATCCCCCTGCTCACCCAGCGCATGGCGCAGGACGAGCTGCTCGAGCAGGCTCCTCGCCTTATGCCGTTCCGCGAGCTCGAACGCGGCGGGGGTGCGCCCGGCCGCAACCAATCCGGCCAGAACGCGCGGGATCCCCAGGTCCGCGTCGAGTAGATCTCGCTGGCTTTGGAGCACGAGAGTGCGCAGGGCGACGTCCCCGAGACCGGCGCGCTGGGCGTCTAAAGCATCGCTCGCGCGCCGCAGCTCCCGTTCAGCCTCGTCCGCGCGGCCCTGCCGCACGAGGACTTCAGCGAGGCGGGCGTGGTGCTTGTACGCTGCGGCGGGTTGTGCGGCGAGATTGGGCACGTCGCGATGGAACTCGCGCGCGGCGAGGTCGAGCTGTCCTCGCAGCAGCGCGAGTCGCCCGAAGTCGTACCACAATCCTCGCTCCTCAGAGCCCTGGCCACTCTCATGCGCCGCTTTGCTCGCGAGGCGCAGGTTGCGCTCGGCATCATCCAGATGGCCGTCGTCCATGTCCAGCGACGCTAAAGCCTTTCGCGCCGGAACGATGATCGTCGGTACTCCCATCGCTTCTCCCGCGGCGAGCGCCCGCTGATACGACGCGCGAGCGCGCGTCTTGTCGCCCGCGAGAATCGCGACGACGCCCTGGACGGAGGCCAGGCTGACGAGCCCCCACTGATCTCGCAGCGCCTCGAAAATCGTCTCGGCACTGTCGCCGTACTCCCGAGCGGACGTCGCGTCGCCGGCCCACGCGGAGAGCTGCGCGAGATTCAGGAGGGCCCAGGCCACCGGCGAGCTGGCGCCCGATGCCTTGCCCTCCTCGACGGCGCGCAACAGGTCGGCGCGAGCGAGCCCGAAATGGTACAGGAGGATGTAGTGGTAGCCCCGCCACTGGAGCGTGCTCGCCAGGGCGGCGCGGTCCCGCGCCGTCGTCAGCTCGTCCACGACGGTACGGAACAGCGCCCTGCCGTTTTCGCCGTCCTCCATCAGACCGACCGCGACGATCCGCTGGCAGATGGCGTGTTGCCGGAGAGATCCCGCACGCTGAGCGAGGTCGGCTCCGATCCGCGCCTCGGAAACCGCGTCGGGTTGCCCCCGCATCTGCAGCAGGGCCGCCCGACCGCAGTGGTATTCCGATTGGCTGAGGAGGTCGTCGTCGGACATGAGTCCGCCGGCGCGGCGCAGCAGGCTGTCGGCCGCGGCCGCGCCACCGGTGCGGGCGCGCAGTCCGGCGAGCGCGACGAGGGCGGACGCCTCGAGCCCCCGATTTGCCTGGTGCCGCGCGGCATCCGCCGCGAGGCGGTACGCCGTGTCGGCCTGCGGGATCATGGCCCTCGTGTACAGGCTCTTTCCGAGCTCGAGCCGCGCGTACGCCGCGTACGGCGCGGCGCCGGGAGCCGAGCTCCTGACCAACCCCGCGTAGAGGGAATCGCTCGTCGGGTAGTCGTACGAGAGGCGGGCGAGCGTAGCGAGGCCGAGACGGGTCGCCCAGTCGGTCGAGTCCCGCGCAACGCGGGCCGTCCATTGGGTGCGGACGCGGGTGGCGCTGTCCCCCTCGATGGCCCGGGTGGCCTGGAGAATGACGCGCCGCGGGTCTGGCGACCCGCCCTGAACGTGAAGCAGCAGGGCGCCGATGAAAAGCATGCTGTGAGATACAGCGGGCCGATGGCTCGGGCAAGCATGTGGGAATGAAGTCCGCTTGCGTGCGTACAAGTGGAGCACTGTGTGCGACTCGCGGCGGGGCGGACTCTCATGAAGTGGCGGTGGACAATGCCGAGGCGGCCGACGCTCATCGCGGGGGCCGTCGGCGCTGCGTTGTGCATGGCGCATGTCGCGCACGCTCAAAGCTCGTCGTTCAACGCCGCGCTCCTCGTCCAGCCGCTACCGTCGCCGTTCGTCTCCGATTGGCAGCGCAACCCGCAGACCGCGATTCTGACGCTGCTGTATACGGGGACGAGCCGTGCGGATTTCCGTGTCCTGGGCACGGTCACGAGCCCGACCCGGGGCGAGTTGGCCCGCATCATCAGCCCGCCGTTCAGCTACGTGACCGGACCGGTTACGCAGGTCATCACCTCTGCCGACGTGCTCGACTGGAATACCGTCAGTCGGAATCAACAGGTGACCGATGCCGTGCTGCGGACGGGAGTGTTGCCCGAGGGTCCGCTGCAGATGTGCGCCTACGTGCAGACGCTCGCGGGGGTGCAGCTGGCCCAGGCGTGCTCCGATTTCACGATTGCATTTCCCGATCCACCGCAGCTGATCTTCCCGACCAACGGCGGCAGCACCGTGGGTGCGCAGCCCGTGTTTCAGTGGACGCCGGTGATGGTGCCCCCGGACCTGGGCGTCTCCTATCACGTGAAAATCGTGGAGCTGCTGCAGGGGCAGAATCCGCTGACCGCGATCACCGCGAACCCCACGTGGTTCGAGACCGACGTCACCGGCCCGCCGATGCTCATCTATCCGCTCGACGGGCTGCCGCTCGATCCCGCCAAGCAGTACGCCTGGCAGGTCCAAGCGCTCGACGGTAGCGGGCAGCCGATCACGAGAGGCGGCCAGGCGAGCGAGATCTGGACCTTCTCGGTCGCGAGTTTCACGGGCGGCACGAGCGTCGCGGGCTTGCCCGACACGCTCGATCTCATTCCCGGGGTCGCGCGGCTCACCGGGCTCAAGTCCGCGGACCTTCAGGCGAATCCGGCGGACTTCGTCGTGAACGGCTCGGTCACCCTCGAGCTGTCGGCACCGTTCCAGACGCGCGTGACAGTCAACGCGCAGGACCTCGATCTGGACAAGAACACGATCGCGGCGGGCGGGGGCGCACTCGTACGATCGGGCTCGCTCCAAGGGACCCTCGCGACGGGCGCCGTGCCCGCGTCCCTCGGCGGCTCCCAAATCCAGTTCACGGAAATCGACTACGCCGCGGGCGCGGGCTTGACCCTCAAAGGCAAGCTCACCCTCCCGGGAGCGACCGGCGCCGTGAATCTCGACGGGCAGGTGCAGCTCACGGCCGCGGGGTTGTACGGCACGCTCACCGCGGACGCGGGGACGGGTAACGCGCTCCTGACCCTCGGGCAGGATCCGGCGCAGCTCGTCGTGCGCCAGGCGCGGGTGACGCTCCCGGGAGGAGCGGTCGCCCTCACCGGAGCGCTACAGCTGTTCGGGCGCGACGTCGGATGCGGCGGCGTGAACGCGACCGTCGCGACCGACGGCAGCTTCTCGACCAACGTCGCCTGCCAACCGTCGGTGGCCGTTGGGCTCGGGGCGGGCGGCGCCCGTGCTCAGCTCTCGCTGCAAAGCGTCACGGGGACGTTCGCGACGGGAGCGGGCGCGGCCGCGCCCACGTACTCCCTGTCCGTCTCGTCGCAGCTGTTGCTCGACACGGGTACGGGGAGCGCGAACTGCGGCGGAAGCCTGGGACTCACCGTGGCGAACGGCTCGGTGAGCAGCTCGTCGTTCGCCGCCCGCTGTGACGCCGGCGAAGGGGATGCGGATCTCGGCTGGCTGCACGCCAAACTGTCGTCGCTCACCCTGCAACGATTCGCGTATACGCCGGGGCAGGGGTTCGACTACGCGTTGACGGTCGATCTCGCGCCCTGGGTTCCCACCATCAGCGGGCTGAGTCTCCCGACGGCGGCGGCCGTTACGATCACCCCCGCGGGATTGGGTGTTCCGGCGCTCGACGTCGGCATGACCAGCGCGCCGTTCACGCTGGGGGGCTTCGGCGTACAGGTCACGCACGTGCGCCTGCCCGCGTTCACGTTGTCGTGGAGCGACTGGTCCGCGCGGTCGGCGGATGGATTTCAGTTCTCCGTGGATGCGTCGCTGTCGTTCGCCGCGTTGCCGGCTGGGGCGCCGAGCTGTCTCACGTCACAGGCGATTACGGTCAGTGGGGCGACGATCGCTGGGGGCCACTTCAAGGCGCACCTGGACGATCACACCTTCAGCCCGGCGTGCTCGCTCACACTGTTCCAGTCTTCCCCGGCAGCCGCGACCGGTACGAGCGATTCGTCGAGCACTACGAGCGGCGCGGGCGCGAGCACCTGCACTGGCGGGGCGGGCATTTACGGGATCATGAGCGCCGCAAGCTGCGCGGTAGCGCAGGAGACGGCGGGTGGGCTACCGACGAGCCTGATGCAGCAGACGGGTTGCCAGAGCGTCGAAGAGCTGACCGACGCGCAGGCGGCGCAGATGGCGACCTCAGGCAGCACGAACGTGGATCTCTCCGAGGTGCATTGCCTCGGGCCGTCGAACGCGGACGAATGGGTCGATTATCCGGCGCCCACCAGCCCGCCGCCATTGGTTCAGTCGATTCTGCAGTGGCCCGCGGACTCTGCGGCGGCCGCCGCCATGAAGCAGAACGAGCTCCAGTCCGTCGAGGACGCCGAAGCGAAGTACCGCCAAGGGCTGAATGATCCGAGCTGCGACACCCAATGTCAGCAGGCGCTGCTCAAGGCCTGGAACGATCGGCGAGCGGCAGTCCAGAAGATGTGGAACGAGCGCGACTTCGGCGTACAGGCGCAGCAGGTGACGGCGTGTCTCGGCGTCGAGCGGCAGAAGGCGTTGATGGGCGTGGAGGACGCTACGCCGAGCTGTGCAGCGAGCGTGGTGGGCGACTTGAAGGCCACGCTGCAGGTGTTTCTCAAGCGTCTCACGCCACCGACACCTCCAGCGACGGTCGACTGCGAAAACGACGTTTCGTACAACGCGACCGTGGTGCTTGGGATCGAGCGCGACCTCGCGCTGATGGGGGATGAGTCCGAGGGGCAGGCGCTGCCGACGGGTGGCGGGAGCATGTTCCAGTATTGCGGTGCCCAGGCCGTCAAGCGGTTGATCGCTACCTGCAACTCGAAACCGACGCTCGCGCTCGAGCAGAGCGACATGGCCGCGGCGTTGGGTTACGAACGACAGGAGGCCCTGTTGGGGGTTCCGAAGGACACGACGACGTTGCCGATCGGAGCGAAAGCATGTCCGCTCAGCAACGAGCCGACGAGCCCGACCGGCCTGATCCGCGCGCCTCCGGATCCGTGGAGGGCCCTGGCCCTGAGAGGGGGCGGACCGTCGGGCGGGCCAGAGCCGGTGACTGACGGGTCTCCGGACATGGACCCGACCGAGCGTCGGGTGCGCTACACCGCGGTGGCGCCGTCGGCTGACACCGGTGCGACATCGACTGCATCGGGCGGGATCACGCTGCAGCTCACGAAGGTCGGCGGCGACCTCGACGTCGCGTTCTCGCCCGTGTTCGGGGTCGGGCAAGTACCCTGGATCGAAGGCTCGATCGTATTGCCCTCGATCTTCACCTGCGCCGACACGACCCAGCGCCAGATGCCGCTCCTCGCGAAGCTGAGCTTCGGGCCGCACGGTCAAATCGACGGGACGATTGACGGGTTCGTTCCCAGCTGTCCGATCAACCTGGCGGCGGTGCAAGTCACCGTTACCCAGGGCGAGCTGACGTTCAGCACGGCCCAAGGCGATCAATCGATCACGCTGGCTGCCGCGGCGACCGCCGCCTTCACCCTCGCGTCGAACCCGGTGAGCGGGCAGGGGTCGGTCGCGATCGACCTGCTGCACGGGAAATTGATCTCGGGGAGTCTCTCGTTCCCGGGGCCGGTGCCATTCGCGATTCCGCGCGACGCGCCGGTGCTGTCGTTCACGCTCCCGTCCGTGACGCTCGACATGACCGGGTTGCACATCGACGGCCGCGCGCAGCTCGCCGTGACGGGCGGGCCGAGCATTGGCGCCACCTTCGATCAGGTCACGATCAACCCGCAGACGGTGGGCATCACTTCGGGTGGGGTCTCGTTCGACTCACCGTTTGCGCTGCAGGTTGGCGTCGGCACGGACGGCGCGCTGACCTGGCAGGCGATGCCGAGTCACGCGCCGCTGACCGTACAGAACGGATTGCGCGTCGATCTGCCGTCGCAGATCGCGCTTGGCCCGAATGGGTTCACCGCGAGCGGAGACGGCGGGGCGCACCTCGTCTTCGGCGGGCGCGACGTGGACAGTCTGATCACCAAGTTCTCGAGCGATTTCGCGCTCGGATTCGGGCCGCCCGGCGTGACGAGCGGAATGGCCGACCTGCAGTGGAATGGGGTGAGCCTGGCCTACGTGGATAAGAGCGGCTTCCACCCCAACATCGCGTATTTCGCGAGCGCGGCGCTGCCGGCCAAGCTGCCGCTCCCGTCGGCGGACGTCGCCTATCTCGAGCTGCGCGATGGGGCGGGAAATCTGCGAGTCAGCACGGAGAACACGGGCAACGGCATCCGCATCTTTACCGCGCCGGGTGCGACCGTGCCGCTGATCTTGCCAGGCCTCCAGCTCGGCCGGCCGACGGCTCCGCAGCTCCTCGTCACGCTGGATCTGACGCTCGATCCCCTCGGTCAGAACGTTTCGCTCGGATCCATCAGCGCGACGGTGCCCACGAGCGGCGCCGACGCGTTCGACTTGAGCGCAGTCGGCCTGCCGGTCGCGCTCGAGAAGGTCGCCTATACGCGCGCCTCGGGCGGCGCGTATCAGTGGACGCTCGACGCCGCGCTCCGGCTCTTCGGCCAGCGCCAGGAGCCGGGTCCCGGTGATCAGGTGGAGCTCACGTTGGATGGGACGGGGCATCTCGGCGGGACCATCAGTCTGTCCGCGTCGCAGACGATCCCACTCGTCTCGGGCTCACAGAACGTCGCCATCACGATCTCGGGCGTGCAGGGGACGTTCAACGCCACTCTTCCCACGCACGACCTGCGGTTTCAGCTCCAGGCGACGGGCGGGCTCCAGTTGCAGCTCGGCACGAGCCAGACGTACAGCGCGGGCGCCACGATCAACGTCTCGGATCAAGGCGTCCAGGTCGGCCAGATCACCTACACGGGAAGCGACACCCCGGTCTACCTCGATCTCTCGGTCGTCAAGCTCGGCGTCCAGCACCTGCGCGTGCCGAAGCTCGACTACACGCCCTCGGGGGGGTTCGACTTCCAGATTCTGTTCGACGCCGCGCTGCAGTTCCCGACTCTCGGCAACGTGACGTTGCCGCCGATTCAGGATGTGTCGCTCACGAACACGGGGTTCGCGATTCCGGCGTATGAAGCCCCCGATCTGAACCTCGATCTGTCGCCGATCGGTGGCTTCGCGGCGAAGCTGCTCGCGTTCCGCATGGGGCAGGTGAGCTACAACTGGTTCACGGGGCAGGCGCCCGCGAATTGGGGCTTCGGCTTCGACGTGCAGCTCGGGTTCGGCACGCTGATGTCAGGGCTGCCCGCGGCGCTGCAGAGCGCCACCGTCCGCATCCTCAACGCAGGGCTCACCAACGGCCATCTGACGGGGACGGTCGAGCGGATGGCGTTTCCGCAACCGATCGATCTCGGCATCGGCAAGCTGACCGCCCTCTCGGGGCAGCTGCCGGCAGACCCGTCGAGCTTTTCGCTCACCGCTGACTTCGATCTCGACATGTCCGCGGTGTTCCCGATCTGCAACGGCGGCGCGATCAAGAAAAGTGCGAACACGCTCTCGATCGGAGGCAACGGCTGGGTCTCGGGGACGATTTCCGGCGTGCTCCCCACCTGCGCGAGCAACCTCGGTCCCTTCGCCGTCAGCTTCGGGCAGTCGGACGTCACGTTCAGCGTGGCGGGCTCAGGCGCGAATGTGTCCCGCTCGGTCGAGGTCGCGCTCGCCGCGACGGTCAAGTTCCCGGGCGTCACGGACGGCGACACGGTATCGGCGTCGGGGAGTCTGCGCTTCGACGCGTTGCAGGGGAAGTGGATCTCGGGGAGTATCGCCCTGACGCAGCCGTTCCGGTGGCAGCCGGCGGACAAGAATCCCTACCTCGCCTTCACGGTGCAGACCGCGAGTCTCGACAACAGCGGGCTGCACTTCACCGGCCAGGGATCGCTGAACGCGCAGGACGGGGCGAAGGTGACCGCCCAGTTCAACAACTTCACGTTCAGCCTGCCCGATCTGAAGGTGGCGTCGGGAAGCGTCACGTTCCTGAGCCAGTTCGCGCTCGGCGTCGGGATTTCGAACGGGTCGCTGCAGTGGGGCGCGTACTCAACCACCGCGCCGCGGCCGTCGGGGCCGTCGTTTCGGGCGGTCGTCCCGGACACCGTGACCATCGACGCTCAGGGACTCTACCTCGGCGGCACCGCGAGCGCCGATCTCGCCTACGGCGACACGACGTTCGGCTCGCTCCAGGTCAAGTTCCAGAGCGGGTTCCGCGTGGGCTTCGGGCCGCTCGCCGTGACGGCCGGCCGCGCGAGCTTCGTGCTCGGCACCGATGAGATCGCGCACGTGGATGCGGGCGGGTTCTGGCCCGGGAACGTGTTCGGCGTGCTGCCGATCCCCGCGAAGCTCGGGCTGCCGTCCGCCGATGTCGCCTACCTCGAGCTGCGCGACAGCACCACGAACAACCTGCTGATCGACATGCAGACGTCGCCCAACGGGATCGAGCTCAAGACGAAGCAGGGCTCGGCCGTGCGCCTCGTGATCCCGGCCCTCGCGGCGTCCGGCCAGGCACCGCCCGCGGCGAACGTCACGTTCGATGTCGTCGTCAACCAGTCGAATCTGCAATTCGTATCGGGCGCGGTGAAGGCGCAGGCCGACTCCGGGTCCTCCCTCTTCGCGCTCGATCAGCTGGGCGTTCCGCTCGCGATTCGCGCGATCTCGTGGGACAAGGTGGGCGCGACGTACGGCCTCACGCTCGGCGGCCGCATCACGCTGCCGGCCTCGCTGAACGGCCTCAACGTCGACGTGCCGAATCTGACGATTTCAGCGACCGGTCTCTCGGGCGAAGTGCGCCTCGGCTCCTACATCCAGGGCCAGAGCGGCTCGACCACGCCGATCGCGAGCCAGTCGTTCATGGGCGACACGCTGCAGATCGGGGTGACCGGCGCGCTGCTCCAGTTCGGCGGCTCGACCGGGACGAGCGTCACGCTCGGTGGCTTCGTCAGCTCGGCGCTGTTTGCGGGATCGGGGCAGTCACCGACCCAGCTCAGCTGGACCGGCACTGTGGCGCCGAGCGGGTTCACCCTGCAGCTCGACCCCGCCAAGAACCCCGCGACGCTCCCGCTCGCGGTCGCGGAGTTCCAGCCGACGGCGATCGGAAGCGAGCCGGCGCTGAGCGTGACGGCCGACGCGCAGGAATTCAAGGTGCGCCTCTCGGGCGTGCTGACGGTGCCCACGATCAGTCCCACGCTCGCGGTGACGATCGCCGGCCTCCAGGTGGGGACGAAGGGTGTCGTATTCCCGACTGTCTCCATCCAGGGCCTCGACCAGCAGCAGTTCGACCTGTTCGGCGCGTCGTTCAGTCTCAAGGATTCGACCGCGGGGAGCACGACCGTGTACCCGGCGATCGCGGTCGGCGTGCAACAGGGCGCGGTCGCGCTGACGCTCTCCGGGGCGCTCGACTTCCTCGGCAACACGTCGCGGTTCTACGGGTTCACGGTCTCGACTAACGGGCACCTGTCCATCGCGGGCGCGAGCCTCCTGTCCCAGCCGCTCGCGATCGTCCAGGACGTGCTCTCGGTGGACGCGCTCACGCTCCAGAACGACGCCCTCCGCACCGACCTGTCGATCACGCTCCCGGAGCCGCTCAACAGCAGCGGGCCACAGAAGGTGAACTTCACGATCGACGCGAGCGGCCATGTGACGGGCGGCGCCGACCTCGCGCTCATCAACGAGCAGCCGAGCGTGACCGGCTCGAGCACGACGCATTACGCGCTCGGGTCGCTCGCGACGGTGCACCTGCGGTACCTGGGTCTCAACCTCGACTTCTCAAGCTTGAAGCAGAACAGCGCGATCGAGGTCGTGAGCGACGTCTACCTGCAGAACGCGGAGGACAACCGGATCAAGCTCGGGGACGTGGTGGGGAACACCGTGCAGCCGGGCATCCGCATCGGGTTCGACGGCACGGTCACCTGGGGCAACCTCGCGCTCGTACACCAGTTCGATTTCGACTTCGACGCCGTGAAGCTGACCGTGAGCAACGTGGCGTTCCCCGCTCAGCAAACCGGGTTCGCGATCAGTCTGTCCGGTGGGCTGTCCCTCGCGATCGAAGAGGTGACGAGCAGCGTCACCTTCCACGATTTTGTCGTGACGTCCAAGGGCGACGTCCAGTTCCCGCCGACCGGCATCGAGAGCGGCGTGTTCACGATCGCGGACGTGGTGAAGATCACGGTCGGGCAGATCGGCTTCAGCGCCACGCCGACGACCCTGCAGATCAGAAGCGGCAGCATGCCGACGTCCGGCAGCGGAGGACAGTCGGGCCAGAGCCCGACGTCATCCACGCAGAGTCTCAGCGTGAATTCCTATTTCACCTTCGGCGCCACGATTTCGGTGGATGACGCGTTCTCGGGCGGCGTGGACAAGTTCCTCGTCTACCAGGCCCCCGATCAGACCACGCATCTGCTCATCCAGAACGCCCAGTTCTCCATCGTGGACGTCGTGCAGGTGAGCGCCGATTTCCGCTACGACCAGAGCGCGAGCGGATTCGAGATGCTGGTCGGCGGGCAGGGGACGATCTGGAATCAGTACAACGCGGCGGTCGTGGGTGCGATCGAGGACGACGGCGGCAAGACACGGCTCGGGATGTTCCTCGCGGCGAGCGGTCTGCGCATCAACATCACGCCCTATCTGCGGCTCGACGGCGTGGGTGGCGGGTTCTTCCTCCACCCGCGGCCCGAATACATCGACATGGTGCGGCAGGCCGCGCAGGTCTCACAGAACGCCGCGAGCGCCGCGAGCCTCCGCATCGCGCCGGCCTCGGACATGAAGTTCGCGATCATGTTCTACGGCCAGGTGGCCTTCCTCCAGGGAGTGATCGAAGGTACGACGCTGACGACCATCTCCGACCAGCAGATCCTGATGGACGGCACCTGCGTGATCCTCGGTCAGTCGGGGCGCCTGACCGGGGACCATCACATCGCCGTTGGCCTGAAGCAGGCGTATGTCCAGGGGACGATGGACTTCAACGTGAGCTACGGCTCGGTGGTCACCGGTGGCGGGCCGCTGTCCTTCTTCGTGTATGACGAGAACAACTGGGGCGTGTACGGCACGACCCAGGTTACGATCATCGACTTTCTCAAGGGCACGTCCGACCTGTTCGTCGGCCCGCCGGGGTTCTACGTCAAGTCGCACATCACCGCGAGCTACAACTACGCGATTCTCACCGTCGACGGCTCGCTCGACGCCACCGTGTGGTACATCGGGGCGAAGAGCGAGTGGGGCGGCTACACGGCGCTTGCCGTCTCGGCGTCGGTGCTCGGCGGGCTCGCGAGCGCCACCGGAACGCTCGAAGGCGCCCTGATCCTCGATCAGGGAACGCCGTTCATCTTCGCCGCCGCCGAGCTGCAGGCGAGCATCGTGGGGCAGAGCTGGCAGGGATGGGTGTGGGCGAAGATTCAGAACCAGCAGTTCACCGCCGGCCTCGGGGCGGATCCGTCGATCGTCGCGGCGATCAACGAGGCGAAGAACATCGCCGACAGCATGAACACCGCCAAGAACGACGCCGCCAACGCGATCACGCAGGCGAAGCAGATCGGTCCGCCGGGCGTGTCACTGACCTCCGACGAGCTCGCGGCCGCCTATCGCAACCTGCAGCAGTGGAACGACACGGTCTACGCGATCGCCATGGGCTCGCTCGAAATGCAGGAGGACTATCCGGTGGCGGACCCGACCAACGTCCGCCAGTACCAGGACTGGTACATCAACGTATTGCGCCAGAAGGGCGCACCGGGCGACACGAACCAGATCCGCCAGTACGCGACCGACGTCACGAATCAGTTCGCCACGATCGAGTCCGGCCGGCCGCAGGTCGAAGCCCGGATCGCGGCGCTGTCCCTCTCGATCCAGACGCTCACGGCCGCGGCCACGAACCCGAGCCTCCCCACGGGGAACCCCGTTCAGAGTGCCACGGTCGCCGCCCCGGTGGGACAGGACGTCACCGGCGGCGTCGCACCCACCGTCGACGGACCCTGCTGCGCTGTGGGGCCGCTCGCGACGCTCACCTACCGGCAGGTGACGAGCGGGCCGAGCTTCAGTGTGGATGCGGCCGCCGCCGCCACGGCGCGAGCCGCCGCGACGTCGGCGAATCAGCTCGCGGTGAGCAACGACCTCGCCATTCGACAGCAGATCGTCGCGCTCGAGAATGGGCTAGCGACCGTGCGGGCCTCCACGACGACGAGCGACGCCGGCGCCCTGCCGGTGTTGGTCGGGCAGTACGGGCAGGTGGCGGCCAAGGCCGAGCAGCAGTTTGCCGCCCAGGCCGACTACCTCCTGCAGCGCGGCGACTGGCTGACGGCGCAGCTCAACACCTTGCATGGCTACCGGCCGCTGGTCGAGGGCTGGCTCTATAAGAAGGACAGCACGCTCGCGAGTACCCGGGGCTCACTCTTCAACGCCGAGCAGTGCACGGGAGACGACCAGAACCTGTATCAGCTGGCCCAGACGCGCCTGCAGTACCTCAACACGTTCCTGAGCGACACCGTCCCGCTCGTGGCGAATTTCCAGTCGACGTACTGCCAGACGGCGAGCACGTCGTACGACGCCGCGCGCGACTTCACGCGGAAACAGGCCGACTCGTCGGGGATTCAGATCTGGTACCGGTTGGGCGATGTGGGCATGGCTGCCTGGGTGAGCCAGGTGGCTCCGACCTTTGCGACGCTGAAGACGCAGGCGGATCAGCGGCTGACCACGATTCGGACGGCGCACGCGGCGCTGTCTCAGTCGCTCGCGGAGCTGTACCAGGTGCAGGCGAACGCGACCGGGGCGCTCTACGACCTGTACGACCGCTACCTCGCCGCGGGGGGACCCTCCGCGGCGTCCGCGAGCGGATCGACGACGGTCCCGACGCTCATCTCGAGCCCCGCAGGGCTCACGAAGCTGACGGTCTCGTCCACCCCTACGGTGAACTCGCTGCTCGACCCGACATTCCTGACGAGCCGCCGCACCCAGCTCGCGCAGGACCTGACGGTCCCGCGGATCAACAGCGTGCAGGTAACGGCCACGAGCAGCACGCGCTACGCCGCGCAGCTGCAGATCACGTGGTCGGCGTGGCATCCGAGCGGTACGTATGAATACGAATTCCTCGATGCGGATGCGTCTGCGGCCGCGGCGCCGCTCTACTCCAACGGCTCGACCGGCGTCCTCTCGAGCTATCGCTTCACGCCCGACCCCAAGGCCGCGACGACGCTCAACCGGAGCGTGACCGCCGGTGCGCGCGGCGGTGCCGGATTCCTGGGCGTCGGGCGGACGACGTACTCCCTGTCCTTCCAGCCGGGCACCGCCGCTCCCGCGAGCGTCGGAGGCGGCACGGGACTGCTGACCGACAACACGCCACCGACAACTCCGGTCGTCGCGTTCCCCGACCTCGCGGAGCGCACCGACACCACCGGCACGATGACGGCATGGACGAACGATCCAACGCGGGTCGCCGCCGAATGGTCGGCGGACGATCCCGAGTCGGGGGTCGCGCAGTACGAATACGCCATTTGGAGCACGCCGACCGGCACGAACGTCGTGAAGGGCGGCGCTGCCGCGCCGGGTGACCTCCTGCACCCGCCGCCGCCCCCGGTCGTTCGGTCGTTCACCAGCGTCGGGGGCCGCACCGATGTGACCGTCGACCGGCTCGGTATGACCTCCGGTCAACCGCTCTATATCGCCGTGCGCGCGACGAACGGGCAGGGAGGGGTGAGCACGACCGGCGTTTCGATGCCGCTGCGCTACGATGGGACGCCGCCCCTGTTCCCGGTGGGCGCGGCGTTGAGCCTCAATGCGGCGCCCGTGCCCGTGGCACCGACGACCGCCGCGGCGACGTACGCCGCGTGTCCCGTCGTGCAGCCCCCTTTGCCTGGATCGTTCCCAACGATCACGGTCCTCGCGGCGCCGGCCGTCGTGGCCTGGGCGGGGGCGCTTGGCCTCGCAACGGCGACGCCCGGGGCGACGCCGCAGGTGCAGTTCACGCGGCCCGACGCGAGCGATCCCGAATCGGGGATCAGCGGCTACTACTACAAGGTCAGCACGCAACCCGGCGACACGATTTACGATCCGAGCTGGCCGTTCGCGTCCACCCGCGCGAATTACTTCACCGCATCGGGCGCGCCGCTCGACTACCAGCATCAGTTCTGGATCACGCTCATCGCGAAGAACACGGCGGGCTCGATCAGCCGCGCGATCGCCTACGGCCCGTTCACCGTCACCGATCCCACGCCACCCACGACGCCGGTGATCTGCGCCGGCGATGGATCCGCGGTGGGACAACTGGCGGTGCAGCTCACGACGCCCGCCACGGACTATGAGACGTCGGTGACGGGCTATCAGTACCGGATCCGCACCGTTAAGGGCGCTCTCGTGCGCCAGTGGCTAAAGGGCGTCACGATCGACTGGCCGGTCGGGAGCACTGGAGCGCTCGTCGCGCAGGGGTTGCTCACTGATGGCCAGAGCTACGTGGTCGACGTCCAGGCCGTCAACGGCCAGAACGAGATCTCCGGAGTCGTGACGTCCGGTCCTGTGTTGTACGACATGTCTCCGCCTCCGACGCCCACAGCCTCGGTGACGGTGACCGCAGGTGTCCCGAGTCTCGTCGTCAACGCACCGACGGATCCGCAATCCGGGTTGACGGCGGTGCAGTGGGCCGTCGGCACCTCGGCGACGGCGGCCGACGTGCAGCCCTGGCTGTCGAGCTCCGTCCCGGCCGGCGGTGGGAGCGTCACACTGCCGTTCGCCGTGCCCCTGCCGACGAACACGACGCTGTGGCTCCAGATCCGTTCCGTGAACGGCACGGGGCTCGTGAGCACGGTGTTCACGACCAGCTTCTCGGTGCCGGGCCTGAGCAAGGGCGGGGTGCCGGTCGCGCCGCCGTCACTGAAGCTGCCATGAGAGGCCTGGCCGTCATCATCCTTGCGTCCCGCCTGGCGGCGCAGACTCCGGTTCCGGCGCTGCGACTGGTGCCGACGCACGACAGCGTGCTCGTGTTCGTCGTGAATCCGCCGGCCGCACGCGGGGGCTTCGTGGTATACCGCCGCCCCGTTGCGGGCGGAACCTGGCAGCAACGAACCGGCACTCCTGTTGCGCCGATCCGAGATCCGAGCGCGGCGGCCGGTCGGCTCGGTGCCGATCTCCCCCTCGCCATGCGCGCCGCCCGGGCGACCGACGCCCCGGAGATGCTGCGCCGGCTGTCGAGCGATCCGTTCGCCGCGGGCGTGCTCAGTTATCTCAGTCGCAACGTCGCGGTCGTGCTCGGTCGGTTGTTTGCCGACACGGCGGCCAGCCCAGGCGCGCAGTACGACTACCGGGTCGTATTCACCAACGCGGCCGGTACCGAGACCAACGTGACGGCCACCGGCACGGTTCGCGTCGTCGACGTTCCCCCGGCCGCGCCGCCGTCACCCGCGGCCCGCGCGGCCGATCACGAGATCGACCTGTCGTGGCACTATCCGGCCTTCACCGGCGCCGCGGGCGACCTCGTGGTTGGTTTTCACGTCTATCGGAGCGGCCCCGACGGCCACGGCCGCCGCCTGACCGCCACTCCCGTGCTGCGCAATGACGCCGCGGGAGCGCGCCTCGAGTTCCGCGACCACGAGCCCGCGAACGGCGTGCCCTACAAGTACACGCTCACGGCCGTGGACATCGCGGGGCGGGAGGGTCCACCCAGCCAGCCCGTGGTCGTGCGCGCGCAGGACATCACACCCCCCGCCATCCCGACGGATCTCGCGGTCCGGAATGGCGACGGGGTTGTGACGGTCACCTGGCGCTTGTCCCCCGAGGCCGACGCGGCAGGCTACCACATCGAGCGCGCCACAGGACTGAGCGGACCGTATACACGCCTCGACAAGACGGCGATACGCGTCGTACAGCCGATCTGGACCGACACTGTGCCCGGAGGCCATCAGTACTTCTATCGCGTCATCGCCTTCGACTCGTCAGGGAACGCGAGCAAGCCGTCGAACCCGATCGCGGCGTTCCCTCCGGACTACACGCCGCCCGGACCCCCTGTGTCGGTCCGAGCGGTCGGCGTCGGCCATCGGATCGCGTTCAGTTGGGCGGCGTCGCCGTCGCGTGACGTGCGTGGGTATTTCCTCTATCGCGGGCCATCGGCCGAGCAGCTCGCGCGGATCGTATCCCGGCCCGTGAGCGCGCTGCAATTCACGGACAGCGGTCCCACCGGCGCCGGGCTCAATCCCGGCGGGTCCTACGTCGTCGCCGTGTCGGCGGTCGATTCGGCGTTCAATGAATCGCCCAAGGTCCAGGCCCACGTGCGCATCGCGGACGATCGGCCTCCCACCGCACCCTCGGCATTCCGCGTCGAGAATGTGCGCGGCCGCTACGTCGCGGTCTCGTGGGCTGGAAGCAGCGCGCTCGACGTCCAGCGTTACGTCCTGACGCGCACCGGCGCGGCAGGGCAGCGCCCGCTCGAGCGTGCCTTCGCCCGCGACGTCCGGAGCTGGACCGACACGAGCGTCGTGCACGCGGTCACGTACGTCTACCGCCTCACGGCGGTGGACAGCGCCGGCAACGCGAGTCCGCCCGTCGTGGACAGCGTGCGCTTTCGTGACTTCACGCCGCCTCCCGCGCCACGTGCGTCCAGCGCACGGCTCGTCGGGAAGACCGTCGAGGTGCGCTGGGAGCGCGTCGTGGCGCAGGAGCTCGGGGGCTACTACGTGTATCGCTCCACCCTGCCGACCGGGGTCTATCAGCGTCTCACCCCCACGCCGATTGCGGTGCTCACATACACCGACAGCTCGGGACATGCCGGCCTGTTCTATCGCGTGCGCGCCGTCGATCGGTCCGGCAATGAGTCCGCTCCAAGCCCCACCGCCGGGGTGACGCCGTGATCGTCCGCCATGCGCTGTGCGCGCTCACCGCCCTCGTCGTAGGCGCCTCGCGCGCGCATGCGCAGGGCGTTCCCTCAGACCTTCGCGCGGCGGCGTTCCGGCACGCTGACGAGCTGGCTCGCGAGGGTCGTTGGACCGACGCGGCCGCGACGGTCGAGCCGTTCGCCACCGACAGTGCGAGTCGTGGCCTGTTGGCGCGGCTCCTCGTGAACGCCGGGGTGGCGTCCTGGCAGGCGGGCGATCGCGCGGCTGCGGGACGCGCCTGGGAGCGGGCCTTGCGGGCGGATCCCACCTCCGAGGATGCGACGCTGGACCTCGCTACGCTGCTCGCCGGAGACGGGAAGGCGGATTCCGCCGCGCGGAGGCTGGGCGCCCTGCGGTCGCGGCGCGCGTCCGACGAGCGGGTGGGGCTCGCCCTCGCGGCCGCCCAGGCGATGGCCGGGAATGCCCGCGGCGCGGCCGCGCTGTATGACACGCTGCTCAGCGCCGACGGCGCGTCCGAAGCGGCATTCGCCGCGGCGACGCGGTTTTGGACGGGGACCGGTCGCGTCGAGCTGGCGGTGACGACCGCACAGCAGGGCCTCACGAAATATCCGCGCTCGGGGGAGCTGCTGATGCTCCAGGGCGGCGCGCAGTCGTCACAGCAGAAATGGCGTGACGCCGCCGCGGCGTATCGGGAGGCCGCGTCGTTGATCGAGCGGCGCGAGGATGCGGAGCTGCCGCTGCTCGACGCGCTCACGGCCGCGCACGATACGGCGGCCGTCCTCGAGCTCGCCCGCACCCTGGCCGATCGGCCCGCCTCCCGAACCGCGCGCCTCATCGCCGCGAGCGTCGCGGACTCGTTGGGCAAGAGCGACACGGCACGCACGATCTACACCGCGCTGATCGCCGCCGACTCCGTCGACCTCGATGCGCTCGAAGCCGATGCCCGTTCGGCCGAGCGCGCGGGCGACACGACGCTCGCGGCCGATCTCTATCGCCGGGCGGCGGAGGTGGACTCGAGCGGTGCGGAGCCGCCGCTCGCCCTCGTTCGCTTGACGCGACCCGTGCCCGACAGCGCGCGTCAGCTGCTGCGCCGTGCCTTATGGCACGGCATGGCGGCGCTGGAGCGGGTCGAGGCCGCCGTCTTCGGGGCGTCGGCAGATGGGGGGCGCACGCCGGGCCCGGGCGCGGTCGATCGTTTCGAGGCGGCCCGCAGGAATCGAATCCGCGAGGCCGTTGTGACGGCGCTCGATCGTGCGGTTCTGGGCGAGGCCTGGGGAGCCCAGGAGCTGGAACAGCTGCGACTGGCGTGGCCGGGGAGTGCGTTGCTCGAGCGATACGAAGCGCAAGTGGCCGAGCGGCGTGGAGACGATGCGGGAGCGCTCGCCGTCACGGACAGGCTGCTGCATTCAGCGCCGGCCGATGCCGATCTGCAACGCATGCGGGGGCGCCTGCTCGAGCGCCTGGGCCGGACGAGCGACGCCGCCGACGCCTACACCCGCGCCTTCGATCTCGCGCCTGAGGACGACTCGACGTTCCGCGCCGTGCAGCGGATCGACGAGGCACGGGGACGGCTCGCGGAGGTGCTGGCGCAGGTGCGGCGGCTGCGGATCCGGCTTCCGGACTCACCGATCCTCGCGGACCACGAGACCGAAGTGATGCAGCGACTCGGCACATCGGGAGGGGCGCACCCATGACCGTCAGGGTGGGACGTTCGATGCTGTTGGCGCTCGCGGCGCTGTCCACCACGTGGGTGACAGCGGTGGCGCAGGACGCGAAGTCGTCGCATCAGCCGGTCGGCGTCACCGGCGGGCTGACGATGGGGAGCGAGCTGTACGGCGTGGACGGCATTCCAGCGCGGCGCCCGGGCTCCACCTGGAACGTCGCCATGACACCGCAGCTCTCGCTGTTCGGCGAGTTCAACGTCGGGGTCGACGTGCTGCTCTCCTCTGAGGGGAGCGAGCTGCGGCAGAACATGAGCCGGCTGGGTCTCGACCCGCACTATCGCTGGGTGACCCTGCACGTGGGCGACTTCACGCGGGGTTACTCGACCTACACGCTCCAGGGGACGCAGCTCCGCGGCGGGGGGATCGACCTCGATCCGGGGATCTTCCACTTCTCCGTACAGGGTGGCTTGTCGCAGCGCACGGTCGCCGCGGGGCCCGCCGGCACGCCCGGTCTCGCGTATCAGCGCGACCTCTACGCGGCCTCGATCGGCCTCGGACGGGACGGGGCGACGTTCTTCCACATCACCGCCCTCAAGGCCAGGGACGACGTCTCGTCGCTCGCACTCGCCCAGGCCGACACGACGCTGCTCGACACCATCCCGATCGCGCTGCGGCCCCGCATCGAAACCCGTCCGCAGGAAAACTTCGTCATCGGCGCCGACGGCCAGCTACGAGCGTTCCACAGCCACCTGGTGCTGAAGGGGGAGGCCGCCTCCGCGCTCATCACGCGTGATCTCGACAGTCCGGCCGCGAACCCCGACGCCGTCTCCGCCGGCGGCACGCTCAACTCGCTCGTCCCGCTCCAGCTGTCGACTTCCGGCGACTACAGCTGGCACCTCCAGGGCGACGCGACGATCGGGACCGCGACGCTCCACGGCGGCTACGAGTACGTCGGCCCCGGGTACACCTCCCTCGGCCTCGCGTACCTGATCAACGACAAGCGCGTCTTCGAGGCGGGCGGCACGCTGCGCTCGCTCGCGAACCACCTCGTCTTGCAGGGGCAGTACCAGCACCAGAACGACAACCTGCTCGATCAGAAGACCACGACGACCAACCGCGACGCCCTCGTGGGGAGCGCGATGGTGCTCTTCGGGCGACGCGCCTCGGCGACGATCACTGCGATGAGCAACGTGATCGCCAACGACGCGACGGTCGATACGTTCTATCTGAACAATCACACCTTCGCGCTCACGACCGCCCTGTCGCTGCAGTCCTCGCTGCTCGGCAAGGCGACGACGTACAGCCTGTCGTACGCGCTGCAGCACGTCTCCGACGCGAACATCATCACGCGGATTCCGGACATCAGCGTGCACAACGTGTCGGCGTCGGTGCAGCTCCAAATGTCCCGTGCGATCAGCATTGCGCCGACCGCGTCGCTCGCGATCACGAACAACGCGGATACGGCGACGCAGACCAATGTGTACTTCGGATTCCGCGGCCAGGCGCGTGCCGGCCGGCTGCGAACGTCGGCATCAGTCACCCAGACATTCTCCGGCGGCCGGCACGTCTTCGGGCTCCAGGCCCAGCTGGACTATCCCATCGTCTGGGGCTCGCGCCTCACCTTCCAGGCCCGGCACACGCGCTACGGCGCGATCGGCGCCCAGCCCGCGTTCGAGGAATCGTTCGCCACCATGTCACTCGCCCGGAGCTTCTGAGGGTGCAGCGCCGCCGGCGGGCCGCTCTCGCCATGGTCGGCGCCGTGGTCCTCGGCGTCGCATGCGCCGAGTACGTCGTCGCGCCGCAAGAGCGCACACCTCGCGCTCTGCAGCTCGACGCCAGCCAGTACACGGTGGATGAGGGGCAGCAGGTGTCGATCATCGCGACCGTCCTCGACCAGTTCGGAACGGCGTTCGCGCAGCTGCCCGCCGGCATCAACATCGCGTGGAACACGTCCGATCCCAGCATCCTGTCGGTGAACACGGCGGGCGTTCTCAGCGGGGTGTCGGCCGGAACGGGGAAGGTGACCGCGGTGGCGAGCGGAGATTTCGGTCAGTTCACCGTGGCAGCCGACGTCACCGTCCGGCCCCTCGTCTCGAGTCTGACCCTCGTTGCTGGAGACGGACAAACCGGCACCGTGGGCCAGGCGCTCGCGAACCGGCTGCAGGTGCGGGTGCTGAACCGTCTCGGCGCGGGCGTGAAGGGGATCGTCGTCAACTTCGCCGTCACCGCGGGCGGCGGCTCACTCGATTCCACGAGCGTGAAGACGGACTCGACCGGCCTCGCGTCGGCGGGTCTCACGCTCGGCACCACCACCGGCGCCGACACGGTCCAGGCCACGACGCCGCGCCTGCCGGGGACCGTAGTGGTCTTCGCGGCGCAGGCGAATCCGGGGGCCGTCACCGCGCTGGCGCGCGACAGCGGGGACGCGCAGACGGGTGGCTCGGGCACGCTGCTCCCCGTCGCTCTCGTCGTGCGCGCGGTCGACCGCTACGGCAACGCCGTTCCCGGCGTCACGGTCAGCTGGGCGATTGCGAGCGGCGGCGGCTCCATCACGCCGGCGTCTTCGGTCACGAACGCCCAGGGGAGGACGCGCGCGCAATGGACCCTGGGGTCCACGGCGGGAACGGAAACGGCCACCGCCAGCGTCGGCGGAGCGCTCACGGTGACGTTCACCGCGACCGCGGTCGTGCCCGCCGCGAGCGTGACGGTCACGCCGAACCCCGCGTCAGTCGCGTCCGGTGCCACGCAACAGATGACCGCGACTCCCAAGGACGCGGGCGGCAACGTGCTGACCGGCCGGACGGCGATCTGGAGCACGAGCGATGCGACCATCGCGACGGTCAGCGCGTCCGGCCTCGTGACCGGCATCAAGGTTGGGTCAGTCACGATCACGGCGACGGTTGACGGCGTCAACGGCACCGCGACCGTGAACGTGACACCCGGCCCGGCGTCGACGAGTACGTCGGTCGTGACCGTGTCCGCGCCGATGGTTCTGGTCGGCGGCACGGTGACGTTCACCCTCACGACGAAGGACGCGGCCGGGAACGCGCTGACCGCCGGTGGCTTGAGCGTCGGCTTCTCCACCAGCGGGGGCACGAGCGCCGGAACGATCGGGTCCGTCAGCGACCTCGCGAACGGATCGTATTCAGCGGTCTTCACCGCGACGACGCCCGGGACGCCGGTCTCGGTGGGCGCGACGATCGGCGGGCAGGCCGTGACATCGACCCTGCCGACGGTTCAGGTCGCGATGGACACGGTGGTGGCGAGCGTCGCGGTGACCCCCAACCCCGTTTCCATCGCGTCCGGGACGACGCAGCAAATGACCGCCACGTCGAAAAACGCCGCGGGCACCGTGCTCACCGGGAAACCGGTGACGTGGGCGAGCGGGACGCCGGGCGTCGCGAGCGTCAACGGGACGGGTCTCGTGACCGGTGCCTTGGTCGGGACCGCCACGATCACGGCGACCGTGCAGGGCGTGCAGGGCACGGCGAGCGTGACGGTGACGCCGGGGCTCGCCTCGCCCTCGCAGTCGGTCGTGACTGTCTCCTCGTCGACGGTCACGGTCGGCGGGACGGTCACGCTCAAGCTCACCTCGAAGGACGCGGCGGGGAACACGGTGAGCGTGGGCGGACGCACGGTGCTCTTTACCCAAACCGGAGGCACGAGCGCCGGCACCGTGGGAGCCGTCACGGATAGCGGCGACGGTACGTACGTCGCGACCTTCACCGCCACGACCGCGGGTACGCCCGTCATCATCAGTGCGACGATCGATGGCGTGGCGCTGACCACGAGCCCGCCGACGATCCAGGTGAACGCGGCACCCAGCCCGCTCGTCCACTGGATCAACACGGCCGGCGGCCAGTGGTCCAATGCGTCCAACTGGAGCCCGGCGCGCGTGCCGACGACGACGGACACGGCCGTCGTGGACGCACCGGGGAAGTACCTCGTCACGAATACCGGCAGTGACGTCGGCGGGCTGGTCGTCGGCGCGGCGAGCGGCGGCGGCGCCAGCGTGGAATTCGACGGTGCGGCGACGATCGCCGGCGCCGTGCACGTGCAGACGGGCGACACGCTCTACATCAACAACGTCGTGATCGTGGGCAGCTTCCTGAACGACGGGGTCATCTCGCTGCTCGACGGCAACGGCGGCGAGGTGGGTGTCGCCCTCGCGATCGATACGGTGGGCGTACGCACCGCGGTCAACAACGGAACGATTCTCGGTGCGACGAACAGCGTGCTGAATGTGAGCCGAGCCACGAGCCTCGTGAACCACGGGACGATCGATCCTGGTGTCCCGCACGCTTCGGTAACGAGCCAGCTCGCCGTCGCGGGCAACGTCACGCTGGGCAGTGGATCGGTGGTCGTGATCGACCTGGCCGGCACCGCGGCCGGCGCCTACGACGTGCTCGGCGTTGGCGGGACGGCCACCCTTGGCGACACCCTGGTCGTGCTGACCGACTACCCGTTCGGGCCCCATGTCGGCGACAGCTTCGTCGTCATGACCTGGGGAGCCCGCGTTGGAACGTTCGGCACGATCTACCTCCCGTCGTTCCCCTCGAGGCAATGGCAGGTCACCTATCTCCCGGTCGGCTTGATGTTGTCCGTGGTGCCGGGAGCGGGCTCGGGGGTCGCGGCCTATCAGGGGGATGGTCAGTCCGCGAACGCCGGGTCGGCCGTTGCCGTACCGCCGGCGGTGCAAGTGCTGGATCAGAATTCGAACCCGGTCCAGGGCGCCTCGGTGACGTTCGCCGTCGCCTCGGGGGGAGGCACGATCTCCGGTGCGGCGACGGTCACCACGAACTCGTCGGGCATCGCCCAGGTGGGCGGCTGGACGCTCGGGCCGACGCCGGGCACGAACACGCTCACCGCGACGGTCTCGGGCAGCGGGATCAATGGCAATCCCGTCACGTTCACCGCGACGGCGACGACCCCCGCTCTGACATGGACCGGGGCGATCTCGACGGATTGGTCCAACCCCGGCAATTGGAGCCCGGCGGCGGTGCCGAATGCCGGCTATGACGTGACCATCGTGCCGGCGACCAATGAGCCGACGCTCACGGGAACGTCGGCGGCCAACAATCTCACGATCAGCGGCTCCGGCGCCCTGCTCAGGATCAACGGGCAGACGCTGTCGCTCGGCGCGCTGAACGTCACCAACTACGGCGTCCTGATCATGACGAACACCGCGGACATCGTGAACGTCTCCGGCGGCGCGTTCTTCGACGGCGGCAACGAGAGCGGCGGCCTGACGGCCGGGCAGCTGCGGGTGGGCGGCAACTTCAACCAGAACCAGGACTACAGCACGACGAGCTTCGCCGCGAGCGGCACGCACACGGTGGCGCTGACGGGCACGAGCCTGCAGCAGGTCACCTTCGTGACGACGAGCGGTGCCTCGTCGTTCCAGAACCTCGATATCTCGGCATCGGCGGGGATGAACATTCAGTTCGACTTCAACGGACTCGCCGTCAAGGGGACCTTCACGTCGATGCCCACCGGCACGACGCCGCTGCTCTACGGGCTCGGACGCTCGCTCACGGCCAAGCAGATGCTGATCTCTGGGCTCACCGTGGACGAGTGCCCGCTGATTCTGAACGAGGGCTCGACTGCCGCGAGCGAACAGCTGGACAACGTCACCTTCCAGGACTTCCGGCTCACCAACGGAACCGCGCCCTACAACCAGTTCACTTTCTCCGGGCCTGGCGCGGGCCGGACGTTGACGTTCAACAACCTCACCTTCGCCACCACCCTCAGCACGGGAGACACGGGGCACTACTTGAGCGTCACCGCGAACTCGGGGAGCCTGACCGTGAACATCGCCGGCTACAACGTCAGCAACGGCCCGACGTTCACGACGACAACGGGCAGCGTGACGGTGAACTGGCAGTAACCTCTGCCGCTACACGGGCTCCGCTGACCGCGGCTTCGCTTCCGGCCGCATCAGGCAGCAATCGACCGGACAGATGTCATGCCACGCGCCCATGCTCCCGAGCGCGGTGCGGGTGGGGTGGTCGGACATTCGCTCGACGATGAGGTCGCGAATCATTCGTACGAAACCCGGCGCCGTCCCCACCGTCGCCGCGCGGACGAGATTCAGTCCCAGCTCGGCGGCCTTCTCCTTGGCCTCGACGTCCAGGTCGAACAGCACTTCCATGTGGTCCGACGTGAAGCCGACCGGCAGGAGTACGACGTCCTTCGTGCCCGCCGCGGCTGACGCGTCCAGATACTCGCTCACGTCCGGACCAAGCCAGGGAATGTGCGGCGCACCGCTCCGGCTCTGATACACGAGGTCCCAGGTCTTCCGGCCGGCGCCTTCGGCCACGAGACGCGAGGCCTCCTTGAGTTGCGCGACGTAATCACTGCATTGGGACATCGAGACGGGAACCGAGTGCGCGGTGAACGCCACGCGCGTGGCCTCGCGACGCTCGGCGGGGATCTGGGACAATGCGGCCTTCAGGTTCGCGGCGAGCGGCTCGACGAACCCGGGGTGGTTGAAGAAGACCCGAAGCTTGTCGATCTCGGGCGCGCCCGGCACGGCGTCCATCGCGCGAATGATGTCCTCGCGGTACTGGCGGCACCCTGAGTAACTGCTGAAGGCCGACGTGACGAACGCGATCGCCCGTTTCACGCCGGCGTCACGCATCTCCCGCACGGTGTCGGTGACGAGCGGGTGCCAGTTCCGGTTGCCGAAGTAGATCGGCAGGGCGGGGCCATGCGCCTTGAGCTCTGTCTCGAGCGCTGCGATCAGCGCGCGGTTCTGCGCGTTAATCGGGCTCACGCCGCCGAACCGGTCGTAGTGGTGCGCCACCTCCAGCAGGCGATCGCGCGGGATGTTACGTCCCGCCGTGACGCGCTCGAGGAACGGCATGACGTCGGCCGGTCCCTCAGGGCCCCCGAACGACATGACGAGCACCGCGTCGTACTTGCGAGCCGTCTCGTCGAATCGCGGGGCGCCCGGAGCGCTCGCTCCGCGGACCGTCATCTCAACCCTCGACCTTGTAGATCTCGCGGCGCCCGTTATCCACGAGGTCATGATAGCCCTTCATGATTTTCTCCATTTCCTTCATATCGTCGGCATGCTGCCCCGTGCCCTGCATCATCTTCTCGAAGTCACCGAGGTTTGCGACCTGCATCTCGGCCACCACCGTCCAGTACTGCTCGGCGCAGAAGTCCGTCATCACGCGCATCGGCGGCATACCCGATTTCTGGCTCAGTTTCGACATGGCGAGGAACTTCTCGACCAGCGGGCGGACCTGTCCCGGCTTGCAGTGCATGACTTCCCGAATGACGAACATGCGGACTCTCGCGGTTGTTGTGAAGGACGGTGGAGTGTCCGTAAGCTAGTGTCACCGGCGGCGGCGGTGTAGCGTAGGCGATATGGGGCGACTTGATCGAGCCGCGGCCGCCCCGCAGCTTTCGCTCGAATCGTCCGAGCCCGTACCCCTTACTTCCGAGCCCGACCATGTGCCGCAACATCAAGCGCCTCAGGCAGCCCGACCGCCAGCCGACCGACGTCGAGCTGCACGATGCCGCCCTCCAGTTCGTTCGCAAGATCAGTGGATTCCGCGCGCCCTCGAAAGCCAACGAGGATGCGTTCAATGCCGCGGTGCACGAGGTCGCGGCCGCCGGTCGCGCGCTGTTCGAAGGCCTGCACGTGCACGGTGAGAGAATCGCCGGGTGAGGTCGCCGGTCGTCGCCACGGTGTTCGTCGGCACGAGTGTCGACGGCTACATCGCGCGATCCGACGGGGCGCTCGATTTCCTGCCCGACGGGGGCGGGGAAGACCACGGCTACGGCGCGTTCATGGCGAGCGTGGACGCGCTCGTCGTCGGGCGCCACACCTATGATGCCGTACTCGGCTTCGATGAATGGCCGTATGGCTCGAAGCCCGTCATCGTCCTCAGCACCCGGCCGATTCCCGAACCGCCCCTGCCGGAGGCGCTGGTCGAGCGCATGGAGGGAAGCCCTGCGGAGATCGTGGCACGCCTCGCCGAGCGCGGCGCGCGGCACCTCTACGTGGATGGCGGGATCACCATACAGCGCTTCCTCGCGGCGGGCCTCATCCAGCGACTCATCATCACGCGTGTTCCGGTGCTCATCGGCTCGGGCCTGCCGCTGTTCGGCGCACTCCCGCATGACGTCCGCCTGCAACACGTGACGACGCATCAGTACGCGAGTGGCCTCGTGCAGAGCGAGTACACTATCGCGGAGTGACGAACCGGCGTGCGTAAACTCGTGTCGAGCGGCAGCCCCTACGAGCCCAAGGTCGGCATTTCTCGCGCGGTGCGGCCCCGACGGCCGCACCGTGGAGAAGGGGGACGCGGCGGCGCAGGCCCGTCGCTGTATCGAGATCGTTGCCGCGGCGCTCGAAGGTGCGGGGGCATCGTGATCGATGATGGCTGAGGAGCCCGATGCGCCGGGCGTGATCGTCTTCCCGCCGCTCCTGTTCGGCGGGGCACTGCTCGTCGGTCTGCTGGTCGACTGGGCGTGGCCCGTGCATCCGCTGCCACACACGATCTCCAGGATCGCCGGTGCTCTGGTCCTCGTCGCGAGCATCGCGCTCGCGCGGTGGGCCGAGCGGGCGATGCATCATGCGGGGACGAACGTCCGTCCCGATCGGCCAACGCTGGCGATCGTGTCCAGTGGTCCCTTTCGCTACTCTCGAAATCCCCTCTACATCGCGAGTACGGGATTGGTGGCGGCCATCGCGTTACTGTTCGACGCGGCGGCGCCACTCGTGCTCCTCGTGCCGGTTCTCCTGGTCGTTCGCTACGGGGTGATCGCGCGGGAGGAGCGCTACCTCGAGGCGAAATTCGGAGAGCCGTATCGCGCGTACATGGAGCGCGTGCGGCGCTGGATCTGACGACGTGAGGCTCTGGACGGTTCATCCCCGCCACCTCGACCCCCGTGGGCTCGTGGCGCTGTGGCGGGAGGGATTGCTCGCGAAGGCGGTGTTACGCGGGCGGACCCGCGGCTACCGGCACCACCCGCAGCTCACGCGCTTCCGCGCGCATGCTCACCCCGTGGCCGCGATCAATACGTACCTCGCCGAGGTGTATGCCGAGGCGCGGAAGCGCGGCTATCGGTTCGACGCACGCAAGCTGAGGGGCCCGCGAACCGGACGACGCATCGCTGCGACGCGCGGTCAGCTGCTGCATGAATGGAGGCACTTGCTGAAGAAGCTCGCCGGGCGGGCGCCCGACGTCGGCCAGGCGGCGAAACGTGCGCGGCTCACCGCGCACCCGATGTTCCGTGTCGGTCCGGGCCCGGTGGAGCCGTGGGAGCGCGGGGCGGGGAGCGCTCGCTAGCTCGCGCGGCTCATTCGCTGCGGTGGTGCCAGACCGGTCCGGTCCGCGGTGCGTCCGCCCAGTGCCCGCCGCTGACCCAGCGGGTCCGATTGAACAGCGAATCGGGAATTACGATGCCGTCGCTCCACTCGAGGTAGTCTTCGAACTGAATCGGTTTCCCCTCGCGCGAGATCTCGACGTGCGTCGCCAGCCAGCCGTCCCCCACCGGGACGTAGCCGCCCAATCGGATGTCGAGCTGGCTCCCGCCGGTCTTCAGCGGGACGCGCATCCGGACCAGGACGAGGCGCTCCGCGTCGACCCAGAATTCCGGGGCGGTGGTGTCGCTCACGTCCGTCGCGCCCACGACGTACGTTCGGTGCCCCTCCCACGCACCGACGAACATGCGTTGGAGATCGAAGCCGTGGTGCGACGCACCTTCCGCCGTTCGGGCGACGGGCTGCAAGTACGCGCCCATGACGAACGGCAGGAACGGGTTACCGTCGGCGACGACCCGGATCGGCTGGCTGTCGCGAAACACGAACGACGACTCGGCGGTCGTGATGATGCCGCGTCCCGCGCGTGGCACGCCGAGGTCGATGCGCAGGGCGTCGGGCCCCTTGAGCGCCTCGTACCAGGTCGCCGTGTCCTTCTCGCCGCCCACCTTGAAGAGTGTGGTCCGCTGCACGAAGACCAGATTCGAATACCAATGCCCGGCGTAGGCCGCGTGCATGCGTTCGAGCACGGCGTACCCGTCCATCGGCTCCGCAGGACGTTGCGCCATCAACGACGACATTGCCACGCAGGAGAAGAACGCGATCCTGATCACGACGGCCTCTCGAGGTTGCGGGACACGTGCCATACGATCTGCTGCCGTCCGCGGTTGCAGGGCATCGAAATCCGCCGCTTGCGGAGGCCGCGCCCGGGGGTAGAATCGCGGCGGCGACCGTTTCGCGAAAGGGCACGACGCGGGCTTGGTGATCATGCCACCAGTAGAGCCGACACTTTCCAGTCAGGAGCCCCTCAGATGATGATCGTCCTGCGGTTCATCCACATCGTGGCCGGCGTGCTGTGGGTGGGCGGCGTGGTGTTCGTCGCGGCCTTTCTGATGCCGTCGCTGCGTGCCGTCGGTCCGACGGCCGGCGCGGTCATGGCGCAGATCGGCCAGGTGCGGAAGTACCCGATCTTCGCGATGGTTCAGGCGACGCTCGTGATTCTCTCGGGGATCGCGCTGATCATCGAGGACTCGGGCGCCGCGCCCGGCTCGTGGATGCAGTCGGGCGCTGGTCGGATGTTCAGCACCGGCGGCGCGCTCGCGATCCTGGGCGCGGTTCTCGGCATGACCCTCTCGTCGCCCGCGGCCCGGAAGATGGGAGCGATCGCCGGTGGCGTTGCGAAGCGAGGCGGAGCGCCGACCGCGGAGGAGGCGGCGGAGATGCAGCGCCTGCAGGCCAAGGTCGCTGGCTCGACCAGGGTCGTCGCGGCCCTGCTGATCCTCGCGACCATCGCGATGGCGATCGCTCGGTACTCCTAATCAAGGAATACGGTCACGTACCGGCACACGCAGGTCGGCGTCGCGATTCGAATCGCCGCGTTGGGTCCGGCGATCGTGCTCGCGGTCGTGCTCGCCACCGCGCACGTGACGCCGATCCTGTGGCTCCCGCTCGGCGTCGCTCTGTTTGCGGGCGTCGTCTTCGGGTCGCTCACGACCGAGGTCGACCAGGCGCAATTTTCCTTCTGGTTCGGGCCGGGCGCGTTTCGCCGTTCGATCGCCCTCGCCGAGGTACACACGTGCACGGTGGTGCAGAACCCGTGGTGGTACGGTTGGGGCATTCATCTCACGCCGCGCGGATGGCTCTACAACGTGGCCGGGCGGGACGCGATCGAGCTGACGCTCCGCGACGGCCGCACGCTTCGGGTCGGCAGCGACGAAGCCCACACCTTGTGCACGACCATCCTGCAGCTGCGGGGCAGGGCGCCGTGACGCGCACCGGCCCGTGAACGTCGTGCTGTTCGGCGCCACCGGGATGGTCGGTGGCGGCGTGCTGCTCGAGTGTCTCGACGACGCCCGCGTCGACAACGTTCTTGCCATCGTGCGTCGGCCCACGGGCACGGCGCACCCCAAGCTCACCGAAGTAGTCCACGCCGATTTCACCAACTACGCCGGACTGGAGCGATCCTTCGCCGGACGCGACGCCTGCTTCTTCTGCCTGGGCGTCTCCGTGGCTGGGCTATCCGAAGAGACGTATCATCACCTCACCTACGATCTCGCGGTGGCGGCGGCCCGCGCCCTCGTGGCGGTGAGCCCGCGCATGACGTTCTGCTACGTGTCGGGGGCGGGCACCGACGCCACCGAGCGGGGGCGCGTCATGTGGGCGCGCGTGAAGGGGAAGACCGAAAACGCGATTCGCGCGCTGCCGTTTCGCGCGACCTACATGTTCCGGCCCGGCTACATCCAGCCGCTGCGGGGCGTGCGGTCCAGCACGGCCTGGTACCAGGCCTTCTATTCGGTGGTCGGCGCCTTCTATCCGGTGCTGCGCCTCCTCGCACCCCGGCTTGTGACCACGACGGTGGCGGTCGGGCGGGCGATGATCGCGGTGGCGGCTCGAGGATACGAGACGCCCGTGCTCGAGACCACGGACATCAATCGCGTCGCGGCCACGAGTTAGTTGCCGCCCTGGCACCCGCCCGCCGAGACGGTAGAATTTCCCATCGACCGCGCGCCGAGGACTGAGTGTGGAGCTGAGACCGCTGACCGAGCGTGACTACCCCCTCCTGCGGGAGCTCGAGGAGCAGGAAGACGTGTGGGAATCCGTCGGAGCGCTTCCCACGCCGGAGGAGGGTGGGGCGCAACGCTTGTTCGTCATCACGGAGGGCGCCGCCGCCCTCGGCGTCGGAGGGCTCGTGCCGTCGCGCGCGCTCGGGGAGGAGGACGTTGAGGTGTTCTGCGCCCTGCGATCGGAGGCGCAGCTCCAGGGGAACGCGACGCGGGCCTGCGAGTTGATCATCGCGTGGGCGTTCAGCGTCGCCAAGCTCGATCGCGTCGTCGCCTCGATTGATGACGCGAACGAGACCGCGCGCACGGTCGCCGTGAAACTCGGCATGAAGCCGCTCCGGCCGCTTGCGTCCGGGCGGACGGTGTACGTGCGCACCCGGAACGAGCCCGCGCCCGACGGGGTCACGCGTTGATGGGCGGCCTGCCGCCGTACACCCTCTTCCACGTCCTGGTCAGTCTGGGCGGGATCGTCTCCGGCGCGGTGGTCGTCCTGGGCCTCCTCGCGGCTGAGCGCCGCGAAGTGTGGACCGCGTTGTTTCTCGCCACGACGGTCACGACGAGCGTCACCGGGTTCGGCTTCCCGTTCACCGGCGTGCTGCCGTCGCACGCGATCGGCGTCCTGTCGCTAGTCGTGCTGACGCTCGCCATCGTGGGGCGGTACCGCCGGCACCTCGCGGGAGCGTGGCGGTGGATCTACGCGGCGGGTGCGGTCATGGCCCTGTACTTCAACGTCTTCGTGCTGGTCGTCCAACTGTTCCGCAAGGTGCCCGCGCTCAAGGCGCTGGCACCGACCCAATCGGAGCTCCCCTTCGTCGCCACGCAGCTCGCCGTGCTCCTCGTGTTTCTCGTTCTCGGATACGGCGCCGTGCGCCGGTTCCACCCCCGCACGGGGGCCGTCATCTGACCACGAACGGGAGCGATCGGCCGCCGAGTGTCACGCGGGCCCTGTGGTGCTTCAGCGTCGCCCTCGGGATCGGCTCGACGATGCTGGCGGTGCCATGGCGGGAGCCGGACCTCGGCGTGATCACCCTGCTCGTCATCGGATCGCTGTTGCTCGCCGCCGCGCAGCGCGTCAACTGGGCGCGCTGGACGCTGGTGATCACGACGCTCGTCGCGCTGGGGGCGACGTGGCCCGTGCTGCAATTCCAGATGATCTATCGCTTCGACACGGGCGCGGCGACAGTGGTGCAGATCGTCCTCGAGCTCCTGGGCTGCTACCTCCTGCTCCGCCCCGATGCGACCGCGTGGTATCGGGGCAGGGTGGCGGTCGCTGCGCCGCCGCTCGCCGGCCGCCAGCACTGAGAACGCTCGCCAGCGCGAACGACCGCGCGGATGTTCTCAGGCGGTTGCATGGGTTGACCCTTGAGCATCGCGCGCGCTGGGGGCGTCTGAGTGCCGCTGAGGCCGTCTGTCACCTGGCCGACTCGTTTCGGGTGGGGCTCGACGAGCGGCCCGCCTCGCCCGCCGACTCCGTGCTCACACGCACGGTCGTGAAGCTGATCGGCCTGTACGTCCCCATTCGCTGGCCGCATGGCGTACCCACGCGCCCGGAGGTCGACCCGCAACGGCGTGGCACCCGACCCGTCGACTTCGCGGGAGATCGCGCGACGCTCGCAGCGCTGCTCGAGCGGTTCGCCGCACCGGAGGCGGTGCTCGCCCCGCGCCACCCGATCTTCGGCCCGATGTCCCGTGGCGACTGGGCGCGCTGGGGCTACCTGCACATGGATCACCATCTGCGCCAGTTCGGATTGTGACGGGGCCATGATGCAGGACGTGCCGATCACCGCCCAACGGGATGGTCTCGTTCTCACGACCGATCGTCGCCGTATCGACGTCGGTGCGGCGCTCGCGTTGCTGCACGCGACCTATTGGGCCAAGGCGCTCACGCGCGACTCCCTCGCGCTCGCCATGGAGCATTCCATCTGTTTTGGGATCCTCGACGGGGAAACGCTGATCGGGTTCGCGCGCATCGTCACGGACCTCGTGACGTACGCCTACTGGAGCGATGTCGTGATCGCGGAGCCGTATCGGGGCCGGGGCATCGGGATGTGGCTCGCGCGGGAGATGCTCGGCCACCCGCAGCTCCAGACGCTGCGCCGGGTCGCGCTGATTACGCGAGACGCCGCTTCCCTCTACGCCCGGGTGGGCTTCGGCGAGGGGAGCGGCGCCTTCACCTACATGGAGTACAAGCGTTCGCCTAGCGGTGCTTGATGAACGTCCCCTCGCGCAGCTCATCGTACGCCTGGCGGAGCTGGTCCTGCGTATTCATGACGATCGGACCGTACCAGGCGACTGGCTCCTCGATCGGCTTTCCGGAGACGAGCAGAAACCGGATGCCCTGTTCGCCGGCGTGAACCGTGACTTCGTCGCCGCGATCGAACAGGACGAGCGAGCGATTGCCGACGTCGTCCGCGGCGTTCGCAACCACTTGCCCCACCCGGTCGGTGCGAACGGGCTGGGGCGCGGACGAATCGCGGAACGTGCCGCCACCCTCGAAGACGTACGCGAAGGCGTTCCGAACGGTCTCGATCGGCAGCGTCTTGCGTTGGCCCGGCGGGACCCACACGTCGATGTAGCGCGGGTCGGCCGCCACCCCCTCCACGGGGCCCCGCTGGCCCCAGAACGTTCCGCAGATGACCCGTACGCGCGTGCCGTCGTCGTCGGTGAGCTCAGGGATGTCGCGCGCGGCGACATCCTGATAGCGCGGGTCGGTCATCTTGAGCGACGCCGGCAGGTTCGCCCAGAGCTGGAATCCGTGCATCCGTCCCTGGGGATCTCCCTTGGGCATCTCCTGATGCAGGATGCCGCTCCCGGCGGTCATCCATTGCACGTCCCCCGCGCCCAGCGCGCCCGTGTTGCCCAGGCTGTCCCCGTGCGCCACGGTGCCGGTCAGCACGTAGGTGATCGTCTCGATGCCGCGGTGCGGATGCCACGGGAAGCCCGCCAGGTAGTCTTCCGGGTTCTCGTTGCGGAAGTCGTCGAACAGGAGAAACGGATCGAACTCCTGCGTCGTTCCGAACCCGAACGCGCGGCGCAGCTTCACGCCGGCCCCTTCCATGGTCGGCTTCGATTGCAGCACTCGCTTGACTGGTCTGATCGACACGGCGCCTCCTGGACGTGGACGGAACGACGACCGCCTAGTAACGCCCCGGCGGGAGCGTCGGTTCCGGCGACGAGCTTGACGACTGTCCGCGGGGGCACACACCTTCTCGCCGACCGCCGATGCTCGAGGGCGGCGCCGGCCCGTCCGTCCCGCAACAGGAGGGTGTCATGGTACCCCTGTCAGCGTTGTGGCTTCCGATTCTGTTGTCGTCCGTGATCGTGTTCGTCGTGAGCTCAATCATTCACACGGTCTTGCCCTGGCACAAGAACGACTATCGCAGGCTCCCGAACGAGGACAAGGTGCTCGACGCGCTGCGGCCCTTCGGGATCGCGCCCGGCGATTACTTGGCGCCAAAGCCCGAGAGCGCTCAAGAGATGCGCTCGGCGGCGTTCCTCGAGAAGCGAGCGCGCGGACCGGTCATTGCCGTCACCGTTTTTCCGAACGGCCCCGCCTCCATGGCGCCGATGCTGGTGCAGTGGTTCCTGTACAGCGTCGTGATCGGCGCGCTCGCGGGCTACGTGACGGGCCGGGCCCTTCCCGCCGGGAGCGACTACCTCCGCGTCTTCCGGTTCGCGGGCACGACGGCGTTTATCGCTTACTCGGTGGCGCTGTGGCAGGCGTCCATCTGGTTTCGTCGCTCCTGGGGCACGACGATCCGCGGCACCATCGACGGCCTGCTCTACGGACTGCTGACCGCGGGTACGTTCGGTTGGCTCTGGCCACACTAAGTCCGGCG
>Ga0187780_10000269_pt1 | contig 39254 bp, 37 predicted proteins | sample 1015_Q2_SP10_20__FD_132429 | JGI IMG/M metagenome (GOLD analysis project Ga0187780, IMG submission 132429) | Tropical peat soil microbial communities from peatlands in Department of Meta, Colombia - 1015_Q2_SP10_20_MG | ecosystem: Environmental > Terrestrial > Soil > Wetlands > Peat | place...
ACCGCCAACACGATCCTTGGCTTCGGCGCCGGCTCGAGCGGCACCGTCACCGTCGATGGCGCCGGCTCGATCTGGAAGCAGACCGGCGGGGCACCGACCTCGGCACTGTTCGTCGGCTATAGCGGCACCGGCTGGTTCACCGCGCAGAGCGGCGGTCAAGTGCAGGCGGTCAACACCTATGTCGGCCATCTCGCCGGCTCGACCGGCACGGCCACCGTGACCGGCGCCGGCTCGTCGTGGACCGGCAACGGCTTTTTCATCGGCAATGGCGGCAACGGTACGTTCAACGTGCTGAGCGGCGGCACCCTGACGGCAAACGCCAACAGTTTCATCGGCTATTCCGCCGGCTCGACGGGAACGCTGAACGTCGACGGCGCCGGCTCAAAGTTCTCTTTGTTGAACAACTCGCTTTTCTTCGTCGGTGGCAGCGGCTTGAGCGGCGCCCCATCCGGAACCGGCGTCGTCAACGTCACCAATGGTGGCGAGCTCGATATGAACGGCTCGGTCACCTTCCTCGGCGTGTCGAGCGGCGCCGGCACGATGAACTTCGATGACGGCAAGTGGAATCCCGGCTCGGCCGTCGAGGTGGGTTTTTCCGGCACGGGTACAGTCAACATTTCCAACGGATCGAACGTTCAGCTCAACGGTCAGATAATCGTCGGCGATTGCACTTGCGCCACCGGTACAGTGACCGTGACCGGCGCCGGTTCGCAATTTTCAAGCATTGCAAATCTCGACGTGCTGATTGGCAATGGCGGTAAGGGTACCTTCAACGTGTTGAACGGTGGCTCCGCATCATTCCTGAGCAATGTGGTTCTCGGGCACGACAGCGGTTCGTCGGGCACCGTGAACGTGCAAAGTGGTAGCTCCTTCACGACAAACACCAACAATCTCACCGTCGGCCTTAACGGGTTGGGCACGGTGAATGTCGACGGCGCCGGCTCACAGCTCACAACAACCGGCCTCTTCGTTGGCGACAATCACGGCACCGGCATCGTCAACATCACCAACGGCGGCGTGGTCAACGCGAGCGGCGTCGTAGGCCTCGGCAACAACCACTCAGATGCCTTCGGCACCGTCACCGTTTCGGGGGCCGGTTCCCAATTCAACAGTACCGACATCACGTCGGGCGACATTGCCATCGGCGTCGACGGCACGGGCGTGTTCAACGTTCTCAATGGAGCGACGGCCAGCTTTGCCACCGACCTATTCCTCGGCTTCGGCGCCGGATCGGGCACGGTGAACGTGCAGAGCGGCGGCCATTTCACCACGACAGGCAACCTGATCGTCGGTTTAAATAGCACCGGTGCTGTGAACGTGACGGGTGGCGGCTCGCAACTCAATGTTGGCGGCGGCATTTTCATCGGGGAAGACGGCACCGGCACAGTGAATGTAACCAACGGCGCGTCGGCCACGATTACCGGCGGCGCATTTCTCGGCGACTGCTTTTGTGCGCTTGGCACCGTCATCGTGAGCGGCGCGGGCTCCACATGGACCAGCGCGGGTGCGACCATCGGCGGTCTCGGCACCGGCCAGTTCAACGTGCTCAACGGGGCAAGCGCAACCCTTGGCGACATTTTTGTCGGCACCAGCTTCGGCACCGGCACACTGAAAGTCGACGCCACGAGCCAGGTCAATGGCACAAGCTATACGCAAGGCGCGAACGGTACCTTCAACGTTGGTATTTCGCCCACCGGCAATGGCAAGGTCACAGTCACCGGCACCATCGACCTGACCAACGGCGGAGGTGGTAGCGGCGCGTTGATCGTCGACGCCAAGACGACGCTAGCCAAAACCTACACCATCATGACGGCGCCGGGCGGGGTCACTGGCCCGTTCAACAGTGTCAGTGTCGTGGGTAACGCGAACAATCTACAAGTGATCTACAACGCCACCTCGGTGGTGCTGACGGTCGACACCTTTTCCGTTGCCAACAACCTGCCCTCCGGCCTCTCCGGCAACCCGAAGCATGTCGCCGATGCGCTCGACAAGGCGATCGCCAGCGGCATTACCATCCCGGACGCGTTCTTCAATGTGTTCGCGCTCAGCGGCGACAGCCTCGTCAATGCGCTGTCACAGCTCTCCGGCGAAAGCGCGGCCGGCGCGCAGCAGTCGAACATCCAGTTGATGAACTCGTTCCTGTCGCTGATGCTCGACCCGTTCAGCGGTGCGCCGAGCGGCAATCCCGGCGCCATCGGCTTCGCCCGGGAATTCGGCGCCGGCGACAAGATCACGCCGGAAGCGACGGCGGCCTATGCGGCCGTAACGCCCAAGGACAGGCGTGGTGACCCATTCGCCGGGCGCTGGAGCGTCTGGGGTCAAGCCTATGGCGGCTACAACAAGATCAACGGCGACCCGAACACCGTGTCGCACGATTCCGCCGCGCGCACTTACGGCCTCACCACCGGCTTCGATTACCGGGCTTCGCCCGACACCATGATCGGCTTTGCGCTGGCTGGCGCGGGCGAGAACTGGGGCTTGGCGGACGGGCTCGGCAGCGGCCGCGGCGATGCGTTCCAGTTGGGCGCCTACGGCTCGCGGCAGTTCGGCGCCGCTTACCTGGCGGGCGCCCTCTCCTATGCCGTGCACAACATCACGACCGACCGCACCGTCACGGTCGCCGGCGCCGATCATCTGACCGCCAACTTCACGGCGCAGAGCGTGGGCGGCCGTCTCGAGACCGGCTACCATTTGCTGACACCCTATTTTGGCCTGACGCCCTATGCGGCCGCACAGGTGCAGGACTTCTTCACGCCGAATTACAACGAGAACGCCACGTCCGGCAGCAACACCTTCGCGCTGTCGTACAATGCGCGCTCGTCAGTATCGACACGCACCGAGCTTGGCACCTGGGTCGACAAGCTGCTGCCGCTCGATCAAGGGAATGCGCTGTCGCTGCGCATGCGGGCCGCGTGGGCCAACGATCACTCGAACAATCAGGGCATCAACGCCGCGTTCCAGACGCTGCCGGGCGCGGTCTTCACCGTGAACGGCGGCGCGCCTTCGACCAATCTCGCGCTTCTCACGGCCGGCGCGGAGTTGCGGCTCGCCAACAATGTCTCGATCGGCGCCAAGTTCTACGGCGAGTTCGGCAATGTCTCGCAGACCTACGCCGGCACCGGCACGGTGCGCTACACGTGGTGACGATCAGATAAAATACTGCCCGCCATTGGCGGTGAGCGTCGAGCCGGTAATCAGCCCGGCATCGTCTGAGGCGAGGAACACCACGCAACGCGCAATCTCCTCCGGCTCGCCGAGACGGCCGATCGGGATCTGCGGCAGGATGTTCTTCTCCAGCACGTCCTTCGGCACCGCCTGCACCATCTCGGTGTTGATGTAGCCGGGCGCGATCGCGTTGACCGTGATGCCCGAGCGAGCGCTCTCCTGCGCCAGCGCCTTTGTGAAACCGAGTTCGCCGGCCTTGGCGGCCGAGTAATTGCACTGGCCCATCTGACCCTTCTGGCCGTTGATCGAAGAGATGTTGACGATGCGGCCGAACTTGCGCGCGCGCATGCCCTCGATGACGTTGCGGCACATGTTGAAAAGCGAGCCGAGATTGGTGTTGATCACCGCGGTCCACTGTTCGGGCTTCATGCGGTGCAATGTCGCGTCACGCGTGATACCGGCGTTGTTAATGAGGACGTCGATGGGGCCAACTTCCGCTTCGACTTTCTTGATGCCGTCGGCGCAGGCCTCGAATGACGACACGTCCCATTTGAACACCGGGATATCGGTCTCGGCCTTGAACTTCTGCGCTGCCTCTTCATTGCCGCCGTAATTGGCGGCGACGCTGTAGCCTGCGGCCTTCAACGCCTTGCTGATGGCAGCTCCGATACCACGGGTTCCGCCCGTGACCAACGCAACGCGACCCATAGTATCGTTTCCTCCAAAAAACTTTCTCTAAAAGTCATGGCTGGGTCGAGCCGGCCATGACGTAGATCAAATCGATTTTAGCGCTCGACGCACATGGCGATGCCCATGCCGCCGCCGATGCACAGGGTGGCGAGACCCTTCTTCGCATCGCGCTTCTGCATTTCGAAAAGCAGCGTCACCAGCACGCGCGTGCCGGACGCGCCGATCGGATGGCCGATGGCGATGGCGCCGCCATTGACGTTGACCTTCGAGGTGTCCCAGCCGAGGTCCTTGTTGACGGCACAGGCCTGGGCGGCGAAGGCCTCGTTCGCCTCGATGAGATCGAGATCTTCTTTCTTCCAGCCGGCTTTTTTGAGCGCGGTACGCGAGGCCGGGATCGGGCCCGTGCCCATGATTGCAGGATCGACGCCCGCCTGCGCCCACGACACGATGCGCGCGAGCGGCGTTTTGCCGAGCTTGGCAGCTTCGGAGGCCTTCATCAGCACGACAGCGGCGGCGCCGTCATTGATGCCGGAGGCGCTCCCCGCGGTAACGGTGCCCTCCTTGTCGAAGGCCGGCCGCAGCTTGCTGATGGATTCGAGCGTGACGCCGGCCTTGGGATATTCGTCGGTGTCGACCACGATGTCGCCTTTGCGCGATTTGACCGTGACCGGCGCGATCTCGTCCTTGAACTTGCCGGCCTTCATCGCGGCTTCGGCCTTGTTCTGCGAGGCAACGGCGAACTCGTCCTGCATCTGCCGCGTGATCTGCCACTGCTTGGCAACGTTCTCAGCGGTGTTACCCATGTGGTAGCCGTTGAAGGCATCCCAAAGACCGTCCCTGATCATGGTGTCGATCATCTCGAACGACCCCATCTTCACGCCCTGCCGCAGGTGCTGGCAGTGCGGCGCCATGCTCATCGATTCCTGGCCGCCGGCAACGACGATGTCGGCGTCGCCATTGGCGATCTGCTGGAAGCCGAGCGCGACCGAGCGCAAGCCGGAACCGCATAGCTGGTTTACGCCCCAAGCAGGGCTCTCGACCGGAATGCCGGCCGCGATCGAAGCTTGCCGCGCCGGGTTCTGGCCCTGACCGGCGGTCAGGATCTGACCCATGATGACTTCATTGACATGCTTCGATTCGATGCCTGCCCGCGTCATCGCCGCCACGATCGCGGTCTTGCCGAGTTCATGGGCCGGCAGATTAGCGAAAGCACCATTGAAGGAACCCACTGGCGTGCGGGCGGCGCTCACAATGACGATGTCGTCGGGCATCGAAGAACTCCTTTTCCGGTCGGTTGTGCGGGAGTGCGGTTTTTGGCGCTGCCGCATCCTCAGGCCGCTGTCGCGGCCGTGTCAACATGGGACAGAAAGCGTTTGCGCCTGAGAATTGGCGCTTTTCGGCCCGTTCCGCAAGCCCGCCGCGGTGCGGCGGAACGCCTGCCGCGCCGCCACAAAACGACTGGCCCGCCAAGTGGTATTGCGGTTATGCTTAAGCTCTGGGCAGGGGAACGCAATGGCCATGGCAGAACAAAAAGAGCCGGTCACGATCAAGAAATACGCTAACCGGCGGCTCTACAATACTGGCACATCGACCTACGTGACATTGGAAGACCTCGCGGCGATGGTGAAGACCGGCGAGGATTTCGTCGTCTACGACGCCAAGACCGGCGAGGACATCACCCGCTCGGTGCTGGCGCAGATCATCTTCGAGCAGGAAAACAAGGAAGGCCAAAGCCTGCTGCCGATCACTTTCCTGCGCCAATTGATCCGTTTCTACGGCGACAGCATGCAGATGCTGGTGCCGCGCTATCTCGAGCAATCGATCGACACCTTCACGCGCGAGCAGGGAAAATTCCGCGAGCAGATGGCGCAGGCCTTCGGTGTCGGCGGCTTCGGCCCGCTCGAGGATCAGGTCCGCCGCAACATGGAAATGTTCGAGAAGACGTTCGCCATGTTCGCGCCCTTCGCGCGTGGCCAGAACAAAGCGGCTGACAAATCGTCAGGCGGCGGCTCGGGCGAGATGGACGACCTGAAGCGTCAGATCGACGAGATGCAGAAGCGTCTCGACAAGCTCGGCAAAGAGTAATTAGGCGCTGGCGACGTGGCCGTTGCCGCTGTCGGCCCAAGGCCGCTCAGTGGTCGCGAGGCCGATTAGCGCGCCCTGGAGATAGGCACAACCCCACTCCGATAGCGTCTTTGCGGTTTCTTCGTCCTGCACCCATTCCGCGACGGTCTTGAGCCCGAGCCGGTGGGCAAGATCGACCAGCGTACGAACAAAAGCCCGGTCATCGCTCGATTTCAGCATGTTCGGTACGAAGGCGCCGTCGATCTTCACAATGTCGACGCCAAGCTTGCGCAGGTTGCGGAACGAGGTGTGACCTGCGCCGAAGTCGTCGATGGCGATGCGGCAACCGAGGTCCTTGACGCGCGAAACAAAACCGCGCGCGTCGTCGACGTCCTGGATTGCCGCGGTTTCGGTAATCTCGACAATCAGCCGTTCGGCCGCGGCGCGATTGGCGCGCAGCAAGGCGCCAAGCCCGAGCCACCAGTCCGGATCGACGGCGGATGCCGGTGACACGTTGACGCTCGCATGCAAGGCCGGCGCCGCCGCGAGCTCGTTGACCACAAGCTCGAGCATGCGATGGTCGAGCATGCGGATCAGGCCGACACGTTCCGCGATCGGAATGATGTCAGCCGCATGCACGATAGACCCGTCGGCCCGCTGCACACGCATCAGGCACTCATAGAAAGCGACGTTGCGGCTTCTCGCGTCGACGACCGGCTCGTAGGCCAGCGTGATGCGGCGCTCGTTGAGCGCGGCCAAAATCTCGTCTGTCGCGCGCATGGCGTCGCGCCGCAGGATGTCGCGCTCGATGTTTGGCTTGTAGATGTCGAACGAGCCGAGGCGCCGGTCGCGAGCTGCATGCAGCGCATCCAGCGCGCGGGAAAATATCTCCGGCACGGTGCGCGCATGGCGCGGCGCTGTGAGGCCGCCGATCGTCACTGTCACCGCCACCGGACCCGCGCTCGTCTGCACCGGCTCGTCGCGGACGCCGGCGAGCAGGCGCTCGGCGGCGATATTGAGCTCATCTGTCGTGCAGCTCGTCAGGATCACGCCGAACTTGTTGCCCGAGAAGCGGCCGAGATGGTCCTTACCGCGCAACTTTGCGCGCAGCCGCTTGGCGACCTTGGCAATCACCTCCTCAGTGGCGTCGAAGCCGTAGGCCTCATTAAGCTCCCCGAGGCGATCAATCGACACGAGCAGGAAGGCGCAAGAACCGCGGAAGCGCGTCGCCGCTTCGAGTGCATTCGCGAGCGCTTCGGTCAATTGCGCGCGGTTCATCTCGCCGGTCAGCGGGTCGAACTTGGCAAGCTTGAGCAAATGCTCTTCTCGGACATGGCGCGCATCGATCGCACGCACCACACCATGCGCTCGTGCGGGCTTACCGTCGGGCCCCGCGAACCAGCGACCGGTATCCTCGACCCATGTCTTGCCGCCGCCGGCGCGCTTGAAGGCGTATTGAACCAGATAAGCGACGCCTTGGCCTGAATCGCGCTGGCCGGATTGAATTACTTCGCGGCGGCTTTGGCCGTCGTCGGCCTCGACCTGCGCGGCGAAATCCCGGCCCGTCGCGATGCGTGCGGCGTCGGCACCGAGCACGGCTTGAGCATTGGCGCTCCAGGCGATCGCGTCGGTACCGAGTTGCCACTCGTAAGTCGCCTCGCCGACCGAGTTAAGAATTGCCGCGGCGTCTGGTTGGTCGAAACGGGTCACGCTCGCCCCTTTTTGGGAACGCCATGGCTGGCTGGGCGTTGTCAGCGGAGTGGAGACGACGCCCAAACTACGGGCAATCGTTAAAGAATTTGAGAAAAGGCGCAGAAGCGCGGTTCAGCGGAGAAGCGGCACGGGCCTTGCGACGTGATGAGGAGACAGAGGACTTCTGTCCCGAATTGAGACAGGCACTGTGATGCGTATCGGCGAAATCAGATCAGCGGCCCTTGGCAATCTGCCCGCCCACAACGGTGACCGGCCCGCGGCGGAAGGCCGCGCGCTCGTCGCGGTCGCCCCACCGCCGCGGCAAGCCTCGACGGTCCCAGGCAACCACCGCCAAGCACCGTTCCTCGCGCACCTCCTGGCGGTCAGGGATCAGCACGCCCAGACGCGGGAGCGCCGGCGCGCCGAGCCGCACGAGGCCATCGCCGCCTATCGGGCGGCGGCCGGGCTACTCGAGTACTAATTCTCTTGCGGTATATCAGTATCCGATGGCGCAACCGTCCTTGCGCGATTCAGAGCCGGCGATCAGCACGCCGCGGTCCCAATCAAGCTTGATCGACTGCGCGCCGCCCCATGGCGAAGTCGCGAACGTCACATTGTGACCGCGTTGCTTGAGTCCGTCGATTGTCGCCTGCGGCGTGGCACGTTCGACCTCGACCTGCTCGTTCTCGAAGAAGAAACGCGGGAAGTCGATCGCCTGTTGCGGATCCATGCCGTAGTCGAACGTGTTGAGCATAATCTGCACATGGCCCATCGGCTGATAGTGCGCGCCCATCACGCCGAAGCTCATCTCGCAACGCCCGTTCCTCATGGCCATCGCCGGGATGATCGTGTGCATCGGACGCTTTGCCGGACCGAATGTGTTGGGATGGCCCGGCTCGAGCGTGAAGCAGGCGCCACGGTTGGTCAGCAGGATGCCGGTCTTTTCGGTGCAGATGCCGGTGCCGAAGTTGGAATAAAGCGAGTTGATGAACGACACCGCCATGCGGTCGCGATCGACGACGGTGAGATAGATCGTGTCGCTGCCCGGTGCCGGGGCCGCTGGCAGCTTGGCACGGCGCTTGAGGTCGATCTTGGCAGCGAGCTTCTTGGCAAAGCCCTTGTCGATCAGGTCGGCGACTGGCACACGCATATGGTCCGCATCAGCGAGATGCGTGTCGCGTACTGCATAAGCAAGCCGCGCCGCCTCGAGCACGAGATGGAAGCGTTCGGGACCGATCGGGTCGAGCGAAGCGACATCGAAGTTCTCGAGAATGTTGAGCATCACCAGTGCGGTGAGGCCCTGCCCGTTTGGCGGAATCTCGAGCAAATCGAGACCGCGATAGTTGGTCGAGATCGGCGGCACCACGTCACCATAGTGCTTGCCGAAATCCTCGACCGTGAGGAATGAGCCGCGCGCCACGACGGTCGCCGCCATGTCTTCGGCGATCTCGCCCTCGTAGAAGGTGCGCGCGCCTTTGGCGGCAATGGTCTTCAGCGTCTGTGCGAGTGCAGGTAACCGCACGACGTCACCTTCCTTCGGCGCCTTGCCGTCGAAAAGATAATGCATCGTCGCGCCGGGATCGGCCTTGAGCTTCGCCACGTGGCGGTTCCAGTCCCAGGCCACACGCTGTGTGATCGGCCAGCCGTGCTCGGCATATTTGATCGCCGGCTGCAGGGCGCGCGCAAGATCGAAGCGACCATACGTCTTGAGGACCGCCTCCCACGCGTCAAGCGCGCCGGGCACGGTGACGGCATGGACGGATGTCATTCCGATCGCTTCCATGCCCTTGGCGCGGAGCGCCTGGTCGGAGGCCGTGGCGCCGGAGCGTCCCGAGCCGTTGTAGCCCCACACCGGCTTGCCCGGCTGCGAGATGAGACAGTAGCAATCGCCGCCGATGCCGGTGCTCTCTGGCTCGATGACGCAAAGCGCGGCACAAGCTGCGACCGCGGCATCGGCTGCCGTGCCGCCGGAACGCAGCGTGTCGATCGCGGCCAAAGTCGCAAGCGGATGCGACGTCGCCGCCATACCCTCACTGGTGATTACAGGCGAGCGGCCGGGAAGTTGAAAATCGCGACTCATGAATCAGAAATATGCGGCAGTTTGCCTTCGACCGTCAGGTCACGCTGCGCCGAGTGCAGCGTCACGGCGAAGCCACTCAGCACGTCGATGAAGCTGATGACCAGCAAGAAGAAGAACACCGCGGTCGCGGCCTGCTTGACCAGCATGAACTCGACCAGCATGCCGAGGAAAAGAAGGAGGGACAGCGCATGGTCGACCACGGTGCGGATGCCGATGCGGGTCGACTTCATCACCTCGCCGAACAACATCAGGATGCCCAGGACCAGCAGCATGTCGGCGGCCGACATCGTCCAGTCGGCGCCAGACATCATATGCACGGTGATGACGGCGCCGGTCCAGCTCACGCCCGGCATCAGGAAAGCAATGATGTTGTAGATCGCGAACGGAACCAGGAGCAGCGGGAAGCCAAGCATGAACATCGCGAAGCGTCCCGGTCAGCCGCGTTACGCCTCGGTCTTCACCTTCAGCACCTGACGGCCCTTGTACATGCCGGTCTTCAGGTCGATGTGGTGCGGCCGGCGCAGTTCGCCGGAATCCTTGTCCTCGACGTAGGTCGGCTGCTTCAGCGCGTCGGCGGAACGGCGCATGCCGCGGCGCGACGGCGAGGTTTTTTTCTTCGGCACAGCCATGGGACGGAACTCCTGAAAATTCCTTCGATTTCGATTGATTGCGGGGGCTTATAGAGGATGCCCCCACCCAAGGCTAGGGGGTCCGGCGCAGGCAAAAGGCGTCGCCGTGGCCCTGCTGCGAGCGCGCGACGTAGAGGCTCGCGAGCCGCCGCAGACCCGGTCCAGGCCGCCGCGCATCGCGGTCATGAGGATTGGGCAACATCGCGGCAAGCAAGGCCGCCTGAAACGCGGTGAGGTCGCGGGCCGATTTACCGAATGCGCGCCGGGCGCCGGCTTCGACCCCGAATTCACCATTCGGACCCCATTCGGCGATGTTGAGATAGATCTCTAGCACACGCCGCTTGGGCAGCACGAGATCGATCCAGAGCGCCAACGGCAATTCGAGGACCTTGCGAATGAAGCTGCGGCCGCCCCACAAAAACAGGTTCTTTGCGACCTGCTGGGTGATGGTCGAGCCGCCGCGCACCTCTTCAATGTCATCGGCCTCGTTGATGGCATCGCGGATGCCAGCAAAGTCGATGCCGTGATGGCGGCAGAAGCGTCCGTCCTCGGCGACGATCACCGAGAGCGGCAGGTTGGGCGAAATCTGCGACAGCGGCACGTAGTAGCGCTCGACGCGCTCGCCGGTGATGCGCCGCCACAGCATCTGCGTCGAGACCGGCTGCCCGACCGCATAGAACGGCGTCAGGACGTACGGCGCCACGACAAGAAGCAAAACGACGAAAATCACCACGCGCAGCGGCCGCGGCAGGCGCGGCAGCCGCAATATGTCGTGGAGGACGGTCATCCGCTTGCCGGGCCGGTACATGGCCCGACCTTAGCCCATGCCGGGCCCTAATTGCCGTTCCTGCGGCGGAGGGGTAAATGGCCGCATGGACGCCAGTGCCCCCAAGGACTTCGCCGGAAGACTCGCGGCCGTCGCGGATGAGGCCGAGGCCGTGCTCACGCGGCTGCTTTATGGCGCGCCGCTAACAGGCGAGATCGCCCGCCCCGAGCGCCTGCTCGCCGCCATGCGCCACGGCACGCTCGGCGGCGGCAAGCGGCTGCGCCCGTTCCTGGTCGTTGAATCCGCCGCCCTCTTCGGCGTGGCCCAGACCGGCGCCCTGAACGCCGGTTGCGCGCTCGAACTGATCCACTGCTATTCGCTGGTGCACGACGATCTGCCCGCCATGGACAATGACGACCTGCGGCGCGGACGGCCGACCGTGCACAAAGCCTTCGACGACGCCACCGCGATCCTCGCTGGCGATGCGTTGCTGACGCTCGCCTTCGATGTGGTGGCGCGCACCGACGTGCACCCCGATCCCACCGTACGCAGCGCGCTGGTGCTCGAGCTTGCGCGCGCCGCCGGCATCGGCGGCATGGCCGGCGGCCAGATGATCGACCTTGCCGCGGAAGGCCGCTTCGACAAGCGCCGCCTCGACAACAAAGAGATCGCCACCATGCAGGCGATGAAGACAGGCGCACTCATCCGTTTCGCCTGCCGCGCCGGCGCGATCCTCGGCAGGGCCAGCATCGATGCGCTCTCTCGCCTCGACGCCTATGGTGTCGCGATAGGGCAGGCGTTCCAGATCGCCGACGATCTGCTCGACCTCGAGAGCGATGTGGCAACGCTCGGCAAGGCCGCCGGCAAGGATGCCGCGGCCGGCAAGGCGACTCTCGTCGCGACGCTTGGGCCCGCCGGCGCGCGCAAGCGGCTCGCCGAGCTGGTCGGCGAGGCCGAAGCCGCGCTCGCGCCCTTCGGCGGCAAGGCCGAAATCCTGCGCGCGACCGCGCGCTTCATCGCCGAACGGCGGGCCTGACATGGCTCGCAAGCCACGCCAGCCGAGAATGGTGGCGCGGTTCGTCCACCTGCACACGCGCCTCATCATCTCGATTGCCGTCGGTATGATCGTCACGCTCGCGCTGGCGCCGGCCGGCTGGCGGCTGCCGACCAAGCTGCTCGCGGGCTGGGATGCCGGCGTCGCGCTCTATCTGGTGCTCGTCTATTTCATGATCAGCCGCACCACGCTCGACGAGGTCCGCCGCCGCGCCGCGATCCAGGACGAAGGCGCTTTCGCGCTCCTCATCCTGGTCGCAACCGCGGCGGTCGCGAGCCTCGTTGCCCTCGTCGCCGAAATCGCCAAGACGCCGGGCGGCGAGGAGTGGACCAAGCTCGCCATCGGCATGGGTACGATCGTGCTGTCATGGGCGTTCATGCACACGATCTTCGCCACGCATTACACCCACGAATATTACGGCACGCGCAGCGACGACCGCGTCGGCGGGCTGAAGTTCCCCGGGAATCAGAGCCCGGACTATTGGGATTTCCTGTACTTTTCGATGGTCATCGCCATGACGTGCCAGGTGTCCGACGTCGCCATCACCAGCCGGGTCATTCGCCGCGTCGCCATGGTGCACGGCGCGATTTCGTTCTTCTTCAATCTCGCCATCCTGGCACTGACCATCAACCTGATCTCGAACCTCGTGCGGTGACGTCATGACCGAGACGATGGAGACACTGCTGTTCATGATGGCGGTGCTTGCCGCCGTCGCGGTCGCCGCCAAGCGGCTCGATCTGTCGCCGTCGGTCCTGCTCGTCATCGCTGGCATCGGCATGGCGCTCATTCCGGGGTTGCCGAAGGTGGAGCTGGCGCCGGAGGTGGTGTTGTTGGTGTTGTTGCCGCCACTGATCTATTCGGCCGGCGTCGCCATGAGCTGGCGTGAATTCCGCTTCAATCTGCGCCCGATCGGCCTGCTCGCCTTCGGCTGCGTCGTGTTCACCACCTGCGCGATCGCGGCGGCCACCCACTATTTCCTCAAATTCGACTGGTCGGTCGGCTTCCTGCTCGGCGCCATCATCTCGCCGACCGACGTGGTTGCGCCGCTCGCGATCGCGCGCACCCTCGGCATCCCGCGCCGCATCGTCGTGGTGCTCGAAGGCGAAGGCCTCGCCAACGATGCGACCGCCCTCGTGCTCTACCGCTTCGCGGTCGCCGCCGTGGTCTCGGGCACTTTCTCGCTTCCCGTCGCGGCCGGCGAATTCGTCCTCATCCTCGTCGGCGAGCTGATCTACGGCATCGGGGTCGGCTGGCTCAGCCTGCGGCTGCGGCAATGGGCGCGCGATCCGCGCGTCGAGATCACGCTGTCGCTGATGACGCCATACCTCGCCTTCTGGGTGCCGTCGCATCTCGGCGGCTCGGGCGTGCTGGCAACCGTTGCCTGCGGCCTCTACGTGAGCTGGAACGGACCGCTGCTCATTCCTTCGGCGACACGTCTGCAAGGCATCTTCTTCTGGGATCTCATCGTCTATTTGATTGAGGGCCTGATCTTCCTCGTCACCGGTCTGCAGACGCGCACGCTGATCGAGAGCAGCCACGCTTTCACCATTCCGGAACTGATTGCCGCCACCATATGGGTGACGATCATCGCCATCATTGCGCGGTTCGTCTGGGTGTTCCCGGCGACCTACCTGCCGCGCTGGGCAAGCCGGGCGCTGGCGCGGCGCGACCCGTCGCCGCCATGGCAGTATGTGTTCTTCCTTGCGTTCACCGGCGTGCGCGGCGTCGACTCGCTTGCGGTCGCGCTCGCCATTCCTTACGCGGTGCTGAACGGCGCGTCGTTCCCGCACCGCGACCTCATTTTGTTCGTCACCTTCGGCGTCATCGTCGTCACGCTGATCGGTCAGGGCCTCGTCCTGCCGCCGCTCGCGCAATGGCTCGGCCTCACGCGCGAAAGCGAGAAGGAGCGGAAAAACGAAATCAGGAATGAACTGAAAGCCCGCAAGACGGCGCTGGCGCGGGTCAGCAAGCGGCTCGACAAGGCGATCAAGGACCATGAGCTGCCGCCGGCGATGGCGCGTCACCTGCGCACGCGCAACACGGCGCGCGAACAGGTCATTCCGGACAATCTCGATGATGGCCTCGAGAGCACCCGGGCGATCGCAAAAGTGAAGCAGCAGCTGATCGACACCGAACGCGAGTTCATCTTCGAGATGCTGCGCGACGGCAAGATCAGCGACGAGGCGCGCCGGCGCATCGAATATGAGCTCGACCTCGAAGAGGCGAGCGTCGCCAACCGCGCCAAGGACAGCGGCGGCTGGTTCTAGCTCAGCAGCGGTGGAATTCGCGCCGCGGCCCGGCGTCGTTCTTGATCTGCACCATGCGCCGCCCGTCGGCGCTGAACTCGCTGAACTCGGTCACCATCTTGGTGCCGTCGGTGTGGGTCCAATAGACCGTCACGGTATCGTCATTGGCGTCATAGCGATCGACCTTGAAGACGATTGGCTTGCGCTCCCGGGCCCGCACCACAGTCAGCGTCTTCGCGGTGAAATGTTCGCTACCGCCGGTTGAGCACCATTTCCCGTAGAGCATCTTTTGCGACATCAGCGCATCCGCATGGGCCGCGGATGCGTAGATTACAAAACCCAGCACATAGCAGAGCTGTTTGCGCATGATCGCCCCCGTCACAGTCGCTGCGCTACTATCCTAGCATGGATGCAAAGCCCACAAGCGACGGTTTCTACGCTGCCCTACCGGTGTTCTCCGACTTCACGGAGGTGACGGACGAAACCTATTTTCGCCCGTTGCCGGATGACTGGGTGATCGGCACCGCTGACATCGTCGGCTCGACCCAGGCGATTGCGCAGAATCGCTACAAGGCGGTGAACATGGCGGGCGCCGCCGTCATCGTTGCGGTCACCAACGCGCTCGCGGGCCGCGACTTCCCTTTCGTGTTCGGCGGCGACGGGGCAAGCTTTGCGGTGTCGGCGGCGGACGCAGCGACAGCCCGCCAGGCGCTGGCCGAAACCGCCACCTGGGTCGGCGAAGACCTCGACCTACGCATGCGTGTCGGCATGATCTCCGTTTCCGATGTCCGCAAGCAGGGCCATGACGTGCGCGTCGCCCGCTATGCGCCTTCGGCCGATATCCGGATTGCGATGTTTTCCGGCGGCGGGCTCGCCTTCGCCGACGCCGCGATGAAGCGCGGCGAGATCGCCGTTGCGCAGGCCACGCCCGGCGCACATCCCGACTTGTCAGGCCTGTCCTGTCGCTACGAGCTCATCCCCGCGCAACGCGGACAGGTGCTGTCGCTGGTGGTGGCGCCGGGCCCGAAGGCGACGCCGGAGAGCTTCCGCGCCGCGGTGCAGGCGGTCACTGAAATCGTCGAGCGCACGCCGGACGCATCGCGGCCGCTGCCGGGGCAAGGCCTGAAGTTCAAATGGCCGCCCTCGGGCGTCGACCTCGAAGCGCGCGCGACGCGCAAGGCCGGCGAGTCGATCCGTGCGCGCAAGCTGAAGGTGCTGGCTTACACGTTCATGGGTTTTCTGGTGCTTCGCTCAGGTATTCGCATCGGCCGCTTCAGCCCGCGCAAATACGAGAGCGAGTTGATCGCTAACTCCGATTTCCGCAAGTTCGACGACAGCCTACGCATGGTCCTCGACTGCACGCCGGAGCTGTCGGGTGAAATCGAGGACTATCTGAAGGCGGCGCAGAGCGACGGCATCGTGCGCTTCGGCACGCACAAGCAGGAGGCAGCTATGATGACCTGCTTTGCGCCGAACCCCGCCAACCCGAACCACGTGCATTTCATCGACGGCGCCGACGGCGGTTATGCGACGGCGGCGAGCATGATGAAGGCGAGCTAAGCTGTTGCGTGTGTGTTCTTCTCAAGACCACCTAAGTAAAGCGCTGACCATTGTGGATAACTTGGAACGACAACTCAGCATTATGCGCGCGCAGAGCTTCCCCAAGGAAGAGCGCTGGCGCGCTATCGCTACAAATCGAACGCCCAAAACGCGATCAGTCGCGCTAACGCTTATTCCGCCGCCGTGCGCGTGCCGCCCGTTCCCCAGCGGCGCTCGATGTAATCGATCACCATCTGCTTGAAATCGGCTGAGAGAGTCGCGCCGCGCAACGTGGCAGCTTTCTTGCCGTCGATGAAGACCGGCGCGGTCGGCTGCTCGCCAGTGCCGGGCAGCGAGATACCGATATCGGCGTGCTTGCTCTCGCCCGGGCCGTTGACGATGCAGCCCATCACCGCAACGTTGAGCGTCTCGACGCCCGGGTAGCGCGTCTTCCACTCCGGCATCGAGTCGCGGATGAAGCCCTGGATGTCGGAGGCGAGCTCCTGGAACGTGGTCGAGGTGGTGCGGCCGCAACCGGGGCAGGCCGCGACCAGTGGCACAAACGTACGAAGCCCCATGGTCTGCAGCAGCTCCTGCGCCACTTGAACTTCGCGGGTGCGGTCGCCGCCCGGCTCCGGCGTCAGCGAAATGCGGACGGTGTCGCCGATGCCCTGTTGCAGCAGCACGCCCATCGCGGCCGATGAAGCGACGATGCCCTTCGAGCCCATGCCGGCTTCGGTGAGGCCGAGATGCAGCGCGTAGTCGCAGCGGCGCGCCAGCTCGGAATAGACCGCGATGAGATCCTGCACCGCCGAGACCTTCGCCGAGAGGATGATGCGGTTCTTCGGCAGGCCGATCTCCTCGGCGCGCGCGGCCGACAACAGCGCCGACTGCACCATGGCCTCGTGCATGACCTCACGCGCGTCGCGCGGGTTCGGCGACTTCGAATTCTCGTCCATCAGCCGCGTCAGCAAATCCTGGTCGAGCGAGCCCCAGTTGACGCCAATACGGACCGGCTTGTCGTGCTTGATCGCCATCTCGACGATCTGGGTGAACTGCGGATCGCGTTTGTTCTTGAAGCCGACATTGCCCGGATTGATGCGGTACTTGTCGAGCGCCTCGGCGCAGGCTGGGTGATCGGCGAGCAATTTGTGACCGATATAGTGGAAGTCGCCGACGATGGGCACGTTCACGCCCATCTTGCCGAGCCGCTCCTTGATGTGCGGCACTGCCGCCGCCGCCTCATCGCGGTCGACGGTAATGCGCACGATCTCGGAGCCGGCCCGGGCCAGCGCCGCGACCTGTCGCGCCGTCGATTCCATATCGGCGGTGTCGGTGTTGGTCATCGACTGCACGACGATCGGCGCACCCCCACCAACCTTGACGCCGGCGACGTCGACCCCGACCGTTTTATGCCGCTGCTGTGCGCTGGTGCTCATTCGCTACGTCCGGGCAACCCGGCCCGCTCGCCTAAAGTTCCGAATATCCGAGTGCCAGACAAATATGGCACGGTCAACGCGGGCGGAAGGGACGGATATCATGGGGTTTTTTGCAAACGGCAATGTCACGCCGCCTTGCAGTGCGCGCAGATGCCGGAAATCTCGATCACCGGCGTCCGCGGCGAGAAGTCGGCAGCGCGCGAGGCCGAGCGGATGGTGTCGGCGACCGCGGCGCTCGCCGCCTCGCCGACCGCGCCGCATTTTTCGCAGATCAGGAACACGACCGGGTCGCCGCTCTCGTGATTGTGCACGCAGGCGATAAACGAGTTGCGGCTTTCGATGCGGTGAACGAGGCCCTGCTCGCGCAGGAAATCGAGCGCGCGATAGACTGTGATCGGCGCAACGCGTTGCGCCCGCGCCGACAGACGGTCGATGAGGTCATAGGCGCCGAGCGGCGAATGGCTGGCGAGCAGCGCTTCGAGCACGCGGCGGCGCATCGGCGTGAGCCGCTCATGCCGCTGCCCGCAGAGCGCCTCGGCGTGCGCGATGGCGTCGCTGGCGCAGCGCTCGTGGTCGTGGCCGGGGGCCGGGAAGCTCGCCTTAAGGTTCGTCTTTTTCGTCAACGGTTTGCTCTTTCAAGTCCCACTTTAGCGCGGTTCACGGGCCGAGCGTGAAAAGCGCTCCGTCCAGCCTATATATTGCATTGCAACAAAAAGGGGAGCAGGTTCCCCGCCCTGTTTTCAGCCCTTGTTTCCGTACCCGCAGAGAGGATCGCTATGTTGAAAGGCAAGACCGCGCTGGTCACCGGTTCCACCTCCGGCATCGGGCTCGCCACCGCCCGCGCGCTCGCCGCTGACGGCGCCAATGTCATGCTCAACGGCTTCGGCGACAGGGCCGCAATCGAGAAAGAGCGCGCCGGCCTCGAAAAGGAGTTCGGCATCAAGGCGCGCTATTCGGGCGCGGACATGAGCAAGCCCGCCGAGATCGCCGACATGATCCGCACGACCGAAAAGGAATTCGGTTCGCTCGACGTGCTCGTCAACAATGCCGGCATCCAGTACGTCGCCAATATCGAGGACTTCCCGATCGAGAAGTGGGACGCGGTCATCGCCATCAACCTGTCGTCCTCGTTCCACACTATCCGCGCCGCCGTGCCCGGCATGAAGCAGCGCAAATGGGGCCGCATCATCAACATCGCCTCCGCGCACGGCCTCGTCGCCAGCGTGCAGAAGGTCGCCTACGTCTCCGCCAAGCATGGCCTCGTCGGCATGACCAAGGTCGTGGCGATGGAGACCGCCAACGCCGGCATCACCTGCAACGCCATCTGCCCCGGGTGGGTTTTAACGCCACTGGTGCAGAAGCAGATCGACGATCGCGCCAAGGCTTCCGGCAAGCCGGTTCGCGACGAAGAGATCGCCTTGCTCTCGGAGAAGCAGCCGATGCATCAGTTCACCAAGCCGGAGAGCATCGGCGCTCTCACCGTCTTCCTGTGCAGCGACGCGGCCGCGACCATCACCGGCTCCGCCTACTCCATCGACGGCGGCTGGACCGCGCAGTGAGTTTCCTCTCCCGCGCCTTCGGCGGCGACAGACCGGACAGACCGCGCGAGCAGAAGCGCATCAATCTCGCGCTGCAAGGCGGTGGCGCGCATGGCGCTTTCACCTGGGGCGTGCTCGACCATCTGCTGGAAGACGGCCGCCTCGGCATCGAGGGCCTGTCCGGCACCTCGGCCGGCGCGGTCAATGCCGTGATGCTCGCCGACGGGCTGCACCGCGGCGGCGCGGACGAAGCGCGCAAGCGGCTATCGGAGTTCTGGCGCGCGGCAAGCGTCGGTGGCGACCTGCCGCCCTTGCAGCGCGCCGTGGTCAGCCGGCTGTTCTCGCTGCTGCCGGGCCAAGACTCGCCGACGCTCGACTGGCTCACCGCCTGGTCGCGCTATCTCTCGCCCTATGACGTCAATCCACTCAACATCAATCCGCTGAAGGACCTGATTGAGCGCTTCGTCGACTTCGAGGGCCTGCGCGCCGATCCGCGGCCGATCTTCATCGCCGCGACCAACGTCCAGACCGGCCAGCTGCACATCTTCGGCCATGACAAGATTTCCGCCGAGGCGGTGATGGCCTCGGCCTGCCTGCCGGCGATCTTCCGCGCCGTAGAAATCGACGGCGTGCACTACTGGGACGGCGGCTATCTCGGCAATCCCGTCATCTACCCGTTCTTCCGCGCGACGCCGGCCGAGGACGTGCTGATCGTCCAGATCAATCCGCTGGTGCGCCGGAAAATCCCGACGTCGACACGTGAGATCATGAGCCGCGTCCACGAGATCACCTTCAACGCATCCCTGATGGCCGAGTTGCGCGCCATCGAATTCGTCAACCGCCAGATCGACGCCGGCCGCATCCCGCGGGGCACCGGCAAGAACGAATACCGCCGCATCAACGTGCACCGCATCGTGCTCGAGGGCCTCGGTGAGCGCTTCTCGTCGGCCACCAAGCTGCGCAACGACATTCAATCCTTCGAGCTGCTGCGCAAGCTCGGCCAGCGTGCCGCGCGCCGCTTCCTCGATGCGCATTACGCCGACATCGGCGTGAAAAGCAGCATCGATCTCGATGCCGAGGTTTATTCCGAGCGAGGCTGATACACTCCGCGGTATGACGGAACTTTCCGCAGAGATCGGCAACACCGTGCTCGACGTCGTCGTCGCCGACATCACCACGCTCGACGTCGGCGCAATCGTCAACGCCGCTAACCGCTCGCTGCTCGGCGGCGGCGGGGTCGACGGCGCCATCCATCGCGCCGCGGGACCGGAGCTGCTGGCCGAGTGCGAGACGCTCGGCGGCTGCGACACCGGCTCGGCCAAGATCACGCGCGGCTATCGCCTCAAGGCGCGTCACGTTATCCACGCCGTCGGACCGATCTGGGGCGGCGGCAACAAAGGCGAAGACGCGCTGCTCGCCAGCTGTTACCGCACCGCGCTCGATCTCGCCGCGCAGCACCAGCTCACATCGCTCGCCTATCCCGCGATCTCGACCGGCATCTACCGCTTTCCGGCTGATCTCGCCGCGCGCATCGCGGTCGGCACCGTGGCGTCCGAGATCGCCGCGCGGCCGCGCGGTATCGCGCGCATCGTCTTCTGCTGCTTCGCGCCGGAGAGTGCCGAGCACCACAAGACGGCCTTCGCCGAATTGGGGCTGGCCTAGTGTTTCAAATGTTCGGCGCTGATCCAGAACACCTCGCCCGTGCTTTCTTCGCTGTCGAGCCAGAGAAAGCGCAGATCCGGATAATCCCGCTCCAGAATGGCGCGGCCACGGCCGACCTCGCAGAGCAGGCCGCCATGCGCGCTCAGGTGCGCGGGAGCTTCGTGCAAAATGCGGCGCACGATGTCGAGACCGTCACGGCCGCCGGCGAGCGCCATCTTTGGCTCCTTCGCGTACTCCTCCGGCAGCGCGGCCATCGCCTTGGCGTCGACATAAGGTGGGTTGGTGACGATGATGTCGTAGACGGCATCACCGAGCGGGGCGAACAAATCGCCCCGATACAACGTGATGCACTTATTCAATTTGTGCTGCGCGACATTGACCGCCGCGACATCAAGCGCGTCCTTTGACAGATCGACGGCATCGACCTGGGCATTCGGGAACACGTGGCAGGCGAGAACCGCGAGGCAGCCCGACCCCGTGCAGAGGTCGAGCACCCTTTTGACCTTGGCGGCATCGACAAGCGCCCGACCAGCCTGGAACAGCTCGCCATTTAACAACTCGGCGAGATACGAGCGCGGCACGATCACGCGCTCGTCGACGTGGAATGACAATCCTTGCAGCCAGGCGCGCTTCAGCAGGTAGGCGGCCGGCGTGCGCGAACGGACGCGCGTCTCGATCAGCGCCAGCACTCGCTTATGCTCGGCCGCTGTCACTTTTCGCGATAGATGCGAGTCGACCCGGTGCACGGGCAGGCCGAGCGTCTCATAGACAAGGAAGATCGCCTCTTCGACTGGAGCATGGGTGCCTTGGCCGAATACGAGTTTCGCCTTGGCAAACCGCATCGTCGCGTAGCGGACGAGACTTCGCACCGTCGCAAACCGCGGCGCCGAAGCCTTGCGCCGCGCGACCGTCCGTTTCGCCTTCTTGGGCACGGGCTAGATCTTCGGCTCCACGTCGAGCCGCACCACCCAGTTCTCAAGGCCCACCTTCGCGGCCGGGTAAATTTTGAGAACATCGGGATCGTGGCCCGGCACCATGTGGTGGCGCGAGGAGGCAAGCTTCAGCAGCGTCTTGTAGCCCTCGAGCGTGTCGCCGACGCTATAGGTGATCGGGAACACGCGGCCCTCGTCGATATGCGAATAGAGATGGCAGGCGTCGGATGAGACGACGACGTAACCGCGCTTCGTTTTGACGCGCACGCATTGCAGGCCCTTCGAATGGCCGCCGATCTTGTGCACGGTGATTCCCGGCGCGATCTCGTCGTCGCCGTCGTGGAAATCGACGCGATAGGTGAACACCTTCTTTACCATCGCATGCACATCCCCCTCGCTGAACGGCACGCGCAGCATCTGGTGGCACATGCAACGGCCAGTGCAGTAGGCCATCTCGGTATCCTGCACGTGGTACCGCGCGTTCGGGAACATGTCGTAATTGCCAGCATGGTCCCAGTGCATGTGCGTCGCGATCACCTGATCGACCTTATCGGGCTGCACGCCGAGCGCTTTCAGCCCCTCGTCGACCGGATGGATGATCTTGCGTGCTCGCTCCTTGGCGGCGGCGGCATCGAACCCGGTATCGCAGACGAAGGTGCCGTGCGGTCCCTTGATGACCCAAACGTAATAGGTAATCGACGTCATCTCATCGTGAGGATCGCCGAAGATGTAGTTCTCGGCGCGCTTGCGCGAGTGCGTGGCATAGGAAACCGCGTAGACCTCGTGGGTGTCGTCGCTCATGACGCCTTCCCGATGGTGACGCCGGCGCGGCCCTCGATCATCTTGACGATCGCGGTGAAGTCGGAGTCGCCGCCGAATTCGGAATTGGTGATCTCCCACTGGTCGAGCACGGCGCTCATGACCTCGTCGGGCACCCCGAGCGAGCGGGCCTCTTCGACGCACAGCCGCACATCCTTGAGCATCAGCGCCGTGGCAAAGCCATAGTTGAACGTGCGCGGCAGGATCGCCTGCGGGAATTTGCCGTCGGATGCCGTGGTGCGCCCCGAACCCGCGTTGATGACATCGATCATCACCCTCGGATCGAGTCCGGCCTTGACACCCATGGCGACCGCTTCGGATGTCGCGGCCATCGCGGTGGCGGACAGGAAATTGTTGGCGAGCTTCATGGTCTGCGCCATGCCCGGTTTTTCCCCGATGACGAAGACGCGGCCGAACACCGACAGCGCATCCTTGACCACATCGACATCGGCCTTCGGCCCGGAGACCATCACCGCCAAAGTGCCCTTGGTGGCGCCGCCGACGCCGCCTGACACGGGGCTGTCGATCTGCACGATCTTCTGTTTTGCGAGCTCGTGAAAAATTTCGGCGGCGACGCGCGAGCCGGTGGTCGAGAGATCGATGAAGCGCTTGATGCGCTTGCCATGGATGACGCCGCCTTCGTCGAGCGCGACCTTCTTCGAGATCTGGAGCGACGGCAGGCTCGCCATCACGGTCTCGACCCGGTCGGCAACGTCCTGCGGCGAGGAGGCGAGCTGCGCGCCCACCGCCACGAAGGGCGCCACGGCGTCGTTGCGCGTGTCGTACACGACGAGCTTGTGGCCCGCCTCGATCAGCCGCTTCGCCATTGGCGCGCCCATGTTGCCGAGACCGATGAAGCCGATGTCCATGTGAGGAGTTCCCTTCCCAATTTTTCAGCTTGCTCGTCATTCCGCGGCGCGAGCGACGCTCGCGATCCCGGAATCCAGAAACAAGCGCCGTGCCTGCGTCTGGATTCCGGGTCCGGCCTGCGGCCGTCCGAGAATGACAGCAGAGAGATTTGCGGCGCGACTTTGCCCGATGAGCGCGGCGGCGTCAGCAAGGCGCGTCGGCACCACCGGACGAGGATTGCCATTATTGTAAGCATGCTTATAATAACGGTACTTCACAAGAGATCGGGTCATGGCCGAGCAGCCGCTCAAGCGCGAAATTGCGTTTAATATCATGGATGTAGCACGAATGCTGCGGACCTATGCCGACCAGCGCGCCCGGCAGTTCGGCATCTCGCGCGCACAGTGGGCGGTGCTGGTGCGGCTCGACCGCTCCGAAGGCCTCAAGCAGTCGGAACTCGCCGAAATCCTCGACCTGCAGCCGATCTCGCTGACACGCCTGCTCGACCGGCTTGCCAAGAACGGCCTCATCGAGCGCCGCGCCGATCCGAACGACCGCCGCGCCAACCGGCTCTATCTGCTGCCGGCCGCACGGCCGTTGCTCGAGCAGCTCGGCAGGCTCGGCGCCGACATGATGGAGGCCGTGCTCGACGGCCTCGACACCAAATCCAACGAGCGGCTGCTGCGCGACTTGCACGCCATGCGCGACAACCTGCGCGACGCCATCGCCCGTCACACCACCGAACAGCAAAACGTCAAAGCCTCATGAGCGAAAAGAATCTGAAAATCGTTCCAGCGCCCGACATCAAAGCCGAGGTCTCGGAGGCGAAGTCGCGGCCTGACGAACACAAGATGGGCGAAGCGCCGCACAAGCCGAGGCGCAAGCGCGTCAGCAAGAAGCAGCTGCGCACGTCGCTGCTGATCGTGCTGCCGGCGGTCGCCGTCATCCTTGGCGGCGTGTTCTGGCTGTTCGGCGGACGCTACATCTCGACCGACAATGCGTATATCGGCGCGCAGAAGGTGCTGATCACGCCCGACGTCGCCGGCAAGATCACGCATGTTGCCATCACCGAAGGCCAGCACGTCAATCCGGGCGACGAGCTCTTCACGCTCGATTCCGATCCCTACCGCATGGCGCTCGACCAGGCCAACGCCCGGGTCGACGCCGCGCGCAGCGATTTCGACAAGCTCAAGACCAACCTGAAGTCGCTCATCGTACTCGCGGACCTGGCCCAGAAGAATGTCGAGCTGAAGAAGCACGACGTCGACCGCAAGACCTCGCTGGTCAATTCACAGGCCGGCTCACGCGCCGATGTCGACACCGCGCAGTCCGCGATGGTCACGGCCGAGTTACAGGCACGCTTCACCGCGCAGCAGCGCGATACGACGCTCAACCAGCTTCTCGGCGATCCCGACCTGCCGCTCGAGAAATTCCCGGCTTACGCTCAGGCCAAGGCGCTGCGCGAAGATGCCCAGCGCAACCTCGACCACACTGTCGTGCGTGCGCCGATGTCGGGGACTGCGACGCAAGTCGACAACATCCAGATCGGCCGTTTTGTCCCGGCCGGCACGCCGATCCTGAGCGTGGTCGACGACCAGGCGCCCTGGGTCGACGCCAATCCCAAGGAAACCGATATCACCTATCTGCGCATCGGCCAGAAGGCGACGCTCGACGTCGACAGCTTCCCTGACCACACCTTCAAGGGCACAGTGGTCGCGGTCAGCCCCGGCACCGGCGCACAGTTCTCGATCCTGCCGCCGCAGAATGCGACCGGAAACTGGGTCAAGGTGGTGCAGCGCGTGCCCCTGCGCATCGCCTTCGACAAGGATGAAGACACGCACCTGCTGCGCGCCGGCATGAGCGTCAATGTCGAGATCGACACCGGCCACAGCCGTATCCCGTTCATGTCGACGACCGACAAGCCGACCAAGGCCGCCGCCAACAAATGAGCCCGCGCTTTTCATTGCTGCCGCCGAAGACCCTGCGCACGCTGGTCACGGTGTGCGCGATGACGGCGACGATCATGCAGGCGCTCGACACCACGATCGCCAACGTCGCTCTGCCCTATATGCAGGGCTCACTGTCGGCGTCGCTCGACCAGATCAACTGGGTGCTGACCTCTTACATCGTCGCCGCCGCCATCATGACGGCGCCGATCGGCTGGCTCGCCGACCGCTTCGGCCGCAAGAAGCTGTTCATCATCTGCGTCGGCGGTTTCACCATTGCTTCCCTGCTCTGTGCGCTGGCGCAGAACATCGAGCAGATGGTTCTGTTTCGCCTGCTCCAGGGCATGGCCGGCGCGGCGCTGGTGCCCCTGTCACAGGCGGTTTTGCTCGATTCCTACACGGTCGAAGAGCGCGGCAGTGCCATGGCGATCTGGGGCGTCGGCGTGATGCTCGGGCCGATCATGGGCCCGACGCTCGGCGCCTGGCTGACCGACAATTATTCCTGGCACTGGGTCTTCCTGATCAACCTGCCGATCGGCGTTCTTACCGTGATCGGCATGGTGCTGTTCATGGACGAAACCCACCGGCATGAACACCTGCGTTTCGATTGGTTCGGCTTCATCGCGCTCGCTATCGGCATCGGCTCGCTGCAACTCATGCTCGACCGCGGCGAGCAGGTCGGCTGGTTCGACGCGCGCGAGATCTGGATCGAGGCAATCGTCGCCGCGACCGGCTTCTACTATTTCTTCGCGCATTCGTTCACGACGCCGGAGCCGTTTGTTCGTTTCGAGATGTTCAAAGACCGCAATTTCGTATCCGGCTGCGTGTTCATGCTGGTGATCGGCGTGGTGCTGTTCGGCACCATGGCGCTGATCACGCCGTTCATGCAGACGCTGCTCGGCTATCCGATCCAGACCGCAGGCTTTTTGCTCGGTTCGCGCGGCGTCGGCACGCTGCTGACGATGATCGCGGCGCCGCGGCTGATGCGCATGGTGGAGTCGCGCTATCTCATCCTCTGCGGCCTGCTCTTGTCCGGAGGCACGCTTTACGTGATGACGGGCTGGTCGCTCGACACGACGCAATGGACCATCGTCACCACCAGCATCGTGCAGGGTGTGGGCCTCGGCCTGCTGTTTGTCCCCATCACCAATGTCGCGTTCTCGACGTTGCCCGGGCAATACCGCAACGGCGGCACGGCGATCACCACGTTGGTTCGCAATATCGGGTCGTCCGTCGGCATCTCGATGGTGATCGCGAACCTCACCAACAAGACGACCGAGATGCACGCCCGCATCACCGAAAACGTCACGCCATTCAATGATGCGCTGCAAATGCCGGACGTGATGTCGCATCTCAACATGCAGAGCGACACGGGCCGCGCCATGCTCGACGCCGTCGTCACGCAGCAGGCAATGATGATCGCATACCTCAACGACTACAAACTGCTGATGATCCTGACGCTTGCCATGGTGCCAATGGTGCTGATCATCGGCACGCGCAAGCGGAAGCTGACCGAACAGGACCTCGAAGATTCGGTCGTGATCGACTAGCCGCCGAATTCCTTGCGGATCAGATCGGAGTGTTCGCCCAGCGCCGGGATTGGTCCGTAAGTGCGCTCTTCGCCGGCACGCTGCGGCGCCGGCGCCGGGATGCTCGCCGGCCCGCTCGGCGTGCCGACCGTGATCCGCCGCAAGTGCGGATGTTTCCCCAGCAGTTCCGAGTCGTTGACGCGGGCGAAGGCGATATCGGCGGCGGCCAAAGTCTGCATCAGCGGCTCGACGTCACGTGACGCGAACACGGCAGCGACTTTTGCGTTCGTCTCGTCGCGATGATCAAGACGACTTGTCACGGTCGCGAACTTCTCAGTGGTGCCCAAAGCAAGATCGCCCAGTACTTTTTCCGCCAGAACGCGCCATTCGCGGTCATTTTGGATGGCGATCAGGATGGCGGCGCCGTCGCGGGTCGTGAATACACCGTATGGCACGATGGTCGGATGCGCGAGCCCGATGCGCTGGAATGGCCGTCCCCATTCCTGGTTCAGCAGCGGGATCGTCATCCACTCCGCCATGGCGTCGAACATGGAAATGGAAATCTCGCTGCCCTGCCCGGTGCGGCCGCGCGCGATCAGCGCCTCGAGGATCGACTCGTAAGCTTCAAGCCCGGCCGCGATATCGACAATGGAAACCCCGACACGCGCCGGCGCGTCCGGCCCGCCGGTCACGGACGACACGCCGGACTCGGCCTGGATCAAGAGGTCGTAGGCCTTGCGCTGCGCATAGGGTCCGGTCTCGCCGTAGCCGGAAATCGCGCAGCAGATCAGCCGCGGATAATCCTCGCGCAGCCGTTTGAACGAGAAGCCGAGTTTGGCCAACGCGCCGGGTTTGAGGTTCTGCACAAACACGTCGGCTTTGGCGAGCATACGATCAAGCAGCTCCTTGTCGTCGTCCTTCGTGAGATCGAGCACCACCGATTGCTTGCCGCGGTTAAGCCAGACGAAGTGGGCGCTCTCACCGTGAACTATGTAGTCGTATTGGCGGGCAAAGTCGCCTTCCGGACGTTCGATCTTGATAACGCGTGCGCCGGCGTCGGCGAGACGGCATGTGCATTGCGGCGCGGCGACCGCCTGCTCGATCGAAACGACGAGGAGGCCTTCGAGAGGGAGTGGCATCGTCAATACGAGCGCGGCAGGCCGAGCACGTGCTCGGCGAGATAAGAGAGGATCATGTTGGTCGAGATCGGCGCCACCTGATAGAGCCGCGTTTCGCGGAACTTGCGCTCGATGTCGTACTCCTCGGCGAAACCGAAACCGCCGTGCGTCTGCACGCACATATCGGCAGCGAACCACGACGCGTCCGCCGCGAGCAGCTTCGTTATATTGGCCTCCGGGCCAATCTCTCCCCCGGCTTCATATTTACGCGCGGCCTCGCGCACCATCAACTCGGCGCCGCGCATTTGCGCATAGGCCCGCGCGATCGGAAACTGCACACCCTGGTTCTGACCAATGGGCCGATCGAACAGCACGCGTTCCTTGGCATAGCCCGATGCCTTGTCGATGAACCACTTGGCGTCGCCGACGCATTCCGCCGCGATCAGGATGCGCTCGGCATTCATGCCGGACAGGATGTAGCGGAAGCCCTGCCCCTCCTCGCCAAGAAGGTTATCAGCCGGCACATGCAGATCGTCGAAGAAGACCTGCGTCGTGGCATGATTCATCATGGTGCGAATCGGCGTGATCGTCATGTTCGCCGTGCCGGCGAGGTGCATGTCGACGATGAACACCGACAGGCCGTCGGTTCGCTTCTTGACCTGCTCGCGCGGCGTGGTCCGCGCCAGCAGCAGCATCAGGTCGGAGTGCTCGGCGCGCGACGTCCATATCTTCTGGCCTTTGACAACATAGTGATCGTTACCCTCGCGCCGCGCAGTGGTGCGCAGCGAGAGCGTATCGGTGCCGCTGGTCGGCTCGGTCACGCCGAAGGCCTGCAGGCGCAACTCGCCGCTGGCGATTTTCGGCAGGTAGCGCTTCTTCTGCGCGTCGCTGCCGTGACGCAGGATCGTGCCCATCGTGTACATCTGCGCGTGGCAGGCGGCGCCATTGCAGCCGGAGGCGTGGACTTCCTCGAGGATGGCCGCCGCGGCGCCGATGCCAAGCCCGCTACCGCCGTATTCTTCCGGAATGAGCGCGGCGAGATAGCCGGCGTCCGTCAGCGCCGCGACGAAGTCCTTCGGATAGGCGCGATCGCGATCGAGCTCGCGCCAGTACTCGCCGGGGAACTTGGCGCACAGCGCACGCACGCCTTCGCGGATATCGGCATGATCGATGTCGTGCTTGCTCATGCTTTACCCGACGATATCCGCGCGCCCGTTATTGATCGCGAAGATGTCGCGCTCGACCACGCGGGCGCGGAAACTCGCAACCTTGCCATCGCGCCAGATCTCGGTACGGATGGTCTCGCCCGGGTAGACCGGCGCCGAGAAGCGCCCGGCCATGCCGGTCAGCCGCGCCGGATCGTAGCCGCAAACCGACTTGAGCAGAGCGTGACCGGCTACGCCAAACGTGGCAAGGCCGTGCAGGATTGGGCGCGCGAAGCCGGCTGCCTTCGCAAAGGCGGGTTCCGCATGCAGCGGGTTGATGTCGCCGGAGAGGCGGTAAATCAGCGCCATTTCCGGCCGCGTCGGCAGATCGCAGACGATATCGGGCGCGCGCTCCGGCAGCGCATACGGCGCCGGCGCCTCGCGCGGCGGGCCGCCGAAGCCGCCATCGGCACGGCAGAATGTCGTCTGCTTCAGGAGGGCGAGTATTTCGCCACTCGCTTTGTCGATCACCTGGCGCTCGGAGAATACCAGCGCGCCCTTGCCCTCGCCTTTGTCGATGACTTCGACCACGCGTGTCCTCCCGATCACCGTGCCTTGCGATGCAACGGGTTTGTGCAGCGTGAAGGCTTGCTCGCCATGCACCACCTTGTTCCACGTCACGCCGCTTTCGGGATTGCGCAGCCAATACGGCGTGTAGCCCTGCACCAGCGCGAAAGTCGGCAATGCCTTGAGGTTCTTCTCATAGACGAACGCGAGTTCGTCCTCGTTCATCGGATCTTGGCCGAAACCGAGACCGAGCGCGTAGAGCATCACGTCCTTTGGACCGTAACTGTACTCGATTTCTGGGATCTTCAGCGCGAGCAGCTTGTCGTAGACGATCGGCATCGCTCAGATCGGGTCCCACGAAAACACGTCGCCCGAGCGCTCGAGCGGCGTCAGCGACGGGCCGAAAGCGGCCTTGAGCTGTTCGGCCACCGATGCCGGCGTCCAGCCCTCCGAGCGATGCATGACGCGGATCGGACGCGGCTGGTTAAACAAAAAGATCTCGTTATTACGCACGGCAAATATTTGCCCCGAGATGCTGTCGGCCTTGTCAGAGCCGAGATAGACGGCGAGCGGCGCAATCTTCTCCGGCGTCATCTGCTGGAAGCGCTCGACGCGGCGTTTTTCTTCCTCGGTCTGCGCCGGGATCGACTCGATCATGCGCGTGAAGGCGAACGGCGCGATGCAGTTCGAGCGCACACCGAACCTGGCCATGTCGAGCGCGATGCCCCGCGACAGGCCCATGATACCGAGCTTCGCCGCCATGTAATTGGCCTGGCCGAAATTGCCGACCAGGCCGGAGGTCGACGTCATATGGATGTATGAACCGGAGCCCTGCTCGCGGAAATGCGCGGCACAGGCGCGGCTCATGTTGAACGAGCCGTTCAGGTGCACGGCGAGGACGTCGGACCAATCTGAATGGCTCATCTTGTGGAAGATGACGTCACGCAGGATACCGGCATTGTTGACGAGAACGTCGACGCGGCCGAAGGCATCGATCGCGGCGCTCACAATCGCTTCGGCGTTCTTCGGCTCGGTGATCGACAGCATCGAAGCGATCGCCTCGCCGCCCGCCTTCTTGATCGCCGCGACCGCCTCCTGCGCGGGGCCGGCATCGTTGCCGGAGCCGGTGAGACTTGCGCCGATGTCGCATACAACGACGCGCGCACCTTCCTTCGCCATCATCTCGGCAATGGCGCGGCCGATGCCGCGACCACCCCCGGTAACGATGGCGGTCTTGCCTGCGACAATGCCCGGCATCTACCTGCCCCAGATTTCCTCGGCGAGCTCCACGATCATGCGCAGCTTCGCCCATTGCTCGTCCTCGGCCAAGGTATTGCCTTCCTCGGTCGAGGCAAAGCCGCATTGCGGCGACAGGCAGAGCTGCTCGAGCGAAATATATTTCGCCGCTTCTTCAATACGCCGTATCAACTCGTCTTTGGCCTCGAGCCGGCCGGTCTTGGTCGTCACGAGGCCAAGCACGACCTGACGGTCCTTCGGTACCATCTTGAGCGGTTCGAAACCGCCGGCGCGGTCGGTGTCGTACTCCATGAAGAAGCCGTGCACCTTGATCTTGTTGAACAGAACCTCCTTCACGGCCTCATAACCGCCCGAGCCCATATAGGTCGATTTATAGTTGCCGCGGCACATGTGCATGGTGATGGTCATGTCGCGCGGAATGTCCGACATCGCGACATTGATGAGATCGCCATAGATCGTGGCGAGTGCTTCGGGATCGTCGCCGCGATCTTTCATCTTCTGCCGATAGGCTGGGTCGCACAGCATGGCGATGAAGACTTCGTCGAGCTGGAGATAGCGGCAGCCAGCATCGGCAAAGGCGCGCACGGCCTTTTTGTAGGCCTGACCGAGATCGGCAAAGAACTTGTCATTGTTCGGATAGATGTTGCGGTCGATCGGCGTCGGCATCGGCCGGCCATAGGCGGCCGACGGCGACGGAATCGTGATTTTCGGCGTGCGTTTGGTGTGGGCAGCAACGAACTTGAAGTGCTCGATCATTGGATGGCCGGAGAAGCCGATTTTGCCGGTGACCCTGAGCCCTTCATTGCGCGTATTCATGCCGGCGAATGGGATGCCGCTATCCATGACGTGCTTTCCGATGCCGTCGAGGCCCCAGAGAAAATCGAGGTGCCACCAGGAACGACGGAATTCGCCGTCGGTGATCGATCGCAGACCAACCTCTTCCTGCCTCTTGATGACGCGCTCGATCTCGCGATCTTCGATCAGCTTGAGATCGATCGCCGAAATGTCGCCCTTGAAGCGCTGCTCGCGCGCCTTTTTCAGCGCAGCAGGGCGCAGCAGACTGCCGACGTGGTCGGCCCGGAACGGCGGCTTGGTACGCTTCATTTGTCCCACACCTCCTCGGCGACCTCGGCGATCATCTTGAGCTTCGCCCACTGCTCATCCTCGGCGAGGATATTGCCCTCTTCGGTCGAAGCGAAGCCGCATTGCGGTGACAGGCAAAGCTGATCGATGTCGATGAACTTCGTGGCCTGATCGATGCGGCGCTTGATCTCGTCCTTCGGCTCGAGCCGGCCCGACTTCGAGGTGACGAGCCCGAGCACGACGATCTTGCCTTTCGGCACGAAGCGCAGCGGCTCGAAGCCGCCGGCCCGGTCGCTGTCGTACTCCATGAAGTAGCCGAGGACGTTGATGGAATTGAACAGGATCTCGGCAACCGGCTCGTAGCCGCCCGATGCAACGAAGGTCGACTGAAAATTGCCGCGGCAGAGGTGCATCGTGATCGTCATGTCGGACGGGATACCGGAGATCGCCGCGTTGATCAGCCGCGCGTAGATCGTCGGCAGCGCCTGCGGATCCTCGCCGCGATCCGTGACCTGCGCTCGCAGCTTCGGGTCGCATAAATAGGCGAGATTCACTTCGTCGAGCTGCAAATAGCGGCAGCCGGCATCGGCGAAGGCACGCACCGCCTTGCCGTAGGTTTCGCCGAGGTCGGCATAGAAGGGGTCCATCTCGGGATAGATGGCGCCAGGGATAGCGTCTCGGCCGTAGCGGAAATGCAACGACGATGGCGACGGGATCGTCATTTTCGGCACGACGCGCGTGTGATCTTTGACGAACTTGAAGTGATCGAGCATCGGATGCGTCGTGAAGCTGCCGAGCTTGCCGATGACCCGCAGCATCATCGGCTTTGGATTCTTGCCCTCGAACTTGATCTTGCGCTCGCCGAGATAGGCTTCGACGCCGGGCAGTGCGCCGAGGAAGTCGTAGTTCCAGAAGGCACGGCGGAATTCACCGTCGGTGACGGCCATCAGCCCGATCGCCTCCTGGCGCTTGATGACCTTCTGAATCTCGCGATCCTCGATCGCTTTCAGCGTCGCCGCGTCGATCTCGCCGTGCTCGCGTTGCGCCCGCGCCTCCTTCAGCGGTGCCGTGCGCAGCAGGCTGCCGACATGATCGGCGCGGAAGGGCGGCGCCGTCCTGGCGCTCATTTCCCCCAGACCTCGTCCGCCAACTCGACGATCATGCGCAGCTTCGCCCACTGCTCGTCTTCGGCTAGCACGTTGCCTTCTTCCGTCGAGGCAAAGCCGCATTGCGGCGACAGGCAGAGCTGATCGAGCGCGACATATTTCGTCGCCTCGTCGATGCGGCGCTTGATGTCGTCTTTCTTCTCGAGTCGTCCGCTCTTCGACGTCACGAGGCCGAGCACGAGCTGCTTCTTGCCCTTCGGGAAATAGCGCAAGGGCTCGAAACCGCCAGCGCGGTCGGTGTCGTATTCGAGGAAATAGCCGTCGAGATTGGTGTGCGCGAGCAGCTGCTCGGCGACGAAGTCGTATCCGCCCGAGGCGATGAAAGTCGAGCGGAAGTTGCCGCGGCACGAATGCATGGTGATCGCCATGTCGGCCGGCTTGTCCTTGAGCGCCTCGTTGGTGACGCGCGCGTAGATCGCCGGCAGGGAGCCCGGATCGTCACCGCGGGCTTTCGAGCCCTCGCGCTCCTTCGGATCGCAGATCATCGCCCACGCGGTATCGTCGAGCTGCAAATAACGGCAGCCGGCGTCATAGAAGGCGCGGATCGCCTTGCGGTAGGCAGCAGCGACGTCGACGAAGAATTCATCGTAGCCGGGATAGACATCCTTGCTGATCATGGCGCGGCCCTGCCGAAAGTGGAACGTCGACGGCGCGGGGATTGTCATTTTCGGCGTCACCTTGCAGATGCTCTTGAGAAACTTGAAGTGCTCGAGCTGCGGGTGGCCGGCGAAGTTGATCTTGCCGGTGATCTTGAGCGCTTCCGATTTGGTCTCGACGCCGTGAAACTTGATCGGCGGCGCGCTGATCTTCTCGACGCCCTTCAGGCCCCAGAAGAAGTCGAAGTGCCACCACGAGCGGCGGAATTCGCCGTCGGTCGCGAGCTTGAGCCCGACCTCCTCCTGCTTTCTGACGATTTTCTCGATTTCGCGGTCTTCAACCGCCTCGAGCGCCGCCGCATCGATCTCGCCCTTGGCGCGTTTGGTCCGCGCGTCCTTCAGCGGCGCGGTGCGCAGCAGGCTGCCGACGTGATCGGCACGGAACGGCGGCGATGTGCGGGGGCTCATCGGCCCCACACTTCATTCGCAACCTCCACGACCATACGCAGCTTTGCCCACTGCTCGCCCTCGGCCAGCACATTGCCTTCTTCCGTCGAGGCGAAACCGCACTGCGGCGACAGGCACAGCTGATCGAGCGCGACGAATTTCTCCGCCTCGCGGATGCGCTTCTTGACGTCGTCGCGCGGCTCGAGCCGGCCCGACTTCGAGGTGATGAGGCCGAGCACGACGATCTTGTTGCCCTTCGGCAGGAAGCGCAGCGGCTCGAAGCCGCCGGCACGATCGGTGTCGTATTCGAGGAAGTAGCCGTCGTAGTTGCACTTGGCGAGCAGGCTCTCCGCGACCGGCTCGTAACCGCCGGACGAGATGAAGGTCGAGCGGAAGTTGCCGCGGCAGACGTGGGTGGTGATCACCATGTCGGCGGGTTTTGCCTGCAGCGCCTTGTTGATGCACTTGGTGTAGCTATCCTGCAGGTGATCGACGTCGAGGCCGCGCTCGCGCGCCTTCTTCAGCTCCTCCTGCGAGCACAGATAGGCCCAGGCGGTGTCGTCGAATTGCAGATAGCGGCAACCGGCGTTGTAGAAGGCCTTGATGGCGTCCTGATAAGTGACCGCGAGATCGTCGAAGATTGCATCGCGGCTGGCGTAAGCCGCCTTGCTCACCGCGTTGGGCTCGAGCCGGAAGTGGAAGGTCGAAGGCGCCGGAATGCACATCTTCGGCGTGACCTTGGCGTGCGCCTTCAGGAACTTGAAGTGCTCGATCATCGGGTGATCGGAGAAGCCGATCTTGCCGGTCACGCGGATCGACCGCGGCTTGGTCTGCACGCCTTGAAACTGGATGCCGTGGTCGAGCTCGTAGATCTCGACGTTGTCGAGCATGCCGTAGAAGTCGAAATGCCACCACGAGCGGCGGAACTCGCCGTCGGTGACGACGTGCAGGCCGGTATCTTCCTGCTTTTTGATGATCTTGATGATCTCAGCGTCTTCGACCTTGGTCAGCTCGGCCTGGCTGATTTCGCGCTTCTCGCGCTTGGCGCGCGCTTCCTTGACGGGCGCGGTGCGCAGGATTGAGCCGACATGGTCGGCGCGAAAAGGCGGCTTGGTCCGTTGCGACATCGTTTCCTCCGCGAATTATTGCCGGCGCTCGAAGGCGCGGGATTAGTTGGGATGAGCCATAGCACGGCCGGCGCCGTGTTTTCCATGTGCCGCTTCGCATGCGTAGCGTGCAGTTTCGACGGCCCCGCCGAATGAAAAATAGTGCGCGGCGATGTCGCCCAGACCGTCTGCGGCGCCGAGCGTCTCGATGATGCGGTCGGGGCTGACATGGCCGACGAGCGATGTGGCAGCGCCGGAGACAAGTCCGCGCAAGGAGGCGGCAACTCCGCAGCGTTTCGCATAGCGAAACAGCGCCGGCACGCTGGTCGGCCCGGCTATGCCGACCTTCACCGGACGCGTGATGCCGCAGGCACGCAATTGCCTGAGCCAGTCGAGGATGCGCTCCGGCGCGAACGAGAACTGGCTGACGATATGAGCGCGAAGATTCTGGGCGGCAGCAGCGGCGATTTTTTCATCGAGCGCAGCCTCGAGGCGCGCGGCCGGGATGCGCGGATGGCCTTCCGGATAGGCGCCGATGCCGACCTCTTCGATGCCGGCTTCGCGCAAGCGACCCTTCTGGATCACAGACAGCGCATCCGAGAAAGGCCCAAGCGTGTCGACGTCGCCGCCGATCACCAGGAGTTTTTTGACGTCGGCCTCGCCGCGCAAGGCGGCCAGGAGGTCCTGAAGGTCGGTCGCAGAACGCGTGCGGCGCGCGGCGATGTGGATGACCGGCTCGAGGCCGGCTTTGCGCAGAGCCGCCGCTGCCGTGACAATCTCGTGCCGTTCGATGGTCGGCACCGCGGAGAAATAGACCGCGGTGCCCGGCGGCAGAATCCCGGCGAGCGCCGCGATCTCGGCAGCGTTCGGCCGTGTGGCCTCGATCGAGAATTGGTTCGCGAATGCGGGCATGAAGCCGCACTCACTCGCGCCTGCGTGAGATCACGAAGCTTTCGTCGTAGAACCAGAGGCCGCCGTTTTTCTGCAGCACCTCCCGCGTTGCGTCGATGTAGCGGCGGTCGCTGTTGACGTCAGACAGCCTGTCGTCTTCGATCTGCGCGACGTAGATCGCCGCGTTCCAGGCGGCGAGCAGGGTCGAGGTGCCGATCGAGGAGGAAATCTCCGACGGCAGCGTGTGCATGTCGTAGCGGAACAGCGAGCGCTGATCGGAATAGGCGTTGAAGTTGAGGTCGCGGCCGCTGGCACCAAGATCGTGCTTCACCGCCTTCAAGAGATCGTGGCGGCTGTGCACGAACGGGTTATCGTTCGGCCACACCTTGTGGATGATCTCCATGCCCGGATCGTGGCCGTAGGAGTGGATCGCAATCATGCGCCCGCCCGGCCCGAGCGCGCGCGCAAGCGGCGCGAGCACGCGCTTCGCCTTGAAGTCGAGCGAGGCGCGCGCGCGATAGGGCTGCGAAGCGATGACCAGATCGTAGTCGGCGATGGTGCCGCCCGGCTTCGGGATGACCTGGTCAAGCAGGAATTTATGGTCGGCGCGATAGAGCACCAACACCACCGGCCGCTCATACACCGGATTGCCGCTCTTCGGCGAGACGCGCGCCTTCCAGTTTTCGCCGAGGAAAGGCTCGAGCGCGGTGATCTGCTGCTCAAAAGAGTAGCCGGTGTCGCCTTCGAGCGGGACCTCCTTCCACACCATGCTCGAAGCCGCGCTCAGCGACTTCACCGTCAGCCACGGCGCTTCGGCATATGCGAGATTGGTGAGCACGACGACGGTCGAGGGATGCTCGATGAAGCGGTCCGCCATCTTCTGCAGAGTGAGGCGGATGTCCTCCAGGCTGATTTCCTTGCCGACGATATAGAACGGCATGGTGGGGAAGCGGTCGTGCATGTTGCGCATGACGCGCGACAGCACTGTGCCGTCGCCGACGCCGGCATCGAACACGCGCACGGCCGGTGGACGCGGATGAAGGTTCGTGAGCTCGAGACCGACGCGGTTGGCGATCTCCCATTTTTCCGAGCACGTGTTCACGAACAGCAGATATTTCTGCCGGTTGTCGAAGAAGCGGAAATTGCGCTGCGGGTCCTCGCTCGACTGGCCGGAGGCGACCGGAGGGGCGGGCGGCGTCACCACGGGAAGACCTGTGGCCGGTGCCTCGAACAACATGCGGCGCCGCTGCGGCGCGCCATCGGCGTTGCGAGCCATGAAGGCACGGATGCGCTCCAGCGTATCGGTTGTGATGCGGCCGCCGTTGCGCAGCCGGTTGGCGAGCTTGCCGTCGTTGACGGCGCGGCGACCGAAGGTGGATTCGGCGAGGCCACGCGCGCGGCAGAATTCGCTGATCTCTTGCAGGATTTGTTCGTTCATCGGCGCTTCCCCGTATGGCTCTGGCGGCCATGTACCGCATAGCGAAACAAGACTGGCGTGCCTCGTCAAGGCTTGGGAAAGATGGGCAAAGTGGGTGGGCAGATCAAATTATAAATTACTAAGTAATTTCAAAAACCGAGGGTTTATGTAGACAGGCGGCGATAGGACATTGCCCACACTAGGTTCCGCACGGATGTGGGCAAGTGTGGGCACTAGAGCCGGACACAAGCTCTTCAAATGTCGAAGAAAACCGTCTCGTCCTTGCCCTGCACGCGGATGTCGAAGCGGTAGACGGCCGATCCGCCTCGCAACTCCCTGTGGGCAATAAGGGTGCCGCGGCGCGCCGCCGGCACCAGGTTCAAGATCGGGTCTAAGTCGTTGGCCTTCTCGTCGGAGAAATAGAGCCGCGTGTAGATCTGCCGCAGCATGCCACGCGAGAAGATGCAGACAACAATGTGCGGCGCCTGGCTCTTGCCGTTTGGCCCCGGCACCGCGCCCGGCTTGATGGTGCGAAAGCCGTAAATGCCGTTCTTGTCGGTCGCCGAACGGCCGAAGCCCTTGAACTGGGTATTCGGCAGCGCGCGGTCATCGCGCGAATTGGCGTAGCGGCCTTGCGCGTCCGCCTGCCAAATCTCGATCATCGCGTCATTGATCGGCTGGCCGTCGCCGTCGGTGATGCGGCCCTCGATCTGGATCTTATCGCCGCTGGCATCGGGCGTGACGAGATTGTCACCGATCGTTTCCTTCCAGCTGTAGGTGCCGTTTGGATCCCAATGCGCGCGGCCCCTGGGCGCGAGGCCGTAGGCGAAGAATGGGCCGACGGTCTGCGACGGCGTGATGATCTCCGACATCAATGCTTCTCCTCGTCGAGCGGCGTTGCCTCCCGCCCGCGCAGGACGATGTCGAAGCGGAAGCACAGCGCCCAGTCCGGAATCGTGTTCTCGAGGTCGAAAATGGACACCATGCGGTGGCGCGCCTTTTCGTCGGTGACCGAATTGAAGATCGGATCGAACGGAAATAGGTAGTCGCCCGGAAAATACATCTGCGTCACGAGCCGCGACAGGAAGGAATGACCGAACACCGAGAAGTGGATGTGGTTCGGCCGCCAGGCATTGTGGTGGTTGCCCCACGGATAGGCGCCGGGCTTCACGGTGATGAATTTGTAATAGCCCTTCTTGTCGGTGACGGTGCGGCCCGCGCCGGTGAAGTTCGGATCGAGCGGCGCCGGGTGCTGATCCACGATGTGCACATAGCGACCACAGGCGTTCGCCTGCCAGATCTCGACCAGCGTGTCCGGCACGGGACGCTTGTCCTCGTCGAGGACATGGCCGTGCACAATGATGCGCTCACCAAGCGGCTCGCCCTTATGCTGCTTGGTGAGATCGTTATCGTGTTCCTGGATCGCGTTATGGCCGTAAACGGGACCGGTCAGTTCCGACAAAGTGTGCGGCACCACGATCAGCGGCTGCGAGGGTGATCGTTTCACCGTCGAGCGATATTCGGGCGAAAGGTGCTTGGGATAAACGCTGAGGCTGTCCTTGGGGTAGATCAGCGACATTCTTCTTGTCCTTTATGCGACCTTCTCGATCGCGAGGGAAACGCCCTGGCCGACACCGACGCACATGGTGGCAAGCGCGAGCTTGCCGTCGCGCTCGTGCAATCCGTGGGCGGCCGTAAGCACCAACCGTGCCCCCGACATGCCGAGCGGATGACCAAGCGCGATCGCCCCACCATGTGGATTGACGTGCTCGGCATCGTCCGCAAGGCCGAGCTGCCGCAGGCATGCTAGCGATTGCGAGGC
>Ga0187780_10000270_pt1 | contig 39191 bp, 31 predicted proteins | sample 1015_Q2_SP10_20__FD_132429 | JGI IMG/M metagenome (GOLD analysis project Ga0187780, IMG submission 132429) | Tropical peat soil microbial communities from peatlands in Department of Meta, Colombia - 1015_Q2_SP10_20_MG | ecosystem: Environmental > Terrestrial > Soil > Wetlands > Peat | place...
AAAATTTCCAGCGTGGAGATGCTGCGCGCCTCGCGGTGATTCTCTTTCGCCTGCTGCGTGCCGCCGAACTGAATCAGCGCTTGCCGCCTCGCTTCTTCCGGACTCATCCCCGCCTCCAGATTCCCCTGCGTGGCCATCTCCAGGTGCTCGGCCATTTCGGCTTCCAGGTCGCGATCGAGGGACTCGCGGCGGAAGAGAGATGCGAATCGGAGAAGGAGTTGGCGGAGGCGGCCACTCATGAGTTCCCCTCCTCTTCGGGCATGGACAGGACCCGGCTCATGACGATGGACAGGCGCTGCCAGTAGGCCGCGTCTTCAGTTAACTGCTTCCGGCCACGCTTGGTGATGGAGTAGAACTTGGCTTTGCGGTTGTTGTCCGAGGTGCCCCACTCGGCGGAGATCCAGCCGCGCTGCTGCAAGCGCACCAGCGAGGCGTAGATGGTGCCCTGATTGAGCAGGACTTCGTTGCCGCTGACCTGCTCGATACGGCGGGCAATCCCGTAACCGTGCTGTGGCCCCATGGTGGCCAGAGTCTGCAGCACCATTACGTCCAAGGTCCCCTGGAGCAGATCCAGTTTGGAGTCAGCCATAGCGCCTCCTGTGTGATCCCCACAGGAAGATAGCACTGTTTCTGTGGGATTGCCACAGGAACCTTCTGGGCGGCCTTGGCCCAGCGGCGGGGAGTTGCACGGTGCTCAGAAAGGCAGAAAGAAGTGCAAGAGTGCAAGGTGGGAGGGTGCAAGAGTGCGGCACGAGTTTCGAGGGGGCTCCGCCACTTCTTCAATGGTATCCTCACCCGCATGAATATCCGCGACTTCCGGCGAATCGCACTCAGTTTTCCGGGCGCGGAAGAGTCGTCGCATATGGGGAATCCCGACTTCCGCGTTGGCGGACGGATTTTCGCAACGCTCGCTTCTGCCAAGCAGGGTTATGGCAACCTCATGCTGAACCTGGAACAGCAACAGGCTTTTATGGAGGAGTTGCCGGAGGTATTTCTCCCAATCCCCGGCGGCTGGGGACGGATGGGGTGCACACACATCCGGTTGGCGGCGGCGAATGAGGATGTGCTCAGGGGAGCGCTAGAGGCAGCCTACAGATTGCGAGTGGAGAAGAATGCCAAGGGGAAGTCGGGAGTGGGCGGAAGAAGGAAGGAAAAGACAAGAAAGAGTAGAAAAAACTAACGCAGAGACGCGGAGAACGCTGAGGAGCGCGGAGAAGAGAAAGGCAAGAGGAAGATTCACCACAGAGGGCACAGAGGAGAAAAGAAGAGAAAAGAAGAGAAAAGAGAAGTACAAGAGTGAAAGAGTAAAGAGGTGCAAGAGTACGAGGATACAGGAGTGCGCGGGACAGTGTTTTTCTCGATGCTACCTGTTCCCTTCTCTACTTCGCGTTGGCCGCTTTAGTTGTTACGATCCAGGCGGTTACCCGCTCGTCCAGTAGATCGAGCGGAAGCGCGCCTGCGTTCAGAACCTCGTCGTGGAATGCGCGCACGTCGTACTTGCTGCCCAACTCGTCCTGGGCTTTTTTCCGCAGCCGGAGAATCTCCAACTGCCCTAACTTGTAGCCCAGCGCCTGCCCTGGGATCGCAATGTAGCGATCCGTCTCCGCCTGTACATCCGGTTCATCCTCGGAGGAAAATTCGTGGAAGTAATCCACCATTTGTTGCCGAGTCCAATGCTTATAGTGCACTCCGGTATCGAGCACCAGGCGGATCGCGCGGAGCATTTCCCCGGACAACCGCCCATAATCCGAATACGGATCCTGGTAGAAGCCCATCTCTTTTCCCAATCGCTCCGCATATAAAGCCCAACCCTCCACATACGCGTTGTATCCGCCTTCCTGGCGGAAGCTCGGCAACTCCGGCAGGGTTTGCGCGATGGAAATCTGCATGTGGTGCCCTGGCACTCCCTCGTGATAGGCCGTCGACTCCATTTCCGGAGTCGTCCTGTGCTGGTAGTCTCCCGTATTCACCATCACCGCGCCGTGGCGCGAGCCGTTTGGTGTGCCCTCATAATATTGAGCGGCCGCCATATCTTTTTCGCGGAACTCTTCCACAGGCTTTACGTCCACCTTCGTCTTTGGCAACAGGCCGAAATATTTGGGCAGTTGAGGTTCCATCTGGTCAATGTACCCGCGATAGATATCCAGGATCTGTTGGCGCGAGGTGGGCACGAGCTTCGGATTCGTTTTCAGCGAGGCACGGAACGATTGCAGGTCGGCGAAGCCCAGCTTTTTGGCGATGGCCAACTGCTCGGCCTGGATGCGCTCCACCTCTTTCAGCCCTATCTGATGTACGGTTTCCGGGTCCATCGTGGTCGTGGTTTGCTGACGCATGTAAAACCGGTAGAGCGCGTCGCCATTGGGCAGTGACCAAACACCCTCGTCCTTTCTTCCCTTCGGGGCGTACTCCGTGGCCAGAAAATTCTGCAGTTTCCGGTAGGCCGGGCGGACCTCCGTATCCGCCGCCGCCAGGATCGCGGCGCGCAACCGCTTCTGATCTTCCGCCGACACGGCTGCGGGGAAGTGGGTCACGGGCTGTCCGAACGCATTGGCTTCTCCCGCCGGAGCGGCAATGTCATTGCACTGCGTCACGGCCTTTTCCAGCAGGTAGGCGGGGGGAAGGAGCTTTTCTTTTTCTCCGGCTTGCAGCAGTTCCATCACCTGATCGATCACAACGGGCAATTTGTGAAGGCGCGACAGATACTCCTCATATTGTTTGGTGGAGTTGAAAGGGATGAAACTCACGAATTGGGCCAGCGAGAGTTGTATGCCATAGAACTGGTCGACGGGCATTAGATACAGTTTCAGGTCTATCGCTTCGATTCGTTCTTTCAGGTTTCGCACCATCAGCAACTGGCTGAGCTTTTCCTGTTCGGGGAAGCCAGTCGTATCGACCCCCTGGAATTGTGCCAGCCATTTCGAGAGGGTTTCTCTCTGCTTTGGAACGTGGCCGAGCGAGAGGTCGCTCCACCTGTCGTTGTAGCGGTAATCCCCTACCGTGGTGGCGGATTCGGGAGATTCCCGCATTTCGAATTCCCACTCGTCGGCGATGAGCTGATTGAACGCTTTCCGGCGTGCCCCGAGGTCGGCTTTGTCATTGGCCAGGGCCGGTCTGTTGGTCATTAACGTGATCAGGACGAACGCCGCAAGAAGTTTCACTTTTCGCATCACTGCCCTCCGCGTCGCACAGGAACCGCGGAATCATAAACCATCCATCCTCCGCCACAAATGCCAACTTTGATGAGCTTCGGGGGAAAAAAAACGGCGCGACCGAAGCCGCGCCGCTTTCCGTTTTCTATTTTTCTATTTTTCTTTTCTTGCTACCTCTTCTTGCTACATCGTCAGGACCACGCGAAACTCTGCCTTGCCGCTTTCCATCCGGGCGAAGGCTTCGTTCACTTTTTCCAGCGGATACTTTTCGATCATCGGCCGCACTCCGGCGAATTTTGAGAATTCCAGGGTGTCTTGCGAATCGCGCGCGGTTCCCGAAGGCCAGCCCTGGATTCCGCGCCGCGCCAGCAGCAGGGAGAATACCGACACCTGCAGCGGTTCCATGGCCGCGCCTATTACCATCAGCTTTCCATTCGGCCCCAAACCGTCTATGCAGTCCGTCATGGATTGGGAATTGGGCGCTGTGGCCAGGACCACTTTCGCCCCGCCGAGTTTCTGCAGTTCCTCCGCTACCTTCGTGGCCTTGGAATCGATGTACGCAAAAGCGCCCAACTTTTTTGCCAGTACACCGTTTTCCGGCCCGCGGCCAATCGCCACGGTGCGGTAGCCGGCCTTGGCCGCATACTGAACACCCAAATGTCCTAATCCGCCAATGCCCACCACGCCGACCAGGTCGCCCACACGCGCGCCGCTATTCCGCAATGCATTGAATGTCGTAATTCCCGCGCACATCAACGGCCCTGCCTCGGCTGGGTCCAGCCCTTCAGGGACCAGTGCGACCGCCTCATGCCTCGCCAACATATATTGTTGATAGCCGCCATCGCGCGTGATCCCGGTAATGGCTTCATTTTTGCAGGTCACAAAATCCCCGCGGCGACACGAATCGCAGATAAAACAGTGGCCGCCATGCCACCCGACGCCTACGTGGTCGCCCTTTCTCCATTCCGTCACGCCGCTACCGACCTCGTCTACTATGCCAACGACTTCATGGCCCGCCACCAGCGGGTATTTCATGCCGGGGAAGCCACCGTACTTCACCATGGCGTCACTGTGGCATACGCCGCAGGCCTGCACCTTAATGCGAATCTCACCCGCGCCGGGCTGCGGAATCTCCCGCTCCACCAGCTCGAAGTTCCCGCCTGCCTTAGACACTTGTGCCGCCAAATTCTTCGCCATGGACTTTCTCCTGTTTTTTGCAATTCCCTGCCGAGGGCCGTGCCCCGATTTACTGCCATTTGACCACCAGCTTTGGATGCCGGGCACGCAGGCGACGTTAAATTTTTTTGTGAGGAAAGTGGGGATGGGCACCGGCGGTAGTTCTGAGTGATCCGTCATCGGGAATCAGAAAGACGAAGAAGTAGAGGAGTGTAAACGTGTGGGATGACCACAGGAGGCCAGGGAAACTGCGCGTCTTCATTCACTTTTCGAAACTTTTTTCGCTTCTGACCAAACTTTTCTCGCCCCTCAACCGTTTATCCAGTAACAGCCAGACAAGCCGAGTGGAGAAAACAGCTCATCACGCTTCCGGCGTGCCGGGGGTTCGTGTGCCTTTTTTCTTCTGACCGCACCGAGTTCCTTTTCGGCACGCTTCCGCGGTGGTGTGCTTACGGAGGTTGCGTTTTTGACGGCCGTTCAGGCGGCCGACAAATCCGCGCAGGAACGCAACAGGACTAGACCCAAGGAGGGCTATCATGATCGTTCGGCAAGACCGCTTCGTCTCGTTGTTCACTCTGCTTTTCTTTCTTGCGGTAATTCCGGCAGCGGTTCCCCCCGTGCGCGCCGTGCCTCAAACGCAGCAAACCGCCTCTCCGGATCCCGCGCGGCGCTCCAAACTTCAATCCCGCGCCGAACAAGGCGATCCGATTGCTCAATACCAACTCGCAAAATCCCTCCTGGTGAAAGACTCTTCCGCGGAAGAGATACAAGCGGGACTTCGATGGCTTCGCGCTTCCGCGTTGCAGAAGAATCCAAACGCCGAACTATTTCTCGGCTATCTTTACGAACACGGCCAGTTCGTGCCGGTGAATTACGCGCTCGCTAGGGAGAATTACGAACAAGCGGCACTGCACCATTCCTCCGCCGCGGAAAACAATATCGCATCCCTTTATCAACACGGACAGGGCGTTCCCAAGAACCTTGGCAAGGCCTTTGACTGGTATCTGGCCTCGGCCCAACACGGAGACCCGATCGGCCAGCTCAATCTGGCTACGCTGTACTATCTGGGTTCAGGAACTCCGCGCGACTATGGCGAAGCGTTGCGTTGGATGCGGGCCTCCGCGGATTCCGGTTTTGCGGAAGCGCAGAACAATCTGGCTTGCTTTTATTTCCTGGGGATTGCCGTGCAGCGCGACTACCCGGAAGCGGCTCGACTTGTCCGTCTGGCGGCAGAGCAGAGTCTGCCGGGGGCGGAGATAAACCTTGCTTATCTCTATGAACTAGGCAAAGGCGTGCCGCTCGATTATGTTGCGGCGTACACGTGGTATTCGCGGGCGATTGCCGCGGGTGACCATTCCGGCGCCGAACGACGCAAGGAGCTTGCCCGCCTTATGACGCCGAAGCAACGCGACGAAGCAAATGCGCTGGTGGCAGCGGCGCTGCCAGGGAAGGCTTCGCAGGGAGTGGTTCCTGTGGGGTCTTTTTCGCTGATTCAGCATTGACCGTGAAAAACAAACCCAAGACCCACCTTCAAAAGACGAAGGAGGGCCACCCGCGAATCAGAAGAACGAAGAAGTAAAAGAGTGCAAGCGAAAAACCCGGGACCCACCCTCGGAAACGAGGGTGGGCACCCGGCAAGGTCAGGAGAAATCTCGCCATCCCCGAACCCGAAACCCCTCCCGTTCCCGCTCAGTAGTCTCTTGGAAAGAGCCTCCTTAGCCCGCAAGCTGCGTCCCGCCGGCGTATTGGCTGGTCGCAAGTGATGATAGACAAGCTTCGCCCATGCCGCCGCCTCGTAATCTCCAGGCGTCGGGTCTTGATTTCTTCTTCGCGTTTCCCTGCGTCCTCGGTGCCCGTACTGCTTCTTGTTTTCTTTCTTCCCTTCCTACTCCACTGCCCAGGCGGCGTTTTCCTCGCCGAGGAGGATTTCGACGTTGCCCTCGGCAGGCATGACGTCGATGGGCAGTCCGCCGTGCCACAAGGCAACGCCCATGGTGATTTTCGATAGACCTTTCAACTCCAGGGCGTCCTTGCGGATGGCGACTTCCAGGGTTCGCTGGAAAGCGCCCACGGCAAAGGCGTCCGGTTTCAGGAGGCAGACGCGATTCTTTTCCACCGCGAACTCTTTCATACGGCCGCGCTGGAGATTTACAACGACGGTGAGCTCTTCCCCCGTTCCCACAACAATGCGGAACTCCGGATCCTCAAGTTCCGCCAGTGAATCGGGAAAGCACTCGACGCGGATCACGAAGCGCTCTTCTTCAAATCCGTAACGCAGCTCCTTCAGATAGAAGACGCGGCCATGCATGGCGCCGCCGCGCTGCAGCGGCGAGTACACGCCGGCGCCCAGCCACTCGAAGTAGCTGGAGTCCAGTCCATCCACTTTTACCTTCAAATTGGCGCTTGGAGGCAACTGATAGGCGCGCTCCGGCTTCTTCTTGATCGGCTTAGCCAATTCTTCCGGCGCCACTTGCCCCAAGGCCAAGTAGACGCCCGTCAAATGCTTACGGTAGAGCGCGTCGAACTCCGCGTCGTTCGCGGTGCTGTGTTCCGGCCCATACCACCAGCACCAATCACTGCCTTCCGCCGCCATCAGGGATTCCTGCGCTTTCTTCAGCCCTTCTTCCGACGGAGCGTCCGGCCTTCCTTTTGCCCGCGCGTCCACGCCGCGCGCGTAAGTTTCCCGCGCGTCCCACAACAATTCCCAGGCGGCCACGTCTTCCGCGTTGCCGATCCACACGTCGAAATTGGCGTTGATCCACGACGCGGGAAAGATGCCATTCGTTGTGGGCAGGTCTCCTGCCGCGGCAATGGTTTCGCTCGCGGTCATAGGACGAAAATCCTGATCGTCGGAAACGCGGCGGTAAAACTCGCGCAGGAATTGGCGTCCATTGCCGGGGTAGTATTCCCAGGCATTCTCGCCATCGAGGAACAGGCTCACGGTCAGCGGCTTATCCGTCCTTACGGATTCGCCGAGGTGCCGGAGGCGGCCGTGCAAATCCGCGGCAGCCGCGGCGCTGTCCATACGGCTGTAGACGAATCCCACCAAATCCGACAAGTGATGATCGCGGAACAATCCCGTGATCCCCGTATTCGGAAGCTGCAAACGCCAAGGCTGGTACAGACGGTCGGCATTCGCAGGGATTCCGCTGGAGTCGCGAAAAAATCCCACGTTCAGCGTTCGGCCCAACACGCCTTCATCGGTGCCGAACCAGTGAAAGCCTTCCTCGGCCGCGATGGCCAAAGCCTGGTCGGAGACCGATCCTTCTGACGGCCACAGACCCACGGGCTTCGCGCCGAACACGCGCTCGTGATACTCCTTCGCCCAGCGCAACTGTTCGCGTGCGTCTTCCGGCCTGCGAAAGGCGCGGCGGGGGAGAGGCGTCCCCGGATTCGCTACGCGCGCGATATCCGAATCGCACAGGAGCGGCAGAATCGGGTGATAAAAAGGCGTGGTGCTGATTTCGATCTGTCCTCGCGATGCGGCCTCGCGGCACGCGGGCAACACCATACCCACCAGCTCGATCTGCTTGGCCTTTAAATCCGCTTTGTCTTTCTCCGTGAAATCTTTTCCGCGATTTGCCAACCGGGAGACCACGGGGTCCTTCGCAAACCACTCCTCGTCCATCCACGCCAGTTGCGAGAGCACCTGGAGGTCTCGCCAGTCACGCGGGGTGAACGTCACCAGCGCCTGCGCGCCGCCCGCCACGCGGGACCATTCAAACAGTTCGACAAAGCGCGGCCAGCGAGACATCAGCCGCTCATGGTTTACCTGAAACGCGCGGTCCAGGATTTCGCGCTTCCCTTCCTTGGTGAGCTTTTCCACCGGCTGGAACGCCACGTTGAACCATGGCTCCTTGAACTTTCCGCCAGCGTACTCCTCGAGCTGCATGCACAGCGACGGCACCATGTTGAAGGTCGCATGGAACTTTGGAAACTCGTCGAACAGCTTTACCATGCCCCAGTAATCCTTGGTTGCGTGCAATCGCGTCCATGGCAACACATACGCACCCGTCTCCGGGTCTCGATATTGCGGCTGATGCATGTGCCACAGCACCGCCAAATGTATCCGGTTCATCCCTCGACTCTCTCCGTATCCCCAGCTTCGGCACCGCTCAAGCTAACGCCAGTCGCACAGCTCAATTGTTTTGCTAGCGCCCTTTATGGCTTACCAAGAGGCGCCCCATCACCCCTTCCTCGACTCCCTCCATGTTACACTCACCCTTCTTCCCATGCGTCTTCTTGACCGTTATATCGCCCGCGAAGTCACCCGGCACGCTCTCCTCGGACTCCTGATCTTCACTTTCGTTCTCTTCGTGCCGCAACTCGTGAAGCTGATGCAGGTTTTCGTGCGCCATTCCGGCTCGGGATCTCAGGTGGCCATCCTTTTTCTTTCCGTTGTGCCGAGCGTGCTGGTTTTCACCATTCCGATGGCCGTTTTGATTGGCGTGCTGCTTGGGCTCGGTCGCATGTCCATGGACAGCGAGATCATCGCCCTGACGTCGCTGGGGATCAGCCGGAAGCGGATTCTTGTTCCAGTCGGGGTGCTCGCCGTTCTGGGTGCGGCGCTTACCTTTCTTATGACCGCGTGGCTTGCGCCCCTGTCTCTACGTACGGGGCGCGACATCGAAAGCAAGCTGATTACATCGCAAATCTCATTCGCGGTGCAACCGCGCGTGTTCGATGAGCGCTTCCCCAACATTATCCTTTATGTGAACGACGTGGCCGTCAGTGGAACGCATTGGAACGGTGTTTTCCTGGCGCAGACGAGCGGAGATAAAACTTCCACCCAAAACAGTTCTCAGATCACGCTTGCGGAAAGTGCGATTGTAATTGCCGAGCCGGCGCTCGGCAAGCTGGAGCTCCACCTGAACGACGGCAGCACGCATGAGTTTGAGCGTTCCACTCCTGACCATTACTCCATTACCGCTTTCGGGCGAAGCGATTGGCCTATGGAGTTCAGCACCATGCTTCCGGCGAAGGAGCGGGCCATCAGCTTTCCGGAGCGCCCCTTGCGGGCACTGTGGCGCGAGAACGGCCCCAACTGGCGCGATGCGCGAGTGGAGCTTAACCAGCGGCTGGCTTTTCCGGCCGCTTGCTTCGCCTTTGCGTTGATTGCGGTTCCTCTTGGAGCACAGCCACGCCGCGGCGGACGGGCGGCGGGCTCGCTGCTGGCAATCATCATTATTGCCACGTATTACCTTTTTCTGGTTACGGGCGCCGGCCTGGCCCGCCAGGGGATTGTTCCACCCGCTGCTGGCATTTGGGCAGCCAACGTGTTTATCACACTTTTCGGGCTGGCGCTTTTCCCCCGCATGGAGCGCTATCGCGGCGAAGTACATCCGCCCGCTTTCTTCACGCGGTTCAGCGCGATTCGGCGGCTTCTTCGACGCCGGACGGCTCGCGTCCGGGTTCGACCCGCTACGGCGCGCGCCATGAACGGCGAGACCGTCACGCCGTCCTACTCGAGCCTGCCCTCGATCCTTGATCTGTATCTACTCCGGCGATTCGTCTACTACTTCGGGCTCATCATGGCGGCCTTCATCTTCCTGTTCGAGATTTTCACCTTCTTTGAACTCGCGGAAGACATTCGCCGGCACAACGTGCCGTTCATGATCGTGCTCGACTATTTCCGCTTCCTGATTCCCTACTCGGTTTATCAATTTACGCCGCTCGGCGCGCTTGTGGCCGTGCTGGTGACGCTCGGCATCATGAGCAAGAACAACGAAATCGTGGCGTTTAAAGCGAGCGGGATTTCGCTCTACCGGATTGCCATGCCGATACTTTTGGTCGGGCTGGTGATCGCGGGATCGCTGCTGATTCTGGACGACACGTATCTGCCTTATGCCAACCAGCGCCAGGACGCGCTGCGCGCCATCATCAAAGGCCGACCGCCACAGACCTACACGCGGCCGCAACGCTGGATCTTCGGAGAGAATGCAAAGATCTATAACTACGACCTCTTCGATCCCAAGGAGAAGCTCTTCGGCGGACTCTCCGTGATCGAACTCGATCCCGTGACGTTCCAGATGCGACGGCGCGTTTTTGCGACGCGCGCCGAATGGCTCGATTCGGAAAATACGTGGGTTCTGGAGTCCGGCTGGGTTCGCGATTTTTCCGGGGGAGCCGTGACGCACTACGCCGCTTTCAAGGTTACGTCGCTGCCGGAACTCACAGAGCAGCCCTCCTATTTCAATCGCGAAGTGATCCAGGCCTTTCAGATGAGCTGGCGCGAACTGCGCCGGTACATCGCGGGGCTGCGCAACGCGGGGTTCGACGTGTCGTCCCTTACGGTCCAATTGCACAAGAAACTTGCGTATCCGCTGATTGCGCCCATCAGCATGATGCTTGCGGTGCCGTTCGCGCTATTTGTGGGGAGCCGCGGGGCTATTGGAGGCATCGCCATCGGAGTGGGTGTCGGGATCAGCTATTGGGCGCTTTCGGCGCTCACCGAGGCGATGGGAGGGATTGGACAATTGCCGCCATTTTTGGCGGCGTGGTCGCCGGACCTGGTGTTTTTCTTTTTGGCGCTGTATTTCTTTTTCAAGATGCCGACGTAGGAAGAAGTGGCGAGTCGGAGAAAGTGCACCGTTGGCAGAAAACGAGAGGAAGAGTTCTGTGTGGTCTATCGGGCGTCGGCGGGACGGGCATGAAGGCGGCGCAGGGGGCGGGCGCCAGAGGCCGGGAAGGTCATGCCCCAGAACTTGTCTCCACCTTCGGTGAACTCAAAAGAGGCAGACACCTGGCCGTCGCGCGAACTGCGCAGGGCTACAATCTTGGCGGCGGCTTTCCTGCCGCTGAATTCGTTCACCAGTTGAAAGACCTGCCCCAAACCCAATTGCGTTTCCAGCAGCAACACTCCGCCATGGGCGCTGACGCTGACCGAGCGCGTCCAATACTTGAACTTCTCTCCCGCTTCCGTCTCCCCATACAGAAGAACATTTATGCACATCACGGCGCGTGCCGTCCGTCTGCGTTCCACCCGGCGAAAATGTAGTAAGGACATCCCCGATCCTTCCTCGATTACGCGCATCGCGCCCGAAAACCTCAACGACACCCGGCGCGGTCCCGTTCTACACAGCCATAGGCTAACGCCCATCAGCCGTGCGTCCAATAGCAGGCCAGTACCAGGTTGGTTCCCTCTTTGGTACTAGGGGGGAGTTTGGAGGCAGAAGTCGGTAGTCAGTAGTCGGCAGTTAGAAGTTCAGCGGGACTGGACTTCGACCGGGTCGGGCAAATGGAGTGTGCTGTGCATCTTCTCGCTGATGATCACCTGCTGGCCGTGTTGGACATAACGGGCGAGGACTCCTGCCTTCATCCAGTCGAATCCCCAGGCATCTTCCACGGCTACGATGGTGTACGTCCCGGGGATCACGCCCTGAAGCAGGAACGTCCCGTCGAAATCGCTCTGATCGCGGCGGAACAATTCGACATGCGCCTCCGGGTCGCTCGGTACCAAGGCCACCATGACGCCGGAGACGGGTTTGCCGTTCTTCTCCGCGACGCCTTCAATGCGCACCTTCCCTTCGACCAGCTCCGCGGTCACCTCCACAGTTGCCCCTGGTGCGAGACTCACGACATTGCCCGGCGACGCTTCCCCTGCTCCGGAGATTGTCCGCATCACCGCGTACCATTTCCCCATTGCTCCAATGGCCATTGTGTACTTGCCGGACTTCAAGGCGCCAAACGAGACTTGTCCATTCGGATCTCCCTGCTGAAAGCCCGCCGGCTTTTGCCTGGCATCGAGCAGCCCGACCACGTATTGTCTCGGCAACGGCTCGTCGTCCGGCATTTTCACGGTCACGTTCAGCTTCCCCAGCGCTTCACCTCGCGTCGCACTCAGATCCTGCCCATCGCGCGTCAGGTTCATTTCACTGAACTGTTCTGCCTCTTCAGGATTTGAACTTTTCAGGCTCACACTGTACCGGCCCGCGGGAATGCCGGTCATCTCGAAGACTCCTGGGGATACCGGCTGCATCTGCCCCGGCTGCACATATTCCTGCGAATCAAAAACTTGTTTCTGCAAAATCGGCATGCGGAAGCCATTGGCCTGGCCTTCCGCGTCCGTCGGGACGTGAAATACGAGATGCAGCGCGGGCACCGGCGAGAGATGGACATCAATTTGGCGGTGCTCGCCACCCTTCAATTCAATCGGCACCGCGCTTTCCGCTTCTGTTCCCCCGCCGTAGAAGGTCGTCGGGTAGGCGACGTCCAGCACCTGCGGGACGTTATTCACACCATTCTGTTCTGAGTGAGGGTACACAGCGTACCAGGGCTTCGCGTTCACCGAAGCAAAGTAGGTTCCCGGCCGGAGGAGTTCGATATCGAAATAGCCACGGTCATCGGTGGTGGCCGAGCCCGCGGTTGTTACGCGACTCATCCCCTCCCTGTGATTTTCCATATAGAGCGTCACGCGGGCACTTCGCACGGGTTCGCCGGCTTCGTCCAGAACATGACCCTGAATCATGGCCATCGGCATGAGGCGCAACACGAGCTTGTCGGTGGAAAAATCCGGCCCGGTTACGATGGCGGTGGAATATTGTTCGTGCTGTTCGTACGAAGAGGTGATGTATCCCCGTTTGGAACCCTGCAGCGCAAATTTGCCGGGCGGCAGGTCCGCGAATTCGAAGTGTCCGTCTTCCCTGGTTGCCATGCCGATCACACGCATGCGATTTCGCGTGTCCGCGACGGATACTTTCACGCGTTCCAGCGGCGCACCCGTTATGGTGTTGACCACGATGCCTGCGATCTTGAAGCGTTGCGCTTCGGCATTAGCCTGCAGCTTCGGTGGCGTCGTGTCCTGTCGTGCCGCCGCCCCAGTTGCCCCCACACACACCGCAAGGAGCAATCCTGACAACTTCACGGAAACATTTCGCCGCGCTTTCATTCGATCTCACCTTCCGCAATTACCTTCACTTTCAGGCTCAGCTTCTGCCCGGCGTCCACTTGAATCTTTTGCCCTTTTGCCGCCAGCCCGCGCAGCGCTTCTTCACTTCCGTAGGGCAATTCCCGCTGCGGTTCTTCGAATGCCACTGCGACATAATCCCCTGGTGGCACTTGCTCAAATCGAAACGCGCCATCTCTCGACGTCGGCGCCTGCTTCATTTGCGCTATTCCTTCTGCTGTGGGCAGCAGGTAGACAAAGCGAGTGTTTGCGTCATTTTCGTTTTGCCGCGGATTCCCGTTTGCATCCTCTTCCTCGACGGTTCCGGACACCTCCGCTCCGTCTTCGCGTAGCGTGACCTCAATCGGGGGTACGGCCCCTCCGTTGCCGACCACCAAAGGCTGCTTCATCAAGTCGGTTCCGCCGGACTCCATCGCCGCCACATATCCCACCCCTCCCACCACATTCATCCGGTACCGCCCAGGACGGACATTCTCGATCGCTAGGGAGTTGTTATCTTGCCCTTCTGCAGGTCGCGCGATACTCACACGAGAAGGATTGAGTTCACTAATAGGCATCAACATTACTTGAACGTTGAGCCTTCGCTGCCGTTCATTGTCGATTATTCCAGCCCCGGCGTTTTCGGCTTCCGCTTCCCTCTGCCCCGCTTGGGTAGCCCACGCCACGTTTACACTTACCGTAGTATTCGGAACCAGATTTAGACGCTGTCCTTCAAAGGGCGCTCCCTGCACGGAGAAATTCATGATTCCGGTCGATTGGGCCTCGCCCATGGAATCGGCCTCCACCGTGTAATGTCCGTCGGGGAGCATCCCCATAATTGCCTGTTCCATCGGGTTGTATCCAAGCGACCAGCCCGGGCTGTGATGTCCCATTGGATAAACCGTCACGCGTATGGCAGGACTTGCTGGAGCGTTCGCGATCGGAATCCGCACGGAATAATAGGGCCGGCGCGCCACGGTTAAATTCACTTCTACGGTCTCGCCAGCGTGCACGACGATCGGGGCCGCCAGGGAAAAATCCGTCGTGTTGGGATAGTAGATGGGGGGATAGCCGAACATCTGCGCGCCCGGCCCGGGTTGCAAGGTTTCACGATCGATTTGTTCGTGGGTGACGAGTTTGTAGGTTCCCGCTTTCAAGTCGCTGAATCGGACTTCTCCATCCGCCCACGTCAGAAACATTTGTGTCGGCGTCCACGTCTCCTGTCCTTCTCTCATTCCGTGCGCGTACAGTTGGCACTGAATCCGCACGTCGCCTTCGGGCCCCGGCACGGTCACGTGGCCTACGATTAAGGCTTCGGGGGTAAGATAGAGCGTGACTTCCCCTTGCTCGCCATTTGAGAGCGACTGCATAGAACTGCGGCCGTCCTGCACAAATCCGGGCTTTCGCACCTGAAAGGCTCCCCGGATACGAGCAGTGCCGAACCTCCCACCTGGGCCGCTCGCAACCACATTCCGCCCTACTTCTGGCGTTGCGATCTTCAATTCAAATTGGCCGCGATCATCGGTCATCGCCGCGGCGTTATCTCCCGCGGTCACTACGAGAGCCCGCGCCACCGGTTCCTTCGTGACCGAATTGAGAACGCGCCCGCGCACGGTGGTGATGGTGTCTTTTGGGGTGCTGCTGCTTTGGGCGAAAGCGGACGTAGAACAAATGGCGGCACAAACAAGGAGCACTGTTAACGGCGCGAACCATGTTCTTCTCTCGGCCGTACTTGTACGATTCCTCATGCGATACGTACTCCATCCATACCTAGCCGGCGATTCTAGCACTACTTTGGCCATTCGAATGTGACCGCTGCGTGACATCCCTTACAGCGGCGCGGCACCCTTGGTTCCTGACTTCCCGGCCTCTTTACTTCATCGAGGCGCACTCGCATACTTTTCGCAACCGGAGGCCCCCATGCCGACCGCCCAGGTGGATTCCCACCATGCTCCTTCTCCCGCTTCGAACTGGCTGACGACGATTGCGTCGCTGCTGGTTGGCTGCGCCTTTTTTGCTTTGTGGTTCTGGCTGCTCCCGCCCGTGCTTGGGTTTCGCGTGGACGCGGTGGGAGTGGCGCGCTGGCGATGGCTTGCGGCGATTCCGTCGGTGCTTGGGTTTGCGGTGGCGCTGCGGTGCGTGTGGGACTTTGGGCACACCGGCCACGGCACACCCGCTCCCATTGCGCCGCCGCAGAAGCTGGTGGTGGTGGGGTTCTACCGCTATGTGCGGAATCCCATGTATCTGGGCTTTTATGCTGGGTGGATCGGATTGTGGATTGTGTTTGGCAAAGCCAATCCGATTTTGATTATCGGGGCGTGCCTGGTGGTCCTTGGCGTCGATCTATTTGTGCGGTTTTACGAAGAGCCGACGTTGCGGAGAATGTTCGGGGCGGATTATGAAGAGTTTTGCGCGAATGTGCCGAGGTGGGTGCCGAGGATGAGGGCATGGGAGGGGAGGAAGTAGTCGGTAGTCAGGAGTCAGATGAAGGGCCTCGGTCCTGATGGTCTGGGCTGGAAGGAAAAGAGAGGAAGTGCAACAGTGCAAGAGTTTAAGGGTGCAAGAGTAGCGAGAGATTGCCTGATCACTGAATACTGGGCGAAGATCGTGATCATGACACCCCTTGCGCCTGACCACGGGCTGTGGTAGTCTGTATTTGCGTTTGTTGCTCTTGTTTCGCCTTTTGTATTAAAGCGCCGCAGGTACAAACTTGCGGCTCTTTTTTTGTTTCCCACCCGCTTACCGCGGTGTCTTGGAGAATCAGCGAAAGACGCCCGGCTTCCCACAAGGTCCCCGGAAAAAGAGTGCATCAGATAGCTTTTTGAATAAAAGGAACACATCTGTGAAAGAACAAGGAACAGTGAAGTGGTTTAACGCCGCCAAGGGCTTTGGATTCATCCAGCGCCAGAGCGGTGAGGACGTTTTCGTCCATTTCTCCGCCATTCAGGCGGACGGCTACCGCTCCCTCAATGAGGGGCAGGCCGTTGAATTCGAGGTTGTCCGCGGCCCCAAGGGCCTGCAGGCTTCCAACGTTCAACCTCTGTAAGCCACTTCTGGGATGTACGGGGCGGGACACTCACGTGTCCCGCCCTTTTTGTTTTTGTGGAGGAAGTTCTCCATTCCGATGGCAATGCCGTGAAAAAGAGAGATTCCTCACTTCGCGAACTTCGTTCGGAATGACAGTTGGCTTGAAACGGCGCAGCGGCGCTTCGCATTTCGGGTTGGTGGCTACCTGGTTCCGGCTTGCGGCAAGGGAAAGACGAACACGACGACGACATCGGAAGCTACTGCACCTCCTCTGTATGTTGCAGGCGAAAATACCCACGATTTCGCCGCAGAGGTTGCCGCTCCGATGAGCGCGCCTTTCCCGCGCGCTACGAGCACACCGTGGACTTTTCCGTCGCGCCCAACGTGAACCTGCAGCACCACTGTCCCCGAGGCTACTGTATTCGGCGGATAGGAAGCGTAGTTTGCCTTCTGCAATCCTGCCGGCTGGAAACTCCCGGCCGCTCCGCCCGCCGCCGGTTGCAGCGAGAGCCCAGGCAAGCCCACGCCGCCCGGATTGTACGGATTGAAGACGACATGGACGCGGACGGCGCCTGCTACGCCTTGTCCCTCGACTATGGCAGGAGTGAATTGCCAGCCCTGTACCGCGTTTTGGGCCACGGCTGTAAATGGCGGCAGATCGCGCACGATGGTGACGTTCTGCACTGCGGCGGATGCGTCCAAGCTGACATCGAGGGTGACAACTCCCGGCGCCTGAGCATTCAACGGGTAGGCAATGTCGCCCGCCTGGGCGATTCCCGCCGCATTATACTTGCTGTCCTGCGCGGGAGCCGAGGCAACCAGCAGAAGGAGTCCCGCTGCGACCGACCAGGCTCGTTTCATTCCGATGTTCCCTCCATGGATGGCAACCTTATCATTTTCAATTTCGGTTGGCATCTTTGGAGATCCGAGACGTTAGATGGAGGAGAGTGGGCGTCCACGGGCAGGCTTTCGTGTGGGCGGCGAAGTTCTGTTGTAAACTCTGTTCAAATTCAGGTACGTGTTGTGAGGTTATTCTTGCTCCCCTCCGGCAAGTTTCCACGGTTCGCGGTGGCGGCGGCGTTTCTCTTCGCGCTGCTCCTGGTCTGTGACCTCGAACTCGTACATTCCGCCGCCACGAGTCTGCTTGCCTCCAATTCCCTCGACTTCGGGGTGGTTCTTTTGGCGTCCGCGTGCGCCTTTTACGCAGCGCGACGCTCTTCGGGGTACGCGCGCCAGCTCTGGATCCTGGTGGCCATTGCTTTCTCTCTGGAAACGATCGGCCAAGGGGTAAGCACCTACTATCAATGCTTTGTCCCCGGCGCTGCTCAATCTCCGTGGCCCTCCGACGTGCTCTTCTTTATCTGGGCCGCTCCCATTTTCATGATCTTCCTGCCCCGCTCAGACGAGGAGCCGTCGGGCGTCGATGCCATTCGCCTGCTTGACTTCCTGCAGGTGGCGATCCTGGCGGTCACGCTCTATCTTTACTTTTTCTATTCTCCCGCGCGGTGGCAGACCGGCCAGACTGCAATCCTGAGGCAGATTCTTCTTGTCTATATTTCACGGGACGTTCTGCTGACCCTCGCTTTCTTCTTTCGTGCACGGTCCGCGATTCCCGCGTGGTTCCGCACGTTTTGCCTGGTATTGTCCGCGGCGTTTCTGGGCATGGTCCTTGCCGACGGCGAATACCTCCTCGCCATTGTAAATACGCGCATCCTTGCGAGCTGGGGCGACCTCATCTGGATGATCCCGAGCATCCTCCTGATTTTCTTTGCCGTGAATTGGGCACAGCCCGAGGAGGCTGCGTTCCGTCCGTCTGCTTCGCGGATAGACAAAGTCTTCAATGCGCAAGTCCTGGCCATTGCGATACCGCTTCTGGTCATCTTCATGGGCCGCGCCATTTCCCGAGAACACACTCTTCTCGCCTGGGTCATCGTCGCCGCCTCGGTGATCTGCTCCTCCGTCCGCCTTATCCTCAGCAATCGGCGGCAAAAGCGAATCGACGAGAACCTGCTGCGCATCGAACGCGATCTTCGCAGTTCGGAAGAGATTCTCTCCACCGCTTTTCGCAATAGCCCGGACGCGTTCAGCATTAACCCTTTCCCGAACGGGCCTTATCTCGAAGTCAACGACGGGTACACCAAGCTCACCGGGTACACGCGCGAAGAAGCGCTGGGCAAGACTCCCCGCGAGATGAATCTGTGGGTGGGTAACGAACGCCGCGACGAGGCTCTCGCGGTCCTGCGGGAAACCGGGCATCTGCGTGATTTTGAATTTCGTTTCCGCACGAAATCCGGGCAGATCCGAATCGGCCAAATGAGCGCCTCCATCATAGACATCCGCGGACAGCGCTGCTGCCTGGTCGTCGTCCGCGATATTACGGAGCGGAAGGAAGCCGAAGAAATCCTGCGCTCGAGCGAGGAGAGATTCCGCTCCCTGGTTCGTGATCTGTATTTTGCCGTGGTTCTTCACACGCCGGATGCGCGGGTGGAGTTCGCGAACCGCGCCGCGCATCGCATGTTCAATCTTCCGGACGGTGCGGCCATTGGAAAGCGCCTTCTGGATCTCGGCATCTACGCCGTCTCCGAAGACGGCAAAGCGTTCCCCGACGATGAACAACCCATTCCCACCGTCGTACGGACCCGCACGCCTTTGCAAGAGAAGGTCATGGCCATTCGGCATCCCGGTTCGAAGGATCTTCTCTGGATTTTTGGCAATGCCGTGCCGTTATACGACGCCCACGGCAACCTGGTTCGAGTGATCAGTTCCTTCGCCGACGTCACGGAAATGAAGAATGCGGAACGAGCCATCCACAACCTCTCGACGCAACTCCTGAAGTTGCAGGATGAAGAGCGCCGCCGCCTGGGACGCGAATTGCACGACGGCCTGGCGCAGACCGTTCTGGCCATCAATCTGAGCCTGGCCCAGGTTCGGCAATCGCTCTCGTCGAAGGAGGAAGCGGCCGCGGTTTCGCTGGAGAAGGCACGGGAACTCACGCAACAGATGTCTCGCGAGATTCGAACCCTCTCGTATTTGCTTCATCCGCCTCTTCTTGACGATCTTGGCCTTGTCTCCACCCTGAAGGAGTATGTGCAAGGCTTCAGCGAGCGAAGCGGCATAGATACGCAACTCATTGCGCCCGCCGATCTGGATCGTCTTCCTCAAGCTCTGGAAATCTCGCTTTTCCGCATCGTTCAGGAGAGCTTAGCCAACATTCAGCGCCATTCCGGCAGCAGCACCGCGAAAATTCGCCTGAGCCAGGAAGACTCTGGCCTGACGCTGGAAGTGATCGACTTTGGCCATGGCTTTCGGCAGAGTACGTCTGCTCCCATGCCTTCGACTCCCGATGGCGGTCCAGGGGCCACTTCCGCTTCGTCCAATGGAGATACGGCTTCCGAAGTTTCCTCGCTTGAGGGACGATCCACGCACCGCCTCGGGGTGGGGATTCCGGGCATGCGGGAGCGCATGGCCCAGCTCGGCGGTCATCTCGACATTATTTCCGGTCCCAACGGCACCACGGTTCGCGCTACCATTACGTTACCTCAGGCCGCCCTGACGGAGACCGTCGATGACCGCTCTTCGCATCTTGATCGCGGATGACCACTCCGTCGTCCGCGCAGGGCTTCGTACTCTCCTGGAGTCACGCACTGGCTGGGAGATTTGCGCGGAGGCTTGCGACGGTCGCGAAGCCGTGGAGAAAGCAACCAAGCTTAAGCCCGATATCGCGGTACTGGATATCGGAATGCCGCTTCTCAATGGAGTCGAGGCGACGCGGCGCATCCGGCACGCGTCTCCCCATACGGAGATTCTAATTCTCACCATGCACGAGTCAGACGACCTGGTGCAGCAGGTTGTGCACGCGGGAGCACGGGGCTATGTGCTGAAGGACGAAGCCGACCGCGTGCTGCTGGCGGCCGTGGATTCCGCTCGTCAACACAAGCCCTATTTTTCGACGCGGCTGTCTCACGCGGATGATCTCCCCACCTCTGGCGCAGAAGGGGCCAAGCCGCCGAGACCCCGGCTCACCCCGCGCGAGCGTGAAATCCTGCAGCTGCTCGCTGAGGGCAAGTCCAACAAGGAAGTGGCCAACCTGTTAGGCATCAGCGTCAATACAGCCGAAGCGCACCGAGCGAACATCATGTTGAAGCTGGGCCTGCATTCGCTGGCCGAGCTGGTGCACTACGCCATCCGTAACCAAATCATCAAGCCCTGAGTATGCGGCCTGAGCAGGCAAGGAGGGCCGGGAGAGGTGGGCGAAGTTTGCCCAAAAGATTCGATTAGAAAAGGGCGCTTTTGAAACGTTTTCTAAATGGTGCCATTTGATGGGTTTGGAAGTAGCAGGCGATGACACTGCATGGCACAGGTGTTGCATGAGGACAAAGAGGCGTCCTTCGGGTTTCGAGGCGCCGTGTCTTGTGAGAGGAGAGCCTCATGTCCGTTTTGGGAATTGGGAGCACGGCCTTGCTGGGGTACCTGACGCAGAATCTGCAGGGGAACAGGCAGCAAGTTTCGAAGGAGTTCCAGCAGTTGGGGCAAGACCTGCAGTCTGGGAATTTGTCGGCGGCGGAATCGGAGCTTGCGACGTTGCAAAAGGAGATGCCGCAGATTAGCTCGGGCACGGCATCCCAGGGCAGCCCGATCACGCAGGCGTTTGGCCAGCTTTCGCAGGATTTGCAGTCTGGAAATATCGCGGGGGCGCAGCAGGACTATTCGAAGATTCAGCAGGATGTTCAGAATATGGATGCGCTCAGGCAATCATTGGGAGGGCACCATCACCATCGCGCTTACAGCTCGCTTCAGCAGGACTTGATGCAGTCACTGCAAAGCGGAGGGGTGGCGGGCGGAGGCACAGTTTCGGTTCGCGCGTGAGGAAGACGGGCGCTGGCATCCCTGGCGGGACAAGTGAAAGCCAGTGCTACATGAAAGCAGGAAGGGGCGCCAAAGGCGCTGCACGACCTTCTTGATAAGCTGCAAAGAAAGAGAGATTCCTCACTCCGCGGACTCCGTTCGGAATGACGGGTCGAGAATGTTCACCTTTGAGCAGAGGGATTCCTCGATTCGCTAGGAATGACGGTTTCTTTGTTGTTTGTGGTTGACGTCTAAGGTCGGAGGGCTCGAAGAATCACCCTGCGCTACGGGCTATAGTGCGAACGTCAAACGCGCACAGGCTGAAGCCTATGCTAAAGCGGTTGGCCGGCGGCGTTGCGGATTAATTGGCAGTAGAAGTCGATGGACTGAGCGAAAGTGTCAATAGAGATGCGCTCGTTGGTGCCGTGGATGCGCGATGTATCCTCCGCATTCATGCGAATGGGCATGAAGCGGTAGATATCCTTGGTCAGCGGGGCATAGTGCCGTGAATCGGTCATGGCTACAAAGACGAAGGGTGCGACCACCGCATCGGGAAAGACCTCGGCCACAGTTTTCTGCATCAGCATGAAGTTTGGCGAATCCACGCTGGAGCGGGAAGATGGCTCGGCGGGAGGTTCGCCTTCCATGGGAGCCAGCTTGACGCGCGGATCGTTGATGACTTTGCGCACGTGTTCGGTAACGCTGGCGACGGTGTCTCCGGGCAAGAGGCGGAAATTAATGATGGCGGTGGCGCGGCTGGGCATGACGTTGTCCTTTGTACCCGCACGGAAGATTGTGACCGCGGTCGTGGTGCGCAGCGTGGCGTTTGTGTCCGGAGAGGATTCGAGGATGTGTTGCACGACCGGGCCGAAGAGCCACATGTTCTTGAAGACGACGCGCAGAGGGAAGTTTGCGCTGCCCCCGCCGTATTCGAGGAACTCTCCGATTGGGCCATGGACGTGCGCAGGCATGGGATGCGTTTCGACTCTGCGGACGGCTCTGGCCAGGATGCCGATGCTGGACGTGTTCGGGGGGATGGAAGAGTGACCGCCGGCAGTTTCCACGGAAAGCTCCAGGCTAAGGTAGCCCTTTTCCGAAGTTCCAATCATGGCGACGGGCGCGCTGACGCCGGGCATCATGCCAAGGGAGAGGAAGCCACCTTCGTCTGTGACGAAGGCCGCCTGAACACCACGCGACTTGAGTAACTGAGCAATCTTGTCGGCGCCTTCGGAGCCGCCAATTTCTTCGTCCTGCCCAAACGCGAGATAGATGGTGCGCTTCGGCTGGAAGCCTTTGGAGAGCAGGATATCCACGGCTTCGAGGACGCCGGCGATGGTCATTTTGTCGTCGAGGGTTCCGCGGCCCCAGATGAAGCCGTCGGCAATTTCACCGGAGAATGGGGCATGAGTCCAATTGGATTCGGTGCCTTGCTCAACGGGGACAACATCCTGATGGCCGAGAAGGACGATGGGATTCAGGGACGGGTCTGTTCCCTTCCAGGTGAAGAGGAGATTGTTGGCGCCGACGACTTCATGCGGGAGTTTCGCGTAAACCTGCGGGAAGGTTTTCTCGAGGTAGCCGTGGAAGCCGACGAAGGCTTCTTGCGTGGCCTGGCGCTGCGCGTCGGTGCCGTCCGGTCCCCAGGAGATGGTGCGGAACGGAATCGTGCCGGAGAGGTCGCGAGCGACTTTTTGTGCGTCGATGGTTTCCGGCGTGTGAGGGAGGGCGGCGATTTGTTTGGAGGGGAGAAGGAGAGTCCGAGCAAAGACAATGACGAGAAGGAGAAGAAGGAGCAGGCCAAGGAATTTCAGGAGGGTTTTCATGAGGGTCTCCGTGGGCGTGTATGACACATAGGGTATCCCAAGTCAGCCTCGGAGGGAGTTTTCCGCCGACAGTTAACAGTTCACAATTTGCAGTCTCAGAAAAGAATGAATCGAAACCTATGCGCAAATGGTGGGGCAGGGGTGGCCGATCTGAAGTTCGCCCACCACACGGGCCTAAGCTGGCTTCTAATTGCTTGAGAGTAGGTTGTTGGCTTCCTTCTGGGCGGCGGCGAAATCGGGCGAGAGCTGACTCACGCGCTGACGCAGGGCCTGCGCCTGATCCGCGTGGCCTTCGAGTTCGATGGCGCGAGCTAGCAGGAGATAGCCGACGTCGGTCGGCTGCAGCTTCATGGCCTGGGAGAACTGGCGCGCGGCTTCCGGGTAATCGCCGCCGTGCAAGGCGATCAGACCCAGGCCGACGAGGGCGATAGGATGGTTTGGAGACAAGCGCAGAGCCTGCTCGAAGCACGGTTTGGCGTCGGCATTGTCGCCAAGCTGCCGGTACGCGGATCCCAGATTCGTGAAGGCATCCGCGCGGATATCGGGGTCGTCGGCATGGAGCAAGACCAGTTTGTAGAGATTAATCGCTTCCGCGTAATGACCGCGGGAGTGCTCGTAGGTACCGAGGATCATGGTCGCTTGCAAATCGTGAGGATCAATGACGAGCGAGGCGCGCACGTGACTTACAGCTTCTTCGCTTCGCCCATCCAGAACGAGAAAACGGGCCAGGCTGTCGTGGGCCACGTTGTTGTCTTGCGTTACCACGAGGGTGCGGGACCAGAGAGTCTGGCTGTCTCGCCAATAGCCAATCTCACGATGAGTCAGGAAGCCGAGGGCGATGAGGGCCGCCGCGGCGGCTGTGCCAAGCGCCAAAGCCGGAATTTTCCGGCGCGCACCCCATTCCGCCAGAGTCCAAACCAGCATGAGAAACAGGCCGATATAGGGGATGTAGGCGTAGCGGTCGGCCATGGCCTGCTGGCCGACTTGCACGAGGCCGATCATCGGCAGCATGGCCCCTAGAAACCAGAACCAGCCAACAATAAGGTAGGGCCTCCGCCGATACTGCCAAACGGCTACCACAGTTACGACGACGAGAAGGAAGAGAGAGGCTACGACTTTTGATAAGGGGAAGAGTTTCGTTGGGTGAGGATAAAAGGCCGCGAGATTCAGTGGCCAGACGGCAAAGATCAGGTAGCGGACGTAGGAGACGAGGGTATTTTCCACACGGTTCAGCAGAGAATAGTAGGCTCCGTGCATCGCGTGACCATAGCGCTGGGCCAGAACCGTGAGCGATGCGTTCGCAATCGCGAGCAGGAGCAGCGGCACTTTCTCAAGCAGCAACTTCGGCAATGAAACTTGCGAGACAGTTCCCTGCTCTTCCGGACCTTGCGGCGAGGTCCAGCCGGCCACGCGCCGAAGCGGCCAGAAATCCCAAAGCAGAAGCAAGAAGGGGAACGTCACGACCTGCGGCTTGCTCATCAGGGCCAATAAGAAAAGAAGGAAGACCAAACCGTAGCGGCTCAAGCCGGGCCGCCGGGCGTACCAACCGTATGCGGCGAGAGCAAGGAGAAAGAAAAGCATGCTGAGCACATTTTTGCGTTCAGCCGCCCACGCGACGGACTCGACATTGATGGGATGCAGGGCAAAGAGCGCGGCAACCAAGAAACTTCGCCACGGAAAGCCAGTGGCGCTGTAGAGAAGCCAGAACAGGATGGCGGCGCTGAGGGAGTGCAGAATTGCGTTGACCAGGTGATGTCCGCCGGCACGCGCGCCGAAGAGACTGTAGTCCAAGGCGTGAGACAGCCAAGTAAGTGGATACCAGTTGTCCCATTCGAAGGAAGTGAGCGACCACTTCAACGTGTTCCACGTCAGGCCGGCCCTTAGGTGGGGATTGTTGAGGATATAGGTGTCGTCGTCGAGGTTGATAAAGCCGTTGCGAGTAACAGGAGAGTAGACGGCCAAGGTAACGACGGCCAAGAGAAGGCTCAAAACAAGAGCGCGCTTGAAGGGAGAGTGGAAGAGTTCGAAGGAGGATTTGTGGTTTGGTTGCAAGCGATTCATCCGCTCAGCGCGCTGAGTTTGGCGCTCTTCGAAATTATATAGAGCGGCCAGGAAGGCAAGAAGAATCGAGTATCGCGCGTGTGACCTGGTGTGGAACAGAGGAGCCGGGACTCAGAAGTCAGTAGTCGGTAGTCTGAACTCAGAAGCCGGATCCTGCCTCACAAGATCGGTCCACCTGGCATCGGCTGCAGGCTGCGCGCCTTTCACCCAAGAAAACCCAAGAGAAGAGTCACCGGTTCCTTCCTGCGTCAGGACAAGCTCAAGGACTCGGCCTGCGCCACAGGAGGGCAACGAGAGAGGCTCTCCACCAATCCAACAGAGTGGTAGGCTATGCTGGTCCATTCCAGGCAGGGGGAGGATGGGAATGGGCTATTACGCCCTTTTCTATGAGGTCGTCGACGATTTTGTCGAGCGCCGCGCACCTTATCGCGAAGAACATTTGAGGTTGGCAAACGCAGCGAACCGCCGCGGTGAATTGGTGTTGGCAGGTGCGCTGGCCGACCCCGCCAACGGGGCGCTGCTCATCTTTCGCGCTGACACCTCTGTGGCGGCGTCTTCGTTTGCGCAGAACGATCCCTATGTTCAGAACGGCCTCGTGAAACATTGGGAAGTGCGTCCCTGGACCGTGGTTGTTGGAGGCGAGGTCAACAACGCAGCAAGCAACATCCAAGGAGAAACCTGAAATGGTCGTGCGATTCTGGTCAGCCCGAACGACAGAGGTGCGCTTTCCTGACTACCTGCGACACTTCCAGGAGAATGTGTTGCCCAGTCTGCGGAAGGTGGACGGGTTTCTGGAGGCCCGCGTGATTTCACAATCGGATGGAGTGGTGGTGCAGTTCATCGCGGAGACGCTGTGGGCGTCGATGGAGGCGATTGACTGCTTCGCGGGACCAGACCGGGAAGCAGCGGTGATCGCCGACGAAGCGCTGCACCTGCTGACCTCGTACGATCATCGAGTGAGACATTATGAGGTGGATTTGTGTGAGGACCATCGAACGGTGAAGGCGACGGCGTAAGGAAGAAGTGGCGAGTGACGAGAAAGGACAGGAGAAGAAAGGCAGGAGGAAGATCTCTTGACCACAGAGGACACAGAGAGCACAGAGTAAGAAGGGGGGAAAGAGTAGTAGAGGAATCAAGCAAGAGGTCTGAAGCCCCGCCACTTTGACGTGTCGGCTCTAGCGCGACCGTGAGTTGCCAGCCTTTTTTGAGATGTTAAACTGGAAGGGATATTTCGAAGATGGTTTGCGGAAGAAGAGAAGAGTATCCTCAGGGGCTAAAGCGCGGATTTCCCCGGCCAAAATGTCGGATCTGAAGCTCCGACCCCCTAAGCTGTAGCAGTGAGACCGCCAATACTGAGACACGACTATGACACCTACTACTCTGTACGAAAAAATCTGGAACAGCCACGTGGTTCATGAGGAGCCGGGCAAGCCTTCCTTGATCTATATCGACCGGCACTTGATCCATGAGGGCACGTCGCCGCAGGCGTTTGCAGGGCTAAAGGCCGAGGGCCGCAAAGTGCGACGCCCGGATTTGACTTTTGCGGTGATGGACCACTCCGTACCGACGAAGGACCGGCTACTGCCGATCGTGGACCAGGACGCGAAGCTGCAGTTCGAGGCGCTCGAGAGAAATTGCCGCGAGACGGGCGTGCGGCTGTTTGACATGCACAGCAAGAACCAGGGGATCGTGCACATCATCGGCCCGGAATTAGGGATCACGCAGCCGGGGCAGACGATTGTTTGCGGGGACAGCCACACCTCGACGCACGGAGCGTTTGGGACGCTGGCGTTCGGCATCGGCACCAGCGAAGTGGAGCACGTGCTGGCGACACAGTGCCTGATCCAAAGCAAATCGAAGACGATGCGCATTCGCGTGAACGGCAACCGGCCGAAGGGCGTCACCGCGAAGGACATCATTCTGGCGATTATCGGAAAGATCGGAATCGGCGGCGGGACAAGCCACGTGGCCGAGTATTGCGGCGAGGCGATTAGGGCGCTGTCGATGGACGGGCGCATGACCGTGTGCAACATGACGATTGAAGGCGGGGCGCGCGCAGGGATGGTGGCGCCGGACGAAACCACGTTTGCTTATCTGGAAGGCCGGCCGTTTGTGCCGCGGGGAAAAGAGTTCCAGGAAGCGGTGGAGCGCTGGAAGCTGCTGAAGACCGATGAAGACGCAAAGTTCGACATGACTGTGGAATTGCAGGCGGAAGAGATTGGTCCGCAAGTAACGTGGGGGACGAATCCGGGAATGGTGACGAGCGTGACCGGGCACGTGCCGGATCCGCATGACTTCAAGGACTTGAACGATCAGAAAGCGACGGAGAGCGCGCTGAAATACATGGGATTGAAACCGGGGACGCCCATCGTGGACATTCCGGTGGACCGCGTGTTTATCGGCTCTTGCACCAATTCGCGGCTGGACGATTTGCGCGCAGCGGCCCACCTGGTGGAAGGCAAGCACGTGGCGAGGAGCATCAAGCAGGCGTTGATTGTCCCGGGGTCGCGCGGGATCAAGGCGCAGGCGGAGAAAGAAGGATTGGACAAGATTTTCTCCGAAGCGGGCTTTGAATGGCGTGATGCGGGCTGCAGCATGTGCATCGGGATGAACGCGGATGTGTTGCCGCCGCACGAGCGCAGCGCCAGCACGTCCAACCGCAACTTCGAAGGGCGACAGGGGCGCGATAGCCGAACGCATCTGGTGAGTCCGGTGATGGCGGCAGCCGCAGCGATTGCGGGACACTTTGTGGATGTGCGGGAGTTTGATGTGGTGAATGTGGAGTAGGGGGAAGCGAGAAGCTGGAAGTCGGAAGTTGGAAGAGGAGGATTTGCCACAGAGACACGGAGGGCACGGAGTGAGGAAGGAAGAAGAGAAAAAGTGGAAGAGTGGTGATGCTTCGCTCGCGGGAATCGCGGGTTGAGGGCGAGGGCCTTTCCTGGGAGTCTTGAACTTCAAACTTCCGACTTCAAACTTGGAACTAGGAACTTATAACTAAGCACTGAGGACAGCGAACATGAAACCTTTCATTACGCATACCGGGCTGGTGCAGCCGATCGATCGGGTGAATGTCGATACGGATCAGATGGTGCCGAAGCAGTTTTTGAAGGCGCTGACGCGCGAAGGATTCGGGCGCATCTTGTTTTACGACTGGCGATATCTGCAGCCAGGAGACCGGCCGAACCCGGAGTTTGTGCTGAATTTTCCGCGGTACAAGGGCGCGGCGGTGTTGTTGACGCGGGCGAATTTCGGGTGCGGCTCGAGCCGCGAGCACGCTCCATGGGCGATCGGGGATTACGGGTTCCGGGCGATCATCGCGCCTAGCTACGCGGACATTTTCTATAACAACTGCTTCAAGAACGGGATTCTGCCGGCGATTTTGAAGGAAGCGGAAGTCGAGGAGCTGTTTCAGCGGACGGAGAAGGAAGAGGGGTACACGCTGGCGATTGACTTACCGAATCAGACGATCAGCGACAAGCACGGGTCGACGTACAAGTTTGAGATTGCACCGGCGCGCAAAGAAGTGTTGTTGCTGGGATTGGACGATATCGGGACGACGTTGCTGCATGCGGAGAAGATTGACGCGCATGAGAAGGCGAATCCGAAGACCGCGCGGATGCATGTGCCGGTGGATGTGAAGCACTATTCGGAGAGTCGGTAGCCGGAAATCGGAAGTCGGCAGTCAGAAGTCGGCAGTTTGTAGTCGGTAGTGTGTAACTGCTGACTACAGACTTCTTCGCCACCAGGGTTTGAAGTAGACGCGGCCTTCGAAGATGGGTTCGGGAGCTTCGGGGGCGGCAGGCTCGGCGAGCAGTTCCGCGATCAGAATTCCACCTACAACCAGACCGGCACCTCGCCAGGCGCGAGCGCTGAGGCGTTCGTGCAGGAAAAGGTATGAGGTAATGACGGCGAAGACGGGCTCCAGCGCGAAGAGAATGGCCGCGTGGCCGGGCGATGTGTATTGCTGCGCCCAGAGTTGAAGGGTGAAGGCGATAGCGGTGGCGAAGACCGCACAGATCACGATGGCGAGAAGAAGCGGCCAGCCCCAGGTAAAGCGGATAGATTGCCAATGGATGGCTCCGGCAAAGCCGGTAAGGGGCCAGGCCATGACGGCGCAACCGGCAACCTGAATCAGGCTCAGGGCAGAGACGGAATGTTCCTGAGAGTACTCGCCGACAAGGATGATGTGGACGGCGTAAAAGCCGGAGCCGATGAAGGTGAGGACGTCGCCGCGATTGAGATAGCGAAGGCCTTCGGCAGGAACGGTGAGGAAATAGAGCCCGACAAGGGAGGCAAAGGCGCCGACATACAGCCAGCGTGTGAGGGTGCGCCCCCAGAAGATTCCGAGAAGAAGAGGAACGAGGACGACGCTGGACCCGGTGACAAAGCCGGAGTTGGTGGCGGTGGTATATTGCAGGCCGACGGTCTGGAAGCAGTAGCCGGAGAACATGAAGAACGCGAGGCGCATGCCGGGGAAGATTTCGTCGCGCTGGATGCGGGCAACGAGTTTTGGCTGGAATACGGCCATGAGCGATGCGGCAATGGTGAAGCGGACGGCAAGGAAGATGAAGGGCGAGGAGAGATCGAGCCCGGTCTTCACGACGACGAAGGTGACGCCCCAGAGGAGCGAGCAGAACATCAGCGAGAGGTCGGCTTTGAGTCTTCGATTCATGCTGGGCGGGTTCAGTGTATGAGAGTTTTGGAGAAGAGGAAAGAAACGCGAGGAAGATTCACCACAGAAGGCACAGAGCACACAGAGAACGGAATCAGGAACAACGGCAGACGAATTTTGTGTGGGGCTATTGACTCCCGCTACTAATGCAGTACATTGTCGACTTATGACCCTCCGCCCCCGGTTTCAGGCCTTACTTCCCTTTTTGTTTTGCATTCTCTTCCTTGGCGCGATGGCGCCGTCAGCCGGCTCAAAAGACACGTGGATTGAAGTGCGCTCGCCCAACTTCACGGTGATCAGCAACGCCGGGGAGAAGGAAGCGCGGAAGATCGCGGACCAGTTCGAACAGTTCCGCGAGGTATTTCAGAAGTCGTTCCCCACGTTGCGAGTGGATTTGGGAAAGCCGCTGATCATCTTCGTGGCAAAGGACGAAAACTCCCTGAAGGCGCTGTTGCCCTCTTACTGGGAAACCAAAGGTCAGGCTCATCCCGGCGGGATTTATCTGCCAGGAGACGACCGGCACTATGTTGTGGTTCGAACGGACTTGGGCACGGAGAATCCGTATTACGTGGTCTATCACGAGTACACGCACGCGATCATGGGGCTGAATTTCCGCGGATTGCCGGTGTGGCTGAACGAGGGATTGGCGGAGTATTACGGCAATTCGGTAATCGAAGAGAAAGACGTAGAGATCGGGAAGGTGCCGGCGTATCACCTGCAGACGTTGCAGCAACAGCCGTTGATTCCGATAGAAACGCTGTTGCGGGCGGACGAGCGTTCACCCTACTACAACGAACAAAACCACGCCACGATGTTTTATGCGGAGTCCTGGGCGATCGTGCATTACCTGATGCTGGATCCGGAGGCGCGCAAGAGGCAACTGCTGAACAACTTCCTCAGTTCCTGGAATGCCAGCGGGGATCAGGTGGGAGCCGCGCAGAAGACATTCGGGGATCTGAACAAATTTGAAGGCACGATGCAGGTGTACGCCCGGCAGCGCGTCTTCTACATGGCGAAAGTGCAGACGACGATTCGGGGCGACGCAAAGAGTTACAGCAGCCGTGTGCTGCCGGATGCGGAAGTGGATGCGCAGCGCGGGCTGTTCTATGCGCACACGCATCGCACCAAAGAAGGATTGGACGCCGTCAACGCCGCCATAAAAGCCGATCCAAAGCTTCCTCTTGCTTACGAAGCGCAAGGCTATCTCGCCTTCTCGCAGGGAGAATTCGCGGTGGCGAGTGATGCCTTCGAACGCGCCATCGAACTGCAGACCAACGATTATTTTCCCTATTACTTTGCGGCCCAGGCGCGCTTGCGGGGCGGGATGCCGTCCGAGGAAGAAGCAACGAAGGTGGTGGCTTATCTCGAAAAAGCGATTCAGATGACCCGCAATTTGCCCCAGCATACGCGGCGCTGGCCTCGGTCTATTCCATAAACCAGGCCACGAAGGAAAAGGCGTTCGCCGCGGGACGGAAGGCTGCGGAGTTGGAACCCGGCAATCTTCTCTATGCCACGAATTATGGCTACGTCCTGGTGAATGCAGGCAAAACGGCGGAGGCGAAGACGCTGGCGCTGCGCATTCAGCAGGCAGCCAAGACTCCCGTGGACCAGGCGAACGCGCAGCAGTTGCTGGACGTGGTGGCTCGGCGCGAGGAGTATGACAGCCGCGTGGCGGCGATAAATGCAGAGGCAGTGCGGGCGCAAAACACAGCCACGGTGGCGGCGAATACGAGTCAAGGGACAGCCGTCACGGTGCCTGTAAGCAAAAGCGGCGATAGCGCAACCGAACCTCCGAAGGAGACACCCAAGGGAAAATCGGTGATCGAAGATCACCCCGGAGAGACGGAGTATGCCGTGGAGGGCTATGTCTCCGCGGCGGATTGCGGCGGAGGGCCGGGGAAAATATCGATTACCGTGGGTAAAGCGACGATGAATTTTCGCTTCAAGGATTTTGCGGGAGTCTATGTAGTGAGCACAGCCCAACAGGATTCCGGGGAAGCGCCTGCCTGCGCCAAATGGCACGGACGACGCGCGCGCGTCTATTTTTATAAAGTCGCGGGAAAACAGTTCACGGGGGACGTGAGCGCTGTTCAGTTTTTTTGATCGCTCGGCAGCGGCTAGATGGGGTTCTTGCGGTAGACGGCTTGGCCGCCGACGACAGTTTGCAGGACTTCAGTTTTCAGGATGTCTTTCGGGGAAATCTTGGTCAGGTCCTGCGAGAGGATGACAAAATCGGCGAACTCCCCGGGTTTTAATTCCCCTTTCTTTCCATCCATGAATTCGGCGTAAGCGGAGCCCTTGGTGTACGCGGCGATGCAGTCGTCGACCGGAAGTTTTTCCTGGGGAATCCAGCCGCCCGGAGGGCCGCCGCCAATGGCTTCGCGCGTGACGCAGGCGTAGATGCCGCGCAGAGGATTGATGGATTCGACGGGATAGTCGGTGCCAAAGGCGAGCGTCGCGCCTGCTTTCTGAAGAGAGTTCCAGGCGTAGGCACCCTTGGAACGTTCCGGGCCAAGGCGCTGCTCGGCCCAGCGCATGTCATTGGTTTCATGAGAGGGCTGCATAGAGGCGATGACCTGCAACTTCCCGAAGCGCGGAATGTCTTCCGGGGCGACCACCTGAGCGTGTTCGATGCGGTCGCGGCGATCCCGGGGAGGATTTACGCGGACCAGGGATTCGAATGTGTCCAATGCGACGCGATTGGCTTTGTCTCCGATGGCGTGGAGGGCGATCTGGAAGCCGAGGCGATCGCGCTCGATGGCCATGGCTTTCAATTTTTCCGGGTCCATGGTGAGGATGCCGCTGGAGGAAGGATCATCGGAATAAGGAGCCAGGAGCGCAGCGGTGTGCGTGCCGAGCGCGCCGTCGAGAAAACCCTTGAGCGCGCCAGTACGGAGCCAGGGATCGGTAGTTCCCCCTTGAGCGCGCAGGTTCTGCAAATCGTCCAGCGAAGTTGTAAAAGGCAGCCATTCCGTGATGCGAACGGTGAGCTTTTTGGCTTGCTTGATATCAGTGTAGGCGAGGAAGTCTTCCCAAGTGGAAAAGTCCTGAACGGAAGTGACGCCATTCTGAGCCAGCTCGGTGAGAACGAGCGCAATTCCCTTCTGGCGATCCGCGGCGGAGGGATCGGGAATGCGTTGCTCGACCATTTCGGTGGCGTTCTCCTCGAGCAAACCGTTGGGTTCGCCATCGGCAAAGCGGCCGATCCTGCCGCCCTTGGGATCGGGAGTTTCCGCGTTGATCTCCGCGTGCTTGAAAGCCAGTGAATTGGCGACGGCGATGTGACCGGAAACGTGTATGAGATAGACAGGATTGCCGGGAGCAACCTGGTCGAGCTCGAGGCGCGTGGGATATTTCGGATCGGCCCAGCGAGATTGATCCCAGCCGCTGCCGAGAATCCATTCGCCGGATTTGTGACGTGCGGCGGCATCGCGGACGCGCTTAAGCAGATCGTCTACGGAGGCGGCGTCGTTGAGAGACAGATTCAATTTGTCGCGCGCGGCTCCGCCGAGGTGAACGTGAGCATCGTTGAAGCCAGGCATGACGAAACTGCCCTTTAGCTGGATCGTCTCCTGCGCTTCCGCACCGCCACAATCGAGCATGATCTGGGAGATGGATCCCACACAATAAATCTTGTCGTCGCGCGTGACCATGGCTTCCGCCCAGGGATGCTTGGGATCGTTGGTGTAAATGCGGCCATGGAGATAGCAGGTGGACGAGTGCAGCGGAGCCTGCGCGGATTGGGCGAGGATACAGCCGCCGGTGGCGACGGCCGCAAAGAAAAGGACAGGCAGGACCGCGCTTGGGGGGTTGAAGCGAGGCACTCTTTTTTTCATTGCACCTTCTCCGATGCCAGACCGGAGACGCCGAGCAGTGTTAGCAGGACGCGCTTCAAGCCGAGTTCCCTGCCCTGGGGTTCGTACCATTCTTGCAACGAGTGCGCGCCGCCGCCGTTGCCCCCGGCGCCGATGGAGATGGCCTCAATGCCCATGGAAAGCGGAATGTTGGCGTCCGTGGAGGAACGCTCGATGCGCGATTTGTTGCCGAGGCTGTCGTCGGAAGCGCGCAAAGCCGCCAGCAGAGCGGAATCCTGAGCGAGTTCGCCGCCCGGGCGGCTGCCGATGAGATTGATCTTCCATTCGAGCTTGCCGCGGCTGCGGTCGCGCGAATTGTCCATTTCATCTTTCACGCCAGCGGCGATGCACTCGCGCAAGGCATTTTCCATACGCGTGATTTCGTCTTCGTTCTCGGAGCGCAAGTCCACTTTCAGCGTGGCTTCATAAGGAATGGAGTTGACGGAAGTTCCACCTTCGATCTGGCCAATATTGAAGGTGGTGCGCGGAGAGTTGGGCACCTTGGTGTTGATGAAGCGCACCGAACCGCGAACCAGCGCGTTGATGGGATTCGGCATGCCGAAGTCCGACCAGCTGTGGCCGCCGGGACCGGTGATGACGACCTCCTCGCGGCGCGAGGCGAGGGCTTTGGTGGTGACGTGGTCGATGCCGGAGCCGTCCAGGACGATGACCGCGCGCAATTTGGGGTGATAGGCGTCGATGAGGGCACGCATCCCGCGGAGGTTGCCTTCACCCTCCTCGCCGACATTGGCCGCGAAGAGAATGGTGCGCTGGGGCTTGATTTTGGCGAATTGAACGGCACGGGCAACGGCGAGGAGACCCGCGAGGCCGGTGCCGTTGTCTGAGATTCCGGGAGCGACAAGGCGGTCGCCTTCGCGGTGAACTTTTATATCCGTGCCAGCGGGGAAAACCGTGTCCAGATGCGCGGCGAGCATGACCACTTCGTCGTCCTGAGCACCGCGGATTTCACCGATGACGTTGCCGATTTTGTCCGTGAAGACGGACAGGCCCTCGGCGGAAAGGATTTCCTTCACGGCCTGGGCGCGCTTTTCTTCCTGAAACGATGGGGCCGGGATTTCCGTAAGGCGGATTTGCTGCGCGGTGGTCCAGTCGAGATTGCGGTCCAGCCAGTTGAGGGCCTCGCGCACCTGAGGCTGCGTGGCAAGCGTGTTGGTGCGGGAAGCGCGCGCCGAATGGACCACTGTGGGACGAAGTGGCATGGCAAAAAGAATAGCGCAAACGGTGAGGCGTTTCACTGTCACAAAGTACAGGGAGAATGCGGGGTGTGGCAGAGCGCGGATTTTGGTGGGACACATGAGGGAACGAGGGGATTCTACACCCGTACCAGCGGCTTCAGGCCGCGGCTCTTCTTCGACCTTTCTACAGGCAAGAAGATGCCCTCGAAAGTCCGGGCCGCTACAAGATTCTGCATGAGTCAGGACGGGTGGATTATGTGTGTGAGGTTTGGGTCGAGGCAGCGGGAGTGGTGCAGAGGGCGCGGACTTCGTCCTCGGTGAGAACGCGGGGGGATTGTTTGGCGGCTTCGAAGATGCGATTGACCAACTCATCCGTCTCGGCAATGCCGTGGCGGGCGAGCCAGTAGATCACGTTGGATTTGCCGCTCATCGGGCCGATTTCGACGATCTGCTCCAGGCCGACGAGATGGGCGGGGACGCCGCTGTAGACGGCGTCAGCGAGTTTGCGATCGTGATTGCGAAGGGCCTTGATGATGGCTGCGGCGTGCACGCCGGTGGCCGTGCGGAACGCGTCTCTGCCGAAAACGGGATAGTTGGGCGGGATGGTAGTGTGCGTGGCCTTGGCGATTTTTTCGCAGTAGGCGCGGAGATACGTCAGATCATTGTTGCGCAGGCCCATGAGGCGCAAATTGACCAGAAGCAGTTCCATGGGCGTGTTGCCGACGCGCTCGCCGAGCGACAAGGCGACGCCGTGAACCTGCCGGGCACCGGCCGCAATGGCGGCAAGTGAATTAGCGATGGATAAGCCGCGGTCGCGATGGCCGTGCCAATCGACACGAATTTCTTCTCTCGACGGCTTCACGACATTGTCGATTACAAATTTCACGAGGTTGTAGACACCCTCGGGCGTGGCGTGGCCGACCGTGTCGCACAGAACGATGGCGCGGGCGCCGCTGCGGATGGCGGCGGTATACAAGCGCTTGACGGTTTCAGGGTCGGTGCGGATGGTGTCCTCGGTGACGTACATCGAGGGAAGGCCGTGGGAGACCGCGAACGAAACGGACTTTTCGGTGGTGCGTTCCAGATGATCGACGGACCAGTCCTCAACCAGACGGCGGATGGGGCTTGAGCCAATAAATGTGGCGGCCTCGATGGGAATGCCGACGCGCTGGGAGATTTCGACAATGGGTCGAATGTCCGCTTCGACGGTGCGGGCGGCGCAGTTTGGCTTGATGCGCATGTGCCGCTCCGCGATTTCATGCGCAAGGGCTTCCACGTCTCTGGCGGCGCGGGGGCCTGCGCCTGGCAGGCCGAGATTCACGGAGTCTATGCCGAGCACCTCCATCAGGTGCAGGATTTCGATTTTGTCTTCGATGGTGGGATCGTGAATGGAAGGGTTTTGGAGCCCATCGCGGAGGGTCTCGTCATTAACGAGGACTTCTGTGCCAGGCCGGATGGGCACATGGCCAGCCAGATTCCAATCGTAAATCCATTGATTTTCGGACACGGCGGAGCGACCTCCCTGTCCAGCTGTCAGTAGCGGACGGTGAAACTGTTGGGCAACTGCTTGGGATCCGGGCGGTAGATGGTTTTGCAGAACTCGCAGCGATAGACTTCGGCGCCTTTGCCGACGAGCTTTTCGACTTCCGGGGGATATTCGAAGCAGCGTTTCAAATGACCGGCGCAGAGCTTGCCTTTAGCGTCTTTTTCGTCGCAGGCGCGTTGTTTGGGTTTACGGGTCTTGATTTTGGGCGTGGGGATGGTTTCAGGCGCAGAGGGTGGAGCGGCTTCTGCGGTGGGGGCGGGAGTGGGTTCGTCGGCCAAGAGGGCCTCCTTGGGTTCCATAGACAGGGTACTGGAAAGTTTGGGGTCGTGTCATCTGGGGATAGCGGCATGTTCCCGTAAAACGAGGACCGCACGCGCAAAACGGTGTGGGACACACAGGGGAAAAACCCAAGATGCCCGCCGCAGACGGCGGCCGCTACACAAGCTTGCCGGGCGGACACCAGCGCACAGGCTGAAGCCGATCCTAGAGGCCGCGGTCGCGGAAGACGGTTTTCATGGCGGAGCGAACGTGGCTGAGGCGCTCGAGCAATCCTTCACCGAATTCGTAGTGCAGAACTGCGTCCGCGGCCTTTTCGAGTTCGGCGCTGTAGCGATACCACCAGGGCTTTTCCATGCCCGGCAAGCGGTCGACATCCAGATATTTCAGGTGGACCATTTCGAGCAAACCGGCTTTGCCATGCGTGCGGCCCCAGCCACTCAGATCCATACCGCCGTGCGGGGCTTCGGCAATGGCGAAGCCACAGATGGCGTCGTTCACCATGACCGTTCCGGCGCGGAGGCGCCGGGCAATCGCTTTGCCGCGAGCGGCATCGTGCGTCCAAACGCTGGCGGCGAGGGCAAAGTCGGTGTCGTTGGCCTGGCGAATCGCTTCTTCCGCATCGCGCACGACCTGAACAGAAAGAATGGGGCCGAAGGTTTCGTCGCGGAAAAGCTGCATGGAGGAGTCTACGCCGACGAGAACGGTGGGCTCGAAGAAGCCGGGACCGAGGTCGGGCCTGGGACGTCCGCCACACAGGACTTTGGCCCCGCGCTGCACGGCATCGTCGATGAGTTCGGTCATGCGCTGAACGTGATGGGGCCGAATGAGCGGGCCAACATCGGTTTGCGGATCGCTGCCGGGGCCGAGGCGGAGCTTCTGCGTTTTGTTCACGCAGCCTTGCAAAAATTCTTCGCTGACTGAAGATTCCACGAAGACGCGTTCCATGGAAAGGCAGACCTGGCCGCAATTGGTGAAGCTGCCCCAGACCGCAGCGCTGGTGGTGACGTCCATGTTGGCATCCGCCAGGACGAGCATTGCATCCTTTCCCCCGAGTTCGAGCACGCTGGGGATTAGTTCGCGGGCGCAGGCTTCGGCAACGTGACGGCCAGTAAAGACGCTGCCGGTGAAGAACACTTTGTCGGGATGGGCGTCGATGAGCGCCTGGCCCACGTCGCCGCCGCCCTGGAGGATGGTTACGAGCCCTTCGGGGAAAGCGGCATCGCGAAAAAGCTTGCCGATCAAGGCGCCACATTCGGGAGTGAAATCGCTTGTCTTGCAAAGAACGGCGTTGCCGGCAGCCAAAGCGGGAATGATCTGGCTGATCGGAATGGCCAGCGGATAATTCCAGGAACTGATGATGGCGAGGACGCCGAGCGGTTCATAGTGCAGCGTGCCCGATTTCATTTTCGCGGCGGTGCTGTGGTGCGGCACTTTTTCCGGGCGGAGCAGCGCGGGGCCATACTTCGCAAAATAATGGGCCGTGTCGAGAGAGACGAAGACGTCGGCGAATTTGGCTTCGACGCGGGGCTTGCCGGACTCGCGGACGACGGCATCGGCGAGGACGTCTCGGGATTCGAGAATTTTCTTCTTGAGGATGCCGATTTGCGCGCAGCGTTTTTCTATGGGGAGCGCAGCCCAGGCGGCGTGCGCTTCCTTGGCCTTCGCGAGGAGCTGCGGGACGGAAAGAGGTGGCGTGCGGTCGTAGTGAGCGAGGACCGCGCCCGTGGCTGGATCGATTGAGGGTACGGTTTCGAGGATGGTGGGAGTGGCAACCATAGCAGTGATTCTAGCCTAACGTGGGGGAGAGTGCATGTGACAGGGTGCCGATTCTAAATTGTAGAGCGGCCGCCTTCCTTCGCGGCTTAGGACAAGCCCTTCCTACGTCAGGGCAAGCTACAGACCCGCCACTACATAATCAAGGACGTTGCTAGACGAACCCAAAGATCGAAGACAGATCCCTCGCTTCACGGACTCGCTCGGAATGACGAGGTTTCTCTACAGCCTGTGAAGGCTATGTTATGGGTTGTATTTGTCCAGCCAGGCTTTGATTTCGGTGAAAATGTCGCGACGCTGCTCGGCTAGGCGCGGGAAATGCGGCGAACCGGGGTAGGTGACCATGCGGACGGTCTTGCCGCGCTCAGCGAGAAGAATGAAGAATTCGCGGCCCTGAAAGGTGGGGACGCGAAGGTCGGACTCGCCGTGAAGAATCAGGAGGGGCGTGGTGACCTGGTCGGCGTGCATGACGGCAGAAAATTCCAGGAAGGGCTGAGCGCTTTTTTCCTGAAGGCGCATGTCGTAATCGACCTGACCGATGTCGCTGGTGGGAATGAAGCTGAGCCAATCCGTGATGCCCGCTCCTTCGATGGCGGCTTTGTAGCGATGCGTTTGCGTGACGGTCCAGGAGGTCATGAAACCGCCGGCGCTCCAGCCGAAGATGGCCTGGCGGTTTGGATCCGCCCAGCCTTGCGCGACGGCAAAATCGCTGGCGCTGTCGACGTCCGTGTACGCGCGATCCCCGAAATGCTGGTAAATGGCCTGGAGAAAATCGGTGCCGTAGCCCGTGGAACCGCGATACTGGGGCTGGAGAACGACGTAACCCAGGCCACTGATCATGCGAGCGAAGAAGTCGAAATCGAGAGTGTCATTTCCTTCGGGACCACCGTGAGGCAGGACGAGGAA